>Ga0116218_1002097_pt1 | contig 11454 bp, 3 predicted proteins | sample Sb_taG_2_FD_88966 | JGI IMG/M metagenome (GOLD analysis project Ga0116218, IMG submission 88966) | Peat soil microbial communities from Weissenstadt, Germany - Sb_50d_5_LS metaG | ecosystem: Environmental > Terrestrial > Soil > Wetlands > Peat | place: Germany: Weissenstadt | collected 2010-09-21 | reverse complement strand
TTCTCCAGCAATCGCCGGGTCTGCAAGCTATAACAATGGCGTGTTCACAGTGAACGGCTCAGGTACCGACATCTACGGAACCTATGACCAGTTCAATTATGTTTACCAGCCTGTGACAGGCGACGGCAATGGAACACTCATCGCGCGTGTCACTTCACAGACGAACACCAGTTCCAATGCGAAGGCCGGGATTATGTTTAAGCAGTCGACGACCGCTGGTGACCCGTATATCTTGATCACAATCACTCCTGGAACTAGCAGTTTTAAGATCCAGTACAACTTTAACGGGTCCATCGGGGGTGGAACATACACGCTTCCCAATGCCTGGATGAAGTTGACGAGAGTAGGGAACACCTTCACTGCCTATGTGTCCGCCGATGGAGCAACCTGGACACAGGTTGTATCGAAGACGCTGACGATGAATACCAACATTACTGCCGGGCTTTTTGAATGCTCGCATAATTCGTCGGTTCTTGGGACTGCAACCTTCGATAATGTCAGCTTTACACCTGGACCTTAGCTGAACACGTCACAATGGCTTTTATTCAAGGTCGATTGAGAGCCGCAGCCAGAGTTGGAAATATTCCTGCCCTGGCTGCGGCTTCGTTGTGAGTTAGCAATGCACTAACGATAGGTAAAGGAAACAAGAATTAATTTACCTCTACAAGTGATTCTTAACCATATCTTAACCAACTCTCAATTTACACTCTACTTCACAACTGTAGAATTGTTTGCGGAGACAAGTGTATTGGAATTGCTCCCGATTGAGGCAATGAGGCCTACGTGATCCTCAACTGTGGTGTTGTGCAGGAATGTTGAAGAAGGTTGTTTCTCTCATCGGTTTGAGGCCTGGTGGGTGTTTGTAGTGTTTTATCGTACGCTTAGCACAGAGTGAGAGTTCGAGGGTCGTGAATGCCACTTCACTATGGATGGCGCTCGGTCGAGGTTCGTCGCGTCTGTGTGCTATCCAGCCACGCGAATTCTGAGGAGTTTACAGCATGAATGCTTTTCATAGATTAAAAGTTCTACTCGTGGTGGGGATCATTGTCGTGATGGGCGCTAGCCTGGTCTACGTCGTTCTCACAATGGGCAATATTTCGGCGCCGCACCCTGTAACGAACCAGGAGCCTACACCGGCATTGAAGTCAACTGCGACACCGGTAACAATCCCTACAGAGGTAACAGCGCTCCAGGCAAAGCCATGTAGCTCGAAGCAGCGCGAATTCCAGATGGGTGTCGCCTTCCCGGATTGGGGAACAACGGCTTACGGCGAAGGCGATACGAAGTGGCTCTCGGAATTGTCCGGGATGCGAATGGGTACTGCCTCGTGTTGGGTAGAAATGCCGGTTCTCCTTCACCAGGACTCGCTTACCTCAACGGCGGTAGTACAGGGGGACCCTACTACTTCACTCACCTCGTTTACCTATGGTATACAGTATGCTCAGTCTCAGGGTTTGCATGTTTTTGTGGCAATACAGCTTCAGTCGGCGGGGGATCAACCATGGTCGGCATTGATTAACTTCACGACCTTTACGCAAGAACAACAATGGTTCAATAGTTACTGGCAAACCGTCAAGCCCTATGCCGTGGCTGCACAGCAGTATGGCGTTGAGCAATTCGCCATAGGAACCGAATACAGGTGGTTGGAACAAAATGCGCCAGCCTCGTTATGGAATGGGTTGATTAGCGAGGTGAGCCAGGTCTTTCATGGAACGATTACCTATGATATGGATTGGAGCTCACTGGGATACACGCCGCCTTCCTGGATGCGCAACCCCCGATTAAAGATGATAGGTATTTCATCCTATGCTCCACTCATTAACAATGCTGTGTGGGTAAATCCAAGCTCAATGCGCGCCTTGTGGGCACAAATGGCTCAGCGCGATCTTGACAATTTCTCAAAAGCGGTAGGCAAACCTATTTTGCTCTCGGAAATTGGCTTCCCTGACTGCCAGGTAGCTCTCTACCAACCATGGAATTCATCGTGTACTGCGCCGCCAGATCAGCAGGAACAGGCAGCAGCAACCGATGCTGCCCTGGCGGATATTATTCCCGATCAACATATTCTCGGCACCTTCTTCTGGGGCTGGGACAATACGAGGGACTTCAACTTGAATAATGTACAGGCCGCTTCGGTCATATTGAAATATTACAAATCTTTGCAGGTGTAATGTGGGGATGAAAGAAAAAACCATGCCAGATTTTTCTGAAGAGATGATGTTAGAGGTTTCTGAAAACATCACGCCTAAGTTTTCTAGAATACGTTTCGCATCCTTGCACAATGTGCTATCGGATGAGCGGATAGAGCAACATACGGAACTTCCAATTACTGGGGGAGAGGATCAAGATGATCTCATCCCACAAGAACATCATGAGAATGGAAAGACTAATGGAAACGGGCACCATGCTGTGATTAAAATAGAGGAATTGGGAGTTCTTGATCCGCAACAGCCTGATGGGAACGTAGAGCACCATGGAAATGGATTCGATGCTACTACTGAGGATCTCGAAGCAACCGAACCGAGGCTACCTAAAGTACAGGTCTCGCCTCAAAAGGATGTGCAGCCCGCTGAAAAGGTAGATCACCAAGAGAAGCCTGCTGTTACTGCGGAAGAGGAACGTACCGTTGTTGGCCCAAAACCACCTGGCGAGCAGGGAAAGGGCATTGAGCAGCAGAAGACTGTCAAGCTCGCACAACGAGGCTTTCTTAATTCTCTTGGGACTACCGAGTTGGTAAAACGAAATGGACCGCATGCAACTGTCAAGGGAGAGGAACCGTCCGTTTCTGACTCACCAGGGCTTTCTGAGCGGCAAGAGCGTATTGAGCGCCAAAAGACTACGCGGTTAGAAAAACCGGGTGCCTTATACCCGCAACGTCCTGGTAGTCGGATGAAACAGAATGGACATAAGGCAACTCATCAAGCAGTTTCACTTAATGGAACACATGAAGTTAGTGCATCGACAAAGTCTTTTAATCAGGTGCGACTCTCTTCCTTAGTCACTACTACGATGAAGCAAATGACTGTTGCAAACGCTCCTCGTCGTCGCGTTGTACGACCTTCTGCTGTGCTGCAAAGTGTGCAGGATCAGGAGCGGGTGAAATTTTACGACGCATGGCTTGAAAAGCAAGCTGAGCATAACCAGCGGCACGATAACACAAAAGAAATCAACGACTATATACAGGAGGCAGCAAAGATCGTGAAGGTTGGTGAGCACGAGGTCGCCATTTTTGCCCCCTTTCGACCGAAACTTTCCGCCTTGCAAACATTCACGACCGGGCAGGTCGTTGCTTTCGCTCTTATCGGCCTGCTCTGGATCGCCGGGGTGCTGGTATTTCGGCTAGAATTTCTGGCGGCAGTGATTGCAGCTGTCACCATTGTGTATTTCCTGAATCTGATCATTAGTTTTAGTCTGGCGACCAAGGCGTTCAGAGATCCACCGGAGGAGCATATCAGTGACGATATCGTCAACGCCTTGAAAGATGCGGAGTGGCCCGAGTACACTATTCTCTGTCCACTTTACAAGGAAGCGCAAGTCGTACCACAATTTGTGAAGGCAATGACGGCATTGGACTACCCGGCGGAGAAATTGCAGATACTATTTCTCACGGAAGAAGATGACAATGCAACACGCAATGCCATCCGTGCCTTGTCCCTTCCGCCGCACTTCAAGATCGTGGTTGTACCAGATGGCAAACCCCGCACCAAGCCGCGAGCGTGTAATTACGGATTGATGCTGGCGAAAGGACAATACGTCGTCATCTATGATGCTGAAGATATACCTGACCCCCTGCAATTGAAGAAAGCGGTGCTCGCTTTCGCCAATCACGGAACCGACGTGGTCTGCGTGCAGGCCAAGCTCAACTTTTACAATATTCGCCAGAATCTGCTCACTCGCTGGTTTACTGCTGAGTATTCCACCTGGTTTGACATGATTTTGCCGGGACTACAACTGGCGAATTTCTCCCTACCCCTGGGAGGCACGTCGAATCATTTTCGCACAGGGTCTCTGAGGGCTTTAGGTGGCTGGGATGCCTACAATGTGACGGAGGATTGCGATCTGGGTCTGCGCCTGAAGCGCTACCGCATGAATACTGTCATCCTCGACTCGACAACACTCGAGGAGGCAAACCCACAGTTGAAGAACTGGTTGCGACAACGCTCGCGCTGGATCAAGGGATATATGCAGACGTATCTCGTGCACATGCGTCACCCTATTGAAGACTTTAGAAGAGGACGTCTGTACGACCTGTTCTCTTTTCAGTTCGTGATCGGCAGCGGCATGGCTGTTTTATTCCTTAATCCTCTGATGTGGATTTTGCTGGGATTGTATATGATCTTTGGTCAATCGGTGGTAGACGTCTATCATGTTCTCTTCCCTGGGCCTATTCTCTACCTGGGCGCGATCTGCCTGCTTTTCGGAAATTTCTTCTATATTTATCTTAACCTTGTTTCGTGTATGAAACGAAAACAGTACCATCTCTTACCATGGATACTATTTATCCCAGGCTACTGGTTTCTCATGAGCATTGCCGCGCTATACGCACTCTTCGAGCTGATGGTTAAGCCGCATTACTGGCAAAAGACCGTACACGGACTGCACCTGAAAGGAACCAATACGTCTGCCGTGGTTCAATCGCAGATAGCGGCACCAGCGACGTTTGAGGAAACGGATTTGCAAGTACCGGTGATGCCGAGGAAAGTAGATCATGCGGGCAATATTCCATCGGTATCAATGTCTCTTAAAGCGATTCGCACATTGATCTTGCCTGCGGTTTCTCCCAGGCAGAAGCGGGCGGAAAATGTTGCAAGACGGTCGAAAGTGCGCGATCTCTGGTTCGTTGCAACAGTTGTCATCGCGTGCATTACGAGTGTCATTTCTTGCTGGTATTATTTCCGTCAGCACGAAATACTGCTCTATCAAGATGCGCTCTCGCATATGAGAATTTCCAGAAGCGTTTTCGATAACCTGACCCCTGGACTGGCGCAGTTGGGATCGGTCTGGCTCCCACTGCCGCATGTGCTGATGTGGCCATTTATCTGGAACGACTATCTGTGGCACAGCGGTCTTGCCGGAAGCTTTGTATCGATGCCGTGTTACGTCATTGCAGCAGTCTGCATTTTTCTCTCCGCGCGCAGGTTGACGCAAAGCAGCAGCGCGAGCTTCATAGGCACGCTGGTCTTTATCCTGAATCCAAACGTGCTGTATTTGCAATCCATTCCTCTCAGCGAGACGGTATGTATCGCAACCTCGGCTTTGACAGCCTATTTCTTCTTATGCTGGGTCCAGGATGGAAAGTTGCAGCAATTGATTCTCGTAGCATTATGTGCTTTTTTTGCGACGCTTGCCAGGTATGATGGCTGGGCATTGTTTGTGGGTGTCATATTTTGCGTAGTCCTCGTCGGTTTGATGAAGCGTCAGAACTGGCATCATATTCGTGCAAATCTTGTTGTTTTCGGTATTCTCGGTGGCCTGGGAATTGCTCTGTGGTTACTCTGGAATAAACTCATATTTGGAGATCCTCTTTACTTTCAGAAGAGCTTATATTCGTCTCAGGCCCAACAGTCTCAGGAACTTACAGTGGGACAGTTGTTTACCTACCATAACCTTTGGCAGGCATTCCGCTTCTACACCATCGATTCTGTTCAGACGGTAGGTGTGATACTCATTGCTCTTGCTTTCATTGGCATTGCGTGGTTTGTTCTCAAACATAAATTCACGCCTATGACGTTTGCCGCCTTACTCTTTGCAATACCTTTTCCCTTTTATATTCTGGCTCTTTACGGAGGGCAGGCTGTTATCTGGATACCAGGGGCCAACCCGCCGAATGCGCATATCTATATGTACAATGTGCGCTACGGGGCACAAATGGTGGTACCTGCCTCGCTCTTTGTAGCTCTTCTGGTTGATAGAATAGGCAGCATCACAAAAGGCCGATTCAATACGATTGGCCGGGTCGTTCTCCTGGGGGTGATTCTTGCTCAGACCTTGCTGATTTTTTCGCATGGCATCATTACCGTACAGGATGGCCAGTATAACTACGCCTGCGGCCCGCAAAGAACGATTGTCAAGTTTCTTGCTCAACACTATGATACTGGGAAAATCTTGCAGGACGTCTACGCCTCGCAATTCGATGTATCAGACGCCGGCATAGATTTCCGAAACGTCATCTATGAAGGTTCAGGCCAGTACTGGTCAAAGGCTCTGCAGGATCCAACAAGCCTTGTAGATTGGATTGTTATCAGGCCCGCTGATCCGCTTGATCTCGTGTCTGTGCAACTCAAAAAAGATCCAGCTTTCAACGCGACTTTTCATGCCAATTATGTCCAGGTGGCGTCGCAGACAAATGGCATTTATCTCTACCATATTAATGGAAAGTCACCATTGCCAACACGACCTGCTCCAACTGTTTGGGATGCAGGCAATTATTCGTGCTCAATCTCATAAAGTGGAATGGGGGAATCACTCATGGTGTCATTATCAACGGAAATCGTAGCGCCGATCGCTGCGAAGAAACGAAGTCGGTCGAAAATCGTGTTGCAATTTCTGCGCTTCTGTGTTGTCGGAGGTCTTAACACCGGCGTGGACTTGTTAGCCTTCAACTTACTCATCTGGATGTTCCCGACACAGGACAGTGGACTTCTCGTTATCTTTAATTCTCTGGCATATTTGATCGGTGCAGTCAACAGCTTCTGCTGGAACAAGCTCTGGACGTTTCGACAACATTCGGAGACTTCCAACGATCAAATCTTTCGCTTTGCCCTTGTCACTAGCCTTGGTATCATCTGCAACGATGCTTTTCTCTGGTTGGCAACAACCATATTTACGTCACTTTCTCTCACAAGCGTTCTGTGGCTAAACGTGGCTAAGGTCCTTGCCATTGCAGGATCAGTGTCTGTTTCCTATATTGGGATGCGCTTCGGAGTATTTACTAAAAAAGAAGAACTCGATATGTCGCTCCCGCCTTTGAAACCTCGGCTGTTTACTACCCCGCGCAGCTTATCTGTGATATTGCCGGCCTACAATGAAGAAGAGCTCATCGCAGATACAATTACACATGTAATGTCGGTACTGAACTCCTGGATGCGGGATTTCGAAGTGATCGTTGTGAACGATGGGAGCAAAGACCGTACAGGAGAGATTGTAGCGACCCTGGAAGCCTACGATGGGCGTATACGCCTCGTTAATCATCCGGTGAACAAGGGATACGGTGCTGCTCTGGTTACTGGTTTCGAGTCTGTTACCAAAGAACTTGCCTTTTTCATGGACTCCGACGGGCAGTTTGACATCCGTGATCTGGCTCGCTTTTTCCCACTTATTGAAGAATATGGGGCGGTGCTGGGTTATCGCATAGATCGCCAGGATACCTGGATGAGGAAGCTTAACGCCTGGGGCTGGAAAAAGTTAGTTGGATTTGTCTTTCGCGTACATGCGCGAGACATCGATTGCGCCTTCAAACTCTTCCGAACCGAGTTCTTTCGCACGAACCGTTTAGAGACGCGTGGCGCCATGATTAATGCCGAGATACTCTATAAACTTGCCCGGGCAGGTTATACCTATACCGAGGTAGGGGTACAACATTTACCCCGCCTGGCTGGAAAGGCTACAGGAGCCAAACCCACCGTAATACTACGCGCCTTGCGGGAGTTGTTCATTTATGCTGAAAAGTGGCGCAAAGAAGAACAGCAAGCTTTGAATATCGATAAGGACCAGACTATCAAGACACCTGTGAGCGTGAGCAGAGGATAGTGTAAGCATCCTAACCGAGCTGAACAAATCCAGGAGGCTTTCAATTGATACCTGTTTTACCCCAAAAAACTGCATTAGAGCGAGAAACTGCCTACCGTGTAAGGCCAAAGTGGCGAAGCATGAGGTTGCTGGTCGTGCTGCTACTCATGGCAATCACGTTTTCGGGAGTCGTGGGAGGAGTGGTACATCGACTCATCCCCGTCAAGGCTGCATCAGGAGACTGGCCAACCTTCTTGCATGATACGCAGCGTACCGCAGCTAGTAGCGACACGACCATTACGACTGGTAATGCAGCCCAATTAGCTCTGAAGTGGGCATTTAAGACGGGTGGTCCGATTGCGGCTTCGCCCACTGTTGTAGGTGGTATAGTTTATGTAGGCTCATGGGATGGCTATGAATACGCATTGAATGCGACAACAGGCGCTCTCGTGTGGAAGACATTCCTTGGACAGACTACTGCGCCTTGCTACCCGCAACTGGCGGGGATATCTTCAGCGGCAGACGTGGAGAATGGGGTGGTCTACGTTGGAGGTGGCGATTCCAACTGGTATGCGTTGGACGCGACAACAGGCAATATACTCTGGAGCGTGTTCGTGGGGGATAATACCAAGGGCTGGTACAACTGGGCCAGTCCGCTGATCTACAACGGCTATGCCTATATTGGGACTGCTAGTGTAGGTGACTGCCCGTTGATACCAGGTCAGTTGTTGCAAGTGAGCTTGAGTACGCACCAGGTTGTCAACACCTTCAATTTTGTTCCGACAGGGCAGGTTGGTGGAGGAGTCTGGACCAGCCCAAGTGTTGATCCATCTACCAACACGATCTTTGTCACCACGGGTACGCGCAATCAGGATACACAAACGCTGTCCGAGGCGATCGTTGCTCTGGATGCTACAACACTCGCTATCAAGTCCTCCTGGGCCGTCCCGAACTCGCAGCAAACAGTCGATTCCGACTTTGGGAGCACGCCGATCCTATTCAACGATTCCAAGGGGGATCCGCTGGTGGCAGCCGTCAACAAGAACAGCTTTCTCTACGCCTGGAATCGCAACAACCTGGCTGCCGGGCCTGTGTGGTTGCAGGCGGTGACACTACCTGGCTCGTGCCCGCAGTGCGGAGACGGTAGCGCGTCGTCGGGAGCTTTCGCCAACGGCACGCTGTTCCAGGCCGGAGGGAGCATAGTCATCAATGGAGTTGGATATCGAGGATCTGTGAGTGCGCTGAACCCGGACAACGGGAACTTCCTGTGGCAACATGGTGTTTACGCGCCAGTCATTCCTGGCCTTGCCTATTCGAACGGGCTGATTGTCGATGGGGCAGGTCCCACACTCGAAGTGCTCAATGCTGCGACAGGTACGCGGCTCTACAGCTACACAACGGGCGGTTACCTCTACGCGGCGCCAACCGTTGTGAACGGCCAGATCTACACAGGCGGCACCGACGACAACGTCTATGCTTTTGGACTCGGTACACCGACTACGCCACCTCCCGATCCCAATTGTCCCAGCGGCTGGACGTGCCAGGATATCGGCAGCCCCGCCCCTGCTGGAACGGAAACTGTTTCGGGTGCCAGTTGGAACGTTCAGGTTGGCGGCGCGGGTGTGAGCGGAGCAAGTGACCAGTTCCGCCTCATTTCGCAGACGGTCAGCGGCGATAGCCAGGTCAGCGCCCAGGTCGTTTCTCAGCAATTGACGAGTGGTTCTGCCCAGGCAGGCTTGATGGTTCGTCAATCAAACGACCCCACGTCTCCCTATTACGCGATATTCCTTGAGCCGAATAATAAGCTGGTAGTGCAATATCGGACTGCCTTTGGCGGTACAAGTACCACTGTGGCACAGACGAATTATGCAGTGCCATTATATATCGAAATTCAGCGTGTCGGCGATCAATTCCAGGCAGCGACCTCGAATGACGGGGTGACGTATACACTGGTTCCCGGCACTAACGCCACGGTACCTATGACTGCCGCTGTTATGGAGGGAGTCGCTGCTGCTTCGGGTGCGCAGGGAACCTCTAATACCGTGTCCTATAACACAGTAAGTATTGGCTCACCCACTACGCCCCCCAATCCATCCTCGTCTCCATCCCCCTGTCCAGGTGGCTGGAACTGCCAGGATGTCGGAAATCCTGTAGTCGTCGGCGACCAATCCTTGAGTAATGGAACCTGGACTCTGAAAGGGGCAGGCCAGTCTATCAACAACTACGGCGACCAGTTCCACTTCGTGTGGCAATCGCTCGCCGCCGATGGGACGGTCAGCGCGCATATCACCTCACAAACTAATACAAATGCCTCGGCTCAAGCAGGGGTGATGTTGCGGCAGAGCACTGACCCCATTTCTCCGTACTACGCTGCATTCGTTACCCCTGGCAACGGTATCATTGTCCAATACAGGCTCTTCCAGGGACTGAAAACCAATGTGTTTTCTGGCCCTGCCAATTCGGTGCCAATCTATCTGATGGTGGCACGTTCAGGCAGCAACTACTGCACCTATACATCCAGCGATGGTGTGAACTGGTCGGTTATCATCGGTTCGTGCGCTACCGTTAGTTTGAGTGGCCCGGTATTAGCAGGGCTGGCAGTTTCGTCTGATAACGCTAGCTTATTTAGTACTGTTACGATGGATACGGTCACTATCAGCACGACCGCTCCTCCCCCGCCTGACATCTGTACTGGAGCCTGGAATTGCGCTGATATCGGGTATCCTTCACTGACTGGAAGCCAATACCTGATTGGCAGCACCTGGACAGTGCAGGGTTCTGGAAGCGACATCTATAACACCTACGACCAGTTCCGTTACGTCTGGCAAACTCTGGCGGCGGATGGCGTGGTGAGCGCGCACATCACCTCGCAGGCCAGTACCGACATGTGGGCCAAAGCCGGGGTGATGATGCGGCTGTCCACCGATCCCGGCTCTCCCTTCTACGCCATCGAGGTTACGCCGGGCAATGGCATCGTGGTGCAGTACCGGGCGACACAGGGAGGTGGCGCGCAAGGGAGTGGGAAGATTACGACCGGCACAGTGCCGACCTATCTGATGGTGGCGCGCTCCGGCACTACCTATACCGCCTACACCTCCAGCGATGGCGTCACCTGGACGCTGGTGCCAGGCTCAAGCGTCACCATAAGCAGCATGAGCGGCTCGATGATGGCCGGCATGGTGGTCACATCCCACAATGGATCACTCATGGGATCCGCCACCTTCGACACGGTGATTATCAGCACCTCGCTGGTCTGCCTGGCGGGTTGGAGTTGCGCGGATATCGGCAGTCCGACCCCGACTGGAAGCCAGTTGGTCAGCAACGGCACCTGGACCGTGCAGGCAGGCGGTGCTGATATCTTTGGCACCGCAGATCAGTTCCACTACAACTGGCAGCAACTCACAGGCGATGGCAGCGTCAGCGCGCAGGTGGTCTCGCAGACCAATAGCAGCTCCAATGCCAAAGCCGGAGTGATGCTGCGGCTCACCAGCGATTCGGGCTCGCCCTTCTACGACGCGGTCGTGACGCCTGGCCATGGGGTGTTTGTGCAGTACCGCAAGAGTCAGAGTGGTGGGGCGCAGACTGCCGTCAATCTCACGACCGCGACGGTCCCGCTCTACCTGATGGTAGCGCGTGCAGGCACCACCTTCACCGCCTACACCTCCAGTGATGGGGTGAATTGGACGCTGGTGCCTGGTTCGAGCGTCACGCTGGCGAACATGACCG
>Ga0116218_1002094_pt1 | contig 11462 bp, 9 predicted proteins | sample Sb_taG_2_FD_88966 | JGI IMG/M metagenome (GOLD analysis project Ga0116218, IMG submission 88966) | Peat soil microbial communities from Weissenstadt, Germany - Sb_50d_5_LS metaG | ecosystem: Environmental > Terrestrial > Soil > Wetlands > Peat | place: Germany: Weissenstadt | collected 2010-09-21 | reverse complement strand
GGAGATTTGTGGACATGTTTGTCGGCTCCAATCTGTCATCGCAAACCATGAGCGAATCATCATTACGTGAGATCTACGTCAGCACGGATATAGAAACCGACGGACCGGTCGCGGGAAAACACTCCATGCTGAGCATTGGGTCGGCAGCCTATCTGGCCGACAAAGAGCTGCTGGGGACGTTCTCCGCCAACTTGGAAACGCTGCCCGCATCGGTCCCGGATCCCAAGACCGCCGCATGGTGGGCCACACAGCCGCAGGCGTGGTCGGCCTGCCGGCAAAATCCCGAAGCGCCTGCTGTCGCCCTGAAACGCTACCTTGCCTGGCTCAAGGCGTTTGGCGGACGGCCAGTGTTTGTCGGGTACCCGGCCGCTTTCGATTTTTCTTTCGTCTATTGGTATCTCGCCGAGTTCGCGGGGGAGAACCCATTCGGCTATTCGGCAATTGATATCAAGACCTACGCCATGGCATTGCTGCGCAAACCATATCGAGCGTGCGGCAAGCAGTCGATGCCCTCGGAGTGGTTCGACCCCGTGTCTCATACGCATGTGGCGCTTGACGATGCCATCGAGCAAGGACAACTCTTCTGCAACATGCTTAAGGCCAACGTCGGCGCTTAACCAGCCGCTCGCGTGTAAGCGCCTGAGCAATACTAGACCACATCACGCCGCGCCAGATGGGTGATGCGGCCTTATAGTCGTTCGCGCCACCTGCGGCCCGCGTGGGTGGCCACCCTTGGAACCACGTCAACTGTCGTAATATCTCAATTACACTCACTGCCCCCCAGGTCGAGGCCACGACGGAGACCACCGGACTGACCTTTTTCGAATCTGTTCAGGCTCTTTTGTAATCTCGTCAGGCCGTCCGCGAGGAATCATAGTTTCAGGGTGCCTAAGACTCACTTTCCCCAACCGCATCAGAACCAGCGTGCTGTTCGTGTGCAGTTTCACAGCATGACTCCTGCGGCGATCCGGTTCGAGGACGGTCGTCGCCTACGAGGCAAATTGCGGACAATCTCCTTAACCGGTGGCCTGCTTCGGCTGCCTAAACCGCTCGTGCCCGGGACACTAATAGAGGTGATATTCATGTCTAATGGCGGCCCCGTCCTAGGAATCGCAGAATTGCTAACTCCAGCTTCGGACACCCTCAAGTGCCTACAACCTTTCAAGTTCATTATGATCGATGACGACGACTATCAAAGGTTGAGCAGCTTGATTCGGTCATCGGTAGCTGTCGCACAATCGCCATAGCACTCATTAACCCAGACCGGCCAACTCTCAATGACTGCAATCGCCGGGATGCCCCCTGCGATGAGTGGGATGCGAACATTCCCAATCCTTGCAATCTGGCCCCACGATTTTTTTTCATCACAAAATACCTGTAAGCACCATCACAGACTCCCCACCCACCCGATGCGAAAATGACCTGACTCGGCAAAGCCGACAGCCAGTACTCTTTGATAAACTGAGGTGTTCAACGGACCATAGCGAGCATAGGCGGAGAAGCACAAATCCTCCCCCAAAACCGACCCAAAACGGGAATTTATGGCGAAAATCGAGCTTAAGTCCATATTCCGGAATATTTTACAAGTAACTCCTTTAAAGTCAATATTTTACATGAAATCGGGGGGGCAGTACATACTAGATATTATATTAAGAGTAAATACACGAAAACGAGGCAAGCCAGAAGCAAAACAAAAAACCCTCACACCGAGAGGGTTTGCGAACTGGGTGGGAGAAATTTTACGCCGCGCGCGCCCTTAGCGCTTCGCCACCAGCCGCTCCTCCACCAGTTTCTCGATTCGTTTGACGACATCATCCTCGCTCAAATTCGTCGAGTCGATCACCACGGCATCAGCGGCCGCCACCAGCGGAGAAGCCGCCCGCGTCCGGTCCCGCCGGTCACGCTCCCGAAGTTCCGCGGCGATTGTCTGGGCCGATCGCCCCTTTACCTGTTGCTGATCCAGTCGCCGCTGCTCGCGAATCACCGGATCGGCATCAAGAAAAATTTTTAAATCGGCATCGGGAAAAACTTTGGTCCCAATGTCGCGCCCCTCCATCACCACACCGCCGCCGATGCCCATCTCGCGCTGCCGCGCCACCATCCACTCGCGCACCTTCGGATGCACCGAGATGCGCGACGCCGCTTCGGTCACATCACGTTCCCGGATGCGCGCGGAAATATCTTTTCCGTTGAGCAGCACGCGATTGCCGCCGATGGAGCGTTCGAGAGTAATGCGCGAATCCTGCGCCATCTTCAGCAGCGCATCCTCGTCATCAAATGACGCGTCCCACTCGATCGCCCTCAGAGCCAGCGCGCGGTACATCGCCCCGCTCTCCAGGTTCACGTAGCCGAGTTTGCGCGCCAGGCGAGACGCGATCGTGCTCTTGCCCGCTCCGGCTGGACCGTCAATGGCGATGATGAGTTTGCGTTGGGAGGAATCGGTCATCGGGCGAAGATCATTGGGCGAACTGAGCATTGTACACGCAGCGCATGAGACCTTCATGACAGCTCCGCAGACTGGTATCGGCTTAGTTTCAATTTGTTTTGAAAGGGTACGGCTTCAGCCGTGCAGTAACTGTCGCATAATCGGTAGCAGCTTTAGCCGCTGGGGGAATGCGTCTTTCAAACTGAGCCATTACGTGCAGACCGCTCAGCTCACGCGCTCGGGCCGAGGCTTGGGAACGTATGCTTGTTTCGGCGGAGTCACCTGCAGCAGCGATTTGCTCCCAACGTGCACAAAGCTCAATTCGCGCGCCGAGAGCAAGGCATGGATAGCTTCTTTTACCCGCGTCCGCGGAACGAAGTTCGCGAGGAAGTTCTCGACTTCTCCCTCATCGACTGCCACCACGCAGTCGAGATATTTCGAGACCAGCGCAGAGAGCGCTTCAGGCACCGAGATTCCCACGCCTTCGCGCACCACGTCCGGAGCCCAGCGCGACAACTCGTCCCACACCGAGCCTTCCTCGACCGTGTAATCGACGCGGGTGATGCGGAGTTTAGCCCAGAGTTCGCTCAGCCCGCGATCAAGTCCGGCGTTCGAAACCGCACCGCCCAGCATCTCGCCCAGTTTCGTTTTCGAAATCGGCCCCCGCCGCCGGATGATTTCGAAAGCATCACAGGCCAACGGAGAATAAGGAGACCGCGGCCCCGATGCAGGCGGCAGCTTAGGGTTGCGCTCGCCGACCAGCGAATAAAAGTAAGGAAACACCGAAGCTGCCAAAAGAAATGCATTGTTCTCATCAATCAGCGGAGCCTCGTAAGCTGCCTGGTCGCGCAGCGCGCGCACCATCAATTCAGTCGCCTCTTTCGCTCGCGGATCGTTATAAGCATGCTGGCGCGCTGGCAGCTTGTCATCGGCTCCGACCCAGGCCCCAATGAAAGTCGGCACCAGAATCGCAGGCCGCATCGGATACATCACGCAGAATCCAACCGACTCGAGGAAGGAGCGCGCCTCCTCGAGAGTGCGCACGGGCTGGCCGTCAAGGCGCCACTTTTGCAGGCGAGCTTGCAAGAGTTCCGGGTCGGTCATGATTTCGATTAGAACACAGTGGTCGCCGGTTGGCGCACGCCCCATGGGCGGCTCTGCTTCGAGCTACGAGCAAGCCTTTGGACATTCAACGGTTGGATTGCTCGCAGCCCGAAGCTCGCAGCTCGCGGCTAGATCCTCTTGAAGGCTTTCTGAATATCCTGCATGGAATAGCGTAGCACCACTGGCCGGCCGTGCGGGCACGACATTGGATGCTCGGTTTTCGCCAGTTCTGCTAGCAGCCACTCCATTTTGTTCTGCTCCAGCGGCATATTGACTTTGATGGCGGCGTGGCACGCGATTGAGGCCGCGATGCGCGTTCGCACCGCTTCCAGATTGATAACTTGGTCTTCGCGCGTAAGCTGCTCGAAGATTTCGTTCAGCATGTGCTCGATCTGCGCCGCGTCCACGCCGGCCGGCGCCATCTTTACCGCTACGCTGCGCGTGCCGAAGGGTTCCGCCTCAAAGCCATTGTGCGCCAGCTCTTCGGCAATATCGCTGAAGATGGCTTGCTGCGCCGGAGTCAGTTCGATGACCAGCGGCATGAGCAAACGCTGGCTCTCCACCCGCTGCGCCGAGCGTTGCCGCAGCACTCGCTCGAACAGCACCCGCTCATGGGCCACGTGTTGATCGATGATCCAGAGTCCGTCTTCGTTTACCGCGAGAATGAACGAATTTCGAATCTGGCCTAACGGGCGCAGGGTGCGCAACGACTCAAGAGTGGGCGCGGTTTGCCGCTCCTGCGCGATCGGCGGCGCGCAACCGTGATCCGGAATTGGCTGATGATCGATCGTCTTATGATCGATCGCAGGATAGAGGACCGCTGCCTCCGGGGCGCATTCGAGCGATACCGCCGCGTTGGCTTCGACTGCGATCCCTCCTTCAAATTCGAGGCGCGCCGTCGCCGGGGGGACTGACGGAGCCTGCAGCGCGAAGCCGCCCACCGCTGCCGGTTCGTACGAGTCGCGCCAAGGTGCGCGCTGCAAACCATCGCCAGTACCGTGGTTAAGCAGAGGACTGGTGAGGCCAGGACCCGCAGTCGGCTGTGCGCCAATTTCCGTCAAGAACTGCGGCACCGGCCGCGCCTTCATCAATGCAGCACGCACCGACTCGCGCACGAAATCGTGGATTACCGTTTGCTGCCGGAAGCGCACCTCGGTCTTCGATGGGTGAACATTTACATCCACTTCGGCGGTCGGCATTTCGATAAAAAGCAGAACCACCGGAAATACCGTCGGCGGCAAAATGTTGCGATACGCCTCGATGATGCCGTGCTGGATGAGACGGTCGCGAATCAGGCGTCCGTTCACGAAAATAAAAATCGAATTGCGATTGAGCTTCTGAATTTCCGGCTTCGAGACAAAGCCATGCAAACGCACTTCCCCGAAATCCTGTGGCGCGGACACTCCTGTCCGCGTGTCGGCACCATCCGAACCAGATGCAGGATGACCCGACCCGCTGACTCCAGACTCGCGCACAGAGCTGTCCGCCGCCCGCCGCCACGGCGGAGGCTGCGGCAAGCCGATGCGCTCCAGCGGCTGCACCGCCGCCAGCGGAATCAACTGGTCGAGCGTCTCACGTCCAAAAACCTGATACACACGCTCGCGATGATCGGCCACCGGCGGCGCCACCAGCAACGCATTCGTCGCCGAGTGCAACTCGAAATGCTTCTCCGGATGCGCCAGCGCATAGTGGGTTACGAGCGATGCGATGTGGGAGAGTTCGGTCGATTCCGATCGGAGAAATTTCTTGCGCGCCGGCGTATTAAAGAAGAGATCGCGAATCGTGATGGAAGTTCCGAGCGGCAGCCCCGCCTCTTCCACGCGGATGATCTTGCCACCATTAATCTCGAGCACCGTTCCGACGGCTTCTTCTTCGGCGCGGGTTTCCAGATGCAGCCTGGCAACCGAAGCAATGGAGGGTAGCGCCTCGCCGCGAAACCCGAGAGTCGAAATGCTCAGCAGGTCTTCGGTGTTCTTGATTTTCGAGGTGGCATGGCGTTCGAAAGCCAGCATGGCATCGTCGCGCACCATGCCGCAGCCGTTGTCGGTAATCTGGATCAGCTTCTTCCCACCCGCCTCAACCTGAATGCGGATGCGGGTGGAACCAGCGTCCAGCGCATTCTCCAGCAACTCCTTCACCACCGATGCGGGACGCTCGACCACCTCGCCGGCGGCGATCTGGTTGGCGACTCTTTCGGGAAGAACGTGGATTTTGCCCATAAAATCAGTGGTCAGTGGCAAGTGGCCAGTGGTCAGTGGTCAGTGTGACAGAATCTCAGGCGCAGCGTAAAGGCGGGTCGGAGCCGGCAGTTGCTGCATCCAAAACTACCGTATCGTATAGTTCTGACGGGAGCGGTTACATGAAACACGCAATTTTGGGAGCCGGAGCAATCGGAGGATTAGTCGGCACGGTACTCTCATCGCTCGGCGAAGATGTCACCGTAGTGGTTCGACCGGAGAAGTTGTCGAGTTATCCCGCGAACTTGACGCTGGAACGTCCGTCGGGCCTTCTAACGGCGCCAGCGAAAGCGGCGGCAACATTGTCAGCGCCGGCCGACGTGCTGTGGATTGCGACAAAAACTTATCAACTGCAAACCGCGATCGAAGCGGTTCAAGCATCCCCCGGCTGCGTGTTTCCCTTGCTGAACGGGGTAGACCACGTCGCCGTGCTGCGAGCGAGATTTGGGTCCGAGCGCGTAGTCCCAGCGACGATCGCGGTGGAAGCGGAGCGGATTGCTCCGGGACGATTCATCCAGCGCTCCCCGTTTGTTCTCCTCAACCTCGCCTCCAGCGGAGAGCCACTCTTGGGCGCCATCATTGGACGGTTGGGCAAGCTCGGATTCAATTGTCAGTTCATCCCGAACGAGCAGACTTTGCTGTGGGGGAAGCTCAGCTTTCTGGCGCCGTTTGCTCTGGTGACGTCGGCATCGGGGATGAACATCGGCGAGATTCTGGCGAACGCAGATTGGAAACACAAGTTACATTCTGCGATCGCCGAAACATGCGCCGTGGCCAACGCTAGCGGTGCGGAGCTCGATGCGCAGCGGGTCCGGACGGGTTTTGCCAGCGCGCCGCCGGCGATGCGTAGCTCTATGCAAAAAGACCTCTCGGCTGGGCGGCAGCTTGAGTTGGATGACATTGGCGGTCCTATCGTGCGCGGTGGGGAACGATACGGGATCGATGTCTCGACTACGGTGGACCTGATGGCGTCCATTCGCGCGAAGGCGGCCGCCTGATGATATCCCGCCACACGAACCTACGATTTCTCGGGGTTCTCGCGGAGGAGTTGGTCCTTGATGGGGGCGGGAAGACGCGAACTCGCGAGTAGTTCGTGCAGCAGCGGGGCGGGGATCTCCTGGCTGAATTCCAGGGCGCGGGCCAGAGAGAGATGCTCGGTTCGCAGCAGGGCAGCCCGGATTTCTCTCCGGCAGGACCACTTGGCGTGCTGGGCGACTGCATGCACCAAAGCGGCGCTGGCGGCGGGGCGCAGCACGGAGTGGATGACGAGGGCTTCGGTGAGACGCGGATTTTCGAGCGCCGTCTGCATGACGCGGGTTTCGCGGGCTACAGTCTTGGCATCGACGATTTTGGTGCTGACAATTTCCACGTCGAGCAGCAGCGCAGCCGCTACTCTGCCTGAGGCGCGGCGGGCCAGCGTCAGACGTTCTCCCGTGGTGACAGTTTTGAGGCGCGAGATCAGGACATCGTCCACGGCAACTTTCACATCGGCGGGGACGCAGGGTGAGAGCGCAACCTTCATCAGATCGAAAGTGTAGAACTGGCGTGCCAGCGGCACGGACACGTGTCGCGGTGTCTTCGGATGGCCGGCGAGCGCGATCTTTACCTTGCGGCTCTGGAGAGCGTTGACGTTCTTGGCGAGTTGCTCGAGGACTTCAGGGTGCAAATCGGCGCGCTTGAGAAGGGCGAGGGCCAAGTCCTCGGTCAGGTCGGGGGCGGCGGCCGTCGAGAGCAGATCGGCGGGCGCAGGCGTCGGAGTTGCCGACTCCGTTGAGGACGGCACGATTTCGTTTTCGAAACTTTCGTCTTCGGACATTTCGTTGTCGGCCGTTCCAGGCAGCCTGCTTCAGACCAGCAAGCCCCGTCTCTACCTTCGTGTTGCGCGCGCTCTGGCTAACGCGCCCTCGACCGGATCGGCTGAATCTTGACGCACCTCGATGCCGGGAAAGCTTGTCTGCAGCGTATTGTAGAAAACCTGGCGCACAACCAGCGACTGACGAAAGACGCTTCCCGTCATCGCTACGGGGAACAGGGCTACCGGGAGCATGGCCGCAGGAGCATGCGAAGCGAGACGATGGACGACGATAGCCGCGAGATCAGCCAGCTTAGCGCCAGCATCTGAGAGCAGTTCGCAGGCGATGGCATCAGCCTCCTCAGCGGCGCGGAGGACGATGGGAAACAGCCGCGGGAAGTCGAGTGGTGGGATCGAGTTCGCTTGCTGCACAAGTTCGTCAACAGTGTTGATTCTCCAAGCCTGGAAGACCATACCGGTGAGCGCGGTTTCGAGGCCTCGATCGCGGGCGCTCAGGATGGCGGAGACGGCGCGGCGGCCGATCCAGTGGCCGGAGCCTTCGTCGGAAATGGCGAAGCCCCAGCCTCCCGCGCGAGCGGTGTGCCCGGCGGCATCGCGGCCATAGACGATGGAGCCGGTGCCGGCGATCGCGATCACTCCGGAACCCGTGCCGAACGCGGCTTCAAGCGCGATTATGTTATCGCCGACCACTTCGACCCTTGTTGGGTTTCCTTCGGGAATTAGTTCGGCGAGAATGCCGCGAATCTTCGCGGCGATCTCGGGCCGCGCAGCGCCGGTCACGCCGATACAGATGGCGTTGATCCCGTCGGGAGAAATCCCGGCAGTGGCGCAGACCTGGCGGATCGCAGTATGCAGCGCTTCCCTGGCGTGCTGCTCGCCGTGGCGGATCACGCTGCAGCCGCCGGTCATCGCCGTAGCGAGCACAGTCGTATCGTCGCCGAGAACGCAGCGCGTCTTGGTGCCGCCCCCGTCGATTCCGAGATAGTAAGCCATCGGGCTAGTTCTAACACAGGTGCGCGCAACTTGGTTCGGCGGCGGGCTGGGGCAGCGAACATGCCTGTACAATGCAGCGTATTCTTTTTCGCTACGGAGCCGCAGCGAGCCGCGTCTCTGCACTAAACGTGGAAGGACCTGCTTGGGATTGAATCGGATCGACCTGCTGATTATTGCGTTGTACCTGGCGGGGATCACGCTGTTCGGCCTGCGCTTTCGCAAGCGGCAGCGGACGATGCGAGATTACTTTCTCGCCGACCGCAACATTCCCTGGTGGGCGATTTCGCTGTCGATTGTGGCGGCGGAGACTAGCACGCTGACCATTATCAGTATTCCCGGCCTCGCCTACGATTCGAATTTTACTTTTCTGCAAGTGGTGATGGGCTACGTAATCGGGCGCGTCATCATTAGTTTTGTGCTTTTGCCGCAGTATTTCCGCGGCGAGCTGTATACCGCTTATCAGCTGATTGAGCGGCGGTTTGGCCCGGAGCTGCGCACGGTGACGGCGGCCCTGTTTCTGTTGACCCGCGCGGCGGCCGAGGGCGTGCGCGTGTATGCCGTGTCGATTGTGGTGTCGATTGCGCTGGGCACGGGCGAAGTCGCTTCCATCGCGATCATCACGCTGCTGACTTTGATCTATACGTTTGAGGGCGGGCTGGCGGCCGTGATCTGGACCGACGTCGTGCAGACCTTTATTTATGTGGGCGGGACGCTGGTCGGCCTGGTGACGATTCTCCATCTCGTGCCCGGAGGATGGGGATCGGCCGTGGCGATTGCGAATGCGCTGCACAAGTTCCAGGTGTTCGATCTCTCGATTCTCAATCCAGCGGCTTCGTCGCCCTGGCCGCATCTTAATTTTGCGAAGCCTTACACGCTGTGGGCGGGGATTATCGGGGGTGCGATCTTTACGACGGCCAGCCATGGCACCGACCAACTCATAGTGCAGCGATTGCTGGCGGCGCGGAATCAACGGCAGTCGGCACTGGCGTTGGTGTCGAGTGGGTTGGCGGTCTTTTTTCAGTTTGCGTTGTTTCTGCTTGTAGGCGTGATGCTGTTTGCCTACTACCGGGTTCCCTCGCCCGCCTTTGGACGGGCCGACAGGATCTATCCGACGTTCATCGTGAGCCATATGCCGCACGGGATTGCCGGGCTACTGATCGCGGCGATTCTGGCGGCGGCAATGTCGAACTTGAGCGCAGCGCTGAATTCGCTGTCATCGAGTTCGATTATGGATTTCTATATTCGCTTCCGTCCTACAGTGAGCGAAGGGGGACGGTTGCGCCTGGCGCGGCTGGCGACCGTCGGATGGGCGCTGGTACTGTTCGCGCTCGCGGTGCTGGCGCTGCATCGAGTCGCGCGCGTGGTGGAAGTTGGCTTACAAATCGCGTCGGTTGCCTATGGTGCTTTGCTCGGCGTGTTTCTGCTGGGAGTACTGACCAAACGCGCGAATCAGAGCGGGGCAATGCTGGGTATGGTCTTTGGATTAGCGACGGAGCTGTATTTGTGGCGATGGTCGCAGGTGGCTTTTACCTGGTGGGTCCCGATCGGGACCTGCGTGACGTTCGCGGTGGGCTATGGGGCTAGCGCTTTGTGGAGGGTTCAACCAAAGGCTTAAACCGCGGAGGTCACGGAGACACCGCGGTTAGAATCGTTTTCTCCATCGACAGCTGGAAATTATGGACACAAGAGCAGAGGCCAATCACTCCCGTCCCGAACTGGCACGTGACCTGGGCCTGTCGCACGCGGGTGCGGTCGTGGTTGGGACCATCATCGGAAGCGGAATTTTCCTGGTTCCGACTGAGATGATGCAGGCGGTGGGGTCGGCCCGGCTTGTCTATCTCGCGTGGATGGTGGGAGGTCTCCTTTCCTTTTTTGGCGCGCTTACCTATGCCGAATTGGGAGCAATGAAGCCGCAGGCGGGCGGCGAGTATGTGTATGTTCGCGATGCCTACGGGCCGTTGGCGGGATTTCTCTATTCGTGGACCTGGTTTCTGATCGCCAAGCCAGCTTCGATTGCCACCGTGACCACCGGCCTGGTGCGGATCCTGGAAACTTTCCCCATCTTCTCTTTTTTCTCCCATGCCTGCGTTTCGCGTCCATTCAGCGTCAACTACGGGCAACTGGTAGCGATCGGAGCGACGATTCTGGTTTCGTGGCTGAATTACATTGGAGTGCGCCGGGCAGGCGAGTTTCAGTTTCTGTTCACGCTGCTGAAGGTTGCGATCATCCTCGGGATCGTGGCGGTGGGTTTCTCTTATCGCGGAGGAACGTGGGCAAATTTCGCAACCGAGTTCGCCGGAGCGAAAGGCGGTGTGGTTGGATTTTTCGCAGCGCTGGTGGCTGCGCTTTGGGCTTACGACGGGTGGAACGATCTGAACATGGTAGCCGGGGAAATAAAAAATCCACAGCGCAACATTCCGCTGTCGCTGATTTGGGGCGTGGCGACGGTGGGCGCACTCTACATCCTGGTGAACGCGGCCGTGCAGTATGTGCTGCCGGCGGCAGCGGTGGCCGCTTCGGAGCGCCCGGCGTCCGACGCGGTGGCCCTGGTTCTGGGGCACGCGGGCGCCAGCCTGGTCTCGGCGGGCATGGCAGTTTCGATGCTGGTCACTTTGAACGGCACCATCATGAGCGGCGCACGCGTGCCCTTCGCGATGGCGCGCGATGGATATTTTTTCAAGACGATTGCGGAAGTACATCCGCGTTTCCATACGCCGTCGATGGCCATTGTTGTGCAATGCGGGCTGGCCATCATCCTGCTGCTGCTGGGAGGCAGTTTCCGGCAGTTTTTCTCACTTACAATTTTTGCCGAGTGGTTGTTCTACATGATCGCAGGCAGCACGGTTTTCGTCTTCCGCCGGCGGGAGCCGCTCGCCGACCGCCCTTATCG
>Ga0116218_1002088_pt1 | contig 11490 bp, 13 predicted proteins | sample Sb_taG_2_FD_88966 | JGI IMG/M metagenome (GOLD analysis project Ga0116218, IMG submission 88966) | Peat soil microbial communities from Weissenstadt, Germany - Sb_50d_5_LS metaG | ecosystem: Environmental > Terrestrial > Soil > Wetlands > Peat | place: Germany: Weissenstadt | collected 2010-09-21 | reverse complement strand
TTCCGGGATGCACGTTGGAACGTAAAGGATGACGTAAGAAGGCCCAGTTCAAAAAGACCCAAAACACGAACAGCAGATTCAATACAACACAACGGGGCAGAACCCTGCCTGAAGTAAGGAGATACTTTGAATACTAAGATTTTGCTAACAGTCGGCATTGCCCTCAGTGTGAGCGCATTTGCTCAAACGAATCGCCAAACAACCATGGTCGTCGAGCCCATGAGTCCGACGCCGATATTCCGAGTGAACGTAGTCAGCCGCAGCGTGCGGGCCGTCAACTACGAGCATCGCAGCGGAGCCTCCAAGCTCGACTTCGCGGGCACCGATTTGATGCCTTCCGCGAACGGTGAAGCCAAGGTGAATAGCCGGCGCGGATCCATAGAGATCGATGCTGAATTCGGTAATCTGCAGGTTCCGACGACTTTCGGCAATGAGTATCTGACCTACGTATTGTGGGCGATTTCTCCCGAAGGCCGGGCCGTGAACCTGGGCGAGGTGTTAGTCGGCGACAACCACCGCAGCAAGCTGCGCGTCACCACCGACCTTCAGGCATTTGCGCTGATCGTTACCGCGGAACCTTATTATGCGGTGCGGCAGCCCAGCAACGCCGTCGTGCTTGAGAACGTGGTTCGCGAGTCTACCAAAGGAACCACCGAGGCAGTCAATGCGAAGTACGAACTCATGGAGCGTGGCGGGTACATCCCCACCGGCTACAAGTTCGACCCTGTGGTTTTGAACGCCAGGTTGCCGCTGGAATTCTTTGAGGCGCGAAACGCACTGCGCATCGCGCAATCCGAGGGAGCCGAGCAATATGCCAGCGACAGCTACCAGCATGCCGTCAAGCTGACGAACAACGCGGATGAATTTGCCAGCAGCAGACACACCGACACCAAAGGGCTGATCGCGGTCGCCCGCGAGGCGGTACAGACTTCCGAAGATGCCCGCGAAATCGCGGTCAAGAAACTGGACGAGATACGCTTGGCCAACGAACGTCAGGCTTCAGCCGACACTCTGGCGATATCGCAAGGGCAAGCTGACAAAGCGATCCGGCAGAAAGACCAAGCCCAATCGGACGCGGCGACAGCTCAAGCGGCAAAGACTCAAGCGGACGCAGATGCCGCCAAGGCCCGCGCCGATGCTGCGGCTGCACAAACTGAAACCGCGCAGGCTAAGGCGGATATGGCGAGCAGCCAGGCTTCATCAGCCAATGCAGTCTCCGCAGCGAATGCTGATGCGGAGCAGTCTCGTTTAGCGGCACAGCAAGCACTGCAAACCGCGCAACAAGCGGAAACCGACAAAGCGACTATGCGGACGCGATTGTCCGTACAGTTGAATGAGATTCTTCAGACTCGCGATAGCGCGCGCGGGCTTATCGTCAGCATGTCCGATGTTTTGTTTGACACCGGAAAATATTCGTTGAAGCCGGGTGCACGGGAGAAACTGGCGAAAGTTGCCGGGATTCTGCTCGCCTACCCTGGACTCGACATTGCAGTTGGCGGCTACACCGACAATGTGGGCAGCGATCAAATGAACCAGACGCTGTCTGAGAACCGTGCCGGATCCGTGCGCGACTACCTCGTGCAACAAGGGGTGTTGACGAATTCGGTTTCGGCCAGAGGCTTCGGCAATACCTTGCCAGTGGCCTCCAACGATAACTCCTCCGGGCGCCAGCAGAATCGGAGAGTTGAACTTCTCGTGTCCGGCGAAGCCATCGGCAGCCCGGTTAACGCGACAACAGGAAGCTTGCAGTAAGCAAGCGTACGCAACGATTCAATAATGGAGGCAACACTCATGAACCTAGTTGGATTAATCAGCACAGCAGTTCTGTCTTTGACCCTCGTAGCCGCGGCTCCGGCGTTCGCACAGGAGCAGCACGATGACGAACAGAAAGCCAAGCCTGCCCAGGAAGAGAAGAAAGCGCAGCCGGAGAAGTCCGCAAAGCAAGAGGAAAGACCCGCGGCGCAGCAGGAGAAGAACGCCAAGCCAGAACAGAAGAACGCACAGCAAGAGCAAAAGAGCGCCAAGCCGGAAGAGAAGAGCGCAAAGCAAGAGGAAAAGAACGCCAAGCCGGCGGAGAAGAACGCGCAGCCGGAACAGCGCGCCGCTGGTAACGGTGGTGGCCGCATTCCCGCAGACAAATTCAAAGCCAATTTTGGAGAGCAACACTCGTTTCGTGTCAGCCAATCCGACTACAGCAATCACCGCTTCCAATACGGAGGCTATGCGTTCGGGTTCGTTGACCCGTGGCCCAGCAACTGGCTCTACACGCAAAACGTCTATGTGATCGAGATTGACGGCGTGTATTACCTGTGCAACGCATCGTTTCCTGGCGTTAACCTGGTGCTCAGCTTCAACATGTAGCCAGTCCAGCTTAACCTGATCGATTAACTTAGCTACGATCGGCGCGAGTCCATATTCCCTGGCTTCGCGCCGCTTTTCTTCCGGCGCCAGCAAGGTTATCTCGGGAAAAATCGTTGAGCAGATTTAATGGGAGCATCCACGAAAAGTGAGCTTTAGTGCACAGACTTCTCAGTGCCTCCGTGGAATCCTTGCATCGACGCGTCGCCGTTCGATCCACGCAGCCCGCAGCAGCAAGGTAGGACCGGGCAACCGAAGGATGATCTGGCAAGGTGGTTCAAAATGCGCAAAATACGTTTGTTATCGTTAGCTTTTTTGATACTGGCCATGTCGGCCATCTCGTCGGCGCAGTTCGGCGTGTCGATCACGATCGCACCGCCCGAGCTGGTGGCCTATTCGCAACCTATGTGTCCGCAGAGCGGCTATTTGTGGACGCCCGGCTACTGGGCTTATGGAGATGAAGGCTATTTCTGGGTGCCGGGCACATGGGCCGAGCCGCCCGAAGTTGGCCTGCTCTGGACGCCAGGTTATTGGGGTTGGGGAGGCAATGCCTACGCCTGGAATGACGGCTACTGGGGTCCTACTGTCGGCTTCTACGGCGGTGTTAACTATGGCTATGGCTACGGCGGATCCGGCTACGAAGGCGGTTACTGGAGAAACAACGAGTTCAGTTACAACCGCACGGTGAATAACGTGGATGTGAACAATTTCCACAACACGTACGAAAAAACCGTAATCAACGAAAGGGCGGGAAACAGCGTTAGCTATAACGGCGGAACCGGAGGAATAACGGTTCGACCATCCGCTGCCGAAGAGACCGCGGCCCATGAGCGTCATACTCCGGCAACAGCCGCGCAAACCGGGCATCGGCAGGCCGCCGGCAAGAACCATGACCTATTGGCGACGGTGAATCATGGTAAGCCGCCAATCGCTGCAACATCCAAACCGGGAGAGTTTAACGGCAAGGGTGTGGTGGCAGCGAAGGGCGCTGTAGCCGAGGACAAGGCCACCGAGAGCAAGGCAGCTGAAAGCAAAGCAGCTGAAAGCAAAGCAGCTGAGAACAAGTCGGCTGGGAACAAAGCAGCCGAGAGCAAGGCAGCTGAGAGCAGAGCAGCCGAAAACAAGGCCACCGAGAGCAAGGCGGCTGAAAGTAAGGCAGCCGAGAACAAGTCGGCTGAGAAAAAAGCAGCCACCACTCGCACGAACGAAAATAAGACGGCCGAGAGAAAAGCAGCCACTACTCGCACAAACGAGAACAAGTCGGCTGGGAAACAGGCAGCCACTGCTCGTACGAACGAGAACAAGTCGGCTGAGAAAAAAGCAGCCACCACTCGCACGAACGAGAATAAGACGGCTGAGAAACAGGCAGCCACCGCTCGCACGAACGAGAACAAGACGGCCGAGAAACAGGCAGCTACCGCTCGTACGAACGAAAACAAGGCGGCCGAGAAACAGGCAGCCACCGCTCGCACGAACGAGAACAAGACGGCCGAGAAACAGGCAGCTACTGCTCGCACGAACGAGAACAAGTCGGCTGAAAAACAAGCAGCCACTGCTCGTACGAACGAAAACAAGACGGCTGAGAAACAAGCAGCTACTGCCCGCACGAACGAGAACAAGTCGGCTCAGAAAAACGCAGCCGCCACTCGTTCGAATGAGAATAAAGCGGCCCATGCGCAACCTGCGGCCCATGCGCAGCCTGTTGCTCACGCGCAGCCTGCCCCTCGTCAACAGGCTGCACCCCGCCCTGCGGCACGCCCGGAGAGCGCTCCTGAGAAGAAATCCCCTGGAGGCAAAGAATAGCCTCGTCAGCAGCGAGTTGACGGCGACGCATTGCGTCACGCGGGTTGCGTTATAGGAAAGTCGGCTGACTCTTATATTGGTGCGGGCCCACTCCGTGGGCTCGCGCCACTTTCTTTTCTAGCGGCAGGCTGCAATGGGAGTGATATCCCGTCGGCTTCGAGATGCGAGCCACCCGCCATCATCGCCCGCATTCTCCCCGAGGGCACTAAACCCGCCCTTTCCGACCCAATTCTTATATTGAGCAGTTTTGATCAGTAAGGAACCAGTGGAACGCCTATAAACATAAATAGCTCTCCTCCAAGATTGCTTCCAGTGCGCTTGTTCTGCAGGATCGGGTGCGCCGCGCTGGAACGACACAGAGTTAGAGCCGTCCGCTGCGGTTAGGGACATGTGAACGTCGTCTCAGTGCCGACGAAAAGGAGTGGAACATGCTTGGAACTATATTGATCGTGATTTTGATTTTAGCCCTCTTTGGTGCGCTACCAAGATGGTCGCATAGTCGAGACTGGGGTTATGCCCCGAGCGGGGGATTGGGACTTATCCTTTGTATCGTTGTTATTCTCCTGGTCATCGGTCGGATCTGACTCATGTACCGCCAGCCAACATCGCCAGGCGCCATCGCCAAGGGTTGGCGCCTGCTCTCGGTCCGCGCGTTGGCACTGTTTCTCGTGGTGGCGATGTGTAGCGGCGCTTCGTTCGCTTACTCGGTTCTAACCCACGAGGAAATCGTAGACCTGCTCTGGACAGACGAGATCCGCCCGCTGCTGCTGAAGCGCTACCCCGGACTCTCGGACGATCAGATCAAGGAGGCGCACGCCTACGCTTACGGAGGCGCCGTCATCCAAGACATGGGCTATTACCCATTCGGCAGCAAAGATTTCAGCAATCTGGTGCATTACGTTCGCAGCGGTGATTTTGTTCGCGAGCTGTTGCTGGAAAGCCAGGATGCCAACGAGTATGCCTTCGCTCTGGGGGCGCTGGCACACTATGCGTCGGATATTACCGGGCACGGGACGGCAGTGAATGAGGCGGTGGCCATCGAGTATCCAAAGTTACGAGCCAAGTATGGCAAGACGGTGACGTATGCCGAGGACAAAACGGCACACTTGAAAACCGAGTTCGGCTTCGACATGCTGCAGGTGGCGAAGAATCGTTACGCATCGCAGCAATACCACGATTTCATCGGGTTCAAAGTGTCAAAGCCGCTGCTGGAGAGAGTCTTCCCAGTCGTGTACGGATTGGAGCTGAAAGATGTGCTCGCTCATGAGGATCTCGCCATCGGCTCCTATCGCTTCTCCGTCAGCCGGCTGATCCCGGAGATGACCCAGGTCGCGCTCCAGACCCATAAGAAAGACATAATGCGCGAGCGCCCCGACTTTGCGAAGAAAGAGTTCCTGTACCGGCTTTCGCGCTCTGGCTATGAGAAGGAGTGGGGGAAGGACTATACCAAGCCCGGATTCGGAACCCGGATTCTCTCGACCCTGTTGCGCTACATGCCGAGAATTGGTCCCTTCAAAGGGCTGGGCTTCAAGAACCCGACTCCGCAAACTGAGGATCTGTATTTCAAGAGTATCAATTTGACCGTCGATCAATACCGGGCTTTCCTCCACGCCGTGGGCACTGACTCGGTCCTGCTACCCAATTGCGATCTTGATAGTGGCCAAGTCACCAAGGCCGCGGAATACTCGCTCGCCGACGACACCTATGCAAAGCTGCTGGGGCAATTGTCGAGCCACAAATTCTCTGGAACGACTCCGGACCTGCGCGCTAACATCCTGCAGTTTTATTCCGACCTCTCGGTGCCGATCGAGACGAAGAAGGACCAGGTTCGTTGGCAAGGCGTGCTGACTGCGCTGGATCAGTTGAAGTCGGTAGCGACGGTGCCGACGCCGACCGTGGCGGGCAACGCTGCACACTGATCCGCTGCGCGACTACTGCGCTTCAAGAACGCCGCGGTCGTCCGGCCGTTGGTTGTTGCAGTTCCCGTTTATGAGCTCAGGATGATCTGCCGGTGCAAGAGAGGTTGGCACCGTGACGGCCTGTTATCGTTTGCCGGTTTCTTCCACGGCCTCGGCTGCGGAGAGTTTTCGGTCGCGGTGTGGCTCGGTGCGCGGGGCACCCGTATGCAGTTCACAGACTTCCCCGATCGCTGCACCACAAGTGTTACAAGGAACGGATAATATCTGTTTCGGGGTGAGTTCTTTGCTCTTCACCACCCTATAATGCAGGTTTCACAGCGGGGAAGATGTTCAATATTGATCATTTTCAATAAGTTATGGGAGCGGCAGGTCCCATTTTGGGGCCCGCCAGGGCTTTTTTTTCAATTGTGAGCAAAAGTGAACATATTTGGTAGTCACGATCCTGTCAGAATATCCGAGAGTGTAGCTCCATAGCAGGAGAGTTTATTGATGGCATCACCTGCCACGTTGGCCAAGAGAAAGTCCGAGTTCGACCCAGAGGACTTCCTTGCCACTATTGGCGCGGGTAGTAAGGTCGTGGCTTTTCCCAAGAAAGAAACAGTTTTCGCGCAGGGAGATGCGGCTGACTCTGTCTTCTACATCCAGGAAGGCAAAGTTCGACTCACGGTCGTATCCAAGATTGGCAAGGAAGCGACTCTTGGCATATTGAGCGAGGGAGACTTTTTTGGAGAAGGTGGCCTAGCCGGACAGCCTTTACGCATGGGATCTGCAACCGCCATGACGGACTGCGAACTTCTGCGCATCGACAAGAAAGCCATGATGGAAGCGCTTCATCGGGAGCACGAATTCTCCGATATGTTCGTGGCCTATCTGCTGGCACGGAACATTCGCTATGAAGAGGATTTAGTCGACCAGCTCTTCAATTCCAGCGAAAAGAGACTGGCTCGCATTCTGCTCTTGCTGGCTCATTTCGGCAAGGAAGGCGTGCCCGAGACGGTAATCCCCAAGATCAGTCAAGAGACTCTCGCCGATATGATCGGTACAACCCGGTCGCGGGTCAGTTTTTTCATGAACCGGTTCCGAAAGCTGGGCTTCGTTGACTATGGCGAGAGCGGGCTGCAGGTTCATAGTTCACTTCTGAATATCGTTCTCCACGATTAGCTCCAGCGCCCTATCCCACAAATAAAGCTGCCCGACTGCAGGGAGTAAATCAGACCGCTCACGTTTCGTGCCGCCTCTGCGGTTTCATGGATCGGTCATGGCCATGGATCATGACCCGGTCATTGTCATTTGCTAATTGCCAAGGCCGCTAATCGGCAGGATCTTTCTGCCGCGTCACCTTAACCCCCGACACAATCCCAACGCCCAAGAGTACGATTGCGCCCACGACAATCCAGTGGGCGGGCATGTGCACCAGGTGCGCTGCGTAAACCAGCCCTGCGATCAAGATTGCGAACCCAACCGCATAAATTCCGAATGACATAGCATCTCCTTGTCGAGTGCGACGTTGCGGCTTGCACCTAGAACTCCACCTGCTCCCATTTCCGGAGAGCAGCTCGGATGGCCGTCCGCCCTCTGGCACCCATCAACTCCACGGCCAATTCCTACATTGATGGTGTTGAACTGGCCTTCTGATCTTTAACCTGCAGGTCATTTACCACTTGCTGAACGTTCGGAACTCCGCTCGCGACTTTCTCGGCGCGCGCCCGCTTATCTTCCGAGTTCACCGCTCCGCTCAGCGTTACTACGCCGCTTTTCACTTCGCATTTCACCGTGTCGTGCATCTTGTTCTGAATCAGAGCAGCGTCCAGATTTTGCTCGATGCCATTGTCAAGATCGGAGTTCACCGCCTTTGCATCTCTTTCCCCGCCCACCGGAATCACGGCAATCTGATCCGCAACCACCTGGGCGCCCGCGAGGGACTTTGCCAGGGATTCGGCATTCAACTTGGCGTTTTCACTGGCGACTTGCCCGCCGAGGGTCACCACGCCCTGGTCACGGTCCTGACTGACGGAGACGCTTTTGAAGCCGGCCTGATCGAGCGATTTACGAATGTTGTCTGAAACATCGGGGGACTTGGCCGCGGTCGTTGAACAAGCCGCCAAGATCGCAGCAGCGAGCAGCGCGAGCATGGAAAAGAACAATTTCGTCGTTTTCATAATTTTTTCCTTTGATCGGATCCAGATGGAATCCGGGAGGATCAGCAGCGTCTGCCTGTCGAGACAGGCTATAGATTCGCTCACCCGCTTCGGCAATGCTGTGCACAATCGCTCACTTTGTGAGAAAGCGCGTCCTGCCGCGTCTCCGGAATGCCCGACGCTGATTTAGAAAGCGATCAATTCTGACCAGTCTTCCGCAGCCAAACGTTCAATACTGGCAACGCACAAGTTTCTGACGCCGGAGGGAACTCCGTGAACAGAGTTGGATTTGTGGACATTCTTGATCCACGGAGGATTCGATGAATCTACATTTACTGGATACCAACCTGATTGTCCTAGCCGCCGCGGCGATTCTGATCGTCGCAGTGCTGGGTTGGCTGTACGTGCGCAAACGCAGGAATACAACCGCAGACCTGCGAAAGAAATTTGGGCCCGAGTACGATCGCGCGGTGCTGGTACATGGGGCAGGACGAAAAGCAGAGGCGAAGTTAGAGGATCGTGAGAAGAGGGTTGAAAAGCTCAATATTCGCGATCTCGATCCGATCGAGCACGAACGTTTTTTGAAACGGTGGGAGTCCGTGCAGTCTCGGTTTGTCGATTCCCCTAAGGGCGCGGTTACTGAAGCCGACGACCTGGTTTCCTCCGTAATGAAAGCTCGCGGCTATCCCGTATCCGATTTCGAGCAACGCGCCGCCGACATTTCTGTCGACCATCCCCGCGTGGTGGAGAACTACCGGACCGCGCATGAAATTGCGCTGCGGGTGGCGAAGGTTGGAAAAGAGGAAGCAACAACGGAAGAGCTGAGAACGGCGATGATCCATTACCGCTCTCTGTTTGAGGAACTGGTGCAGATGCCCGCCAGTGTGAAAGAAGTGGCGTAATGGCACGCAGCGACTACGCTCTGGAGAAAAACATGAAGCCAAGTACGGAAGACAAGGCCAAAGGCAAGATTCACGAAGTGAAGGGAAAAATTAAAGAAGAGGTCGGAAAGGTGACGAACGACCCCGATTTGGAAGCCGCAGGGGAAGCGGAAAAAAATATCGGCAAAGTCCAAAAGTGGGTCGGCCGCGCTGAAAAGGCTGTCGGAGAATAAGGAAGCACAACGCTGGTTGGCAAAAATATGCAGGAGGAGACCATGTCACAAACCGTAGTGGAGAGAACAGCTGAACATATTGGCGACTCAGCTCGCCGAGCCTCGCGAGCAACCAGTGCGATTGCCGATGCGATTGAGGATGGAGTGGGAGTTGTGGGGCGCGCCGCGAAGCAAGGCGGCGATGCTGCGGAAGAAATCTTGAATGACACGACGCAGCGTATCCAGCGACACCCAGTGCTGACGGTTGCGACGTCGTTTGCGATCGGCGTCACCGCAGGGACATTGATCGGATGGATGCTGAAACGAAGGTAGACCCAGCGAAGGTAGATCTTAAGGAGAGCACAAATGATGACGACCAATGAACAAACTAAGTGTGCCCACCTGCCCTGCCGGTGCGTGGCGCAACCTGGCGACAAATACTGCGGTCAAGCCTGTAAGGAAGCAGGCTCCAGAGAAGTTGAGATTGCGTGTCAATGCGACCATGGAATTTGCCCACTTACCGTCTGAAGAACAATAACCCTTATTGATCTGCGCGCTGGTCGTGATCAACTGAAGAAGGATCAACGAAAGAATGGTCGACCAAAGAAGGCGAAAGAAGGGTTGACCACGGAGAATCTCGATATGAAGATGCGCCGACTTATGCTCGTGCTGTTGATAATCGCGAATCTTGCTGTGTTACCAGTGCTGGCAAAGGCACAATCGCTGGTCGATTCGGGAAACTCCTCCAGCAGTTCTGTCGACTTGTCAGTAAGTACGGCGACGGCGCTACCGGACCTGACGTTCATACGCCCGCCCGAAACAACGAAGTTACACAACTATCTGTTCGACGCGTTCGGCCCGTATCCCATCGTTGGCGCCGCAATCGCTGGTGGCATTAATCAGGTGCAGAATACTCCGCCGGAATGGAAGCAAGGCGCGGGCGGTTATAGCAAGCGCCTTGGGTCAGACTTCGGCATCGCGGCGGTAACTACGACGACGCGCTACGCGCTCTCGGAGGCCTTCCACCAAGACACACTGTATTACCGTTGTGAGTGTAAAGGCGTGTTTCGGCGGCTGACCCATGCCGTGATTTCGACCTTTACGGCGCGCCGGGGCGACGATGGCCATCGCGTCTTTTCTTTTCCTGATCTGGTTGCTCCGTATGCCGGAACCATGACGGCCGTCTATGGCTGGTATCCCAGTCGCTACGATTACAAAGATGGTTTCCGAATGGGCAACTACAGCTTGCTGGGGTATGTAGGCGCAAACATCGCCCTGGAATTCATCTATAGCGGTCCACACTCATGGATTTCCCGCATGCACCTGAACAATGGGCACGGAGCGCCAGATCCGGGGTCAAGTCCTGGCTCGACAAGTCCATGATCGACCCGAAATCTAAGCCGCTTGCAGTCATGGAACCCGCGCTTCCGGGGCCGCGGACATCGCTTATCCCACCAATGGTGAGTTCCTCTCTGGGCCCAATCAACAAGGTTTTCGAGTGGTTCGGCGATCTGGGCATATTTTTCTGGCGAGTTGTGTGTGCGGCAGTGACGCCGCCCTTTGAATTCCGGGAATTGTTTCGACAACTCGACGAAATCGGATCAATGTCCCTGCCTGTGGTCGCATTGGCCGGCGCCGCCACCGGGGTTGTTCTCTCTCTGGAAGCCCGATACAGCCTGACTCGTTTCGGCGCTAAGTCGCTGCTTCCCGCCGCTATCGTGTTCTCGGTTATCCATGAGACCGGTCCGATCATCACGGGTCTGGTAGTAAGTGGTCGAGTGGGCGCTGGCATTGGGGCGGAGCTGGCGTCGATGAAAGTGACCGAGCAGATCGATGCTATCGAGGCATCTGCGGTCAGCCCTTATCGGCTACTGGCGGCGCCCCGCATTCTGGCTTGCGTCCTGATGCTGCCTCTTCTGACCCTCGCTGGCGACGGATGCGGCCTGCTGATGGGCTGGGTGGCGCAGGCCTTGGTTGAGCCGCTCTCGTTACACCAGTTCATCACTAACGGTTTCAATGGCGCCGGTTTCAATGATTTCCTGCCCCCCACGTTTAAGACCATGGTGTTTGGTCTGATCATTGGGCTGATTGCGTGTTTTCAGGGAATGCGTACACAGGGAGGTGCAGCGGGCGTGGGCCGAGCAGCCACGAGTTCGGTGGTCCTGTCGAACTCGTGGCT
>Ga0116218_1002080_pt1 | contig 11519 bp, 8 predicted proteins | sample Sb_taG_2_FD_88966 | JGI IMG/M metagenome (GOLD analysis project Ga0116218, IMG submission 88966) | Peat soil microbial communities from Weissenstadt, Germany - Sb_50d_5_LS metaG | ecosystem: Environmental > Terrestrial > Soil > Wetlands > Peat | place: Germany: Weissenstadt | collected 2010-09-21 | reverse complement strand
GTTGGGAACCCTCGCACTTGCGCTCCGTCGCGATGAATATACCCACATTCTCCTGATTGTTCCGATCTCCGTGGCTCTGATCTATACGGAATGGCCTTCACTCAGAACCAATCGTCAACCGAGCAATCGCATCAGTGCAGCCTTGTTGGTCGCGGCAATATTACTTGGAGTGGGCGGCAGATTGACGGCACAATCCGACGCGCAACTGACGTGGGGCATGCTCGCGATGGTGACTTGGTGGCTGGGCGCGTTTATTGGGTGCTTCGGAGCCCGGACTTTTCGGTCATTGCTGTTTCCTCTCTGCTTTCTGTTCTGTCTGGTTCCACTTCCAGAGTTTACGTTGAATAAGATTGTGGCCCTCTGGCAACACGGATCCGCCCTCTCAGCCAGTTTCCTGTTTTCAGCTCTGGGCATTCCGGTTACTCAAGATGGCGTCATGCTGTCGATCCCCGGATTGAGCCTTGAGGTTGCCCAGGAGTGCAGCAGTCTTCGTTCCAGCCTTATGTTGATCGTCACCAGCATGGTGCTGGCACATCTATTTCTCCGGTCCTTTTGGCGGAAGGCTACTGTGGTGCTGGTCGCGATTCCTCTTTCGATTTTCAAGAATGGGATTCGAATCTTTACCATCTCCATGCTCGGAATCCACGTCGATCCTGGATTCTTGCACGGCAACTTCCACCGGCATGGTGGCATTGTCTTTTATCTGTTGGCGCTGCTTGTTCTGCTGCTCCTGATCTGGATATTGAACCGCACTCAAAGCGCATCATCCGAAGATCACAGCCAAGGGCAAAAGTCAGTGCGCGTCGGGCAACAGGTCGGTTGAAGTATTTACATCCGCGAGTCATTGCCGGGGAGCAACTATAGGCCATTCCACAGCGCGGATTCTGCCGTCTGTGTCGCGCGTGAGGGTTGGCGCGTATAGTCCCAGGAACTCGCGGCGCCACCAGAAGCCTGTCTTGCGTTTTTCGGCCGCGGTCGTGAACCAGTATTGCCAGAGAACCGCACGCACCTGATGCGGCGGCTCTTGCGGAAAAGGATTCCCCGCGAAAAGCGCAAGCACATCAGGGTCGGTCGAAAGCAAACGTACTTCGGTGTTGATTACGATCGGATACTCGCGCCACGATCCGAGAGAAGCGAACCAGAGGTTCCAGTCAAAACGTGGCTGATAGGGTGCGTAAATGCAGGGCGGTTGGCTCGGGTCCTGCGGTTTATAGCGAAACGGATATGCCTGCCAGTCTTGTCCGTCCTGCGAGCCTTGGAACTCGATCTCGTAGCGGCCGCGAGTCATGACGGCAAAAAGGCCATATCGATTGGCAATGCGAAACGGTTCCAGCGCCTCGACGGGCGTAGTCGGCAGTTTTAGGGTGGGGAAGACGATCCAGAGCAATTCCACCGCGGTCGCATAGAAAATCCAAGCTAGCATAAGGCCGATTAATGAGCGCTTCAGCACGGTCAATTGTTGGCGGAAGAGGTCACGCCAATTTTCTTCGCGACCATGCTCGGATTGCCTCTCTTCCGTGGATCGGGTCGCAAGATCTCGCAGCGCGGAGGAGGAATCGGGTTCTGTCGGGCTCGCTGTGGCATGTCGTGTCACGCCCGCACGATCCATGGCTGTGCGATCGAGCAGGGCCCTTTTCCATCGCTGCGGTAGACAGTGCAGCAGCACGCGGTCATCCAATAGCAGGAAGCCCAACGCTAGGACTAAGTAGTTCAAAAACGTATAGTTGGCGGTGAGGATGATACCGATCTGCCATGCGGTTGCTATGAAAAAGCATACGATCCGCCAGCGCCGCGGTAGGAAAAGCATCCAGACCAAGCCCAGTTCGAGGGCAAGCGTGCTATATGCCGTCAAGGAATGAAACCAGTGCGGCAGATGCTGCACGTACCAACCGACCCAAGTGGGTAGTGGTCCGTTCTGGTAGTACTCGTCCATGGCGGTCATGTTCCGCCACTGCGGCTCGCCGCTGGCGATCTTGACCATGCCGGACTCGAAGTAAATGCGGAACCACTCCCACTGCAGAAGGAACAGGCTGGCGCGAGACGGTGGCCGCTTTGCACCCAGGCCCGGCCGAAAACCCGGCGGAGCGAAGAAAAGCGCGATGAATCCGGCTTCCAGCAGCATGCCGTCGGACTGGTAGCCAGAGAAATCTCTCGCGGCACTCACGAATGACAGAAAACATACGAAACAAATTGCCAGCGTTCCGCGGGGCCAGACATTCAAAGCGAGCAGCAGCGATGCCACCATACCTGCCCAACAGAGGAAGACCAGCATCTGCGACCCGCGTGAAAGCCACAACAGAGTTGGCGCAAACCAAAAGCGCGAGTGGCCAAACGAATGCGCCACCGCTTGCAGATAGTCGCTTGCGGGCAGGATACCTTCGGGGCCGATCAGCCCACGGATCTGGAAGATCAGGGAGAAGAAGGCCGAGAAATAGATAAGGCCCAGCGCGCGCAGAAAGAGCCAGCGTGGAATCAGGCGATCCGACGCGCCATGCTCCGAGTCCAACAGCCAGCGGACAGCGGATGCAGGAGCCCAGTCCATGAACGTTCGGCATTATACACAGGAAGGGAGTCGACGTTTCTCGGTTGGTCTGAATTTGAAACGAAGACTGAGGATGTGTGGCTTTTGTCAGTTCTTGCGGGTCATTCAAAGCTTGATCGTCGCGCGAAACTATTCTCCGCCCCTCGACAAGGCCACAACTGTGTCCGTCTGATCGCGTGCTCCGTTTTCCAACACTTTAATCGTGAAGTTCACGGTGATCTTCGCTTGTGTCTCGACAGGCTGCCCGTTCTGCAGGTAAGGCTTGAATTGCCAGCGGCGCGCAGCTTCTCGGGCCGCTGATGCCAGGATCGCTGGACCGTTGATCACGCGCAAATCGCGGATCATGCCGTCAGCGCCTATCAACGCCTGGAGCAGTACCGAACCTTGGACCTTCATCTGCCGACCGAGCAAAGGATAAGCCGACTCAGGCGCCTGCGGTGGGATCTGCGCTTTGGCGAGAGACATCTGAACGCGATCCGCTGCAACCGTGGCCGGGCCACGCTCGGCTACCGTTGAATCCGCTGCTCCAGCCCGCGAGTCAGGAGCCATCTCAACCTTCACCGCCTTGCTACCTAGATGAACGTTGTTGCGCGTTTCGCCAGCGATGACTTCGACTTCGAGCGGCGGAATTACGGCCGGAGCGGCGGTGCGGTTGGTTGCGATCGCGGGCCGAACCGTTGTTGCGGTTGAAGCCTTGGCAGCAGCAATGTGCGTTTTCGGTTGGGCTGCCGGTTGGGCTGCGGGAGTTGGCGTCTGAAATACTTTGTTCGGGATCCACTCAGGAGTCGTCTCTTCGGCAACCGCCGCCTCAGAGTCGCCGAACCAGAAACCGCGGTCCTTCACCACCAGAACAACCAGGGCAACCAGCAGAAGAGCGAGAGCCAAGGACAGACGGCTGCGATCCCGATTGTACGCTGGGCTAGCGTTCATTCCAGCTTCCCGTCTTGTGGTTTGATCCAGCATTTTCTGGCTTCTCTTACTTTGCTAGCGTGCACTACTAAGATGATACGTTCCAGAACAGAGGGCAATGGCACGAGGGGGGGTGGGCATAGCACGATAGGGCCATATGACTCTTAGGGCTGGACTTAGCGTGTATTCGGGGCACGAGTTGCGTTCTCGGCCATGCCGTCGGGTGAGCTCACGGTAGGTCGCTAAACGTAGTATTCTCATGCACTTTTCAACACTTTCGTGGAAAACGTTGTGGAAAAGGGGGGAAGTATCTTTCTAACTGTCTCAGCGAGAGACGCTTCTACACCTTGCACTGAGTTGGTTGCTGGCACTTTAGTGTAAGTTGGAACACTCGCGAGGTAGAACGCGACGGGGACGATTTGAAAATCAGGCTCGACAAACTTTTGCTGGAGCGTAGACTGGCAAGCTCGCGCGAGCGGGCGCAAGCGCTGATCCTGGCAGGCAAGGTTTTGGTCGCTGGGCAAAAAATAGAAAAAGCCGGCACGGGAGTGGACGCGGCAGCTGAGGTTCGCCTTCTGGGCGAAGACTTGAAGTACGTCGGTCGCGGAGGACTCAAGCTTGAAAAGGCGCTCGAGCATTGGCGCATCGAAGTTGCGGGTAAAGTTTGTCTCGACGTGGGCGCGTCGACTGGCGGCTTCACGGATTGTTTACTGCAAAACGGAGCAGCGAGTGTGATTGCTGTCGACACCGGTCACGGTCAGATCGATTTTCGTTTGCGCCAGGACTCTCGCGTGCGTTTATTAGAGAAGACAAATGCACGCTACCTGACCCGCCAGCAAATCGGCGGAGTGGTCGACTTTGTCGCGATGGACGTTTCTTTCATCTCTGCAACCCTGGTTCTCCCCGCAGTCATCGCGGCAGCATTCGCCGCTTCTCCGGCGGAACGTCAGGGCCGGGAAATAATTGTACTGGTGAAGCCGCAATTTGAGGCGGGCCGCGAACGAGTAGGGAAGGGAGGCATCGTGCGCGACGAGGCCACACAGATGGCCGCAGTGGAGAAGGTGCGCCTCGCTCTGGTGGCACAGGGCTGCGCACGCACGGACGTGATCGAGTCTCCGATTCAAGGTGCAGAAGGGAATCGGGAATTCCTGATATTTGCCGTGTTTTGTCCTTTTTCTGTCGTCGCAAGCGCTGCAGGCAAACCTTTTCCGGCGATTTCGGTACAATTCAAAGTTCACCATGGATATTGGGAAGGCTCCATTCGCAAGCGGCAAAGCTGCAGCCATCGTTTCCAAGCCGGACAAGGCAGAACTGGCAAACATTGTTCCCGGTCTGGTTGAGTGGTTTCGTCAGCGTCAATACCGCATTGTGGTGGACGCAGAGACCGCCCCGTACGCGGCCGGTATCGAGGTTGTGACTCGCGATGAAATGGCCTTGCGGCCAATGAGCCTGGTGGTCGTACTTGGTGGTGACGGAACGTTGCTTTCCGCGGCGCGCTCCATGGCCAAGGTGGGAATCCCCGTGCTGGGTGTGAATTTGGGTTCGCTCGGATTTCTGACCGAAGTGCCCTTGGAGGAACTCTACCCAACTCTGCAGGGCATTGAAGAAGGTTGCTGTAATGTGGAAGCCCGCTCGATGGTGCATTGCGAAGTGTTTCGCAAAGATTTGCGGGTCGCTAGTTACGATGCGCTCAACGATATCGTCGTGGGAAAGGCGACCATTTCCCGCCTCAACCATTGTGACGTCTACATTGACGGGGCGTTCGTTTCCGTCTACAAAGCTGACAGTCTGATTGTCTCCAGTCCTACGGGCTCGACCGCCTACTCGCTGGCGGCCGGGGGACCCATCCTGATGCCGTCCGTGGATGCGTTCGTGGTCACGCCGGTTGCGGCTCACTCGCTGACGCATCGCCCTCTGGTGGTGCCCGACACATCGAAGATCGATATCGTGGTCAACACCGGTCAGGATGAAGCCTATTTGAGCATCGACGGCCAGGTTGGCATGCCGATGTACGACGGAGACCGCGTTGCTTGCTGTAAGTCAGAGCATCAGGTCAAGTTGCTGCGGATTAAGGGAACATTCTTCGATGTGCTGCGCGCCAAGCTGAAGTGGGGACAGAGGTGAAGGATAGTTGGCGCGTTCTCGTTCCACCTGCGCGTAATCTCGCGAAGTAAGAGATAAGAATGAAATTCGGAATCCTATTTTTGACTTGTGCGCTCTCAAGCATTCTGTTGGCTCAGGCTAAACCGGCGGCCGATCTTATCATCATCAACGCCAAAGTTTGGACGGTGGACAAGGCGAATCCGACCGCCCAGGCGGTGGCTGTCCTCGGCGACCGCATTGTTGCTGTGGGTTCGAACGCCGATGTGGAAGTTTTGCGGAGCCCGGCCACAAAAGTGATCGATGCTGGTGGCAAACTGCTTCTGCCCGGCTTCAACGATGCGCACGTGCACTTCGTTAGCGGTGGCATGCAACTCGACTCCGTGCAACTCAACGACGCTGCCAGCGCGGATGAATTTGTCCGGCGAATTGCCGAACGGGCGAAGAGAACGCCAAGAGGAGAATGGATTCAAGGGGGCGATTGGGACGAAACGAAATGGAGCCCGCCGGCTCTGCCTACCAGGCAGCTGATTGACCCGGTGACCCCGAACAACCCGGTGTTCATTAGTCGCTACGACGGCCACTCGGCACTGGCGAATTCCGCCGCGTTGCGATTGGCGGGCGTCACGTCCCAAACTCCTGACCCACCTGGAGGTGCAATCGTCCGCGATGCGCAGGGCAGTCCTACGGGTGACCTGAAGGACGCGGCGACTGATCTCGTGCTCAAGGTCATTCCTGCGGTTACTCATGAGCAGCGCCTTCGCGCCATGAGGCGTGCTCTGGAGCACGCGGCCCATGTTGGCGTGACCAGCTTTCAGGACATGAACGATGAGAATGACAGTTTTGACGATATTCGCGCCTACGGGGAATTGTTACAGAGCGGAGAATTGACGGCGAGGGTGTATGTGGCCCCGGGGATCGCTGATTGGCAGGAACTGGCTAAGGTTGGAATCCGGCACGCTTTCGGCTCTTCGTTTTTGCGTACCGGTGCGCTGAAGGGATTTGCAGACGGTTCCCTGGGCTCCCGCACAGCATATTTTTTTCAGCCGTTCAGCGACGATCCCAACAACTCTGGTTTGCTGGGCAAGCAGATGCAACCACTTTCGCAGATGAGGGATCGAATGATGCAGGCAGATGCCCATGGCCTGCAAATCTGCACTCATGCCATCGGTGATCGCGCGATTTCGACGGTACTCGATCTGTACGCGGATTTGGACAAAGCTCAGCCGGGAGTTGACCGGCGGCTTCGCATTGAACACGCGCAGCATATGGCGGAGAAGGATTTCGCCCGCTTTGCGCAATTGAAGGTGATTGCGTCGGTCCAGCCCTACCACGCCATCGACGACGGGCGTTGGGCCGAGGCCTACATCGGCCACGACCGCGCCAGCCGGACCTACGCTTTCCGTACATTCCTGAATCATGGCGTACATCTGGCCTTCGGAACCGACTGGGATGTGGCACCGCTTAACCCGATATTGACAGTTTATGCTGCGGTCACACGGGCGACGCTCGATGGGAAGAATCCGAACGGATGGTTTCCCGAACAAAAGCTGACTGTGGCCGAAGCGGTCGAGGCGTACGCCATGGGCTCGGCATACGCTGAATTTCAGGAACAGGAAAAAGGGTCAATTACACCGGGAAAACTGGCGGATATGGTTTTGCTCAGTGACGACATCTTCTCGATCGATCCGGCGAAGATTCGTGATGTGAAGGTTCTGAAGACGATTGTCGGCGGAAAGGTTATCTGGGATCAGGACCGGAAGAAACAGTATTCCACGGCAAACTAAACTTCACCCCGAACCAGATCCGCGATGGTTTCGCGTCTCCGAATCACCTTGACTGATTTTCCATCCACCAACACCTCCGCTGGGCGCCGGCGAGTGTTGTAGTTGGAGGCGAGGACCATGCCGTAAGCGCCTGTGTCCAGCAACGCGAGCAGATCCCCTTCTTCCATGATCGGCAATCCACGGTCGCGGGCAAAGAAGTCTCCCGTTTCGCAGATCGGCCCAACGACGTCCACGGTCTCGTACGGAACTTCTTTCAATGATGCGTCGGATGTCCGGACGGAGACGATTTCGTGGTGAGCGCGATATAGGGAAGGCCGCAACAAATCATTCATAGCCGCGTCGACCACCAGAAACTTCTTGTTACCGTTGGTTTTCTTGTATAGCAAGCGCGTGATCAGCACCCCCGCCGGTCCGACGATAGAGCGCCCTGGTTCGAGTAGAAGGTGTACCTTCAAGCCTTTCAGTGGCGCCAGCAAAGCATCTGCGTAGGAAGCAACCTGTTCGGCAAAGCCGGGCAGGTCGTGATTCTCATAAGCGATACCAAGACCGCCGCCGGCATCCACATAGTTGATCGTATGACCGTCCGCCCGCAGAGCCCGCGTCAGTTCAGAAACTCGTTCCATGGTTGCCGCGAACGGCTTCACGTCGGTGATCTGTGAACCTATGTGGACGCTCACGCCGGCAATCTCCACAAACTTCATTGCTGCCGCTCGCGCATATAACCGACGAGCTTGCTCAATCGGTATGCCGAATTTGTGTTGATGCAAACCGGTGGAAATATACGGATGAGTTTCGGCGGAGACGTCCGGATTTACGCGCAGCGCAATTCGGGCTGTCTTCTTGGTTCGAGCGGCGCACTCCGCGAGCGCGGACAACTCCGATTCGCTTTCTACGTTGAACAGCAGGACCTGGGCCTTCAATGCCAATTGCATCTCATCCGAAGTTTTGCCCACACCGGAGAAGACGACTTTTTTCGCGGCTCTCCGGTTGATGCGCAACACTCTCTCCAGCTCTCCTCCGGAGACTACATCGAAGCCACAACCCATCCCGGCCAGCAGTCGCAGAATGCTGAGGTTCGAATTCGCTTTTACCGAGTAGCAGACGGTGTGTGGAACCTTGCGAAAGGCGCGTTCGAAGGCGCGCATGCGCTCACGAATTGCCGAAGCGGAGTAAACGTATAAGGGCGTGCCGAAGCGCTCCGCCAAACCTGCGAGAGGCACTTGGTCACAATGAAGGATTGACCCGGAAGAGCGCTCTGAAACATCGCTGTTCCGCGCACGCCGGTATGAAAAAGCTGGAGGACGGCCTTGGCCTCGGTTTCCAGCGCGCATCACTTGCGCTTCCCGGGAGTGCCTTTGACCCGAATCGCAACCACGGTCTGATCGTCGAACGCTTCCTCTCCAGACGCGTGTTCAGCCACCGCTTTGAAGATCAACTTCACAACCTCGTCGGCCGAAGCATTGGGGTTCGCCGCAACAATTTCGCCGACTCGCTCGCGGCCGAAGAGCTCTTCCGCTTTGTTACTGGCATCCAGAATGCCGTCGCTGAAGAATACGAACATGTCTCCGGGTTTGGCTCGGAAACCAAGCTCATCATAGTCGGCATCATCAAACAACCCTAGAGGCAAGCCTGTGGCTTCGATGACTTCGATCTTGCCTTCGTGGCAGTAAATCGGGCGCGGCAAGCCAGAGTTGGCTACCTGCAAGGTACGATTTCGGTCGTCCCATACGGCGTAAATCAGCGATACAAACTGGCCGTCGATGCGACGTTCGCCCAGTGAAAAATTCACCGCAGAGAGCATTTCCGCAGGGCCCGGCTCGATGGGTGCATGGGAACGCAAGATTCCGCTGACCAATGCAGCGTAAATCGCTGCCGGTGCACCTTTGCCGCTGACGTCGCCAACCACAATGGCTGTACGCGACATCGAATAGCTGACGAAATCGTAAAGGTCACCCCCAATAGCGCGCGCTGGAACGAATTTCGCTGCTATATCGAGATGCGAGAGCTTGGGCAGCGTCGGTGGTAGAAGCCGGAACTGCAACTGGCGCGCCATTGCCAAGTCACGCTCGAGGCGCTTTTCTTGGCGGGCGATCTGCTCGTACAGTTGCGCGTTTTCAATCGCAATAGCAACTTGCGCGGCCAGCGTCGTCACAGTTCGTTTGTGATCGTCCGTAAAAAAGCCGCGCCGCGTGTGCTCAAGGTCCAGCACTCCGATCACCTTGTCCTTGTAGACCAGCGGCACCGCCAGTTCCGAGCGGGTCTCCGGATTTGCTTTGACATACCGTGGGTCCTTATTTACATCAGGGACCAACACTGCCTCTTTGTGTTGCGCAGCGTAACCGACCACGCCTCTGCCTAATGGGATTTCGTGTTTGAGCTGAATGTTTTCCTGGAATCGCTGCGAAAAACGATGCTGCAGTTTCTCTCCGGTGGCATCGAGCAGCAGAATGCTGAACATCTGATAATCGATCAGCCGGCTGAGCAGCTCAGCAATTCGCTTCAGCAGCTCGTCCACGTTGAGAATGGATGTGAGCTCGCGCGCAATTTCATTCAGCAACACCAAGGTCCGCGCCTGGCGCGTGGTACGCGTATACAAGCGGGCATTCTCAATGCCAACCGCCATCCGCGAAGCGATCAGCGTCAGCAACCGCTTGTGCTCTTCGGTGAAGTGGTTAGGCTGCGGCGACTCGATATCAATAACTCCGATGAGCCGGTTCTTGATGATCAGAGGAACCGCCAACTCCGAGCGCACGTTAGGAACAGCGGAAATGTAGCGGGGATCTTGCGAGACATCGTCGACCAGAATTGCTTCCCGCCGTTGCGCTGCGATTCCGGTGACGCCCTCGCCCACTTTGATCCGCATGCGCTCGGCGATTTCGCGCGCATATCCCACCTGAAATCGAAAGTATAGTTCCTGAGTTTTTTCGTTCAGCAGCAGAATGCCGAAGATTTCGTAATCAATGACCTTGCGTACGAGTTCGGCTACGCGACGGAGCGTCGTGTCCAAGTCGAGAGTGGTGTTAACCACGTCCGCAACTTCGAGCAGAAGGGGATCGACTTTGGATTGAAAATCAGCTTTGGTTGCAACCATTTCCACGTTCCTATGATATCAGTCGCGGTTTTTACGCTCTGAGACGTTGCAAGCAACGTCTCTACAGCTATCCCCTGTAGCGACGTGGCTTGTTACGTCTCGGGTGTAGTGATCAGCTTTCTCTCGGGACCACGCAGATGTCCGGCAAGTTGCGGTACTTTTCCGCGTAATCTAGCCCGTATCCGACAACGAACTCGTCGGGAATGCTGAAGCCCACATAATCAGCCTTGATCGGTTGTTTTCGTCGCGATGGTTTATCCAGTAATGCGGCAATGCGGAGGGCCTTCGGTTGATGGCCCAGCACGATCCTTTTCAGGTAGTTCAGCGTGAGGCCGGTGTCCAGGATGTATTCGACCAGGATCACATTTCGATCTTTCATCGATTGGTCCACATCCTTGGTCAGCTGCACTTCTCCGGTAGAGTCCCATCCGAACCGCAACTCATGGGCTGGGGTGGGACGGTTGCCGTAGCTGGAGACTCCGATGAAGTCGAAGGTAGCGTCGAGCTGGACTTGTCGTGCCAGGTCGCTAAGGAAAATCGTGGCGCCTTTGAGGACGCCCACCAAGATCACGGCTTCCCCCGCGAAGTCGCGCGTGATCTCAGCGCCCATGGCGGCCACGCGATGCGCGATTTGCTCACGCGAGATTAGAACCTTCAGTTCAGTCACGGCGAACTATATTAAACTAGCATTTAGCATTTTGGCACTCAGCATTTAGCCAGCCAGTGTTTCTTGGGCGGATTCGATGAGTACTGCTGAAAGGCCAAGTGCTAATTGCCAAGTGCTAAATGCTTGGATTTTCCCAATACTATGAACCTCAACGGAATCAAACTCACATGGTTAGGCCACGCAACTTTTCGGGTTGAAACACCAGGTGGCAAGACAGTTTTGATCGATCCCTGGGTCATGGGGAACCCTATGTGCCCAGAGAAGGAAAAGAACGTCAAGAAAGTTGACGTGTTGCTCTGCACCCACGGCCATTTTGATCACATTGGGGACGCCGTCCAAATCGCCAGGAAACACAGTCCCCAGGTGGTCGGTAATCCTAAGTTGTGCGGATGGTTGGAAAAAAATGGTGTGAAGCATACCGCG
>Ga0116218_1002079_pt1 | contig 11521 bp, 4 predicted proteins | sample Sb_taG_2_FD_88966 | JGI IMG/M metagenome (GOLD analysis project Ga0116218, IMG submission 88966) | Peat soil microbial communities from Weissenstadt, Germany - Sb_50d_5_LS metaG | ecosystem: Environmental > Terrestrial > Soil > Wetlands > Peat | place: Germany: Weissenstadt | collected 2010-09-21 | reverse complement strand
TGGCGGAGAGGGAGGGATTCGAACCCTCGATACAGGTGTTAGCCCGTATAACGGTTTAGCAAACCGCCGCCTTCAGCCTCTCGGCCACCTCTCCGGCGTGCGATATCAATAGTTTACCATGTGCCCTAGTTCCGCTGTCTCTCGCTTGTCTCACGTGAGCTTCTGAGCTCGGCTATCGTCTCCTCCATCTTCCTCATTGCCGCGATTACGTCCGAATCGAACGCCTTGATGTAGCGCGTTCCTTGGTTACGTGCGGTTTAGAGTGGCGAAGAATGCGCTGAACAATTTTCTCGTTCACTCCGAGTGCAAAGAGGTTAGAGGCTATGCCGCGTCGAAAAGCATGCCAGCCGTGCCAGGTCATACCGATTGTCCGAATAGCCGGGCGGGTTAATCTTGTGCCCAGCTTGTCGAGATCGAGCAACGAGCCGTCATCGCTGACGAACATCGGTCCAGCCTGCGGATTTCGCATTGACTGACGATATTCGTCAAGGATTGCGGCCAGAGGCTCAATGACGGGTACGTTATCTTCGCTCGCCACCGTCTTTGGACGTTTCAAGTGTCCTCGCCAGAGGGACTTGTTGACATTCAAGGACTTGACTTCGCTTAAAGAATCGTAATCCGTCCAATCGAGCCCCGGACTTCCCCTTCGCGCAGTCCACCATACGCTGCCACGGCAACCACAGCTTTCGGTTGAAGTGGCAGCATATCCGTGATCCGAAGAATTTCCGGTAGCGAATATGCATGGGTCTTGCCGGGGCCTTTGGCTTCATCAGGAATCTCGACCCCCGCAATCGGATTCTCCGTGTCAGGGAATCCTTGATTGCGCGCGTATTTGAAGACGCCGCTAAGCAGAAACTTCCATACGATTCCAGTTACTTGGCGGCCACAGCCGGTTTCAGTACCGCCGTATTCCGCTCGTCCGCAGCGATCATTCGATAGAACTTTTTCAAGTCGTCCATTTTGCTGACTGGAACGCTCAGCTCTTTGATTTCCATGCTACGCGTGTAGTGCAACATTTGCCCGCTCGCTTCGGTCTTACTGTGATAGCTGCCAAAGCTGAAGTCCGCATCGGTCGGAGGAGGTAACTCGTCCACTTCATAGCCTGGCGGCAGAGCGATATCGAAAACGTCGGTATCCCGCGACGGACCTTCGAATTCGAGCGGGAACTTTCGTGGCTCCTTCGTCTCCAGTACGCCCCATGACTTGCTTCCCAGCACACGCGGTCGCACCAACAGCAGATTCCCTGCATTCTTCGCGTAGTTGTCGGACTCGAAAGAGTAGTTGAAGCCGAAAGGCTGGTCGGTTTGTTCGAGGTTGGCTACGCTCGCCCGCACGATTTGAAAGCTGGAAAGCGATCCCGCCAGCAGGCTTTCGATCGGTTTGATTCGATCGACGTTCTTCGTCACTGTGCGCAATCGCCATCTTTCTGACGAAGCTCGATCGCCCAACCGCGATTCAGTGACATCGCCCTTCAACATTCCGTTGGCGTCGAGCGTCAGCTTGCCCACGCGCTGGATACTGTTCATCGCCGGTGGCTGTTGCGGCAGTTCCACCAGTTCGCCACCTTCGGGCGTTACCAGCAAACCGTAATTCGCCTGTAGGTATCCTCCAATCTGGCCAAAGGGCATCAACTCGTTGGTCGGATCGAAGAACAGAATCCTGCCCAGGCTGGGATGCTGCATCACGGCGATCAGCGACGGATCGTTCACATTATCCGGCAACTTGATCGCGAGAATCACGTGGTTAAACCCGTTGTGAGCCGGTGTCTCACGCGTGATCGAACCCCGTTGCGTGTTGATCACCACATGGTAGGAGTCCATGCCAATCTGGCGCAGCATGGTGCGCATCAACGTCGCTTTGTCTTTACAATCTCCGTACCGGTGCGAAAAAACATCCGGAGCGGCGTGCGGCTGCCAGCCACCGATACCCAGTGAGATCGCGACATAGCGAATGTCATGCTGCACGAACCCGGCGATGGCTTGCATCTTCTGTAGCTGCGTGGTCTTCCCGGCCGTCAAACCGTTTACCTGTTGTTTGATCGGTTCCGACGCGTCCATCTGTCCACTAATCAGATTTCCGTACCAACTCCCCATGCTTTGCCAGTTCGCAAACTCGTTCTTCCGCGACGTCCCACCCGCTGGGAAAAATGACACGATCAACTGGCCTGCCACACCACTCAGCGGCGGCATGTCGGGCTCATGCCTGATCCCTTTCACGTCGCTGACCACCCAGTGCGACACTGTGCCGCCCCCTTCGGTTGGCTTCATCTCGGGATAGGAAAGCCACGACGCCTTGTACTCCCAGCCGGGAGGGAGTTGCAGTGAGTAATGGCTTTCCCGCACGGGATCGGTTCCCTGGAAGTCCCAAGTGTCTTGCAACCAGAAGGGCTGCTCTTCCACTTCATACTCATAGCCAATGATGTTGCCCGGATCGGGCGCCGGAATACGTAGGACTCTGTACTTGGTGTCCTGGATCAGATAACCGCCTTCGGCTGGCGCCGCAAAATCCGTTGCGTTCTCATCCTTAACCTCGTAGTCCTTGCCTTGCGCCGGGATGCACCAGCCATGCAGACTTATGATTTTCCTCTGCGGATTGAAAGAGATATCTACCGTGCCATGCTTCCGTCCTTCGGGCCGCACAATCTTGTAAGCGCCGCGCACATGCTTCCTGACTTTATCGGCGGTGAGAACGGCCACGTTCGTTTCGGAATACAGCAACACCGCGTCAGTCTTGTCGTCATAGGAAGGCAATGGGACCCCCACGAGCGCGTGCATCCACGGTGGAGCATCCCCACCGGCCCAGGCCCGCGGCACGATGGCCATAACACATATGGCAACCCAGAAGACAAGCAGCGGAGTCCGCCGGCCAAAGGCTGTCTCATCAGGAACCGAAGGAGCAAACTGCCGCAGCCCTCGGGGGCTAAAAGCCGCGTCTTTGTTGGCTCTGGGCGGCATGGCTGAAGCCGTGCCCCTCCCAACTCCTTTTATGAGATAGCTTCCAGACGGCGCTCGTTGGCCCGTTACTCGCTTAGTTACTCGCATGGATTTCCCCTGGTTGCACAACAACCTGCGCTCCATCGCTCGTCCTGACCGTCTGAAAGAAACTCCGCAACGACGCGTAGTACTTCTGCTCCAGTAGCAAAATGTCGATGGTTAATTTCCTCGTCAGCCGCAGTGTTCCCGCGCTCGGTTCAACTTTCAAGCTGTAAAAGATCACTTTCCCATTGAGATCCTGCGGCGGGGGCACACTGCTCACCTGCCATCCTGGCGGAAGCTCGATGGTGACGTCCTCCGCTTTCTCGTGTGGATATTCAAAATAGATGGGGTAAACCCGGTTGGCATGTTCAAATGTCCCTTTCTCACCGCCGGTAAAGATCGCGGCAGGAATCACCACCCGCTTGCCGGCATTTGAGGCCCAGCCCGGAATCTTCAGGTTAAATTCTGCAACGAGCGGCGTTTCCGAACTGGTCCAGTCCGGCTTGTTGGTCAGTTCCGCCTCGGCGGGCACCGCGATTTGTGACGTCACCCGCCCCTCCAGAAACTTTTTGCGCGCCACTTCGTCCGCGTTTCGCTCCTCCACCCGGTGGTACATCGCTTCCAGTCCGATGTATGTGACCGTTATCTTCCCCTCCAAATCCCCCGTGTCGGTAAGTTTCAGCTTCCCCGTCCGCTCGATCCGCGACTCCGAGGCTTCCGGAAGCGTGGTCCGAATCCAGCTTCCCCCGTCCTTATCCAGCCGCAACCCCGGCACCCCGGTTTCCGGCCATTCCAGTAACCCAAACGGCGTGAAGGCTCCTCCGGGATCAAAATAGAGGTGTTTCCCATTCAGCTTGACGAGCACAACGTTGGCGTTCAATTTCGTGCTTTGCGTCGTCGCCGGAGTAAAGAAATATTCGTTACGACCCGAAACCCAGCATCCGTAGGCTTCAAAACCCGCCGCTCGCACCAGGCCAAGGAACAACCAGGTCAGCTGCTGGCCATTACCATAGCCTCGCTTCCAGAGTTCCTCCACGTTTTCTACCGGCTTTTCTTTTGCGCGGTTTTCTTCCTGCTCGGTTTTCCGCAGCTCGTACGATTTGTTCCGGATCTGCTGCACCCGGTCATAGATCTTTCGGAGTTTTACGTCCTGCGAGTCGTTGGGCGAGACTATTTGCGCCACGGCCTCCTCCATGGCCTTCCGCTTGCCGATGAAGCTCTCCAATTGCCCGTTCCGCTCCTTTCCGACACGCTTCCAGAAACTGTCCTGCTCTTTCTCGGGGAGGCCCTCCTCATAGATAAAATCCACCCGCGACTTCAACTCGTTCGGAGGAGGCATGTAGTCTTCCGTCTGGAACGCCGGAATGTTGTTCGCTTCCATCCGTATGATGTGGTCAGCCCCCTGTTTGGCCTCCGCGCCAGGAGGCAGAGCATGCCAAGACCAGCGCAGGGTATACGCGTTGTGGGTCCCCGTGCTGGGCTTCAGCGAGAATTGCGCTTTCTTGGTGAACAGCTCATTGCTCAGGAGCCAATGGGACTCGAAAAGGTAATACTCCTCCAAATCCACCCGATAGAAGTACTCGATGATGCCCCCAACCTGTACGTCCGAAAGAGTAAAAGTCTTCGCCAGAACCTTCAATCCCCTCCCCTTGACCAGTTCCTTTTCGAAAACCTTACCATCGAATTTTACGATCGAGCCATCCGGCTTGATGGTCCGAGCCCTTACGTTCACCACGTCCTCGCGTCCCTTGACGAATGGAATTTCGATATCGGCATGCTTCCGCCCCTCTTCGGTCAGGATCTTGATGCGAAAGTAATTGTCTTCGTGGGGAGTGCGGATATTGTCATCCCGGTCCACCTGCCGATACAAAATGATTGCGGGCGCTCCCGGCACCACCGGCTCGCTGGTCATTTTGAGCTCGTCTGGCGAAACCGGCTGGAATCCCACACCGGCCTTCGCGTGCACCGTGGTCAACACACACGCTGCAAGCCCTACCATCGCCCACTTGGCTAACCGGAACATGTCTTTTCTCCTAAAGTGAATTGCAGGTTCAATAGAGATATCGAAAAATTCAAGTTCGCTGCAGGCGGAAACCACGAACTCCCCGGGGGGACAAACAGCGTTCTCCGCGCGGCGGCAGCAGATTCCGCCTCCCTCGAATTCCGGTCCCCCTCGATGGATCTGAAGAAAGACGGTATGGACCCGAGGTAACGACAGCTTCCGAGTTATCGGCTTGCATCCTGCCGCGGCGAGCTAGATAATCCGCAGCTCATTGACAGGGCTGAACGAATTCACCGCGGTCCGCCATTTCCCGGTAGGCGAAGGTCTTTTTCTCGGCGCCGACGACGAAATCAGTTGAAAACGATTCTCGTTGATCTGCTGGAGTTGCTATACCGATTAAACAACCTCCTTAGACTCGAATAAGCATAAGCTGCTGGGGAATGCGGATATGTGACGCTGATCACAATCGTGATGATCATCGCCTGAGGCCTCGGCTCTCGCCCAGTCTTACGCAGCACGCTTAAGATGTGCAGTGCACGAGGGATACCTTCTTGCTCTTATAGATCGTTGTTACGAAATCCGAACAAACTGCACATTCTCATTCACTCAAGACCAGTCTTGTCAGCCGTTCCGGCGGGTAATCGCGGTGCAAGTGTATTCGGCGATGGTCCTCTTGGTCACTTTCTTTCCGCAACCACTCACTCCACAAACTTGCCGTTATGCGCTTCATAGTCAACTCGAAACGGCTTCTCCGTCTTGCGATCCTGCCAACCCTCCTGCACGATCACGCTGTGGGCTTGGGCAAGGCGCTCAGATGGCTGCGGGTGCGAGCGAAAATATCCCTCCAGGCTTTGAATGGCCAGTTGCGAGAGTTCTTCTTCTGGACTCTCCGCATGAATGATGTATTCGCGGTGCAGCTTGCTGAATTTCTCTAACAAGCTGACTGCGCCATAGGGCGAGTAACCGCCGAGAACTGCCAGGCGCATCCCTTCTCGATCGGCTTCGAGTTCCTCGTCCTTGTTGTAGCCCGCTTCCCACACCGCGAGCGGGATGTGCACCAGCGCGCCCACAACGCCAAGGTTCAGATTATGCAGCCGGGCCTCGATCTGCACGCGTTCGGCGCAGTGGTAGTGATCAATATGTTCCACCTCGTGCCCAATGATGAAAGCGAGTTGGTCCTCGCTGGTCATCACATCGAGCAAACCTTCTCCGACATAGACATGGCCGCCCGGGAGGGAGAATGCATTGATCATGCTGCGATTCTGGACGAGATGAAACGAATAGGGCAGACGCCGATGCGCGTGCAACGCAACCGTGTTGCCGACGCGGCGCACGTAACTCTCAAGCGCTTGTTCTTCGGGACTTACTTCGGCGGAGCTTGCCCCGACGTTAGTGAGCGGGTATTGCTCAGCAAGGTGGTTGCCGATCGTAATCTCCTCGTCGTCGGAAAGCCGCGTATACCGCATGGGCACACGGCTTAGGTCACGTTGGGCATCGGCCGCGATCTCCACGACGCCATTGGCCGAAACGGGCGTGGACTCGTGCCGGCGTTGACTGAAGTAGAGCGCCGTAACCCCGACCACGAGCACGGCCAAAAATGGGCCCATGCGTTTCATAAGAACCGCGTCATAGGAACTGCCGGATGGCGTCGCGGTATCTGCTATACAAGAACGACACCAGCAACAACGCCGCGCCAAGAATGATGAAGGTGATGTAACGATCGCGCGGCGCCAATCCCCACGCGTCCCTCGCCAGCACCTTGCCGACACAAAGCAACAGCAGGCTCAGGCCGGTCAGCCGATAGCTGCGCTCGCCGACTGCGAGGGCGAGCAGCACGATCAACACCCCTTCGATGCCCCATGCAACCGTGACCATACCTGCGCGCATCTTCAGAGCGAGCATGAGCGTCAGCAGAAGCACCGGCGCAAAGAACATGAACTGTTCGGGATGCCGCACCAGCGCTCTTATCCAGCCATTCGAAACCCAGCCATTTGAGTCCCCGCGACTCGAAGTCGAGCGAGTCGAGGTCGGCTCGGCTTTGTAGCGATCGCGCAGCCGAAAAGCAAACGGAAGGCATGCCAGCAGGACAGCCACGGCAGAGCCCAGGACAAAATACCTTCCGGTCCAGTCGCCACCGCTGAAATAGCTGGCTCCGAAGAGGTTGTGCATCACGCCACGGAGGCAGGTACCTAACGTCAGAAGCAATCCCTGATGCAGGAAGATAGGCCGGTTCAGCAGAAGGGCGAGTCCCAACAGAACAAACACCACACCCGCCCATGCAGTAACGAGCCAGTCGTTCGCATACTGGAAGTGCAACAGAGCAACGACGCTGCCGGTGCCCATGTAACCCATAAGCACGTCTAAATACAGCCGCCGATCATCCCGGACACTTCTTTCGTCTGGTCCCAATTGCGCATAGACAAAGAAGAAAATGAGCGTGAGCGGCAGCACCGTATAGATCCGGGGCCCCCAGAACTCGCCCGGATTACCGGCCGTGAGATTCGCGAAGAAAATGCGGCCAAACGCTGCCGTCAGTGCGACATACGCCTGAAATCGAAATTGCCGCGTACTACGCAAAAGGCCGTATTCGAAGAGAACCAATCCAAAGACCGCCCACCCGACAGCAACACTCAGCGGCTGTAACTCATACCACATGAGCAGAGAAACCAGGGCCGACGCCGCCCAAGAATAGGTGTGGTGGAACTCCCGAGTTCGCCAGTCCTCCGGCATGCGAAAGATCCGAGACAGGGCATAGAAAACGACCGCGACGATTGAGAGTGAGAGCAGCCGCACGCTAATGCCATGCCAGGTTTCCGTCACATACAAGTTCACCGTGACACTGCGGAACATGGCGAGCGCGGCGAGCGCGTGCGCCTGCCACGCAAGTTCCTCAAGTTCAAACCGGCGATCCACCATCGCCAGCACGAGAGCAAAGACAGCCCAAACCACCGCCAGCCATCCACCGGGAGCCTCATACCACGCTAAGAGGGCCAGCAGCGCCGTCGCGGCAAAAGTATGCAAGTACGTAATTGCGCGCTTGGAATCCGAGTCGGGCACAGTGGCCTGGCGAGAGAGAAAATAGAGGCCCGCGGCCACAATCGAAACCGTAACCAGTCGCACGGAGAAGCCGCGCCAAAGCATCTGCTCCTTCGTGAGGTTGTAATTGAAGGCACGCACTAGAGCACACGCGGCCACAGCGTTTGCTTGCCACGCGAGGTGCTTGTATCCGATCCAGCGCAGTGCAAGCGCGAGCGCGACCGCGAAAACCACCCAAGCAACGGAAATCCATGAGGCGGGCGCAGCCTCGTTGAGCACCCACACCATCACGCCGGTGCCCATCCAGCTATAGGCGATGCGTTCGAAATCAATGCGCCGGGAATCGATGTGGGTTCGGCGGGGCAAGCTTATGCGCTTCGCAATCCAATAGGCTCCCGCAACCACCGGCAGCGCTCCAAAGGCATGCAGCGGAATGGTGTGCCAACGTTGGACGCCTGGCGGATCGGCCGTCACCGCCGCTAGCACCGCCAGCGCCGTCAGTACGTGAGCATGCCAAGCAAGTGCGTGATACTCGATCCATTGGCCAACTTCCACCAGCAACACAGCGAAAGCGATCGCCGCCGGCGGTTGCCAGAGTTCCGGCACCTCGTAATAGCCGAGCAAAGTGACCAGTGCCGTGCCGGCGATTGCAAACAATCCGCGGAATGTGCGCTGATTCCGGTCGTCGCGGAACGCGGCCCACTTCGCCGTAACGTAAAACGCCGCGGCAATCACGGGCAACGTCAGCAGGCGCATTCGAACATGAGTGTATTGAGCAACCTCGGTGTGTGCGTTCACCACCACGACCCTATACAACGTGAGCACGCCAATCACGCCGTACTGCAATTGCAGGTGTGAGGACTTCAGCTTCGATCCGAGCGCCGAAAGAGCAAGCATGATTCCGGCGAAGGCCACGGCAGTCCAATCGTGAGAGCACAATGCCCACGCAGCGGAGGCGGCGGCAAAGCCTCCAATATAAGAATTTGCGCAAAGCAACTCTGCATCGGGCCATTGGCCAAAAGCCCGGGCCCAACGCTCTCCCATGAAAAGAGCGTTTAAATAAAAGACAATGGCGCACAGCGCGAACATCACCCCGACGGATAGAAGCAGATCCTCGCCGGTCTGCCGGAACGAGATCAACTGCATGAAATCGACTCGGACCAGATGCACGCCCACCAGAAGCCCCGTGAGCAGCCCGAGGCGCCGGAAAACCACTTCGCCGACGACCACGCCAGCCACCAGAAATGCTTCCGCTCCGACCAGCCACAAGATGGCAACATTGTTGCCGGAATAGCGAAACGGCACCGCAGCAACCATGAGCGCCGCGCCCAGAACGCTCAGAACAACAAAGGCCTCGCGGCGACGCTTGGTGACCGGAAGCTGTCCAAGATTGAATTCCATCGCACCGATCGTCAGCAGCGCGAGGAAGGCCAACTCAGGGCGCACCGACTGGAACTTCATCACTCCGAGCAGCAACAATGTATTGATCAGTGCGGCTGCCGTCGATATGTGTTCGAGAAACGGAGATCTGACTCTTCGGACCACGTACGAAGCCCGGAAGATCAGCCAGTAAAACAAGAGGATCGCGGTGCTGGCGTGATATTCGGGAAACGCATGTCCTTGCGCGCCTTCAGGCCCTAACAGGCGATACAGCCAATAAAAGTGGTTGAGATAGCTCGACAGGATGCCAAAGACTTCGAGTTCGAACCAATCCATCTTGATGACGATGCTCACCAGCCCGATGGCGAGGATCACGCCGGAGGCGAGACTGTACACGTCGTCGTGGCTGAGGGCAACGGTGCTATACGCCAATAGGAACGCAAGCCCGGTGACCAGCTGCGAGCGATAGCGCAACGTGTGTACCGCCATGGCGATCGCCACCGCGAGCATGAAGATGAGATCAGTGGTTTCTGAAATACTGACACGCATTGCCTGCACGTGACTCAATGCGTATGTGGTGAAGAAAAGAAGTGCCCATCCTCCGCCGATCAGAGTGCGGCCAAGAACGCGGTAACGCTCCGGTTTCTCGAAGAATATCCCGCCGGCCAAGAGCGCCAGAGAGATTATGTAAGAGAGGCAAACCTTGCCGAGAGGACCTAGCTGGCCGAGTTCGTAAATACCAAAGAGCGCGACTCCTAACACCAGGATGATGATGCCGAGCTTGTTGAGCCAGTTCGTACCCAATGTTTCTTCCAGAGCGAATACCGACTTCATCCGCTGCTGGGCGGTAGGCTTCGGCGCCGAGGAGCGGAGCGGAGCAAACTGCGGCGGTGCGGCGACGCGCGCGGCCGGTGGGGGCGGCTCAGCCCAAGGCGGTGGCGGAACGTATGGTATCTCTGTGCGGGTAGGCATTAGTGGTACTACTGGTGGTCGCGTTGGCGGCTCTGCCGGTCCAGCAGATTGTGGCGGACTTGCTGGCGTTACTGGCGCGGCAGCATGGGGCAGATTTGCGGGGAGTTCTGCCCGGTCAGGCTTTTGTTCATCGAGAATTTTATTGATGGGTTGCGCTTCGGGCTGGGACGCGGGCGCTGTCGGAATCGGCTTCGCGGGCGGACAGTTACTTACCCCTCCAGCATGAACCGTGCCGCACCAGGCACAGAATGAGGGTTGGGATCTCTTGTCAACAAACTGCGGTTTCTCGACAGTTGGCACCGCGGCGTGTACTGCCTTTGCCGGTTCCGCTGTGTGTACGGGTGGGGCAGAAGGCTTTTCCGCCTCGGGTGGTATTACGGAAGGCGCGAGCCGTAATACTTCTTCGTGAGATGGTGCAACCTGAGATGATGCGAGCGGAGACGGCGCGGCCTGAATTGGCGCGGCCGCTTCCGCAGCCCGCGGAATGGCCACCACTTGACGCCGGAGTTCGAGCAGTTCACGATGTAGCGCATCATTGCGCTCATTGCTCGCTTGTGTCACGTTCAGGAGATCCTGGCGGAGTTTGTGCTGCCGCCATAAGAGGTAAAGGCTCAATGGCGGTGTGGCGATGGCTAACAACCCGAACAGTACGAGTACGAGCCACAAGGTCGGCTCCACGATCGGCACTCCCCGTTTGTACGTGATCCTGTAAGCCTAAATAGTAGAACGCCCGGTAGCGCCAGTCTTGCACTTTATTCTCCTAGCGCAAACTCGGAAGTAACCAGCGTTATATGTGTTGTGACTGGAACGTAGACCCACTCCATGACAAGATGTGCAGAACTCGAGGATTTACAGCTGCTTATCAAGGTTTCTCAATGAGCGAAGGTGTGTCCGCGACGCTGTCCGGGGTTCCGCCAACTGAAGCCACAGTGAACCCCGCCAGACCCGTTGTGCCTTCATCATGGCGACGGGGATTCTGGTCGCTGGTAGCCACTCAGTTTCAGGGAGCATTCAATGAGAACGGCCTCAAGAACCTGGTCGTTTTCATCGTCCTCGGCATGGCGATGGAGAAAGCTGATCGCGATCGGCTGGTCTTAATCGTCGGAACTCTGTTCTCCGTCCCCTTCATTCTCTTCTCGATGACGGGAGGGTTTCT
>Ga0116218_1002068_pt1 | contig 11569 bp, 3 predicted proteins | sample Sb_taG_2_FD_88966 | JGI IMG/M metagenome (GOLD analysis project Ga0116218, IMG submission 88966) | Peat soil microbial communities from Weissenstadt, Germany - Sb_50d_5_LS metaG | ecosystem: Environmental > Terrestrial > Soil > Wetlands > Peat | place: Germany: Weissenstadt | collected 2010-09-21 | reverse complement strand
GGTTGAAAGCTTTTTGGCTGTGCCCTCGCTGTATGATCAACTACTGGAATATTCTGCCGACAATAATCCTGGACAGCTTTCACGAGTAATAGTCGCCGGTGAAGCTTGCTCGCCCGCTCTGGTAAGAAAATCCGCACAGAAGAAGCCGAACACGCAATTGTTCAACGAGTATGGTCCAACCGAATGTACGGTCTGGGCCACTGTGTATCGCTGCGAGACGCAATCTGTGAATCAATTGGTCCCGATTGGGCGCCCGATTGCGAACACGCGGGTATACGTTCTGGACGGGGAAGGGGAGCCTGTGCCGGTGGGGTTAGTGGGTGAGTTGTACATCGGCGGGGCTGGAGTGGCGCGGGGGTATTTGCAGCGGGCGGAGTTGACGGCAGAGCGGTTTGTGCCGGATCCGTTCAGCGGTGAAGCGGGCAGTAGGCTGTATCGGACGGGCGACCTGGTACGGTGGACGGAGACGGGCGAGCTGGAGTTTGTGGGGCGGCTGGACACGCAGGTAAAGATCCGAGGATACCGGATTGAGTTGGGAGAGATCGAAACGCGGCTGCTGGAGCATGAAGTAGTCCGGGAAGCGGTGGTGGTGGCGCGGGAGGAAAGTGGAGGGGAGAAGCGGCTGGTGGCCTACTACACGGTGGGGGCGAGAGGCTCGGGGAGGGAGGCGGAGGGGGTGAGTGCGGAGCAGTTGCGTGGGTATCTGAAGGAGAGCTTGCCCGATTACATGGTGCCTGCGGCTCTTGTGGAGTTGGAGCAGATGCCCCTCACACCCAATGGCAAAATTGATCGCAAGTTGCTGCCAAAACCCGAAGGCGTTCTGCGTCGTCAAGGCCTAACCTACGTGTCGGCGCGCAACGAATTAGAAAACCAGGTTGCGGAGGTGTGGCAGAGATTGCTCCAACTCGACCGAGTTGGAATCCATGATAATTTCTTCGATCTTGGCGGACACTCGCTGTTGCTGGCACGCGTACATGCTGAATTGCAGCAGGTGTTAAGCCGGAAGCTGTCGATTGTTGACCTGTTCCGCCATCCCACCATAGCCGACTTTGCCGAGTTTCTGTCGCAAGGGGCTTCTGATTCGGTCATGACAGAAGCAGTTGCTGAAAAACTGGAAGCGGGCAAGGCCCGACTGCGACAGCAAAGGGCCAGGCGAGGCAGGGCCGCCAGGGGGGAGGCGGTGTCATGAGCCATTGGGACGCAGAAACAGCCACCAGTCTAGAAATCGCGGTCATCGGCATGAGTGGGCGCTTCCCCGGCGCGCGTAATGTACAAGAATTCTGGAGCAACCTACGAAACAGCGTGGAAGGGATCACGTTCTTCACTGACCAGGAGATGGTTGCGGAAGGCGCTCGCGTGTCTGACCTGCAAAATCCAAACCTGGTCAAGGCATGCGGAGTCATCGGCGACGCTGACCGCTTTGATGCTGGCTTCTTTGGAATTGCTCCCCGTGAAGCCGAGCTGATGGATCCTCAGCAACGGATTTTCCTGGAGTGTGCCTGGGCAGCCTTGGAAGATGCGGGGTACGATTCGGAGACGTACCCCGGCGCGATTGGCGTATACGCCGGCTCCGCTTTAAGCCTGTATTTGGTTCGCAATATCCTTGGTCGCCAAGCCGTCGAATCGGCCGATACCTTCCAGATCATCATCGGTAGCGACAAGGATTTTCTGGCGACCCAGATCTCCTACAAGTTGAATTTGCGTGGTCCCAGTGTGAGCGTGCAGACTGCCTGTTCCACTTCACTGGTAAGCATCCATCTTGCTTGCCAGAGTTTGATCAGTGGTGAATCCGACTTGGCGCTGGCGGGTGGCATCTCCGTAGCGACGCCCGAAAAAACGGGGTACCCCTATCTGGAGGGAGGAATCAGCTCTCCCGACGGGCACTGTCGGGCTTTCGACGCAAAGGCGGCAGGGACGGTTCCCGGCAATGGCGTTGGAATCGTAGTCCTGAAGAGGCTGAGCGAAGCAATCTCTGATCGAGACCGAATTCTGGCGGTGATAAAAGGCTCTGCCATCAATAATGACGGCTCCAAAAAAGTAGGTTACACCGCTCCAAGCGTAGAGGGCCAGGTCAAGGTGATTATGGCTGCACAAGCGGCGGCCGGGGTGTTGCCGGAGACCATCCAGTATATCGAGGCACATGGCACGGGGACGCGCGTTGGGGATCCCATCGAGATGGCGGCACTCGCGCAAGTGTTTCGCAGCCGTGGAGACCAGCGCCAGCCTGCCATTGCGGTAGGGACAGTCAAGAGCAACGTCGGTCATCTGAATACTGCTGCAGGAGTCTGCGGATTCATCAAGACTGTGCTTGCCTTGCACCACAATGAGATGCCACCTACTTTGCACTTTGAGCAGCCCAACCCAGAACTGCACCTCGAAGACACCCCATTTTATGTTACCCGCAAGTTGCAGCCTTGGCCCAAAGCAAATCAGCCCAGGCGCGCTGGCGTCAGTTCGTTTGGCATCGGCGGGACAAATGCCCATGTGATCGTTGAAGAAGCTCCCGATCTGCTGCAAGCTCCGGAATTGGGACGCGAGTGGAAGTTGGTTGTGTTGTCGGCAAAAAGCCAAGAAGCTTTGGGCAAACTTGGCTCCAATTTAGTGGCACATGCTCGCTCGTACAATGAACTCAACCTTGCCGACGTAGCTTATACCTTGGCCGTAGGACGGACAGCGCACAAGTTCAGAAGTGCCGTGGTAGCCCGCGACCTGCCAGAAGCCTGCGAGAAGTTGGAACGCGGCATCGGTGTGCAGTGGGGTGACGCCTACGAAAGCGAGCCTTCCGTGGTCTTCATGTTCCCCGGGCAAGGCTCTCAGTATCAGGCCATGGGAAAAGACCTATATGGGACAGAGCCAGAGTTCAGGAAATCCGTAGACGAGTGTTGCCGGCTCCTGCAGCCTTACGTAAAGTTCGACCTGGCTGAGTTAATTGGCGGGCGGATAAGCGAGCAGGATCTCCAGCACACGCAAGTTACACAGCCGGCGTTGTTCATCCTGGAATATAGCCTGGCCCAGCTTTGGATGAGCTGGGGAGTATACCCGAAGGCTATGATCGGCCACAGCTTTGGGGAATATGTGGCAGCCTGTCTGTCGGGTGTCATGTCGCTTGACGAGGCGCTGCATCTGATCGCGCTTCGCGGAAGTCTCATGCAGGCTCTACCTCCAGGTGGAATGCTTGCCCTCAGAATGAGCGAAGAGAAGGCGCGTAGCCTGTTGTCAGATGGGGTTGACTTGGCAGTTGTCAATGGGCCAGAGTTCTGCGTCGGCGCCGGCCCCGAAGAAGAGTTGATAAGACTCGAAGAGCGTGTGAGAAATCTTGAGGTAACCAGCACGCGCTTGAAAACTTCGCATGCTTTTCACTCCTCCATGATGGATCCGATTTTGAAGGACTTCCGCCGCGCCGTGGGGCAGGTCAAACTCCGCCCGCCCCGGCTGCCCTTTGTTTCCAATGTGACCGGAACCTGGATCACATCTGACCAGGCTGAGAACCCTGATTATTGGGTGCAGCATTTGCGAAGCACGGTACGTTTTAACGACGGCGCACAACTCCTGCTCCAGCAGCCAGGCAATGTCTTTCTCGAAGTCGGTCCAGGCAATATGCTGAGCCAATTCCTAATGGCGGCGTCGCGCTCGAAGATCGACAACGAAAAAAGGACCGTGATCGTTTCCGGCCTAAGGCGAGGAACAAACCAGGTGCCCGATCCGGACGAATGTGTCGGATTGCTGGAAGATCTTGGACGCCTTTGGGCTTCCGGCTTGCGCATTTCCTGGGACAGCTTCTATCGTGCGGAGCGTCGCCAGCGTGTCTCGCTTCCAACTTACCCGTTTGAGCGACGGCGCTATTGGCTGGAACCAGAATCTGCCAAGACCGATTCCCAATTAAGAAAAGGACGCCTGAGTCTCGAAGATTGGTTTTATTTGCCTTCATGGAAGCGCTCGATCCTGCCTCCCACCGCGGAAAAGGCGGACGACCAGCCAAAGACATGCATTCTGTTCGCGGATCCTGCAAGCCCAGGAAGCGATCTGGGGTTGAGGTTGGAGGAGGAGAACTGGCGCGTCATATGGATTAAAGCTGCCAAAAAATTCCAAAGACTGGAGGATGCGCACTTCGAGATGCGTCCCGGCTCTGAAGATGATTGGATGTGTCTGACAAAAGCGTTGGAGGACGTGATCGCGCAAAAGATCGTACATGCTTGGAGCGCCACCATGCCCGCCGATGATTGCAGCTTCGAAGAAAGCATGGATCGCAGCTTTTACAGTCTGCGCTATTTGGCCAATAGCTTGGGAACACAGCTCACTGGCGGGGAACTCACCGTTCTGGTGGCCAGCACCGGTGTGCACGCGGTTGAACATGATGACCAGCTTGATCCGTTGCGGGCCACGCTGCTGGGTCCATGTCAAGTAATGCCGCAGGAGTTTATAGGCGTGCGTTGCACGAACGTGGATGTACCTTGGACGGCGGCCGGTACGGGAGGCCGTCGGCAAGTTGTTGAGCAATTGTTCCGAGAATTGCTTGGGCCCGCTGCGGACAGTGTTGTCGCCTATAGAGGTCAGCATCGCTGGGTGCCTTCTTGGGAGCGGGTGTCTCTGGAACGTAATTCTCGTACTTTGCCGTTGCGCGACGAAGGCGTGTATCTCATCACAGGTGGGCTTGGCGGGATTGGACTGGAAATCTCGGACTATTTAAGTTCTCGCGTAAAACACCCACGTTTGCTTCTGATGGGACGATCGCAATTTCCTTTGCGGGAACAGTGGGAGAGCTGGTTGCTCGAGCATGTTGCGGACGATGGGACCTCGAAGAAGATCAGACGCCTTCAGGAGATGGAGAAGAAGGGAGCCATTGTTCATCTGATCCAGGCCGATGTGAGTAGCGAAGGCGACCTGCTTCGATCTCGAGACGAAATTGCGCGGTTTTGCGGAAGAGTCAACGGAATAGTGCATGCCGCAGGGGTGACAGGCGGCGGACTGTTGCAGCTTCGTGGACGGGATGAGGCATGGCCGGTATTGGCTCCCAAGGTCCAGGGGACGCTTCACTTGCACCGTCTGTTCCCGAACCTGGACTTCCTGGTGTTGTGCTCGTCGATCACGTCTGTGCTTGGCGGAATCGGCCAAGCTGATTACTGCGCGGCCAATGCGTTTCTCGATGCATTTGCGGCAGCCCATTGCGGCCAACAGGGCTCGCATATTGTTTCTGTTAATTGGAACGCCTGGCAGGAAGTGGGCATGGCTGTCAATATCGTTGTGCCACGCGAGTGGGAAGCAGATCGTGTCGATTTCCTTAAAAGTGCAATCAAGCCACAAGAAGGAGTCATGGCGTTTGAAGCGATTCTGGGGTCCGGCCTTTCCCAAATCGTGGTTTCTACTCATGACCTCTCAGATCGGGTACGAACGACGCGAGAGACTCACTTGACGAGAATCAACAAGAAGGAGGAGACGCGGAGAACAAAGTACCCCCGCCCTGAATCCGTAGGGCCGTATCGAGCACCCGTTGGCGATCTGGAAACCAAGATGGCCGCGATCTGGGGCGAACTGCTGGGTATCGAGCCAGTGGGGCGTAATGACAACTTTTTCGAGTTGGGAGGGCATTCGTTGTTGGCGACGCAAGTGATCTCCAAGATTCGCAGCCAGATGGAGATCGAGTTGCCGCTGAAAGCGCTGTTTGAGCGCCCCAGCATTGCCCAGTTGGCGCCGTTGATCGCCCAGGGGGACAAGAGCGAGATTCCTGCGATACGGCCAGTGGATCGGAGGAAATTGGAGCGGCTGCCGCTGAGCTTTGCCCAGGAGAGGCTGTGGTTCCTCAATCAACTGGAGCCTGACAGTGCTGGCTACAACATTCCGGGAGCGGTCACCATCCATGGCGAGTTGGATATCGACCAACTGGAGCAGGCGTTCAATCTGACCATAGCGCGGCATGAGAGTCTGCGCACCGTGTTCCCCAGCGAGGAGGGTCAAGCGCGACAGCTCATTCTGGAGAGTCTGGAGTTCAGGCTGGAACGTATTGATCTGAGCTACCACCCAACCCAGGAAGAACGTGACCGACAAGCCAAGGAGATATGTCGCACCGAGGCAGCGATGCCGTTTGATTTAGCGTGCGGTCCGCTGCTTCGGGGCAAGGTGATCCGGCTGGGGGAGGAGGAGCACATTCTGATGCTCAACATGCACCACATCATTAGCGATGGGTGGTCCATGGGGATATTGGTCAGGGAACTGGGGCTGATCATGGAAGCGCTCCGCCAGGGCCGGGATCCGGAGTTGGCGCCACTGCCGATTCAGTATGTGGACTACAGCGTGTGGCAGAGGAGGTGGCTGGAAGAGGGCGGGGTGTTGAAGCAGCAACTGGCGTACTGGCAGGAGAAACTGGGTGGTGTTGCTGAGACTCTGGATCTGGCGACAGATTATCCCCGGCTGAGTATGCAAAGCTATGCCGGGGCGACCCAGGAGTTTGCTTTGGATGGGCAACTGACAGAGCAGCTGAAGAGCCTGGCGGAACGCCAGGGGTGCACGCTGTACATGGTTCTGCTGGCCGCCTTGAAGACATTGCTTTACCGGTACACAGGGCAAAACGATATTTGCGTGGGGAGTCCGATCGCCAACCGGCAGTACGGGGAAACGGAAGGGCTGATCGGAATGTTTGTAAACACGCTGGCGTTGCGCAGCCAGGTCCACGGGGAAGACACGTTTGCCGATCTATTGTCACAGGTAAAAGCCACGTGTTTAGAGGCATATGAGCATCAGGATGCGCCGTTTGAGAAGGTGGTTGATGTCGTGAGCCCCGTGCGCAACATGGCGATAAGCCCTTTATTTCAAGTGATGGTAGCCATGCAAAATGCGGAGGGAGGAGCGCTGGAACGAAATATTCAACGTTATCCGATGGAAATCCCGATCAGCAAATTCGATCTCAGCGCCGATTTTATGGAAACAGCGGAGGGGCTGGCGGGGTTGATGGAATACAGCACCGCGTTGTACAAGCCGCAGACCATCAAACGCATGATCGAGCATTTCATAGCGATGTGCCGGGCCATTACCGCCAGACCGAGGACAAAGATCGGTGAGCTGGAATATCTAGGCGAGGCAGAGAAGCAGCAGCTGTTAGTAGAGTTCAATGATACTGGGATGGACTATCCCACGGACAAATGCATTCATGAACTGTTTGCGGAGCAGGCGGCGATCCACCCTGACAAAACGGCCGTGGTATACGGCAAGCAAGAGCTAAGCTACCAGGAGCTTTATGAGAAGAGCCACGATCTGGCTTTGTATCTGCAATCGTTGGGAGTGAAGCCGGACGATGTGGTGGGTTTGTGCGTGGAGCGATCGCTCGACATGATGGTGGGGATTTTGGGAATCCTGCAGGCAGGTGGGGCGTACGTGCCGCTGGATCCCGACTATCCGGAAGAACGCCTGGCTTACATGCTAAAAGACAGCCGGACAGGGATCATATTGACGCAAGAAAAGCTGCGGAAGAAGCTGAGAGCAGTGATCACGACCGCGACGCAGCTCATCACCCTGGACGGGCAGTGGCCAGAGATCAGCGATCATATTGCTGATTTGAAAGCCAGGAAAGTGCCACTAAGAGATGGAGTCAAAGCAGAACATCTGGTCTATGTAGTTTACACATCTGGTTCCACAGGCAAGCCTAAGGGAGTGCTGGTTGAGCATCGCTCGGTGGTGAATCATGCGATGGCAGCCGCTCAAAAATATACATTCACCAGCAGCGACCGAATGCTGCAATTTTTTTCGCTGAGTTTCGACGCGGCCGCCGAAGAAATCTTTCCCACATTAGCATGCGGAGCCACACTTGTGCTCCGGCCTGACGATCTAATGGAAACCATTGAGTCTATGCTGGAGCGGCTGACCGCAATGGGCATAACGGTCCTGAGCTTGCCGGCGGCGGCCTGGCACTGGATGGTGGTCGCCCTGGGACAACCTGACACGCAGCTACCCAAGAACCTGCGCGTGGTGTACATCGGCGGAGAACGCGCAATTCCACAACGGGTGAGCGAGTGGCGGGAGCGGGTCGGTGAGGCTGTATTGCTGTTGAATACCTACGGACCGACCGAGGCGACGATTACAGCCACGGCCAGTGATCTTACGGTGGAAAACCCGGATGAATTTGCGCGGGAGGTGTCGATCGGCAAGCCGCTAGCAAACCTCACGGTGTATGTTCTTGATTCTGGGTGGCACCTCGTGCCCCTCGGTGTACCCGGTGAGTTGTACATCGGGGGGGCCGGGGTGACCCGAGGTTACCTGGGCCGCCCCGAACTGACGGCAGAACGATTTTTGCCCGATCCGTTCGGACAACCGGGAGCTCGGATGTATCGAACCGGCGACCTAGTGCGTTTTCGGGATGATGGTGAACTGGAGTACCGTGGGCGAGTGGACCATCAGGTGAAGATTCGCGGCTATCGTATTGAATTGGGAGAGATCGAAGCCCATCTCAACCAGCACCCGGCGCTAGAAGACAGCGTCGTCATCACACAGGGTGAGGAAAACAGCAAACAACTCCTTGCCTTTTATCGGGCGACAGATACGAAGGCAGATCACATCGTCGATGTGGGGAGTGAGGCACTCCGGGCGCACCTGTTACGGAGCTTGCCGGAATACATGGTGCCCACCGCATTCGTCAGCTTGGCCGTGATCCCGTTGAATCCAAACGGCAAGGTTGATCGGCGGGCGTTGGCGCGGATCGAGGTAACGCGGACCTCGGGGCAGGAGTATGTGGGGCCGCGCAGCCAGAGGGAGAAACAACTGGTGGAGATCTGGGCGGAAGTGTTGAAGCTGGCGCCGGAGAAGATCGGGATCAACGACAGCTTCTTCGAGTTGGGCGGCCATTCCCTGCTGGCGCCGCGGATATTTTCCATGATCGAACAGCGGCTTGGACGGCGCTTGCCTCTCGCAGTTCTCTATCGCTCGCCCACGATCGAGGCGATGGCCAAGGCGTTCTCGCTTGAAGCTTCGGGGTCATCCGTTCTTGTGCCATTTGCGCCGGTTGGCGACGGACCGAAGTTCTTCTGCGTTCACCCCGCTGGCGGCGCGGCCATGATCTACAAGGCGCTCGCTGACCATCTGCGTCCGGCGGTGCGCCTGTATGGGCTGCAGGCGCCGGGCGTGATGGACGCCGAGCAGCCTCTACGCTCCATCGAGGCGATGGCCCGGCGCTACGTCCTCGAACTGCGCGCGGAGCAGCCGCACGGTCCTTATCACGTCGGTGGGTACTCTCTCGGCGGCGTCGTCGCCTTCGAGATGGCGACCATTCTCATGCGCGAGGGGGATGAAGTCGCAACCATGGCCCTGATCGATTGCGCGCCTCCGGGCGCGGTGCAGTCGAGCGCGCTCGATCCGCGCGCCGTCACGTTCTTCGCTCGCATCATCGGAGTCCCCTTGAGGGAAGAGGACGTGCCGGAGCTCGGGTACGATGAAACCATCAGATACGTCGCGCGAAGGGTCGCGCGCGAAACGGTCGCGTTCGGCACGGAGGAGGAGATCGCGGCATTGCTGCACCGCGGGCTCCGGCTGGTAGACATCATGATACAGGCGGAGCAACGTTACCAGCCGCGTCCCTACCCCGGCTCAGTGGTGTTGCTGAAGGCATCGGAGGGCCTGGGCGAGACCGCCGACGGTTTCAATCGCGATGGGGCGTACGGCTGGGCATCTTTAGTCAAAGGTCCGTTGACGGTCGCCGACGTTCCCGGCACGCACGAAACTATCGTCCTCGAACCGAACCTGCGCGAGCTCGCCAGGAAGCTTTCCCATTACGTCTTGTCGGCTGACGCGATACGCGCGCTATCGCAGGTGGAGCAAAAGGGACTCGAACTGAAAGAAGAGCCGGCATGAATCCTATTTGGTTTGAAAGTCTCTCATGCGTACAACAGGCGGAACTTTGTTTATTCTGTTTTCCATATGCGGGAGGAAGCGCACAGGTATTTCGACCGTGGCGACGGTATTTTTCCCCGGCGGTTGATCTATGTCTGGTTCACTTGCCGGGTCGCGGCCATCGGTTCACCGAACAGCCATTCCAACGTCTTAACCCTCTGGTCGAAGCGATCGCCGATCACATCGGAGGTAAACTTCAGCGGCCCTTTGCGTTCTATGGCCACAGCATGGGCGCATTGATCAGCTTTGAATTGGCTCGCGAGCTACGCCGCAGACATGCAGTCGAGCCGGTCGAGCTTTTCTTGTCTGGCCGAGGGGCTCCTCACCTTTCAATTGAGTCCACGAGTTTTAACCTGCCTCACGAGAAATTTATCTCCAAACTTCGAGAGCTAAACGGCACCCCCCGGGAAGTACTCGAGGATGAGGAGATCACAAGGTTGTTGCTGCCGATTCTGAGAGCGGATTTTGAGCTTGTCGATACCTACGAATATCAGCCTGAAACATGCCTTTCGTCTGCCATTACGGTTTACGGCGGGCTGCAAGACAAAGAGGTGCCCGCCGGCGCTCTCCACGGATGGAAGGAACATACTCCCGGGTTTAAGATACGACTGATTGCTGGCAACCATTTCTTCATTCACGATCCAAACGTGAGTTTTCCTGAGGTTTTGTGGACTGATATTTCAGAGACATTGCGCGCTCTTAGATTGGATCGAAAACTTCACCCAGACGCAGCTCCTGATGGTGGTGTCAAATGCGCAAGGGCTGCGCTTCGCAATGTAGCGATATCGCGCACCACCGGCCCAAAATGAGGCTAAATCAAAACAAGGGAAGCCGTGTTGGTAGAGTTCAGGTTGATTGAGAATCAAGTTGACGTCTGGAGCGTTCATCTCGGAGGCAAGGAGATGGAAGACGAACAGTGCAAGCCATTGCTGTCACCCGATGAAGTGCAGCGCGCGGACCGTTTCTACTTTGAAAAACACCGGCGACGATTCACTTGCGCTCACGCAGCCCTGAGGCAAATCCTCAGTGGTTACACCTCCCTGCTTCCGCAGGAGCTCACATTTTCATATGGGCCGCAAGGCAAGCCGGACCTCGGAGGGAAACTGCAAAACTGCGCAGTCAAATTCAACTTATCCCACTCCGAAGACATGGCTCTCCTGGCTGTTTCGAGAAATCAAAACGTTGGTATAGATATCGAATCAGTCAATTCGGAATTTGCCACGGGGGAGATTGTTGAGCGCTTCTTCTCGACCGGTGAAATTCATCGCCTGAAGGCATTGCCTACCCCCAAGAGAGCAGACGCATTCTTTTCCTGCTGGACGCGAAAAGAAGCCTACATCAAAGCCCTGGGCACCGGCCTTTCTGTGCCCTTGGACAGCTTTGAAGTGGCCTTTGGATCTGGAGTTCCACCTGCGCTTCTCCGGGTAAAGAACAACGCCAATGAAACGAGGCGCTGGAGCATGTATGATGTGGTGGTCACCCAGGGATACCGGGCGGCCCTTGTTGTGGAAGGAAGAGAACATCGACTACGCCATTTGCAATGGGAATTCACTCGTTCTCTCTAATTGACACTTGGTGCACCGCCGGTTTTCCGCTGTAAACATTTGGAGAAGATCGCAAATGCCTGAAGAAACAGAAGGCAGAACAATCTACAAGGTCGTAGTTAACCATGAAGAGCAGTACTCGATATGGCCTGCTC
>Ga0116218_1002067_pt1 | contig 11570 bp, 6 predicted proteins | sample Sb_taG_2_FD_88966 | JGI IMG/M metagenome (GOLD analysis project Ga0116218, IMG submission 88966) | Peat soil microbial communities from Weissenstadt, Germany - Sb_50d_5_LS metaG | ecosystem: Environmental > Terrestrial > Soil > Wetlands > Peat | place: Germany: Weissenstadt | collected 2010-09-21 | reverse complement strand
TTCAGAGAGGATTTTGCGTGGGTGCGCCCCACCTTCCACAGCCAGGTAGACGAGCAGAGCCAGCGCCTTGCGCGTGGAGAAAGTGAGTGTCGTTTCACCGTGTTTTACTATCGGGACGCCAAACAGCGACAACTGTAACTGGCACATGATCTACTCCTCTATCTGCGAGGTGAGGGATGGCAGAAAAGGTTCTGCCCCATGCCCGTCTTCCCTCGCGCTCGTGCCTTAGCTTTGCAGACGATTCTGCTGGTAAAGCCAGCGCACAAACTCCAGTCGCCTTTGCTCAGATGTGATCTCGTGATAGACCCCCTGCTGATAGAGCGCTTTGACTCTACTGAGGTCAGCAATCTGCTTGTGAGAAAAACCCACCAGTTCGAGCTGCCAGCTCCACATCACCGGGGCTGGATGCCCCGTCATACCGAAGAAATGCTTGCGGAATTCCATGCTCGTCCTCTTCTTCTCTCTGAGCCCTGTACGGTCGTTCGACTTGCATCGCCCGTATCAATCTCAGGTTGTCGTCACTGACTGTCTACGAAAAGTATGTGTCTCACCTTCATAAATAAAATGACATGTATCGCTGTTCGCTGACTTCCTCAGAAATCAGCCGTATACACCCGTCATCGCCTTCACCTTTCCCAGGTGAAGAGCAAGTCAACTGGCGGGTCAGCCAGTACCTCCTGCACGTCCCAACCCAGCAAGACCTGCAACTGCTCTCGCAGCCAGTGAGCAAACAGAGACTGGGAACTCTCCAGCGCCTCATGGGTCTGCTGCGGCTCCTGCATCTGCACGTAGACCAGGAGGAGTTCGCTGTGGAGCAGTTGTTGGAGTTGGACCTGCACCTGGGTAATCCCTGCTTGCTGGCAGGCTGCGGCAAACTGCTCTGGGCGTAATTCCGCTACTTCCTGACAAAGTCGTCGCCATCGCTCCTCGGTTCCCCGTCGCGGGAGGTAGGCGATCTGTATCTGCGCCATCAAAGAACTCCTTTTACCTGGTACTCAGCTGCGTACATCTGGCCTGCTCTTACCAGGCTCAATTCAGCCCGGTCGATCCCCCTTCACGAGATCATCCTCACGGCTGAGAGCCTTATCACTCCTTCTGCAACCGGCTGCCCTTGTCCTCTCCTTATAAGATAAGGAGGAACCGTAACGGAAGCGTAATGGAAGCGTAATGGAAACATCATGAACGGTTGGAGCCTGCGCAACAGACCATCTGGCTCCTGGCAGAACAGGCATGTGAAGCAATGCAGGTCTATGTATAAGTCGAGGCAAGTAAGGTGAAGAGAGATATTATCACAAAATGATCACACATGTACTCTCAACTTGTAAATAGACGTGGAATCAATGCTCGTTTGTTGACCTCTACCATTCAGTATGGTAATCTTTCTGGAGAGAGAGAGGGGTCAATCCAGCGTCAACGGCAGTTGTTTCTTCTGGTCAAGAGAGGGCTCGGGCAGCCGCACGAGAGCAAGGCGACTCGACAGCGGGGGCGAGGTCGGTGATCCAGGAGTCGTCACCTGCGTTATCCCGCCTGCGGAGGGATGCCATGGGTCTCTTACGCCTGGCCGTGTTCGGCCCGCCCGAAGTCTTTCATGACGAGCGCCGCCTGAGCTTTGCCTTGCGCAAGGCCGAAGCCTTGCTGCTCTACCTGGCTGTCGAAGGAGGCATGCACTCCCGCAGTAAACTGGCCGCCTTGCTGTGGCCCGACAGTGAACCCTCGATTGCGCGTAATGCCTTACGCAACGCCCTGGCCCTGCTGCGCAGCCTGCTGGCTGATTCCTCTGCGGCCGGGCACAGCCATCTGCTCCAGGAGCCGGAGCTGCTGGGCCTGAACCCGCATGCGCCGCTGGAACGGGACCTCGACGTGGTGCAGCGTGCCTGGAAAGCGACACAGATGCTCGCTGCGGTCCCCTCTGATGAGCGGCGCGCCGCCCTGGTCGCCAGTGTTCAGCACGCCCTCTCCCTGGTGCGTGGCCCCTTCCTCGACGGCTTCTGGCTGCGCGAGGAAACAGCCTTTGACGAGTGGCATGAGCAGCAGCAGCAGCAGTGGCAGGTGCGCGTGCAGTTCCTTCTGGACCGACTCTCCACCTGGCAAGAGGAAGGCTTCGAGCTGGAGCCGGCCAAAGCCACGCTGCTGCGCTGGCTGACATTGGATCCGCTTTCGGAGGAGGCCTGCCGGCGTCTCATGCGCGCCCAGCTAGCGCAAGGCGAGCTGACCGCTGCGTTGCAGGTCTACGCCACCCTGCGCGCTCGCTTGGCCGAGGAGTTGCGCATCAAGCCTTCCGCCGAGACGGTGGCTCTGGCCGAGCGCATTCGGGCGGCCCAGGCGCGCCGAGGAGCTGCTGTAGCCCATCCTTCCACCACTGTGGAGCGTCGACCACCAGGCGAGTTGGTGGCCCCACTGGTGGGACGAGCCGCGGCCTTCCGCCAGCTCGTGGGCCGCTACCAGCAGGCTCAGCAGGGACACCCGCAGGCGGTGCTGCTGGTGGGGGAGGCTGGCATCGGCAAAACGCGGCTGGCCAGCGAGTTTGTGGCATGGACGTGGACCCGGGGAGCCGAGGTGCTTCGTGGGCACACCTTCGAACTCGGAGGCCGCCTGCCCTATCAACCGCTGGTCGAAGCTCTGCGAGATCGGCTGGAAGCCGAAAACGCGCCGGAGGACCTGCTGGAAGACCTGTGGTTGGCGGAATTATCACGTCTGTTGCCCGAGCTGCGCCTGCGCTATCCCGATCTGCCTGCCCCCACCCAGGATGAGCTCTCGGGCAAGCTGCGGCTGTTTGAAGCGGTGGCGCGCCTCCTGGACGCACTCGCCGAGCGCGCTCCCGTGGTCTTGCTGCTCGATGATCTGCACTGGCTTGATGGCGCCTCCCTCGACCTGCTGCGTTACCTGGGCTACGCCTGGAAGGACCATGGCAGCCGGGTGCTGTTGCTGGGTACGGTGCGCGAGGAAGGATTGGAGTTGAACTCAGAGCTTGCCGCTCAACTCCTCGACCTGGAACGTGACCTGCCGCTCACCCAGCTTCTCTTGCCACCGCTGAGCCAGGCCGAGACCGTTGAGCTGCTTGAGACCCTTGCCACAGAGGAGGAGCACGCCATGGAACCGTCCTCCCCCGTTGGAGCCTCGTCTGCCTCGGAGAGCCCACTGGTCGCGCTGGGTAATGTCCTTTTTGCGCGCACGGGGGGGCAGCCGTTATATCTGCTCGAGACGCTCAAGCTGTTGCGTGAGCGGCAGTGGCTGCTGCCGCGCCTGACGGCCGAGGGAGTCTTCCGGCTCGCTCCGACGGAGGAGCTGGTGGCAGCCCTGGCACGACAGGGGTCCAGGCGCGAGCTGTTACCCCCCTCGGTGCGCGCGATGATCCAGACGCGGCTGGCCAGGTTGTCGGCGCCAGCGCGCCAGCTGGTGATGGCCAGTGCCGTGCTAGGCTCTCCGGCGAGCGCGAAGCTGCTGTGGCAGATAGCCGGGCTGCGGGTGCCGGAAGGGGTGGAGGCCCTGGAGGAAGCCTTCAAGAGTGGCATCCTGCGGGAAGAGGAAGCGGGGGTAGGTCGTCCAGCCAACTATCGCTTCACCCATGACCTGGTGCGCGACGTGGTCTACACGGAGCTGGGGGCTGCGCGCCGGCTCGCCTTGCACCAGCATGCCCTCGCCGTGCTCGAGACCGAAGGCGAGTCGGCTGCCGAACTGGCCTATCATGCGCTCTCGGCCGGAGATGCCGAGGTCGCGTATCGCTACAGTGTCCAGGCCGGGGATGAGGCGCTGGCCGTCTTCGCCGTCGAGGAGGCCATCGGGGACTACGAACAGGCGCGCGCCTTGCTCAAAGCGAAACTGCCTTTCGAGAGTCGGCTTTCTGACTCAGAGGTCGAGCGCCTCTACGTGAGCCTGGGGCGGGCCTACGGCTTCCAAAACACCTGGCCCAGGACACAGCAGACCTATGAAGAGCTGCTGGCCTATGCGCAAGAGCACCAGTTGCCCGCCCTTGCGAGCAAGACCCTCAACCGCCTGGCGATCCTGGCCGTGCAACAGGGGAAGGACAAGTCAGAGGTGCAAGCGAGGCTTCAGCAAGCCTGGAAGCTGGCCCAGAGCAGTTCCGATCAACGCTCTTTGGCCGAAACGTCGTGGAACCTGGCCAATATCGGCTTCGATGAGCCAATGCATGCCCTGGCTCATGGCGAGCAGGCGTTGCAACTGGCACGTGCCATAGCGGACAAGGAACTTGAAGCCAGAAGTCTCGCCTCATTTGGAGCGCTCCATCTATCCGCAGGAGACTTTGAGGAGGCTCTACCCCTTCAGGAAGCGGCCCTGGAGCTGTATGCCGCTCTGGACCAGGAGCCGCTTGCTTCGCGTGAGCTGTCCCTTCCCGGCATTGGTATGGGCGCTCCGCTCACCCAACCCTTGAGTAATCGCGCCTCAGAAGCCTTGACCTGGGCGCTGCTGGCTTTGGCACAGCTAAATGCTGGGCAGGTGCAGCAGAGCATTGCCAGTGGCCGCAGAGCACGAGCACTCTCTGAAGAGATCAGGAACGTCTGGACACACGTCTTAGGTACGGGCTGCCTGACGTTTGGATTAGTGGAGGCGGGGGCCTATGAAGAGGCGCTCTGGCTCATGCAACAGACCGTTGCGCCTCCCCTTGTGCTAACGCACATCTTGCAATGCCTTCTCATGGCCCAGGGCAGCGTCTCTCAAGCCGTGCAACAGTGGCAAGAGGCACAGCGCGCCTTCGAAGAGACCGTAGCCGTGGCAAAGGGAGGAGACGTCAGACATTTTCGCGTGTCCGCCCTGAGCCGACTGTGCCTGCACGCTGCTGTGGCAGGGGAGTGGGAAGCGGCCTGCCGCTATGCGTTGCAGGCCGAAGACTTGCGCAAGCGCACTGATGCGGCCCTGGTCTGGCTGGATTTCTCCTCGCATTATGAAACGGAGGCCTTACTCCACGCGGGACAGGAGCAGCAGGCGCGGGAAGCAGTGCAGCGACTGGGAGAACGCCTGGGATCTTCTCGCCGCTTCCGCATTCCCTACCTGCGCTCGTTGGCCCTCTTAGCTGAATGGCAAGGGCACGGCGCGCAGACCATCACCCATCTGCGCGAAGCAGCCGAGTTGGCTGCAGAGATTGGCTTGCCCGAAGAACAGTGGCAGATCCAGACGAGGTTGGCTAAGGTGTATGAGACTGAAGGTGAGACAGCAAAGGCACGCCTTGCCTGGGCGAAGGCTTCGACGATCATCCAGGGGCTGGCAGATGGCATCAAGGATGAGACGCTGCGTGCGCGCTTTCTAGCCGGACCCCAGATTCAACCCGTGTTGCAGCACGCCCAACGCGAGGCCTCCCCGCTCCCGCAAGACCGCGCGGAACAGCAGGAGCGGGGAAGGGCCTGGTTCGGCAGACGGGGGAGTTCTGGCAGTTCATCTCCATTGGATCTGGTACTTCACGACATACACACCCAGTGCTCGCGCAATCTGCTCGTGCACGTGCGCTCGCTGCTCCTCTGGGATTCCAGAAAGAATCAGCGTCGCCAGCATCCCATGTTGTGGGTTCGGTTCGACCTGGATTTCCCAAGAAAGATGAGCAGGCAGAACAGAGGAGAGAGCTTCAGCGTAGACACGGCGTACGGCATCGCTACGAAGCGGAGGCTTGAAGATTTTACCGACCGTGGTTAATGGCATCTGATCGAGGATCACAATGCTTTTGGGGATCGCAGCTCGTTCTTTGACCATCTGTTGCGCGTAGTCAAGCAAGGCCTGTTCTGTGACAGTAGCCCCTGATTTGAGCACCACATAGGCCACGGGCAACTCGCCTGCGTAGGCATCCGGCTTGCCAACGGCGGCAGCCAGCGCGACTGCGGGATGGGTGTATAAGGCTTCTTCGATCACGGCTGGATCAATGTTATGTCCACCACGAATGATCAGATCCTTGCTGCGCCCACTCAGCCAGAAATAGCCATCCTTGTCCTGCCGAGCCAGATCCCCCGTATGTAACCAGCCATCGGCAACCCACAGCCCGGTGTTCTGTTCTTCCTGCACGTAGCCAGCAAAGACATTGGGGCCTTTCACGACGAGTGTGCCGGTCTCATCAGGTTGACAATCGCGCAGGTAGCGACCCTGCTGGTTGATGACCACGGCCTTCATGGCCTGGTACGGATAGCGCAACCCAACGGACCCCACCCGCCGCTCTCCATAGAGCGGATTTGTGCTGCTCGCGCAGGTCGCTTCCGTCAAACCGTATCCCTCCAGAATGCTCAGGCCCGTGCGCTGCTCGAAGGTAGTAAACACCTCTACTGGCATAGGGGCGGCTCCACACACTGCCATTTTGAGCGAATGAATATCGGCATCGACAGGCACGCGCAGCAGGTTGGAAAAGAGCGTTGGGACTCCGCTGAACGTGGTGGCATGATAGTGTTCGACAATCTTCCAGAAGTGTTTGATCACCCCAGGATCGCGGTACCCCGCTGGACTGAGCAGAACAATCGTGGCGCCGACGCGCAGAGGAACCAGCCCTGTCACATGGACCGCGTTCACATGAAAGAGCGGAAGCCCACAGAGAAAGACATCTTCTGGACGAGTATCCGCCACCTGTGTGATGGCCCAGGCATCGAAGACTTCGTTGGCATGGGTGTGCCGGGCCAATTTCGGCGACCCGGTTGTGCCGCCTGTAGCAAAATAGGCTGCAATGTCGCCTGAAGCAATGGTTCGTTCCGAAAGGAGCCGGTCCGCAGGATACTGCTCTAACTGCGTCTCAAAATGCACCCACTCCTTCTCTGGGTCTGGTGGGCCGAGCACCTGTATCACGGTGCTGAGACTGGGCACCTGTGGGCGGATCGTCACCACTTTCTCCCAGATGTCCGAGCCGGGCAGCGGTCCCAATGCAATCAATACCTTCGTGCGTGCCGCCCGCAGAATAGCGGCGATCTGGTCGGCTTCCAGCAGCGGATTGATCGGATTCGCAATCCCAGCCGCTTCTGCACCCCAGAAAGCAAAATGCGTCTGCGGCAGATTGGGCAGGAGCAATGAGACAACATCGTTTGGTCCAACCCCAAGCTCAGAGAGCATGTTCGCGACCTGGTGAATCCTCCCCAAAAGCTGGCGGTAGGTCACCTGGATAGACTCTCGATAGTGCTCGCCATCTGGAAAAAAGACCAGGGCGGGATGGTCTGCCGAGTTCAGCGCGCTTTGTCGAATCATGGCATAGGTGCTCTCTGGGAGCTGTCGTTCCGCGAGTGGCACACGTTCTATTTCTTCAATATCGGAGAGGTTGTGTATTTGCGCCATTGTTCCTACTCATCCTTTCTGCTTCTTCATGTTTCCAGGGATGTCCGGGTGAGATCCTTCTTTTTCTCATCCTCGATATGCCTTCCTGACCGAGAGGATTCCGCCGGTGGGGCTGAACCCATCTGGACAAGCGCCAGCGCCGTGCGCACCGCCACCGGTTCGTACTCAGGAGCCATGTACGCCAGGGCAGTCAAGGCCGTTCTGGCCAGATGACGCGCATACAACTGTACGGCCTCCTCTCGATTGCGTTCCCAACATGCCTGGAGAATACGTGCGTGCTCCAATCCACTCACGGCTTGTGCGCGAATCTCCCGATACGCCAGGATCAAGCGATAGCGCTGGCTCTGGTCCGCATAACTGGCTATGGTGTTACGAATTTGTTCCCCTGCTTGCGCGACCAGGAGTTGATGAAAACGACGATGCGGTACCTCCCACTCCTCCATCGTGGTTGCGCCGCGCATGGCGGAGAGGGCCGCATCGAGTTCAGCAAAGTCCTCCTCTTGCAAGCAGGGGATCGTCAAGGCCAGGCCCAGCGTTTCCAACTGGATCCGTCCCGCGTAGAGCATATCCAGCGCACGCGGGTCCAACGGCGCGACCCGCGCGCGCTGATACCTGCCTGTCTCTACCAATCCCTCGCGCCCGAGCATCCGCAGCACCTCACGCATGGGCGTGCGGCTGACTCCGAAGGTCTGGGCGAGCTCCCGTTCAGAAAGCCGCGCGCCAGGGGGATAGACACCCTCCAGAATCAGGTTGCGCAGGCGGGCATGAAGTGTCGTGATCCCGCCTGCTTGCTCTTCTTCCCCTGGCACTACTGGTGTCTCGAACTCTGTCATAGGTCACCCTTTCAATAATTCCTGTCCCTTATCAGAAGCCTTAGCGAGTCTCGGTAAAGTCCTCCGCCACCATCTGATTGCGGATCATCCCGATGCGCTCGATCTCAACTTCTACAATATCACCTGGGTGCAAGAACAGGGGTGGCTGGCGCCGGGCACCAATGCCGGATGGCGTCCCGGTTGCGATCACATCCCCGGGTTCCAGGGTCATGAAGGAACTGAGAAAGGCGAGCGTCTCGGCAACAGAGAAGATCATCTGTGACGTGCTCTCGAGCTGGACCACCTCGCCATTCACGCGTGTGGTGAGGGTTAAGGCCTGCGGATCGGGAATATCCGTGGCGAGCACGATGCCCGGCCCCATCGGCAAAAACGTATCAATGGCTTTGCCTGCAGTCCACTGGCTGGTCTGCATCTGGAGCATGCGCGCGCTCACATCGTTGCAGACTGTGTACCCCGCCACATACGCCAGGGCCTCCTGCTCGGAAATGTGTTTACAGCGTTTTCCGATCACCACGGCCAGTTCTCCCTCGAAGTCGATGAAGTGATCGGCAGAGGGCAAGATGACCGGGCTGGTTGGTCCAACCAGGCTGTTGCGAAATTTGGCAAAAAAGGTCGGGACCGGCGGGATATCGAGCTCAGCTTCGGCGGCATGCTCCGGGTAGTTGAGGCCCAGGCACACAATCTTTTCGGGATCAGGGATCGGCGGCCCAAGCTCGACCGTGTCGAGCGAGAGCACCTGCTCTCCCGCCTCCAACTGGCGCGCGGCCCAGGCCAGCACCCGTTCCTGCTCATGCGGGCTCGCTGCAAGGAAAGCCCGTACTGACCGGTAGCCAGCCTGGCCGCCCTGAGGAGTAGCTGCATATCCGGCAAGGTCAATCAGGGCATCCTGCGAGGTAGCGCCTGCCTGCCAGGTCGGTGCAGTACGATCGGAGCGATAGCTAACAAGACGAAGCATAGAAATCCTCCTTTTCCCGCCTGGCCTTTGCTGGCGGAACATGGTCTGAAACTCGCTGCTCTCGCCCATGACGAGAGTGAATCGTTATTTCATATGGTATACCATTTATATGGATTTGTCAAGAGCGAAAACAACGGTCGGTAGCATCTGGCTCGAATATATAGAAGTAATTACGTTTGATATTCTGAATTTTTGGAAAATATCAGGACAAACCCCTTGACAAAATTTTCTCATCCGTTTATAATTGGTATACCATTTGTTATTCGTACATTGTATATGGTATGCCTTTTGGAAAATTAAAATAGCGCTTCTCAAGGAGGAGAGCATGACTAGGAAAGACTCGAACTGTGATGTGGCGATCATTGGCTATGGACCAACGGGCCAGATGCTGGCGTTGCTCCTCGGGGAGAAGGGATACCGCGTGGCGGTCTTTGAACGCTGGCCGACGCTGTACCCACAGCCGCGTGCCGTCCACTACGACCACGAAATCGCTCGCGTTTTCAAGGCGGTAGGCATTGAAGACGCCCTCGCCTCTATCGTCGAACCCGGTGGGATCTACGAGTGGCGCAATGCCAGAGGGGAGACCCTGCTGAGCTTTGACTGGTCGGAGCAAAGCGTCTCAGGATGGCCGAGCAGCACCATGTTCCCGCAACCACAACTCGAAGCCATCCTTGATTCATCGGTGAAAGCGCTGCCAAGCGTGACTGTCTATCAAGGGTGGGCGGCAGAACAGGTTGCGCAAACGCAGGGCGCCGTTCACCTGCAGGTCAGAAAGCAGGTTGTCACCTCTTCGGGCGAACTGGCGCCTGCGGACGATCTCCTCTCCGTGCGTGCTCGCTACGTCATCGGCGCCGACGGCGCCAATAGCTTCCTGCGCCAGCACATGCGTACCTCACTCAACGATCTCGGCTTCCTGTTTGATTGGCTCGTGGTCGATGTCATTCCTCACGAGCCGCGTGAATGGAACCCACCGAATTTGCAGGTCTGCGACCCGGTGCGTCCCACGACCGTGGTGTCGGGAGGAAAGGGCCGCCGCCGCTGGGAGTTCATGCGGCTGCCAGGAGAGAGCGTGGAAGACCTCAATAACGCGGAGACGGCCTGGAAACTGCTCGCTCCCTGGGACATCACGCCGGAGAATGCTACGCTCGAACGCCACGCCCTCTACACCTTCAGGGCGCGCTGGGCCGAGTCCTGGCGCGATGGGCACTTTCTGCTCGCAGGTGACGTAGCACACTTGATGCCTCCCTTCGCCGGTCAGGGGATGGGCGCGGGGGTGAGAGATGCAGTGAATCTCGCCTGGAAGCTCGACCTGGTGCTCTCAGGGCGAGCAGAGGAGAGTATTCTCGATACCTATACGAGCGAGCGGCTACCCCATGTGCAAAGTACTATTCATTTCTCGGTCGAGTTAGGCAAGATCATCTGTATCAGCGACCCTGAGGCGGCACGCATGCGCGACCAGCAAATGGTTGCTGTACGCCAAGCAGCCCAGGGCGGGTTGCCCCAGCCCTCGTTCCTGCCCGGCCCGGGCATCTTTCTTGAAGGTGATCCTCTAGCTGGTCACATGTTCTTGCAGCGAGAGGTTGCGCGCTTCGGCAAACGGGGATTGTTCGACGATATTGTCGGCGGGGGCTTTTGTTTGATCAGTACGGGCGGAGATCCGGCGACGCACCTTTCTCCTGATGACGAAGCTTTTTTCACGTCGATCGGCGGGCAGAGTGTTTCTCTAAGGAACAGCGCAGACGAGCAAGCCGACCATGTTATCGACATTTCCGGGGCGTACTTCGATTGGTTCGCGGCCAATACCTGTGCGGTCGTGCTGACACGACCGGATTTTGCAATCTATGGGACTGCGCCTGATCTGGCTGGCGCAGTCAAGTTAGTCAGGAGCCTGCGCGAGCAGTTGCATCCATCATCTACAGACGAAAGGAACTACATTATGACAACAGAACAGCGTAAAACGAGTCCGATGCAAGAGGGTTCCCTCGATGAAGTTATTGTTCCCGCCCGCTTGCATCATGTCAACCTGAAAGCGTACAGATTTGAGGAGATGCGCGATTTCTATACAGCGCTGATCGGTATTCACCCCAATGCCGAGTTCGGCACGTTTGGCTGGTATACCTTCGATACCGCTAACCACCGCCTGGCGCTCATGCACCAGCCCAATTTCACCCAGCGCGTGGAAGCCTCCGCAGGCATGCATCACATGGCCTTTGAGTATGATTCGCTCGATGACCTGATGCGAACGTACCTGCGGCTCAAGAAGATCGGCGTTCTTCCGGCAGCGTGCCTGGATCATGGTATGACCACATCCTTCTACTACCGCGATCCCGATGGCAATTACGTTGAGATGCAGGTGGACAATTTCGGGTTGGACCCGGCTGTGAGCACTGCCTTTATGCACACGCCCGCCTTTCTCGCCAACCCTATCGGCGTGCCCATCAATCCTGAAAGCTACGTGGCTGCCTGGCAACAGGGCGCTTCCCTATGGGAATTGCATGAGCGTTCTTACGCGGGCGAGTTCGTCGAAGGTG
>Ga0116218_1002066_pt1 | contig 11572 bp, 18 predicted proteins | sample Sb_taG_2_FD_88966 | JGI IMG/M metagenome (GOLD analysis project Ga0116218, IMG submission 88966) | Peat soil microbial communities from Weissenstadt, Germany - Sb_50d_5_LS metaG | ecosystem: Environmental > Terrestrial > Soil > Wetlands > Peat | place: Germany: Weissenstadt | collected 2010-09-21 | reverse complement strand
TCTGGCCCACCCGAGGGTGGGGTACCAGCGCCCAGCCACGTACCTCTCACGGCATTGCTGATCACGAATGGAGATGCTGGCCTCTGCATAAGAATGCGATGCCGGAACTCGCTCACATCGGCATGAGCGGACGAGCCAGGACAGAGTGGCAGCGCACAGGCATGATCAGGCCGTGGCACCATAACGTTCCTTATGTAGGGCAACGACCGCAGCCACTTATGTCCGATGGCCGCCCATAATGAGCCGTATTCGCGATTTCCGAAGGTAGTTCTTGCTTACGCTGAGTGATGCGCGTGCTTACGCACACGGCCTGGGAGGTCGTTGGATGGCTCTGCCTGCTGACCTGCGGGGGAGTCGTCGCCGGCAGGATCTGGGATCGTTTTGGGCCGCGTATGGGCCGCGGCGGTTTCAGGCCGTGTGCGTTTCCGCAGGTCACAGCCTCGTGACCCAGTTACGTCCGATCGATGGAGTTTTCGAAAAAGCGCCCCCAGCAGGATTCGAACCTGCGCACACGGCTCCGGAGTGCATTGCTGTGCACGCCTTTTACCTGCGGAGACGTGATTTCTGCTGCCCGGTGGGCCGCGTAGGGCCGCGAGCCGGCGGGTGCCCCGGATCTGGCTGCTATCGGCGGGCTGGTGTCAGCTGGTGAAGGTGATGGTCGTCACGTCGAGGCCGGTGATGCGCTCGAAGTGGCGGACGTTCGCTGTCCCGACGCGCCATCCGGAGGTGATGGCGGTGGCCGCGACGAGCCGGTCGTGTGCTCCGACGCCCAGCCCAGCGGAGGCTAGCTCTGCCCACAGCCGGGCGTGGGCACGGGCGGCCAGCAGATCGAAGGGGACTGGCGGGAACGCGGCCAGCACGGCCTCGACGAAGGCCTCGCGGCGGGCGCGGTGCCCGGGCGTTGCCCGGTGCACGCCGTGCAGCAGCTCGGATGCGGTGATCGCAGCGATCCCGACCTCCTCGGCCGGGCCGACCTGCTCTTCCAGGCGCGCGCTCACCGCGGTCATGGCGCTCGCAGGATTCAGGCGGCGCACGGCGCGCTCGAGCTCGATGAAGACCGTGGTGTCTAGGAGCGTGCCCACGGATCGTCCGGTGTCGGCCCGACGTCGCGGAGAACGGCTTCCATGTCGTCGGCGAAGCCGGGATCGGGCGGCGCCGCGCTGGCAAGGATGCCGAGTGCCTCGCGCAGCGGCCGTCCGCGGCGGGCCGGGGGAGGGACGGCGGTGGTGTCGTCGGGGTGCACGATGACGAAGGCGGGCCGTTCGCGGTTCATGACGGTCACCTGCTCGTGGCGGGCGACGGCCTCGCGGGCGTGGCGGGGGATCCGCACGTCCTCGGCCCTGATCGTGGTCATGACACCAGCGTAGCACGCGAACCGTACGGAAGCGCACGCCACCGTACGGACGGAGGGGAATCTCCTCGCTGTCCGCCTGCCGGCAATGCACAACCGCCCCCCCGAAACCGACGAGATCATTCACCGCGTACTCCCTGCCGAATATGCGCCGACCTTAGATAGCGAACCTAGTATTACCCGTTAGCACAGATTTGCCGGCTCTGGCGATCGCTCTGGCAACTGTGTAATCGGCTATATCGCTCGGCGCTACGTGCCGCGTGAGCTAATGGAACTTCGCCTGGCTCAGGGAGAAGGTGCGTACCTTAACGTGCTCCTTGCGGTTCGACGTTAGCTGAATGCCGACAAGGCGGCGTCGATTATCAGGCGAAGATCAGCCCAGTCCTGTTCCTTGACCGACTCAGGCCTCGTCACCGCGAGCGTCGACTTGGCACGGAACGCGTCGCGGATCGCGGCCTTGTCCATGACCTCACCTTGGTAGCGGCTCATGCCTGCGGTGTAAGCCTTCCACTGGACGGGCCTGAAGTGCCCGTCTTCGGTAGTTAGGACGTCCCGGCCCAGATACAGCTCGATGCCCGCCGCCAGTCCGTTCACGTCTGCGACGGCGACTGATCCCGCTGCGTCCTCTACCGTCGGAGGTCCGAGCGTCGGGTATTCCCGTGCGAGGTCCAGATCTGAATACCGCATCACCCGGATGTTCGTCGGCAACTCGGCTTGATTCAGCCCGCGCAGTCCGTCAGCAGCAGCCGTGTCGTTGTCCATAAGGCCACGACACGGTTCGCGATGCCCGCCGCCGCAAAGGCCCGGACAGTGTGAAGCAGGGCACCAACCCCGCCTTCAGGTCTGCGGGCATAGTCGAGGAAGCGAACGAGGTCCGTCAGGTGCGGATACAGCACCGGCAGGGCTGCAGCCAGGAACTCAGCATCGGTCTTGCCTTCTGTTAGAACGACCATTGGGACGTGGGTTGCCGCAGCCCGCCGCACGGCCTGCCGGCAGGTTGACGCAAGGGAACGTGGCTCACAGGCGATCCAGCCCTCCTCGTCCCACCATGAGACGTCCAGGGCGACCTCGGCGTCCGGGAAGGCGAGCAGCACAGCTCGCAAACGGTGGCGATCGTCCCAGTCGGCAATCAGCTCCATGAGCCAATGGCGGCCACCCAGGTTCTTGTCGAACTCCAGGACCTGGTCGTCCGATGAGGCGGCCAGCCGGCTAACCCAGTCCCGCCCGGTCATACTGCGCAGTAGCTCACCTTCCTCCCGGCAGTCGGGGAACTCGGCAAGGAAGTCCGCATCGAGCCAACCACCGGCCTCTTTCTGGGGCATCGCGTCGAGGTCCGCAAGAATCTTGCCCCGGTCAAGCCCCATTACGTTGAGGCGATCAACGACCTTGCTGCCAGCGGCACGTAGCTCGATCACGTCACTGAGCCTTTCCGCGCAAGGTGGTGGTCACCCTGAGTGATCATGAGTAGGGCGTGCCCGAACCCGTTGACCATGAGTGCAGGTGTCGTTAATCCCTTGTCGGCCGCCATGCGCATCGCCGATGATTGCGGCCATGGCCACGACCCGACGAGCCGATATGTTCACCGCGGACGGCAAGCCGTCTGGCGACGACCCGCGTGAGAACGGACCAAGGCTGGGCGACGAGCGCGTCACGCTGGTCGAATCCCTGCGCTGTCAACGCCTCACATTGGAGATGAAGTGCTCAGGTCTTGATGCGGAGGCTATGGCGCGGCGTTCCGTCGAGCCGTCGACGATGTCGCTCCTGGGGCTGGTGCGACACCTGGCCGAGGTGGAGCGTGCGACGTTCCGGGTGATGATGTCGGGACAGGACGTGCCCCGGCTGTTCTGCTCCGGCACCGACCGTGACGGTGATTTCGATGGTGCAGTTCCCGACCCCCAGGTGGTTGCGGAGGCGTGGGACGCATGGCGTGCGGAGGTGGACTTCGCCACGCGGTTCGTGGCCGAGGCGCCCAGTCTCGACATCACCGGCGACGATCCCTTGAATCAGCATGGCAGCGGCGGAGGGCCGATGTCGCTGCGCGAGGTGCTGGTCGGAATGATCGAGGAGTACGCCCGCCACATGGGTCACGTCGACTTGTTGCGCGAGCGGATCGACGGACGCCTAGGCCAGTAATGATCATGGGCAGGGCTCGCCGAACCCGTTGAGGTACAACGAAAAGACGCAGGCACCGGGCGCAGCTGGTACGGCTGCGGACCCTGCTACGCAACCGGATCCACGCGGTCCTGGCCGACCACGGCAGCAGCGCCCCCAGCAGGATTCGAACCTGCGCACACGGCTCGGCTCCGGAGTGGGTTGCCGTGCATGCCCCTGGCCTGCGGAAACGTCATCCTGACCGGGTTTTGGGGCGCGTATGGGGCGCGGCGGTTGCCGATTCGCACACGTGGTCCGTCAGCCTCGCTGTCCGGGTGGTGCTTCGCCCGCTCAGGCTAATGGACTGTGCGACTGCGGCTGTGGGTGCCGCAACTTGGCTGGCGAGCGTCGAGCCGGGCAGCGGTGGCGGGTCCATCGACGGACCCGCGAGGGTTGCGCTCAGCTCTGGTCGGCCAGGGCGCCGCTGGCCGCAGCTGCGATGTCCGCCGCGGATGCGGTGATGGCGCGGGTAATGCGGTGGCCGAGGCCATACCGGGCGGTGATCTCGGCCAGGCGGTCGGTGACGGTCACGGCCCTGGCCGTCGGGGCCGGTGGTCATGTCGCAACAGTGAGCGCCTCGGCCTGCGGCGGCCTGCGGGCTCGGCGGTCAGAGCCGGCGGCCAGGCCGACATCGGCGACCGCGCGGCCAGGGCGCAGGAGTGGTGCGTTCATCTACCAGACGGCACGTCTCCAGGACGTCCCAGCCCGAACAGGACGTCCCTGTCAGACCAGGCGCAGCGCGGCCAGCGACGGCTAAAGCGAGAAGCGGACGTTGCCTACCGCGATCACCCGCACGATAAAGTGCGCCCTGCCGAATCTGTTCCGATATTGTGTTTTCGCGATCGAGGTAGACGCGGAGCGCGGATAAACCAATTCTGGCTCTCCGGCCGCGCTATCAGCGGGCGGGTTCAGCCGCCTCCTCCGGCCACATCATCGGGCGGCACGACCGGGCTTATCACCAGCCGAGTGCAGGCCGGCATATATGCGTCTAGGTCGGGCACCCACGCCGAGATCACCGTCGCGGTAGATCCGCCGGGTGGTGTGACCGCCAGCTTCTGGTAAGGCGCGGGGCAGCTCGTATCGCCAGCTGGCACGTCTTGCCCGGCGAGTACAGCCAGTGCGCGGCCGCCAGGTGGGAGCGTCACTACCGGCGGACCTTTCAGCCGGGCCGGGCCGAACATCGTCGTCAGGGACCGTATCGGAGAGGCCTGCGTCCCTGCCGCAGTTATCGCCTTCACTTCCGGCCAGCCGCTCAGACTGCACGTCGTGCTGCCGACGTTAGTAAAAGCTATCCGCAGGCCCACGTTTCCTGCGGCCGGCCCGCCACCTTCGGCGGTGACTCGCAGGACCGTGGATTCGCAGGCAGGGGCCGGGCTGGTTGCTGCCGATGACTGCGGGATGACTGCCCGGGAGCTAGGGCCCGGGCTTGGGCTGGCCCCGGCCTGGCTGGCTGCCGCCCCGCACCCGGCAGCCATTGCGGCACCGACGATGCTTCCGAACGTGGCTAGCAAGATATGCGCCCGCTTAGGCTCAGCACGCATTTGGCCCCTTTCTCCGCACTATCGGTGCGGTCATGGCGAGCCGGAGAGATCGAAACAGTAGTCGTGATAGTTGAGGCTGCTCAGGTCGAGGTCGACCTGTCGGCCTGCGCCGCAGCCTTGCAGGGCGAATTGCCACAAGATCGTCGGGGTCGAGGAGCAGGTTGCAGGTGCCCAGGCCGGTGGGTTCTCCAGAGTATTGCCGCACCTTTGAGGCTCGGGTGTCCAGACTCCGGCCGCGCCAAAGTTATGCACACTATCTATGATACTGCAGTTATGATCATGTGAGTTATTCAGCGGCGAGCAGTACAAGCATGCGTACATCGGGGCGACTCCTGACGAGTCGAAATCTGTGAGCACTATATATCCGGCCCATGCGTTCCAGTACTCGGAGCAGAGAATAGTGCCGTACTCCTGGTCCAGCCAGCAGTAGAGCTTATTATTTGACGGCAGCAACAATGGGCCGACGTCATAATACGCAGCTACCATGGCCGAGACGAAAGCCTGGGCATCAGCGTTCCCGTATGCCACGCCATGGGTCTGGTCGCCGAGCCGGGACTGGGTGGGCGCGGAGATCGGTGCGAGGTAGTGCCCGCCGCTAGACCAGATCGCACGGCACTCCGCCACAGCATCGTCTTCGAGGACGAACGCATCAGGCGATGGGCTGAAGTACCGCAGCCAGTAACCTGGCGACCCAAGATCTCCGGGAGTTGGCCACACGTTTTGCACAGGCTGCGACGTATCCATTCCGCCCATCGCGCAACATCCTTTCCGCCGAGATCACATAGATGATACTTTGGTGCGTTAGTATATTTCTCGCACGACTATGCCCGCATTGGCTGATGCCGCGAGCTTCAGTTCCGGCGTAAAGAAGAAGAGCTGCGGACCCGATAGCCCGACCGCGACGACGGTGCCGTCAGTAAGCACCCGCACACCGCCGAAATTCTGGCCGTCGCTGAAAGATGCCACCTGCCGACCTGTGCGCAGGTCATAGGCGCTCAAACCGCCGCTGGCAGCCGGGCCCAGAACGTACAGCGTCAGACCGTCAGGCCCCAGCGCGGCCTTAGCCGCCGGACCGCCGAAGGGTACCGCCGGGGGCGGGTACCTCGTTTCGGCGACTACGCGGAAGCTACGGCCCGGATCAACGAGCACGGCGGCGCCGATGACGGGATTATTGATCACAACAAGGCCGTCAGCGGCCAGGTCCATGGAGGCTGAGCCTAGCTTCGCGCTCGGGACGGCTAGCTGCCCGGGCTTTACGAGACTCATCCGACCGCTGCGGGAAGAAAATGCCTGTATGTGCCTGCCGGCTAGCAGTCGCAGCACGTGCCCAGACGGATGGGCAAGGAGCGGCTCGGAGCCGACAGGCCACTGCCCTGGTGCATCGACCGCGAAGCGCGGATCCGCCGAGCCGAGCGGGTATGCCGCTAGCTGCGGCACCGGGCCGCCGCCTGGCCGGCCTTTCCATGAGGGCATTGCCGCAGCCTCGGCGACAGTCCACAGGTAGAGGGTGTCATTGTCAGCTACGGCACTGCACAGCGCAAGTGACGGCGCATCGCGCAGTTCCAGCGGTCCAATCAGTGTGCCCGCTCGTACGTTGAAATAGGCCAGGGCATGGCTCGACGTCCATGTGGATGCGACCAGCCGCATCTTCTGTCCTGTGCGAGGATTGACCTTTTCTACCGAGCGCGGGTTGGATGGAACTGTCATAGCGAGTACCACCGCGACAGTGCCGGATGCCCCGGCGATGACGGGCTCCGCGATGATTAGCGATCCTCTCGGCATGTCCGGCAAACGAAGAGTTCCCGCGCCGATAACACCCATCGTGCTGGTGCTAACGGCGACCACGCTCACCCGTCCCCGCGCAGCCTCACCGACGTCCGTGAAGATCAGGAGTGACTTGTCGGCCGACAAAGCCGGAAACCCGGGTGCCGCGTACCCAGCCGCCAGCGGACGCAGTCTGGCTGGCACGGCTATGCGTGCTGTCGACGTCCTCCCGCCCACTATCACGCTGGCGGGCCGGGCGGGCGGCACGCGCGACCCATAAACAAAGAAAGCCCCGCCGCTCCCCGCCGTGGCGCTCCCCACGGCCCTCGCAGCTGACTCAGCCGCCGCAGGGAAGAGGCCTGGTGAAGCTGCTAACGCGGCAGTGGCTAAGCCGCTGCCGATCACGTTTCGTCTGCTCAGATCCGGAGTCGATGGGCTTCCCTCGGCGCCCTGCCGGTCGACGTCTGTGCGCTCGTCATGCTCATCCATAATGTATTACTAACTATTACTCTTTTTCCTGTCAATAGGAATATAAGATCAGATTGATGCGAACGACCCGCACGCGCTCCCACAGTGTCTGAGAGCCGAAGTCATCCCGGGGGTCCCTGGCCGCGTTCTGGGGCGCGCATGGGGGGCAGGAGCCCGCGAACATGTCCATGCTCTCTTCCCGTCTGGGGAACCAGGACGCCGTATCGCCGATGCTGCGCCTGGTCGTGGGCGGCCTCTATTCTGAATCTGCGCACCGATGGCCTAGTCTCTGTCTTCTGCCTGCCGTTCGGGGCAAGTGATGATTCCGCCCGGGTCATCACCGTCTCGCCCTGACTGGACCGATCTGGACGCCGGGTAGCAGCACTTGGTGCTCGCGTCCGGTGACTGGTTGCTCCTGGCCGGGATCGGACTTATCGGCGGGCCGAAGCCTGCACTATTCGTTCGTGCGGGTCTGCTCCGCCTCGGCAGTGGCATATCCCAATGGCCGTTCAGCCTTTGAGGTAGTGATCTTCTTCGAGTTCCGGGCCGCTGTCTCAGGAACTCCTGGGTCAGTGCGCTCAAGGTCGGGTTGTCCGCCGGTACGAGGGCACAAAGAAGCCGAAGTGGGCGCCTGCGGTCCCCACGCTCGGGGTGTCGGCACCGGTGCAGGACGACCTGGACGTGAGTTCCTGGCTCTAGGCTGCCTCCCTGTTTCTGGGCGACTGCCGGCGGCTGCGGCTGGTTTCCGCAGGGGCGCATGCACCAGGCTCCGGCCCACGGTTGCGATCAGGAAGGCGGCGAAGATGACGCGCAAGGGCAGGGCGCCGACGTGCGCTGCGATCTCGGCGCCCACGGGCACGGTCAGCGCTCCGCACGAACCCACAACGGCCGCATCCCCCAGCCTGAGCGTGTGCATCCTGAGGTGCGTCAGCGCCCCGATGACCCAGACGGGGATCAAGGCGAGCAGCGCCGTCCCCTGAGCAACCTGCTGCACGAGCCCGAATCCCACGACGAGCGCAGGAACCAGGAAGGTGCCGCCACCGCTGCCCAGCATTCCGCTGGCCAGGCCCGCGAACGTTCCCAGTGCACAAAGCATTACCGCCGCGGGCACCTCCACGGCGATCTGGCGGACGCTTCCCGTGGGCAGCGCGACGAGCAGACGGACCGCGGTCGCCAGCAACACCAGATTGAACAGACCGCGCAGCACGGGCGCCCGTACCCGGCTCGCCAGCAACGACCCGGTAATCACGCCTGCGGCGGCCCCTGGAACGATCGCGGATGCCGCCCGGCCGTCAACGTTATGGAGCCCCGCGTACGTCACCGCCGCCACTACGGAGATCGGAAGTACTGCCGCGATCGTGGTTCCGCTTGCCTCGGCGCGAGCCATCCCGACCCTCCGCGAGGTCAGTACTGGGACGATGATCACCCCACCGGCTACCCCCAGGAGCCCGCACAGCACACCCGCCACGGCGCCCGCGGCTCCAAGAACCGCGGTGCGGCTGCCCAGCCGGCAACGCCTGATCCTGGCCGCCGAGCCGATCCGGGAGCGCAGTGGTGCCATGTTTCCCCTCCCTTCCTGCCGGACGGGTACCGCCCGCCGGAATGTGTTCTCTGGGAAGCCTGGCCGATCCAGGTTGCAGCTTCCTTGCAACGGTCGCCCCACCCGCCCGGGGCAAGTCACGGACGAGGCAGTGCTCGCGCTCGCGGCCCGGATGCCCGCGGCGGCCGTCCGCCGCCCCTGGCAGTGCCAGGTCGACCGGCAAACCGGCGCGTCTGCATTTGGCCAGCCGCGGACAGCGGCGGGCCGCGGGGCGGACGCCGGCGCAGGCTCAGTCGTGCGGCTGGATGCACAGCTCGTTGCCCTCAGGGTCAGCAAGGACGACCCAGGCAGCGTCACCGGACTGGCCAACATCGGCGTGCGAGGCGCCCAGTGCGATGAGCCGCTCCGCCTCGGCGGCTGGCTCACGCCCGCGCAAGTCCATATGCAGCCGGTTTTTACCCCGCCGCGGGTTCCTGGTCCGCCAGAACACCAGGGCTGGTACCCGCTCGCCCGGATCCTGGGGTGCCTCTTCGCACAAAGCCTCCGGAGCTCCCGGGCTGCTCACCGGCGACGGGGCGAAGGCGCCGTCAGCCTAGGAAGGCAACAACTCCGCACGGATATCGCTGCAAAGTTGTCCCGGGCCCGTGCACCGCGATGACGTGGCACCCGCCAGCCGCGCGCCGACAAGCCCGTATTCCTCGGCAACGACCAGCAGGTCATCAGCCAAGACACCGATCCGCGGCTGGAGCGCATGCTGCAGACCCTGGCGCTCGCGGATCTTCTCCGCCGCGAGGCTAGTACGGTCGACCGGCTCCAGGCCAGCCGCGCTATAACGGTACAGAGGCCCCCACCATTCTGGCCCCGCCACTTCATGGCGGTCGCAGCGATTGCGACGCGGGCGGCCTGACCTCGACTGCTGCTGGGGAGCGCCACCGTGGGTCGGTCAGCGACCGTGACTCACTGCTGATCACCGCACGATCGGTCACGCGACGGGCATGCCTGACGATCTGGCGTTACTCCCACAGGATGTCCGTAGGGCCGAGCAATATTTGACTATGCAGCGGGGTAGGCCGCAGGTCCCAGGTATCGCCATGCAGCCGTCGTGCGCTGATGAGCAGACCGAGATCCTGACGCAGCGCGGCTGGCTCAGCCATCATTCGCTCGATGGTGGCGAGGTCGTCTTGGCGCTTGCCCCGCGGACCCGGGACATCTGCTTGGAACCGGTGATCTTGGTCCAACGCTTCGAGTACGACGAGTGGCTGACACGCTGGTAGTCCCCTCGGATAGATGCGCTCACCACCGCTAACCACTGGTGGCTGGTCGAAGCCAAGCGCGGCCGTGTGCCGCTTGCTGCGGGCCAGGGTCGCGCGCCGTCATAGCGCGCTGTCCACCGGCCTGCGTCAGCGCAGGAGACCGAAGTAGCGCGACAAACTATGCTCAACCTGTGCCATGTCGTCCCGCGAGAGGTAATCCACGAGTTCGCCGACGACATAGGAGATGTCGATGGTGCGGACCTGATCGATCAGGATCTTTGTAACGCGCCCCGCGACGACAACTTCCGGCCTGAAGACGGACACTTGAGCTCCGGTCGAGGTCGGGATGATGGTCACTGTGGACCAGGCGTCCTGCTCGATGCTGATGACGAGCCCGAGTCGCCGGCCGCGCTGCTCATGGCCACGCTTGGCATCCCCGAGGTCTACGGGATAGACCGCCCCGCGGATCACGCACGATCCTGCGGCTTCGCCGGAACCGTAAGGCTGGTGCCGGCGATCCGGATGTTGCCGTCGGCGTCGTACTCCCACGCGTCCACTTCGGCGGAGAGATCCTCGCTCCGCAGCCGCTGCATATCGGCGCGGGCACGCTCCTCCCATGCCTCGCGGTCCAGCAGCCGCAGCGCGCGGCGGATGACGTCGCTGGTCTTCTCATCGTCGCGGCGGTTCGCTTCGATTACACGGAGGTCTTCTTCGGTCGGGCGGAATCCAACACTCATAACCCAACTGTACAACAATTGTTAGACAACGGTAGTCGCGGCACGCGGGCCGCAATGTACGCGGTCTCCGGCATGTCCTCCACCCTGATGACCTCTACCCACTCGGCAAGCCCCATCATCAAGACAGTTACCCGTACGCCTTGCTCGGCCGGCCAGCCACCGGACGAGGATCACGTCGCTGTGACCGCGGTCTTGCGCGCGTGCGCGAGCAGTGGCCGGCCGTCTGCAGCGGCACCGGTGACACGCTCGAGTTCCCTGCGGTCCAGGAGCTGCTCGGCCAGCCGAGACTTACTAGAACCCGCCTACTGGTTAGTGTTCGGGCTGGATTGGGAGAACGGCGGAACAGCCGGGACTGCGCTCGCGGTCGCGCGAGGAATGATCTCGCGCGACTCTCTGAGCAACGACGCCTACCAGGTACCCGCCTGCCCCGACCCGCACGCAGGCAAGGCGGCGGCGCCAACGGCACATAGCCCATCTTCAGCGGTGGACCAGATGTACCATCAGGCGCACCAGCCGATCCTGATCGAAGGTGACCTGCTCCAGTTGCGCCTGAGCATGTCACGTGGACTGCCGATCGCCAGGCGAGTCGCCCCGTTCAAGTAGCACGCAGACCTGGCCGACGCGGCCCGTGATCGAAGCTATGAGTACCGCACTGCCGCCGCATGCGTAGCATTCCGGCCGCCCCCGCTGCTCCCGCTTGTCACGGGCTGGTTCAAGCAGCGCTGGTGCCTGTGCGCCACCGGCTGAGGCTACCCGCCTGCAAACGG
>Ga0116218_1002064_pt1 | contig 11579 bp, 10 predicted proteins | sample Sb_taG_2_FD_88966 | JGI IMG/M metagenome (GOLD analysis project Ga0116218, IMG submission 88966) | Peat soil microbial communities from Weissenstadt, Germany - Sb_50d_5_LS metaG | ecosystem: Environmental > Terrestrial > Soil > Wetlands > Peat | place: Germany: Weissenstadt | collected 2010-09-21 | reverse complement strand
CAAAAAGGAGATGTCTATCGATTACCCTGTCATGGCACTTGAAGGTCTGTGGTGGACTGACAACATACTCGAATTCAGTGCGGATAACAAAGATATTTGGAAATGGACTTCAATGATTATGCAACCCGCATGTGTAACGGCAGAACGTGTGTCCAGAGTGTGTGAAGAGTTGAAGCATAAGAAAGATCTGCCTGCCCTGCCTAAACTACGATTTGAGCATTTTCATGAAGGGTTATCAGCTCAGATCATGCATATAGGACCATACGTGGCTGAGAAACCTACAATTGATAAAATCCATGCCTATATCAAAGAACATGGATATACATTGAACGGTAAGCACCATGAGATTTACCTTGGTGATCCTCGTAGGGCAGCGCCAGAAAAATTGAAGACTGTTGTGCGGCAAGCGGTGAAGCGAATATCATGAAATGAGACTCAACGAACTTCTTGAGAATATCACCGGGATCGAGTTACATAAACAAAAATAAGCGAGTCATTGCTTCGATTGGTTCATGTCTGATTTCTATGAGTGATGAACTGGCGTTGAGTAATTGTTATTGCCATAATGAAAGGTGAGGATAATTGATTACTTAAAAGACCTGTTCTGTCAACTTGCCTGTTGTCACCAACCAACGAACAAATTGCAGGCGGCGATAATCTATAAGTTCCTGGTACTTACCCTCTTCAGCAAGGTTTCTGCGTAATTTACTCAGACGATTCATTTGAGCTTCGGTGAGTCCTGCTTTTCGCAAGATTTCGCGGTCTTCTTTGTGGCCCATGTCATCCTCCTCGGATAGTGAATAGAAACATCATACTTGATAAAGCTTAGTCAGAGAAAATCACATTTCTCTCACGTAGGGAGGCAAAGGTGTCACAGCAAAGTCACAACGTAATATGTGGCTAGTAAAATGAGGAGGATAGTTTAGATCTTTGGTGAAACGATTGGAAGTTGTTCTTGAAAATTTTCTGAAGCAAACCTATTCTGTGGGCAGTAATGGGAGGGATACATAGAAGATAGAACCTTGTCCCTCAACCGATTCAAACCAGATGCGGCCATTATGACGTTCGACCAGTTCCCGGCAAAGATAAAGTCCAAGGCCAGTACCACCGATATTGTGAGCATGAGCATTATCAGCTCGCATAAAACGGCTGAAAATACGACCCTGCTGGTAAGCAGGAATGCCTATCCCATAATCGCGCACACAAAGCAATGCTGTGTTGGTTCTTTTATCTTCACTAACAGCAATCTCGATATTGCCTCCACCAGGGCTATATTTGATCGCGTTACTGATGAGATTACTCACAACCTGTTCTATACGTCGAGGGTCGATCGTGACAACAATGTTCTCTTCGGCTGCTTCTAAAGCGATTTGATGCCGCTCAGTTGTCACTCTGAAACGTTTTACAATGCGTTGAACGAGTGCAATCAGGTCTGTAGGTTCGAATTGCAATTGGAGGCGTCCCGCCTGTAAGCGTGTAACATCAAGTAGATCTTCTGTTAGTTCTACCAGGCGACTCGTAGCCAGGTCAATATCTTGAATAGCCTCCGTTTGCCAATCAGCGAGTTGAGGTCCTTTGCCATGGGCCGTCTGTACTATCAACGTCTGCGCAAACCCTTTTATCACTGCTAACGGGGTACGGAGTTCGTGTGCTGCAATACCAATGAATTCGTCTTTAAGACGTTCCGCCTCTTTGAGCGCTGTTACATCTTGTTGCACAACGATAGCTGCTGGTTCGGCCATTTTCGATCCGCTCGTTGCTTCTTCTTGCGCATATAATCCTAACACCTGCGGGTCTATAGCTACTGCGTTAGTCAATATAGGCAACGTTGTACCATCACGGTGCACAATAGTCTCCTGGTAGTGGTATACTGATTCTCCGGTCTGCAATGTACGTAAAGTTGCGAGATCTTCAAATGCCATTGGGCGTCCATCAACATAAAAGACACGCACTCCGTTCGACTTCAGAAAATCGCTCATGGGTTGACCATATGTCCAGGAAGCTCCCCATACTTCAGTTACTGCTCGATTGGCAAGCACTAACCTGGCATCACGCCCACTTACAAGGTAGACACCGCTGGGTAATTCATCAATCACTGTTTGCAATAGCGCGCGTCGCGCCTCAGTTTCTGCATGTGCCTGGCGTTCTACGAGTAGTTTGCGTGCCTCAGTTACATCATGCCAGACCACCACAGCGCCAGTGCGTACTACCTCTGAGTTGGCATTCTGCGAAACGACTTGTGTGTCAGATTCTAGAGCATTGGAAGGATCCAATGCTGGAAGTGGCCCGGTATCTACAGTTGGCTGGCGAAGCGGCGAGGCGCTTACGAGATACTCGCGTTCTTCTTTTGAACCATCAACTACAGTTATTGGGATACTCATATCTATTTCGCCATTTAGTGCATATGCAGCTACTCTACGTAGCAAATTCTCAGCAACCTCAGTATTTTTCCCCAACGCTTTAAGCAATTGGTGTGCTGTCTTATTCTCACGAAGAACTTTCCCATCATCATCTACAAGCGCGACACCATCGATGATGCTTTCAAAAATAGCATCCAATTCTTGTGCCTGTTCCTGGGCTGCGCTATATAATCGTGCATTCTCCAGTGCTATTGCTGCCTGTGCAGCAATACCAACGAGCAATGCTTCATCATCTTGTGTGAATCGATCCGGCTCTGAATGGCCAAGAAGCAACCCTCCCCGCACATTTCCGCTACGGTCTAGCAGGGGTGCTCCGAGGAAGCTTCGCACGAGCGGGTGTCCGGGAGGCACTCCTAGCGAATGCAACCCCTCCTTTGTGCGATGTCCATGGGCATATTCGTATGCTGCTTGTCTCGCTGTCTCTCTTGATTCGATGGATCTTGCGCGCAATTTTGCGGCCTGAATATTCTCAGGGTGCGGCATGTATTGCAGCGTATCTGCGACACGCACAGGCACACCGTGTCGAAAGATTGGCGCCAGCAATCCCTCCCCGCCAAGCCTCATGCGTTGAAGCTGTTCCTCCTGCTCTTTGGTGACTCCAACCACGGCAGCTAGATGAAATAGATTGCCTTCCGAGGGTACAAGTGGCTGGCCTAGCTCATTGATTGGTCGTAAAGTGAAGGCTGCAAATCCTGCTCCGGTAAGATCTCTCGCAGTTTCAGCTATGAGATGCAGCAGCCGTTCCTCTTCTAATTCACTCAACAGAGCTGAGCCAATGTGATTCAAAGCCGCTAAACGCTCAACTGCATGCTCTGCCATAATTCTGCGTCCATGCGCAAGTTGCACTATTAACAACACGAATCCTGTAACCGCAGCCAGTGTTACAAGCTGTGTTACGCTCGCTGTATTTAAAGGTTTTAAAGCATCTTTCGGTGGAATGAAGAAGAAGTAGACGCAATATAGTTGGAGTAACGTTGCGATCATGGCATAGCGCCAGTTCCAATAGTAAGCAAGAAAAGCCACAAGTGGTAAATAGACTAATCCTGGATTGGGAAGGAGAACACTGGAGCGGTCTAATATCATAATGATGAATGTCGCGAGTATAGTACCACTAACCAGAATTACAGTGCCTGAGTATGGCCTTTTCTGCCATTTTGCAACAGTCGCACGTAGCTCAGTAATACGAGGCGAATTCCAAACGGTAGTTAGTTGCCGCGTAAATTTATTTGTGCTCCCTGCGGATGGCATTTCGGTCTCTTTTCGCAACTGTGACCAGTTTGTGATACTACTTAAATTTCTGTGATACGAATGTGAATACTTCCATTCTATAATAAAACACAAGTAATTGCATACTAAACAGAAAGTATGTAAGTGCACTATTAAAATTGTAGGCAAGAAATGGTAGATCAGAATATACCCTTACAGGAGACATTCGCACCTGAAATAGCGACTGCCTTAAAAGATCTTGCACAGCTAGCACAACATACAGGCTCAACTACAGTTGAGAACCTTGGTAGCATTGCGGACAAAATGCTCGCACGGATACTTGTGCTCTGCTCAGCACAGCGTGGCGCTGTATTTTTAGGAGTGGATGAAAGATTACAACCTGAATTACACGCAACACATCATAAAATCTTTCGTGCATTAGCACTACATGGTGTAGATGAGGAAACGGCTCATGCGCTTATCTCTGCTGTTCCAATAGATGATTCTAGTGTGAAACCAGATCTATCGTTGGTTTGCTGGCTCACATATAAGATCTCCTTAGGTGAGTTTCTTGTAGAGACAGGGCATTTTTCAGACGACATTTTATCACCACATGATATTGAGACCCTTTCTTCTGAAGATGCTTTACCATTAATGATCAGGCAGCCCCTGGATGCATTATTGGTACTTGGTTGGACTGCTGAAGAAGATAGTGAATGTGCAGCCGTAGTAGAGAGAGGGCATCGTCTACTACCATATGTAATTGATGCTATGGGTGCGGTCATCGTTGGAATCTTGCAGGTAGAGAGAATTCATGAACTTGAGTCAGCTAGAATTCGAGATTCTCTAAACGAGATGGAGTTACTTAAAGCCGAGTTGTTAGGGACAGTTAGCCATGAATTACGCAGCCCACTTGCATCTATTAAGGGATATGCGGCTACACTTCTGCGTCATGAACGTCGCATTTCTCGCGAAGAACGACATCAATTTCTCTTAGCTATTTCTGAAGCGAGTGATCGACTTGAAATCATCATCCAACGCCTGCTTGAAGTGTCACAGTTAGAGACCGGCGAAGTAACAATTGATCGCTCTCCTGTGGACATGGTATACGTTGTGAAGGAGTCAATAGCAGCTATTGAAGAGAGCATTGCTGAAAAACTGCCAGATCGTTTCATTTTCAAGTTATCACTGGAACATGCAGACGGTACTCCTGCCATAAGCATTCCGCTCATTTTAGCTGACCAGCGTCGTATGAGGGAAGTCATGGACGACTTACTTGAGAACGCTGTCAAGTTCTCACCTGGCGGAGGAGTAATCAAGGTAATACTTCATCCAGTCACGCAGATCCAGACGACTCTGGCCGAAGGTGCAGAAGATAATCAGCAACCAGTACATATTTCGCGACGGATGTTAGAAATTCTCGTATGCGATAATGGTATGGGTATCCCCTTCGAACATCTCGAACGTATCTTTGACCGTTTTCATCGTGTAGACACGCGTCTCACAAGGGAGGTAAGTGGCCTTGGACTAGGTCTGACCATTTGTAAGAAAATAGTTGAGATGCATGATGGTATCATTTGGGCCGAGAACAGGCAAAACGGCAAAGGGAGCATTTTTCATGTACGCTTACCCATTGACGATATTCGTGGCATGTAGTGTAGAATAATAATTGAAGAATTGGTATATTAAGGAAGAGGTGAACAATTATGCCGGCAAAGAAAACAACCATACTGGCTGCTGATGATGATCCTCAGCTCTTGCGTCTGATAACGCGTAATTTACAGTTAGAGGGTTATGATGTCCTGGCCGCGAGCGATGGCCAGCAAGCACTTGAGCTTATTGAGAACAATTCTCCCGATCTCGTGCTGCTCGATGTAATGATGCCCAGGATGGATGGCTTTACTGTCTGCTATCGTGTGCGAGAGTTCTCTTCTGTGCCAATCATCATTATTACTGCGCGTGGGCAGGATCAAGACAAAGTTCGTGGCCTTGATCTGGGCGCGGACGACTATCTCACGAAGCCATTCAGTGTAGATGAACTGCTGGCACGCGTGCGCGCGGTTATCCGGCGTTCTCAATTCACTGCCAGAGAATATTCTCAGGGTTTGCGAGCAACAACCGCGACAGGCAGTCTAGTCATTGATTATTCGCAACATATAGTGATGTTGAATGGACGTGAAATAGCTCTTACCCCAACCGAGTATCGTATCATAGCTTATCTGGCGCAGAATGTCGGCCGTGTCGTCACGCAGGACTTGTTGTTGGAGCATGTATGGGGACCAGAATATCTGGGTGAAAGCCATATGCTCCAAGTCAATATCAATCGCCTGCGCCGCAAATTAGAAGTTGACGCTACGCAACCTCGCTACATCCTCACCAAGGTTGGAGTAGGCTATTCGCTGGCTGCGCTCCCTGTCAGCACATCTGACATACACTCAATGTGAGCGTCTCGTGATATTGGTTCCTCACTCTGTGATTTCTCTGTGACTTCACGAGATTATCCTTTTTATAGATAGGTGGGAATAATGAAGTTTTCTCCTACATACAAAACGGATTTGTCTCTTAACCGAAAAGGCAACAAGAACTATCCAAACGAGGTGGCCCGCCTTGTCGTACAGAAAGAGGGGTAATCGCTGATTGGCGATATATCCCGACATCTGACACGGATGTCAGAGGAGAATATCATGTATAAACGAATTCTTGTACCACTGGATGGGTCAACACGCGCCGAATGTGCTGTTCCCATTGCTGCGCGCATCGCGCAAGCCTCTGGTGGCTCGGTAATACTACTGCAAGTAGCGGCCATCCCGATTGAAATTGAAACCGAAAAGAAGCCGCCTGAGATTTACTCGCAGACGGCCTATGACAAAGGCATAGCTGACACCAAAAGTTACCTGGAAGGCGTTGCTAAATTGGATGTCCTGAAAGGCGTTAAAACGGAGACAGGAGCAGTTATCGGTGCCATAGCTCCATCAATCCTTTCTGCTATTCAAAGCCTTCATGCTGATCTGGTCGTAATGTGTAGCCATGGTTTTACTGGTTTCAAGCGCTGGGCTTTGGGCAGTGTAGCTCACAAGCTTGCGCCGCACAGTCCGGTGCCTGTTCTGGTACTACGTGATGGTGGTTCAGTTCCTACAACTGAATCTCAACAACCTATGCGTGTTTTCGTACCTTTGGACGGTTCGCCTCTCTCTGAGTCCGCACTAGAGCCAGCCGCTCAACTTATTACAGCACTTGCCCCATCAATGCAAAGAGTTATTCATTTGATGCGGGTGGTAGATGTTCCCCCTAGCTATGGAAAATTCAGAAGCTCAGTAGATGAACACTACGATGCCGGGGTAAGAGCAGAAGCAAAACACGAGTATGAAGCGTATCTGGATGCGGTGGCTAAACGCTTTACAGAAGGCGACCTGGCAACATACAAACTCTCGGTCGCGACCTTCGTTCCTATCAATATGGACGTCGCAGAAGCCATTGTGGAGGCAGCAGAGGAGGGCGAAGGAGCAGAGCTTTCGGGCTATGACCTTGTTGTTATGGCTACTCATGGTCGTGGTGGCGTTCAGCGCTGGATACTTGGTAGTGTTGCCGAACGCGTGTTGCATGCAGCAAAAGTACCACTGATGATTGTACACTCTTTTCCAGTCAAACACGAGCATCACAAAGAATCACAAATTGAAGCTCAACACTCACATGCTTGGGTCTGATGTATTGCTTTCGTAAAGTTGGGGAGGTCTTGATGGCCAAGATCTCCCTGGTCCTGAAAGGACAACGTATATGTATAAACGTATTCTTGTACCACTGGATGGCTCAGCCCGTGCTGAACGAGCCATTCCTGTCGCTGTTCGCATTGCCCGCGCCTTAGGTGGTTCAATTATCTTGCTGCGTGTAGCGACCGCTCCGGTAGACACTGGAAAGTATAGTTCGACTTCGGGGTATGTAGAAGAAGCAGCTGATACTGATCTAGCTGGTGCTGCCAGTTACCTTGAAAATATTGCTGGATCAGACCAACTAGCTGGCATCAAAACGGAAATCAAGACCTTCATCGGTGCAGTTGCACCTGCGATTCTCTCAGCCTCTCAATCGTTCCACGCCAATATAATCGTAATGTGCAGCCATGGTTATACCGGCTTCAAGCGTTGGACGCTGGGCAGTGTAGCTGATAAAGTGACTCGCCATTCTCCGATACCCGTATTCGTCTTGCGGGAAGGCGGGCCAATGCCAGCAACGGCGGAACATCAGACTGTGCGAGCGCTTGTTGCTGTAGATGGATCTTCTCTTTCAGAAACAGTGTTTGAGCCAGCAGCGTATCTGGCAGCAGCATTGGCAGAGGCTACCTCGCAGCAGGGTGCGCTGCATTTATTACGCGTGGTAGACCTTCCTGCCAGTGGCGGAAAATTTAAGAGCGATGCACATATTGATACGGGCCTGAAAGAACAGGTGAAGCACGAAGATGAGGCGTACCTGGCTACTCTGGTACATCGCCTTAGTGAAGATGGTGATTTGGCACACCTGGATCTCGCGATCACGAGCTCTGTTGAAGCCGATCCAGACATAGCTGAAGCCATTGTGAAGAAATCGGAACAGGAAAAGTTCGATTTCATCGCCATAGCGACTCATGGCCGGGGCGGAGTGCAGAAATGGGCATTGGGCAGTGTAGCCGGGCGTGTGCTCCATGCTACTTCGTTACCACTCTTGATCATGAGACCTCAAGAAGTTCAAGCCACTCCTTAATCAGAGGACAAAGTCCTTTGGGGGGGATCAGGGCTATGCATTTAGAGATGCAAGCGGATCCACGAGAAACTCCTTTGACCTGTTTGCCCCTTAGGGCAGCAAATCAAAGTTGGTTGAAAGGAGGACCACTATGTATGAACGAATACTTGTTCCACTTGATGGATCCACTCGCGCCGAACGATCCATCCCAGTCGCAGCACAAATTGCGGGCGCTACAGATGGAACTGTAGTATTGGTACGAATAGCCACATTGCCATTTACCTACAGCCCCTACCTGGGTTCTGCTACCTATGCTGACGAAGCAATCGAAACAGACCTGAATGAGGTAGAAAGATACCTGAACACCCTCGCCAATTCAGAACCTCTGGCGGGAATCAAGACGATCACAAAAGCAATGCTTGGGTCGGCAGCGCCAGAGATTCTTTCCACTGCAAACTCGTACAACATCGATTTGATCGTTATGACCAGCCAGGGAAATACTGGCATAAAACGTTGGATGCTTGGGAGCGTTGCACAAAAAATTGCACGTTATAGCGCCATGCCTGTGCTTGTATTGCATGAAAAAGGACCACTACCTGTTGGGCCGCACCTCGATACTCGTCCATTACGTGCACTTGTACCACTGGACGGTTCTGCATTGGCAAAGGCCGCTATAGAACCAGCCGCGCAACTTGTGACAGCAATTGCAGCCCCCGGACAAGGCTCACTACATCTTATGCGTGTAGTAAAACCATCAACGACAGCAGAACTCCGAGCTGCGAACAACCAGGGGTCTATTGAGAGTCTTGAAGAGAATAAACTGCATAAGGCAAAAACCTATCTGAGCTCTATTACAGATCAGTTGCGCGATAGCCCTCTTGCGAATCTGAACCTCTCCATTACCTGGTCGGTAGCAGTTGCCCAGGATGTAGCCCACGCGATTATTCAAATGGCTGAAAATGGTGAAGATACAGAAGGCGCCGGCGCTTTCGGTCGCTGTGATCTTATTGCCATAGCAACACATGGGCGGGGTGGATTGCAACATTGGGTTCTGGGCAGTATCACGGAACGCGTGCTAGGCGCTACAAAACTTCCAATTCTGATTGTAAGACCCGAGTCAGCGGAATTTAAACATACCTTGAACAAAGAAGATAAGATCTTGACAACGGTAAAGTCTAGCTCGGTCTAGATTCTGAAATGTAAACAGATTGCCATTTGTTTGTTTGCATGTCTATGTCTTCTCAAACAATGATCTCCGAGGATATCCCAATTTGGGATATCCTCTTTTAATCTGGTGATTTGACAAGTAGGATATTTCCTACGTATAATGAACACGGATGTAATCAGTAGGAAAAATCCTACTGATTATCTACATAAAAAATTAAGGAGAAGGCGTATGAATGATCCCATCGACACGGTTTTCGCTGCTCTAGCTAATCCGACGCGGCGGGAACTCTTGCGTCTGCTGCGCGATGAAGGGCAACAGCCCGTCCAGCAACTGGCAAATCACTTCGCCATGCAGCGACCGAGTATCTCGGAGCATCTGAAAGTGCTCCGAGATGTTGGGTTAGTCAGCGAACACAAGCAGGGACGGCAGCGCTACTACTTCCTTGAGGGAGCTTTGCTTCGAGAGGTGCAAGAGTGGTTAGCGCCTTACGAACGGTTCTGGAAAGACCGAATTGCCAATCTGGAGATGTTACTTGCAGAGGAGAACCATGACTGATTCATATACTATTCGCGCCGACCAATTTTTACCCTACGCGCCAGCACAGGTCTGGAAAGCGTTAACTGATCCTGATCTACTGGCCCGGTGGCTTATGCCCAACGACTTTCAACTGGTAGTTGGACATCATTTCACCTCCAAAAACGTTCCCATCCCCACTGTCACGTTCGAGGGTACTGTCTATTGCGAGGTGCTTGATTTCGAGGTGGAACGAAGATTGCGTTTCAGTTGGGTCGATCGCGGGGAGGAGAATGGACTGAACTCGATCGTTACCTGGCGTCTGGAGCCGGAGAGCAGCGGGACTCACCTTTTCCTTGAACATGAAGGGTTTGATCCGAATCATCCACTTCAATTGAAGGGATACCAGATGATGAGTCAAGGCTGGAGCCGAATTGTGGGTCAGCGCATTGCGGAGGTGCTTGCAGAGGATTCCAGAGCTTCATTGCCGGATGGCATCTGAGCCTTATGGCTGGAGGAATGAGAGCTGTGCCAAAGTGTTTTGTCATTACAAGTGCCGAAGGCTCTCACCAGTTACCTGCAACTTTGGGGTTAGAACATCAACTGGACAGTAGCGTAATACACATGTAGGAGTCCAATCGATTGGACTCCTACATGTGTATTACGCTACTAATAACCATCTATAGTTATTAGCTCATAGAAGGCACAGGAGGTGTAGCCTGTTTAGGCTTCTCCGCTTCCTCTTTAGCCAGCGAACCTGTCCATGGTGTACCCAACAGTGGGAGCAGCCAGCGGTCAACACCATAATAACCAGCAATACGCCAGGCCAGGATCAGGAATATGGCTAAGCCACCAATGATCGGGTTGATACTGACCGCGCCAGCCAGCATGAAGTTCATATTCATGAACACTCCGAAGAATGCGGCAATACCGGTCAACATACCAATAATCAAGCCAATGCCAACGGCCAACTCACCGAATGTCACCAGGAAGGACCAGAAACCGGCCCAGGGTATGACAACGTTCTGTAAGAACCAGGCATACCAACTCTGAACAGCTGGATGAGCACCTGAAGCCTGTGTTATCCCACTTTGCGCAAAGCCTGTGAGTTGTGCACCAAGATGCGAGGTGAATATCCAGGAGTCATTTATATTTCCTGTACCAAACCCCGTCCCAATCTGAATGTTGTAGCCAAACAGTTTGTCTGTTCCAGCTACCAGCCACTGATAACCAACATACAAGCGAACGATCAACCAGACCCAGGCCATGCGCGTATCGGCAAACAAAAATCGTGCGATCGGTGGCTCTGGGATTTGAATGACGGCCTTTGGCCGAATGCTATTTACAGTGCTACTCATGATCTGTTTATCTCCTCTTAGAACGGAATACTCAATGCTCACACCATGTGAGACGTTATTGATAATTTCTTTTCCATTCCGTTCGTTACTAAGAGCATAACCTCTTTGAGTCACGGAAAAGTCACAGCGGGGGGATGTTTTATCACGGAAAAATCACAGCAAAAGGGGCCTAAATCACGGAGAAATCACGAGTATCAGAATAGT
>Ga0116218_1002063_pt1 | contig 11584 bp, 7 predicted proteins | sample Sb_taG_2_FD_88966 | JGI IMG/M metagenome (GOLD analysis project Ga0116218, IMG submission 88966) | Peat soil microbial communities from Weissenstadt, Germany - Sb_50d_5_LS metaG | ecosystem: Environmental > Terrestrial > Soil > Wetlands > Peat | place: Germany: Weissenstadt | collected 2010-09-21 | reverse complement strand
GTCGGCGGCATTGATATGTTGATTGAACTCAGTGGCGATTACGACCGCTGGGACACACACTTCCATCACTACTCCTCCCCTTTGCGAGGTAACAATGAGGAACGCACCCCGCACAACTGGCACGATGCGCACGCTATCATTGAAGGACCGGCCGTGGGGGATGTGGAACGCAATTTTCGTCAGCGCTGGAATGAGGTCGTCCTACGCCACGAGTGGGACAGCCAGCTGCTGGTTTCCGAGCACCCTCTCCCCCCTGCAATGGAAAGCACGAGCCTTGTGCAGGTAGCCCGTACAATCCCCGTGTTAACCTATAGTTTCGCCTCAGAGGACGGCATCCAGGGCATTGCCCAACTCTACGCAAACGCGCTCGGGAATGCGCAACACTTTGTCTATCTGGAGAACCAGTACTTCTGGACCCATGCATTCTTTGGGATTGACCGTCCGCGCCTGGGGATCGACAGCCCGGATATGGAGCGCAACATACGCGAGCTAGCTGCAGCATTGCAGCGTGGCGCTACCGTCGCATTAGTGCTACCTGACCATCCGAATGTGGGTCGCGCTTTCACAGATGAAGGGCTTGCTCTCTTACGTGCAGAAGCACCCGAAGCTGCGGCACAGGGGCGCATTCAGGCTTTCTGCCTGGCTACTTCAGCAGAGATCGATGGCGCAGAACTCTATCGGCCCATCTACGTGCATGCAAAAGTCACCATCATCGACGATGTCTGGTCCACGGTCGGCTCTGCCAATCTGAACAATCGGGGCATGCGCGACGACACCGAAATGAATGTTGCAACGCTCGATGCAGAACTGGCGCGCGGCTTACGCATATTGCTCTGGGCTGAGCACCTCGAGTTGATTAGTGAAGAGAGTATACTTACAGTTTCCCGTTACCTGGGCCGCCAGCGGCAGCGGCGAAGTGTGAATGAGCAAGCGGCAGGGCTTTTGCAGTCCTTGCAAGAGACACTGGGGGACCCAATGGCAGGTCTGCACTTGATGGTCGACCGTGCCCAGGACAATCTGCGCCGCTACAAAGCCAAACAGCCCCTGGTGGGCCATCTCCTCCCCTATTTAACAGCTGAGGAGGCAAAGCAGCAAGGATTGAATATCCACAATGAACACGGCTGGATAGAAGGGCCTCAGAGGACGTTTTAGCCTGAGCTTTGGCATACATTCAAACTATATAGCCCTGGTGCAAATACACCTATCGAGCCCATTCATGTTTGTTTATCCTGAGTGTCGATACTTGCAATCATAGTGCGTTTACAGGAGGTGTTTTCGTTCGGGTGGTTTGATGGCAAGATGATCAACTTGGAAGCATTTAGCGCAAATCTCGTACTCTTTTCGCTTTAAACTGCGTTGGCGGCAGAGTTCCCTGTGGGAGCACTTCGATAACCGCTCGCAATTCACACGCAGAACGTACCTCACGTTCAACCTGGTCAGCAATTTCAGCAAAGCGTTCCGTTGAGACCTCTGGGAGAGCTTCAACTTGCACAATCAACATATCGAGATCGCGCTCCTTCGTGAGGACAATGGCAAATTCAGGGCCAAGCAAGGGAATACCGCGTACCACATCTTCAATACTGGAGGGGAACAGCGTCACACCGCGTATATTAAGCATATCGTCTGCCCTCCCTGACATCCCACCTACAGCGCGAGCATGCGTGCGTCCGCAGGCACAGGGTTCATGGGTCAAAACAGTATAATCGCCAACCAGGAAACGCAGTTGGGGAGATGCTTCCGAACACAGGTTGGTTACCACGGTCAGTCCCCTGTTTCCATCTTGCAGTGTGCGCATATCCGCATCCACCACTTCCCATATCTGTACATCCTCCATCAAATGCGTGCTGACAATCCCATCTTTTTGTGCTGCAACAGTCGAGCACGTATACCCGCCAGCCGATGGAGCCGCCTCCGTACAGCCATAAAACTCATGTAATTCTGCCTGCCACGTTTCTTCAAGTCGCTTTCGGGTCGATGGAATACTAAAACCAGGCTCGCCAGCACAGAACAAATAACGTATCGAACTTGCTGCGGTATCAAGACCCTGTTCGTGCATCAAGCTGGCAAGGTAGAGTGCATAGGAAGGAGTACAGGCCAGAATGGTTGGTTGATATCGATCTATGAAGCGAGCGCGAGCGCTTGAGTCAAGACCACCCGCTGTGATGATTGGAATTCCCATCAAATTGAGCGCATAATGCACTCCCCAAAGCCACACATGCGGACCATAGCCAAAGGCTATTAGCGCGCTATCGTGGCCTGGACGGAATCCCATAGCCCACATAGCACGGGCATTCGTCCACATCCACATCTCGCGATCGAACTGGCTGTAGCGAAAAGCCCTCGGTTGTGCCGTCGTGCCAGAACTGGCGAAGATTTGCCAGCCCCTCTGCAACCACATCTTATCATCAAGAGCGGTATAGGTTCCCCATGGTGGATTCTGCACCAGGTCTTCCGCCATTTCCAGCTTAGTCGTAACAGGTATCAGTACGAGATCGTCAATTGAGCGAATATCACCCGGCTTCAGACCTATAGCATCAAACTTTCTCCTGTAAAACGGGATGCATTCATAAGCATAGCGCACTGCTACCCGCAGTTTCTCGCTCTGCACCTCTCGCAGTTCTTCTCGAGATGCAGTATCGAGCCTTTCACACCAGAATTGTTCATTATCCGGTCGCTCAGGTGAAAGCCGATACTTCTGCATCATAGCAATCCACTCAGCCCGAATGTCGCTCATGAGCATCCTCCTTGATCATGTCCAACTCCTAACTTTATCTAAGATGACATAGTTCAATCATTGCTACTCCAACTGTTCAGCAATAAGCTGCGCCAGATGCAAAACACGGATTTTCCGCCCACCAGCATCAACTCCTCCACGTAGATGCATCAAGCACCCTGGATTATCCGCCACCAGTACCGTTGCTCCAGTACTCTCAGCATTATTCAATTTATTGTTCATGATGCGTTCCGACACATCACCATGCTCGATCGAAGTCGCGCCTCCAAATCCACAACACACATCTGCTTGTGGCATCTCTCGCAACTCCAACCCCAACGCGTCCTGGATGATATGTCGCGCCTCTGTACGCAACCCAAGACAATTGATCGACTGGCAAGAATCATGATATGTCACGACCACATCTTCGGCTTTGCTCCTCCGAACAGGCAATTTTGTGCCATTCGCCAGCAAAACATGATCCACAAAGCTCGCAAAATCCATCACCTTCTCGGCCAATGCCTTCGCTCGTCTCTTCCATCCTTGTTGCTGTAGATCCCCGAAAAGCCTGGCATAGTCCTGTGTCAGAGTAACTACACAACTCGTCGTAGCGCCTACGATATAGTCGGCTTTGCTTTCTGCTAACGCTTGCTCCAGCATCACAATTGTTTGGCGTGCCATTCGTGCACAATCAGCACGATCACCAGAATTGAGAGCAATCAGACCGCAACAATTTTCCTTTTTTGGATATGTCACCCGCACACCGCATGCATCCAACACGCTGATCGCAGCCTCACCCATTTCAGGGAAAAGACGATCTATCATACATCCCGCGAAGTAACAGATTGTTATTCCAATCTGTTCCTCGTTAACCTGGCTCGCTGTACTTCTTGAAGACTCTACCAACTGTCCTTTCAACCTATCGCGCAATGGCTTTGACGCGAAGGCTGGAAGACTGCGCCAGCTTGCGAGGTTAGCAATTGGACGTATTCCAGGGATTTTGCCAAATATACCTAAACTACGCGCACGAATGTATGGACTGCCTCGTGTCAATGGTAACTGGGCTATACTGAAAAACCGCACCGTACTATCAAACATGCGAGGACGTGCCATCACAGCAAAGATCACCTTCTTAAGCCAGGGCAACCCTTTCGCTTCAACAACGCGACTACGCACATCAAGAATCAGGTTCGGCAAGGGTATTTCGACGGGACAGACAGTTTCACAGGCGTTACAGCTAACACACAGGCTCTGAGGCCCCGCGTCTGCATCAAGTCCATGGTGGAAAGGCGTTACAACCAGGCCAATTGCGCCACTGTAGATGTAGCCAAAGGCGTGACCTCCGACTTGTTGGTATGAAGGACAGATGTTGGCACAGGCCGCGCAGCGTATGCAGCGCAGAGCCTCTTTAAAATGCGCATCGGCCCTCATTCCACTGCGCCCATTATCGACAAGCACGATATGCATCTCTTTATTCGGCGTCGCGGGACCGGTGATAAAAGTGGTGTAGCTTGTAATATGCTGGGCCGTAGCGCTTCGTGCCATCAAACGTAACTGCACCATCGCCTCGGCAAACGTTCCGATCAGTTTGTCGTGGCCAGCCATCACAACGTGGACAGGAGGTAACGAAGTGACAAGACGGCCATTCCCCTCGTTAGTGAGCATCATCACGGTACCACTTTCAGCAATCAGCGCATTCGCACCGCTGATACCCATACCCGCGTTTAGAAATGATTTTCGATGCTCTACTCGAATGACAGCAACCTGTTCGGCAACATTTTCACGCGAAATCTCACGGCCAAGTTCTTCAGTAAGTAAGCTGCCCACCTGCTGGCGCGTTTTATGAATGATAGGCATTACCATATGCGAGGGACGCTCGTGTGCGAGCTGAGCCACCCACTCACCCAGGTCTGTTTCAACAGGGGTAATTCCGCGTTCTCCCAAATACGTATTTAATTCGGTTTCTTCGCTAACCATTGTCTTTGATTTGACAACCAGGCCAATGCCCTTGCGCTGGCACAGCTCATAGATATAGCGGTTGGCATCCTCTGCTGTCCTCGCTTCGTAAATGATTGCCCCAGCAGCTTCTGCCTGTGTCTTGAATTGAGCAATCAATTCTTCCTGGTGCTCGATTGCATAGTCTTTCGCTTTGCGCAGTGCAGATCGCATAGTCGCAAAGCTAAACTCCGAGCCATAATCGCCCTCCTCGGATGCAAATACATTTGAGCGCGAAATCCGCCACGAAGGGGCAAAGCGTTCCAGAGCCTGGTGCATATTTGTGTCTTCGAGCGCCGCCTCCAGGCGTTCCTCGAAAGACTGTTGCTCATAAGTGCGATGTGGAATTTCTTCATTGAGGGGCTGTTGAGGAGATCTGACTTCAAAGTTGCTAGTCATAGCTTGACCTCTATCTCTTCTGCAACACTATTGACACACAAATCACGCTGATAAACACAATACCCGGACACTCGTAGGGGCCGATTTATCGCGCCCACCGCCGATTTATCCTCCACCGTCTTCGGCTAACTTTAATTCCGCATCTCATAGTCAATGTGCTTGAATTGCCAATATTAAAAAGCACCAATCACATGTTCTTCTATTTTACAACAGACTTCATTGCTTAGTTGTCATGAAGATCATCAGGCGAGGATTTCGGGAAAGTCGGTCGAGGTGAAACAATGTGTTGTGAGGGTGCTACATGGATTGTTGTCGGGCTGCCTGAACTGTTGCCGTTGTTAGCAATGCTATTCCAACCTAGTTGAAATGGTCCAAGCATGCATAAAAACGCCGCAATCGCTATAATTACCACTACGACTGCTGCCAGCACAGGATGAGCACGGTTCTGTTTTGTAGCAGGTTTCATCAAACGAACTATGAGCAAAGTCCCAATCAGGATTACACTGATTACATAAATCGCAGCGCCCCATTCAGTGCGAGTATCGCTTCCTGTCGTAATCCCATGGATCACAACCAATGCATACAGTACCAGTGTCAGTACATGTATGCGTCTCCACAATTTGTAACCAATATAAGGTCTCAGCAAGGTACTAATACCAATAGCAATTCCAATATAGAACGCGATAATACCAAGTGCCATCCACAAAGGACGATAGTGACTCGCCAGTGGAACAAACACCTCGTTCCAACCAAAATGAGTGAATGGGTCAATCCAGACTGCCAGAACATGCACTCCTGTAAAGATAAGTGCAAGCAGAGTGACAAAGTTATGTAGTTCGCTATTAATGATACGAGGCCAGCGCGGTGATTGTATATGTAATGAAAGAGCCAGACCTATAGCCACCGCTAAAGTGAGTAAACCGAATGCGGTGAAACCACCTGCTCGAGCAACATCCCACGTTACCATTTGCCATATATTCATTTTTTAAATCTCTCCAGATGAAACATATTATGGCTTAGGAAGTATGAGAACCAGATACAGGTGGTTGTGAAGGATTATTATTTCCAAAGCCATATCCTCCCCCACCTTGCTGCTGTTGCCCAGGTTGCTGATTGAAAAATCCACCACCTCCACTATTCCCACCATTCGTGGAAGGAGATGTAGCAGGTGTATTATTTGCCGGAGTTGCCTGATTTGATGTTGTTCCGACCGCGTGCCCAGCAATCAAGCCACCCACTAACCCAAAGGTCACAATAGATCCTGCCACCAACCACTTTTTGCACTCATGCACAAATGCTAATGTTTCAGCCTTCGATTTACGCGGCGTTACCGGTTTTGCCTGCTTCGGGCGAGCTTGCGAAGGATATGTTGGAACCGCTCGATTTGTATAAGCTGATCTCGCAACATTATTCTGTTGGGGCATCATCTGAGCATTTTGCCCTCTATAAGGTTGATTAGGAACTGCTGGTTGTGAATATGCTTGATAGGGTACTGTTTGCTGTCTATTATAAGGATCATTTGCATCTGGATAAAACATTCGTAATAGCCTCCAACGTTTGCATAGTTAATTGTAGAAGATAGTATGAACTTCATACTTCTTCATGAATCCTATCCTACATGTACTATAGCCGATGTTTATGAGATACCAATGAAATTTCAATCAGGATTCTGTAAAATTTACTTCAAAAAAGTATCAAATAACATACCGATGTGAATCAGAGTCCTTGACATTTTGAACAGTCACACATTTGTCATGCTGAGTGTAACGAAGCATCTCGCGCGAGGGCCAAGATGCTTCGTTACACTCAGCATGACAGGGCTGGATCTATCTGTTGATGAGCAACTGTCAGCTCATTTGAACCTTACCTAATGGAATATACCCAATGAAACAGTATCTCTACTGAAGGAGGAGCAACCAACAGTAGGGGCTGATTTATCGCGCCCATCGCCGATTTATCGGCCCTCCGTGGCATTCACTATATCCCTCCTATTTGGTTCATTTCCCTAATGCCTGTTTGACCCATTCCGCAATATCTATAATCACCGCTTCAACAACATGCCCCGGCACATTATACGCAGCAGGAGTTGATTTCTCTCCACCCTCAAACGGCATAAACAAGTGGGAAAGTCCGGCATAACTCTTGAACTGCACATAACCACGCCCACTAAGCGCACTCTTCCAAATCTGAAAATCTTCTAAAGTAACCTGATAATCGCCTTCCGCCTGAAGAATTAGCATGGGTTGTGGTAATCCTCTAGCGATTTCCTCGGGATGATATCCTCGCAAATCTAACCAATACGCAGGAGACACGCCTAACGGCAGATCTGAAGCAGGTGTCGATAAAGACAAATCTGGAGATTTCACAAGAGCAACTTGCTTCTTGAGTTCATCCAAATATTTCTGCTGTTCATCCGAAAGCGTTCCAGAAAGTGAGTAAATATATGAATATTGATCAAGTATAGTATCTTCCAGGGTTCGACACAATCCAGCCAGCACAACAAGGCCTTCAATTCCCGTATCTGCTGCTCCTATACGCGGCAGCAAATATCCTCCCATACTGTGCCCAAGTACATTAATATGTTGAGTGTTCACTTCCGCAATACTGTGTAGCAAGTATAGAGCTTCCAGCGCGTCGTCAATCACCTCTTCCTTTACAGTTATGTTGTTAACAATTTCACTCATTTTCTCAGGATACACTTTTGTTCGCTTATCGTATCGCAATACCACAATTCCCTGAGATGCCAGACCCCAGGCAAGATCGCGAAACGGTTTATTAGGTCCAACGGTCTCATCTCGATCATTTGGCCCAGACCCATGCACCAGCAACACAGCCGCAAATGGTCCATCACCTTTCGGTATACTCAGCGTCCCAGGCAAGACCCATTCACCCCTCCCAATCTGCACATCTCGTTCCGTAAATAAATCCTGATTCACATAAGCAGGTGGATCATAGACCGCTGTATACTGTTGCTCTACACCTCCAACCTGCGTAATGTTTAAGCCTACAATCTTGTCTTGCTCGTTGAAAGCAACATTAATATCAAGGCTGGCATTTGCGAAAGCGCAGGTCACAATTACAAGTTCAGCAGAGGGTATCTGGAAGGTATGCGCTCCAACTTGCTCCTTAAACTTCCCTACCGAAGCCACAAGAGCCTGCAATGTCGCCTGGAGTTTTTCCACAGGTAATTGTTGTCTGAGGTTTTCATCCAAACTTTGAACGACTGCCTCAAAATCACCCTCAACAAACCGGGTAGCCAATTGTTGCGCGATTGAAATTTTATCTTCAACTTTCATTTTCATTCACCTTTATCTGAATCACTGTTTTAGTGTCCGTATGACAGGTCGTCCTATCAGCAGGTATAGTGAGTAGCTACCAACAATAGACGCACTGATAATAACAGTATACGGCCCCCCAATCAAAGCAATCAATGCTCCAGCGGGAAAATCACCTAGAGGGCGTACACCCATAATCAATAGGGTATTAAGACTCATCACTCGCCCGCGCATCTGCGGAGGCACCCTCAGTTGCGCAAGTGTAATCACCGTAGCTCCGACCCAGTTTTGAGATATACCGAAGAGCACTAAAGCAAGTATGGAGAGGTATAGTGAACGACTTAATGCAAACACAAGAAGAGAAACAGTCCAGCAGAAAAGGCCAGTCAGGACTATGATCCCCTTATATTTGAAGTCTCCGAGCGATGCTATCGATAATGCTCCGATTAAAGTCCCCACTCCCGAAGCAGAAAAAAGCAACCCTAACTGAAATGGAGTGAGATGGAGTATTTGTGTCGCAAAGATAGGCAGAATTAGCGTTGCAGAGGGTCCAAAGAACAGCAGTGCCGCATATCCAGAGAGAATCCAGGGTAAGACAGAATCCCGCTTCACCGTTCCAAGCGCAGCAAGGATAGAAGCCAGCATCGGCCCGCGCTTCTCCATGCTCTGTTCTGCTTTCTCCTTCGGTACATGAATGAGGTAGAGCACAATTAGCACGCCAAGATAACTCAAACCATTTAAAAAGAAATTACCAGCATACCCGACCAAGTTGCTAGTCATCCCTAGTGCATGTCCTGCATAAGTAAATAAGCCAATTGTGATACCACCCAGGGCTGGACCAATCACCGCTGATCCGTTGAATACAATTGATTGCAACGCTATTGCATTCATCAGATCCTCTTTAGGCACGAGGATTGGCACAAGCGAAGAACGGGTTGGCTGATCGAAACTCAAAACTGTGCCGGAGCAGAACGCAAGAATTACAACCATCCACACTTGTATCACACCGGTGATAGTCAGAATACCAAAAATAAAGGCGAGCAGCATCGACAAACTCTGCGTTAGTAGCAGAAAACGTCGTTTATCAACACGGTCAGCAACCCCACCACCAATAAGAGCAAACAAAAAGAAAGACGAAGCCTGCGCTAGCGCGACGAAACCAAGCGCGATCGACGACCCATTCGTTATTTGTAGGACAAGCAGACTTTGCGCAATTATCTGCATCCATGTGCCAATTGATGAGACGATCAGGCTAACCCACAAGAGGCGATAATCTCGATAGCGCAAAGCACGAAAAGTCTGCAACCTGAACTTTGGTGAAGGAGTTGAATCTCGTTTATCTGTGGTAGAGATGGTTTTGGACATAAATGTTTTTGCCTTGCTGCTTTAATTGGATAGTATTGCTACATCAAGTATACGATGTTCGAGCAAGGCCAATCGAGCACATCTTGTTGTGCTCCTCATTTAATTCATAAGCTGCTTCAAGAGAAGTGAGCGCGAATTCGCACGAATCCTGGAAGCACTTCAGTGGATATTATGAATGCGGAAAGTTCAGAACACTCTGGATCTTTCTTTCTACGGGCATCTTGCCTATGAACATCTCAATATCTTGCATCCCTATCACTTGAGATGTTGCTGTCACTCTTTGTCTTCCTCCAGCCGCATATACGATTCCACCCCATAAATGCGCCAGAAATAGTGGCTCATAATAACTTTCAGAGGTATGTCCCAATGCAGTATACCAGGCCCTTCCACCGTCATACTCGTGATACCACGCAATTGGATGATCGGCACCCATCGTTCCACCCTTATACGATTTCTCATCGAGGGTCATAAGTACATTGACTTTTCCTCGAGGATTTGTAGCAAAGTTGTACCACTCATCGGTACGAACCCAGATCGCAGGCAACATCATTGTGGATGGATGAGTTCTATCAGTTACATGAATTGTCGCCTTCACGATCTTTGAATGTCCGTGGATACGATCAAAATATGCTCCCACAAGACCACCATACCACGACCAGTCGTATTCAGTGTCGCTTGCAGAATGTACACCCACGTATCCACCACCAGATCGAATATAACGCTCAAACGCAGCTTTCTGATTATCATCAAGTATAGTGCCAGTAGTAAGCAGGAAAACAACAGCATCATAGCGCGCCAGATTCACATCGGTAAAAACGCTTGAGTCTTCAGTAAAATCAACTGCATAGTTATTTTCAGCAGCAAGCTTTTGGAGAGCTATTTTCCCATCTTTGATCGAGGCATGGCGAAATCCACCTGTCTTGGAAAAGACTAGAAGTCGTTTGAAACAAGTTCCATTAGTAATAGGAGTGCCGCTTCCGCCAAGATTGGTCTTCTGCCCATTGCATGTAACATGAGTAGTAACAATGGTGGATGTTTGTACGAGGTTACAACTTGCAACAACTAACATTGTTGCCGCAAGTAAAAGTATAAGCAATGGAGCTATCAGCCAGGGCTTCTTAAGCATGATAATTATTTAATAATCTTCCATCAACTTCTCACAATATAACAGTGCTAATCTTGGCCGGTATAACCACAAACTCCCACTCTTGGAGAATTCACCACGGGTAGCAACATTTCGGCATCGTCACCACTCTTTTTCACACACTTTTTGCTGCAAAATGCGTTCTCCTCAACATCAAAATACCCTCCAACAACAAACTTAGCAGGCTTCCCACACACTTTGCACAACATTACAGGTTCGATATTCCGGGCTAGAATTTCGATTGTATCCTCGTCTTTGTCTTGATCTTGAAATACTCCTTCACGTTCGGATAACAATTTGAGCGTTAGATCAGTTGAAGATCCAAAATCGTATTCGTATGAGAATTTTTGACCAACCTTGAGCACTTTTTCGAGAGACACATCCAGACTTCGATCCTCCACCATTTCAAGAATTGCCTCTAACACCTGAGACTGAAAATAATGTTCTCGGTAGGCATCCCACTCTTCTTGAGAATGCGGAACCCCTTTTTTGGGGATTGAATTCAGCATGTCTTTCAGATAACTTACAAGATCATCGATGGTCTCAAACTTCTGAAATTCAGAGACAAAATTTTTAGGTAACATTTTCAAGTACTCAGGCGGAAAAGTCTCAAGTAACTCTTCAACGTTTAACTTCTCTTCCTCCTCTTCCTCTTCAATCTCCTCCTCTTCATCAGTTGCATCATCTCCTAAG
>Ga0116218_1002058_pt1 | contig 11598 bp, 7 predicted proteins | sample Sb_taG_2_FD_88966 | JGI IMG/M metagenome (GOLD analysis project Ga0116218, IMG submission 88966) | Peat soil microbial communities from Weissenstadt, Germany - Sb_50d_5_LS metaG | ecosystem: Environmental > Terrestrial > Soil > Wetlands > Peat | place: Germany: Weissenstadt | collected 2010-09-21 | reverse complement strand
GATAGATGGTCGGGCGAGAAAAACCAGTAACACGGGAGACGATGGAAATACCTCCTCGTCCCAATTGTTGGGCGTCGAACGCAGCGATCAGATGTTGCTGCCGCTCATTCAGGTGCGGAAACAACGTGTCGAATTTATGCTGACGCTTTTCTGTTGTGCTCATGCTAGCAGTATAGCACAGCGGGCGTTGTGTGTAATGATTATTGTTTTACGGGCCCTAAGCCGTTTGTCCACTTGGGGGTTACGCCTGAGGAAGATGTTCACGGCAGTAGTCTCCCGACCCTGCCGATTACCCGACTGCAGGTCTCCGGAATCCATCCCACCAATCTCTCCCAGGGGCCAGACGCCTTTTCTTTCGGATATTTCTGAAAGATTTTTCTTGACACCTTCTCTGGGATCGCTCTTAATTAAGTGTGTTTGTCCGCTCATGGCGGGCGGAACGACCTAGGCTGCGGCGGCCCCTGCTGTGCGACTCGTGCGTCATGACACGGCGCAGCGCACGGTGGGAGTTCCTTTCGGGCGCCGTCGCATCGGCGACCGGGGCTTTTCTCCCCGGTCGGGCAGGAATGGGCCGAATTGGTTCCTGACCCCTTTGACAAATCGCCGTGACCTTGGTTCCCTTTCCCTGAGGGCCCAACTGCCTGCTTTCTGATCTGGCTTAACCGCAAGACGTCCCGAGTCAGAGTCATGGGAGAATGGAGAGACCGCTATGAACCCCAAGCGCCATTCGGTCCACTGCATCATCCCGCCCCACATGCTCCGGGCCTTGGCCGCACATGAGGACGCCGCAGTGCGTGAGATCGGGCTGCGAGCGCTCACGACCACGTCGATCCTCCGGGGCCGTCGCCAGATTCTGAGCCAAATCACTCTGGCGAGGCACAGCGAGGGTGAGCATCGGTCCGTCTACGACTGTGACCACACGCAGATACCACAGCTACTGCCCGGCTTGTTGGTTCGCGACGAGGGCGATCCCCCCGTGAAGGACCAGGCTGTCAACGAGGCGTACGACGCCCTGGGCGCGACCTACGACCTCTACCACAACATCTTCAAGCGCGATTCGATCGACGACCATGGCCTGCGGCTCGTCGCCTCCGTCCACTACGGGATCAATTTCGACAACGCGTTCTGGGACGGCCAGCAGATGGTCTTTGGCGACGGCGACGGTAAGCTCTTCACCCGCGGCGGCTTTACCAAGGCGATCGACGTCGTCGGCCACGAGTTGACGCACGGGGTGACCCAGTACACGGCGAACCTCGACTATCAGAAGCAGTCTGGGGCATTGAACGAGTCGTTCTCCGACGTCTTCGGCTCCCTGGTCAAGCAATACCAGGCCAAGGAGGATGCCCACTCGGCCGACTGGCTCATCGGCGAGGGGATCCTCGTACCGTCCATTCATGGCAAGGCGTTGCGCTCGATGGCCGAGCCCGGGACGGCCTATGATGACTCGAGGCTGGGTGGCAAGGACCCCCAGCCGGCCCATATGAAGGACTTCGACAAGGTTCCGGACGACCTCTTGGAGGACGACAACGGCGGGGTCCACATCTACTCGGGCATCCCGAACAAGGCCTTCTACCTGGTCGCTACCCAGATCGGCGGGAACGCCTGGGAGGACGCGGGCCACATCTGGTACGAGACGCTGATGCACCGGCTCGGCCCGAACTCGCAGTTCCAGGATTGCGCCGATGCGACCTACCAAGTCGCCGGCGTGCTGTTTGGCAGCGGAGGTACCCAGCAGCAGGCGGTCAAGGAGGCCTGGGACGAGGTCGGAGTTAGTGTGGCCGTGGGCCCTGTGCGGGCGCAGAAGATCAGGCGCCCCAGCGCGGCCGTCGAGGCCAATGGAGCGGCGCTCAAGAAGCAAATCGAAAAAGTGGTCCAGGAGCTCACCAAGCTGGGTGCGGCCCTGGGCTCGTCGTCTTGATGTCGGAATCCTGCCGGCACAGGAGTTGCTGAGGCGCCCGATTCCATCCGTGGATTCGGCTGCCGTAGCGACTGCCGCGCCGGACCTCCGCTGGCTGATGAGAACAGTCTCTCGTCCGCCGGCGGTCGGCCCAGGAACTCCGGCGGGCCGAATCTCCGTTCCCGGAGACGTGTTCACAAGACCGCAAAGGGCGATCACCATGCGCGTTCAATACGAGCGAGCGGGAGGTTTCGGCGGGCCCGCGATGAGGAGGAAGTTTACCATCGACACAGACGACCTCCCCGCCCAGGAGGCGAACGAACTCCATCACCTCGCCCAGGCGGCCGACCTCCCGACGTTGGCCCGCTCCCCCGCGGCCGCCCCGAATCCCCATGCCAGGGACCAGTTTCACTATCGGTTGACCATCGAGGACAAGAATCAGCGGCACACCGTTGTGGTATACGATCCCGATGTGCCGGAGAAGGTGCGATCCCTGATCGATTGGCTGCATGATCGGTCCGAGAAGGACTGACCTGACTTGATCGCGGCGGTGTGGCACCGGTTGCGGATACTGAGTGCCACCCCGTCGTCAACTGGAGGGCGTGGCCTGATCCGTCGCCCTCATCAACATGGGAGAAGCAACATGACTCTGCAACCATTCCCGAAACTCCTTCGCCCGTTCGTGGCCTTGCTGCTTGGCATCGCGACAATCCTCGTGGTGGCTGCGCCAAGTTTCGCTCAGGAGGCGAAGGAAGTACGACGTGCCCCACGTAGCCGCAACGTTGAGAAAACGTTTCGCGCCAGGAGTTATCCCGGTTCGGGCAATCGCACGTACGACGTCCACCTGCCCAGCAATTACAATCCAGCAGAGACACTGCCATTGGTGATGGTGCTGCACGGTTGCTTGGAGCAAGGCAGCCCTGACAATCTCCCCCTGTTTCCATGGGTCGAATCGATCGAGCGCGACTCGAAATTCGACGACATCGCCGATCAGGAACGGTTCATCGTGGTCTATCCCAATCACAAGTGGGACCCTCTCAGCGGAGCACTCCCGCTCTGCTGGGAATTTTGGGAGGAGGCTCACGGCAACCACAGAGGCCAAGGCGATGTGGCGGACCTGGCCGAGATCGTCAAGGAGGTGCAGAAGGACTATAAGGTGGACCCGAACCGCATCCACATCGCCGGACTTTCCTCCGGTGCGGCGATGACCGTGGCGGCCCTGGTGGCCTACCCCGATGTTTTCGCCTCCGGCTCGCCGACGGCGGGTGTGCCTTACGGTGAGACCAAAGCAGATTTTACGGCAGGCGCGTTCAAGCCCGTCGATGACATCGTCACGGAGATGAAGGCAGAAATGGATGGCAGAATGCGGCCCGTGCCGATTTTCATCATCCAATCGGAGGCTGATGACACGGTGAAGTTTCAGTACGCCGAAAACATCCGCGACTCCTGGGGAAAGGCGTTCCAGGTCGATGTGCAAAACCCCATTTCTCCCCCCGTATCCGATGAGACCAAGGGCACGAGCTGGACGCACACGAAATACGGAAAAGGTCCTGACGGCAACACGGTTGTCGAGACTCTGATCCTTCACCGCCGCCCGGACGGCGGCCTGAAGCACGGGTGGTACGGCGGCGGCGACGGGCAATTTGCCTTTTCCAACGCACCGAATACGGCCCAGCTCGCATGGGAGTTTTTCAAAGCCCATCCCCTCCCCGCGCAACCCTCAGGCGGGGACACTCCTCGTTGAAGCCGACAGGGTTTCGAGGGCCCATAACTCGCCCTGACAACGCGGGTTAGAGCCAGCATGCCGGTAGAGAGACTCTTACGACAGATGCCGACGATCACGCGGCCGGGTGACCCTGGTTGCTCGCCAACCAGGGCCCATTCCCGACGACGTAATCGACCTCGGCAAACCCGTCGGGGCCCGCTCCGTTGCTTCTGTTTCTGTGACGTGAACCCGTGAATCACGCGACGAAGAGCCCTGGTCGGCGAGCAACCAGGGCTACTCCCCGGAGGGCGTGGCCAGATCCGTCGCTCTCATCACATGGGAGAAGCAACATGACTCGGCAACCATTCCCGAAACTCCTTCGCCCGTTCGTGGCCTTGCTGCTTGCCATCGCGACCATCCCTGTGGTGGTTGCGCCAAGTTTCGCTCAGGAGGCGAAGAAGAAGCATGTTGAGAAAACGTTTCGCGCCAGGAGTTATCCTGGTTCGGGCAATCGCAAGTACGACGTCCACCTGCCCAGCAATTACAATCCAGCAGAGACACTGCCATTGGTGATGGTGCTGCACGGTTGCTTGGAGCAAGGCGGCCCTGGTAATCCGTATCCATGGGTCGAAACGATCGAGCGCGACTCGAAGTTCGACGACGTCGCCGATCAGGAACGGTTCATCGTGGTCTATCCCAATCACAAGTGGGACCCTCTGGTCCCTTTAGTCCCGCTCTGCTGGGAATTTTGGGAGGGAGCTCACGGCAATCACAGAGGCCAGGGCGATGTGGCGGACTTGGTCGAGATCGTCAAGGAGGTGCAGAAGGACTATAAGGTGAACCCGAACCGCATCCACATTGCTGGACTTTCCTCCGGTGCGGCGATGGCCGTGGCGGCCCTGGTGGCCTACCCCGATGTTTTCGCCTCCGGCTCGCCGACGGCGGGTGTGCCTTACGGTGAGACCGAAGAAGATTTTGCGACAGGCGCGTTCAAACCCGTCGATGACATCGTCACGGAGATGAAAGCAGAAATGGATGGCAGAATGCGGCCCGTGCCGATTTTCATCATCCAATCGGAGGCTGATCAGACGGTGAAGTTTCAGTACGCCGAAAACATCCGCGACTCCTGGGGAAAGGCGTTCGGGGTCGATATGCAACATCCCATTTCTTCCGAGTCCGGTGAAACCAAGGGCACGAGCTGGACGCACACGAAATACGGAAAAGGTCCTGACGGCAACACGGTTGTCGAGACTCTGATCATTCACCCCCGCCCGGACGGCGGCCTGAAGCAGGGGTGGTACGGCGGCGGCGACGGGCAATGTGCCTTTTCCAACGCACCGAATACGGCCCAGCTCGCATGGGAGTTTTTCAAAGCCCATCCCCTCCACCGCTGCCCCTGTCCCATTCAGCCACCCCCGAAGTGACCGTCACGATGGTCACCCCCCGACAGCGCGAGTCGCAGCATTCGAGTGGAGGGCACGCTGGCAGACGACGGTCCCGCTGGGGGGATCGTCCCAAACGGGCCAAACCGAGTTTTACACTTACAGTAGTGATCTAATCCCAGCAGATGTGCCCTAAGAGCTAAATTCGCGTATAGCGACTTTAGGACGATCCCAAGCTGGGATCCAGGAGAGAAGAAACATGCCGAGGGATGAGGCTCTCGCAGCATCCGGGATGCAGGTGACCGTCCGTGAACGGGTGGAGATTCCCGGGCCGGAAGACATCACGATCGACCACGCCGCGGGCGTGGCGTTCGTCTCATCGCAGCAACGACGGGATGAGAAGTCGGGTGAGATCTTGCTCCGTCCCGAGGACCAGCCGGGTGGGGCGATCTTCGCGCTCGACCTGAACGGGGAGACGCTGGCGAAGCGCGTTCTGACGGATCAAGATGCGCTGGGCTTTCCGTTCCATCCCCACGGACTTGGTCTGTTCTGCAGTAAGAATGGCGAGCGCCGATTGTTTGTCATCAACCACCGCGGGACCGAGGATCATGTTGTGGAGGTGTTCGACGTGGAAGGGGAGCGCCTGCGGCATGCCGGGACGGTCCGGGACCCCGAGCACCTGATCGGCCCCAACGACCTGGTGGCCCTCGACGGCGACCGCTTCTACGTCACCAACGACCACGGCACCCGCCAGGCCCTCCTGGAGGTGCTGGAAATCGGAGCAGCACTCCCCTGGTCGACCGTGGTCTTCTACGATGGCAGTCATTTCCACACGGTCGCCAAGCGGATCGAGCAGGCCAACGGCATCGCGCTTGATCGCGCCCGGCGGCGGCTTTATGTCGCGGCGAGCCGGACGAAAAAGATCTACGATTACGCCTGGGACGCCGGTGACCCGGCCAGGGAACTCACCGACCGCGCCACGATCGACCTCCCCGGCTGCCCCGACAACCTGGAGTGGGACGAGGACGGGGACTTGTGGGTCGGGGCGGACCCCAGCCTCGTGAAGCTCGTCATGTACTTTTTCTTCGCGCGCATGACGCCGAAGGCACCGTGGCTGGTGCTCCGCGTCCGCTTCGACGGCCTCCCCTCCCCGCGCGTCGAGCCGGTGTTCCAGGACGAGACCGGCGATCTCATCTCGGCATCGAGCGTCGCGGCCGTCCATGGCCGCGGGGCGGTGAGGCGTCTCCTGGTCGGCGCGCCGATCGACGACCACCTGCTCGACTGCGAGCTGAGGGGGACTTAGGCACCAGGGCCGGTTCTTAGACGGGTTTTCTCCCCAAGGCCTCCGTGACCCCAGGGCCTCCGCAGTCTCCGACCGTGATCCGGCGGCGCTCACAGGTAGGCCCGGAGTTGGTCGAGCAGCGCGAGGGACCCGACGCCACCGAAGGGGATCAGAACTGCGCGGATGATGGGGTTGTCGGCCAGCTTGCAGAACGCCCCCTGGTCGGCGTTCTCGACCTCCTTGATCATTGCCTGGATCTGGTCCACCGTCGCCTCGCCCGGCGCGGGCCCACGGCCTCTCACCTCGTCGAGGTGGGTCCGCAGCGCCTCAAGTGCGTCGGCCCGCATGTGCTCGGCGGACCGGCGCATCAGGAAGGCGCAGTAGATGACCATCGCGGCGTTGATCAGATAAAGCAGGATGAGGGCCATGGACCAGCACCAGTTGTCGAAGATGTGGTAGCGCGACAGGAACATGATCAGGATCATGACGAACGGGTAATAAATGAATTGCCCGACAGTCTCGGTCCGGGCCGCGACGAGCTGGACATTGATCAGGTGCTCCAGCGCAGCGCTATCCTTGGCTGACTCGGCCATCCCCTGCCTGAGCGCCGCCTTCCGGCGGGGGGCCTCGGGCCAGCAGATCCCCCGCACGTGGAGGAGGCGGATGAGGCGGGTGCAGAGGCGGGTGGCGTCGAAGACGAAAAAGAGGAGCCAGATCGTCGCCGGGACGCTGGCCAACAGCATCAGTGTGTCGACCCAGGAATTCAGGGGTCCGCGCACAGGCCGGGCGGGGAGCCCCAGCATGGCGATGAGGGTGAAGGAGAAGAGCAAGTAGATCGCCATGATCGGGAGGGTCCGCCGCACCCGGTCGGCAAGGGCCCCGTCGCGGCGGTAGTCGTCCCAGAGGTCGACCCCGTCGGCCTCCCCCTCGGACTGCGCCCATTTCGAGAGCCGGTCGGCGCCGACCCAGCCCGCCGACCGCGGGACTTGGGGCTCGGGTGGGTGATCCAGTGCAAAATCCCGCGCGATCTTCCGGGCGTTGCTGTCGGAGGCGCACAGGATCTTGAACGTCGCGTAGACGGCCAGCAGGCACGCGAACAGCCGGATGAACTCGGTGGGCCAGGTGCTGATCCCCTCGAAGAGCACGAAGGGCTCATACCCGGGCCAGTGCCTGTCGGCCACGACGACGGCAAACATTCCCAGGAAGAGGGCCGCTCCGGTGGCCCAGATCCACCACAGAGAGAGGGGGCCGCTGGCGTCGTTGTTCGCCTTGGCCTTGAGCGCGTGCCCGCCCGCCCGGCCCCGGAGCCCCGGCAGGCGCTGGATGGGGACCAGCACGAGCTCTGGCTTGAGCGCCGCCAACAGGGCCAGGGCAAGGACGGCAGCGACCGCCGTCCAGCCCCAATGGGTCTCAAACCAGCGCACGATGTCGGTCGGCGGCGGTGCACCGTCGGTCCTCGGGTTCTGGGCACTCAGCAAGTGGGGGCCGCTGCGGCCGATCTCGTAGAGCGCGGGGGGAGGCAGATCGGCTAGACTTCCGCCCGAACCGGACTCGAAGAAGCGAACATCCGCGAGCGCGCGCAGGCAGCCCCGGCAGAGCGAGGTCTGGTATGAGCTCCGGAACGGTGGGACACGGCCATCGGCCAGGAGGGGGTCGAGCTGGAGCCCGTAATGCGAGGCGATGAGCAGATTGCGGGTCGACCGGTACTCGGCCGGGTCGAACAGGCCGGCATCGAGGTCGGTCGTGAAGAAGAGCACATGCGGCGCGACGGGCCGGACCGCACGCAGCAGCAAAATCTTGTCATAAATGTCGGTGCCGAGAAGTCCGATCGCTTTCACCGCGCCCTCTTCCCGCTGCAGTTGATCGACGAGCCGACGGAGATAATCGACCTGGGACTGCCCATGGGTCTCCTCGACCGAGGGCATCGCCGGCTTGAGCGAGGCGCGGGCCGAGTCGGACGGCGACGCGGGCTTCTGGTTCGTCGGTTTGTTCTCCAAGATCCGACCGTCGAGGCCGCGGAGATAGTAATACAGGCGGACATCGACCCCGAGGCGCGACAATCGCTCCTTGAAGATCTGGACCATTTCACGGGCGTAGTCCGTGTCCCACTCGGTCAACAGCGCCACCTGGTCCCGCGACCCGCCCGCGCCCACGTCGCGCCGACGCAGCTCCTTGCACAGCGTGTCGGCGAGCCGCTCGTCCGTGTCGATCGTCAGGATGAGCCTCATCTTGCACTGGCACTGGGAGGGGTCCCCTTCCGGGAACTGCACCACCAAGTCCCTGTTCGAGACATTCGACAGCTTCGGCTTCGACAGCGTTGCCTGGGACGAGTACATGACGAACAAGCAGGGGACGTTCGAGAACATCTCCTCAGGCTTCTGGTCGTTCAGGGCCAAGTCTTCGGCCCCCATGTCAGGCAACATGTCGTTCATCATGTCCGAGTTCGGTGGCCCCAGGACGCAGATGAACGTCTTGGGTTGATCGTCTGGACTTCCCCCGGTGGTTTTCGGCCTCTCGGCGGTGCCGGCGCCGCAGATTTTTTTCCGATGTGCCTGGTCGGCGGACTTCAGCTCCTGAACGAGCGCGGCGACCTGACGGAGCGGGTGATCCCCGAGGACGTCGTCGCTGACCCAGAGCGCGAGGACGTATTTCCGCTCGGATTTCGTCCCCTTGAACCACTCGAACCACTCGTAGGGGATCACGCGGGACGAGAGCGCGAGGAGAGGGGACGCCTCCGGCTCCCCATGAACCCCGCAAGGCTTGGTCGGTCTTGAATCGGCCCGGTGGCATTGGAAGAAGAAGTAGCTGAGGTGCTCACTGTCCAGGGGCTCGAATTCGGCCAGGGCGAGGGCGGAGAGCACTGCGTAGCGCAGGCGGCGGCGGGTCTCGCTCCCCTCCTCATACGGGCTCGCCGTGACGAGGACGGGCAGGATCAGGATCTCATTGACACAATCGTTCGCTTGCACGCCGAGATGTTCGAAAACTTCTTGAGCGCCCGCCTCCTTCTTCCATTCTGTCGCAGCCTCGGCCGCGGCGTTGGCGTCCGACGTGAGCGGGTCCTGCCAGAGGCGGGCGTGGGTCCACATCTTCTGGCCCGTCGGCCAGAGCGCCCCGGGTTCGGCCGTCGGCCGGCGGCTCTCCAGGGGGGCCCGGGGACACGACGATGCCCCATGCCACCAGCAGGAAAATCAGAGCGCTCGACCATCTCAGGAACGGACTGTGTTCCGTGTTATTCGCAGCCATCGCAAGCGACCCCTACGCACTCCGGCAACGGGATTAGGCGGAACCCTGGAACACAACCGCACGTCGTGTCCCGCCCCATGTCTTTTCCCTCTCGTAGGGGTGACTCGCCCCGGACGGACGACATCCGATACCATCCGGGCCGAGCACGCGACCAGCGGTCTTGATCGTACCCCGCGGTCATGGCGTTGAACGTCTCGGTGTCCCTGTATTAACGGCCATCCCGGTTTCCGGACACTTGATGAGGACCAACGGCATGATGACTCCTCATGCAACTATGGCGAGCCGGTTGGAGCGGCGGAAATGAAGAGGCTTGAGAACAGTTAGGCCGTCCCGAAACGGACAGTTCCGGGACGGCTCTAGCCGGAGGATTCCAATGGGCACTCGTTCGACTGACCTATCGCTGCGTAGCGAGTGCGTTGCCGTTCGCCTGCGCTGTCAATGCAGCCGCCACTCGGTTGCGCCGCTTCACGGCCACGGGGTCCTCCTCCATGAGGCTCCTTTGGGTATCCGGCGATTCGATAGGCGGCGGAAGCGTCACTTTATTCTCGAGGAGATCCGAGACATCCATGTGGCCGGGGAGTCTCGAGTTGAGGGTGTGCCACACCCCAGGGACCGGCGTCTTTCGAGCAATATCTCCTCCGATGGAGCGGGAGTTCATGCGCCCGAGGGCGTCGAGAGTTCCGAGGAACTGGTACTGATTCTTCTCCAAGATCATGTCCTTGGGGATGTCCACGACTGCGCCGAGCGTGACAACGGCCAGGTTTTGGAAGGCCTTATCCTGGCCCTTATCTACGTCCCTCAGCGAGTAGCTCATGTGATTCAGGACGGAGCTGATCAGCAAGTTCCCCTTGCTGTGGCCCACGAGCAGTCGGAGGTTTGTGTTTTCGTGCTGGTAACGTTCGAGCAGGATGTCGTGGAGGGCGCCCACGTCCGGGCTCGACGGGACGTAGGCGTCCAGCGGCGAGTCGAAGTACTTCCTGAGGTACTTCTTGACATCGGTCCCTTTGGCGAAGGTCGTCGAAAGAATGGCGCTCAGGTCATCGACGGCATTCTCCATTTCATACCGGAACTGGTCGAGCTTGCCGTAGAAGAACCAGCCGCCAAGGCCCTCCTGCATGACATCGGAGACGCCGTAGCCAGAGACGATCCCGGCAACGTCGCCGTGACAGGAGTTCGCCACATTGCGGGCCAGGGCGGCCGTGCCAATAACCGAGCTGCCCACCCCCGCGACCGCGACCGCGAGGACGCTTTTCCAATCATTGCTCTGGAGGAATTCGAAAGAGCTCTCGTAGTGCCGGATCGTCTTCTTCGGTGAGCCACTCGGGGAGACGACGATGATCTTTCCTTTTTTGTCGACCCACGGGGTCAACGAGAGCCACTCCTCGAGGGTCAGCGAACTGACGTCGTAAAACACGGAGTCGATCGCTTGGTTCCGTGCCTTGAAGAGGATGCTGAACAGGTTGATGTTCGAATCAAAGATATCCATGCCAAACCTTCTCTCCGTTTGGCCCGGCGTCCGCCCGCGCCCCACGCGAGCGGGTGCACAAGGTCGGGTTAAAAACTCCCCCGTGCGATGGCCACCACGCCACTGGCAAAATGGTCGAACGCATCGCTTACCCGAAATTCAGTGACGGCCTGGGGCCATGTCCGATCCCACCCCCTCCCGAGTTGAGAGCAGGCCCGTAGACCTGGCTCTCGACAGCAAAACGAAAAAAAACGCACCTATCACTCCTTTGCCTGATCGGTCCAGTGCTGCCTAATATAGCCTATTTTGGTGCCAACGCACCCCGTTTCAGACCTCGTTTTCCCCGATTAAGCCTGAAACATGGTAGCCCTCACTTATCTGACAAAATAGTACTGCATAAGCCTACGGCCCGGACCTCCCCGATCGCAGATGGTCTCTCCAACAAGATCTGGCTATATTATAACCCTAATGCGTGCATTGTAAAGGATATCTTTGATTTCTTATTCTTTGTAATTACCAGAATATTCGACAATTTCGCCATTTCTCCCCATGAACTTCCGCGCCAGGGCGGTTCGCGAAGCGAACTAAGGGGACGTTCTTAATTGTTGTGGCAAGATGCCTAGT
>Ga0116218_1002055_pt1 | contig 11616 bp, 6 predicted proteins | sample Sb_taG_2_FD_88966 | JGI IMG/M metagenome (GOLD analysis project Ga0116218, IMG submission 88966) | Peat soil microbial communities from Weissenstadt, Germany - Sb_50d_5_LS metaG | ecosystem: Environmental > Terrestrial > Soil > Wetlands > Peat | place: Germany: Weissenstadt | collected 2010-09-21 | reverse complement strand
TCAATGAAGCCTAAGTAAGAGCCAAGGTTTTGCCTTTCTGCAAACAGCCGGTTCGCGATGTGTTGATGATCATGCGTGATTCCGGGATGCGCAACCAGAAGGAAGTTTTTCGAATGCGATGGGATCACCTGGAGTGGGGCAACAAACGATATTTCGTCTACGAGAGCAAATCGCCCAAGGGACGGAGATTCGTGCCAATCAGTCCGCGTGTTCGCCAGGCACTTCTGGCGCGATACTCGGATCAGAAAGAGGGATGGATCTTCCCCTCCAAGCGCGCCGGGGACGGGCATTTGACAACGGGCGCCAAGCAGTTCGAGAAAGCCAGGAAGGAGGCTGGGTTGCCAAAGGACCTCGTCCTCTACTGCGCGCGTCATGGCTTTGGAACTGAGATGTATCGTGCAACCAAAAACCTGTTTGCGGTCATGAATGTCATGGGACACACAACCGTGAGCACAACCATGAAGTACCAACACCAAAACATCGATGAGGTGGCCGCAGTGGCCAGCCGTCGGGTTCAGTAAGGACACAAAAAGGACACAATCGGTGGGACGAGGCTTAGACCGAAGCTGCCAAGTGATTGAAAAGATGGTGAGCGCGGAAGGAATCGAACCTTCAACCTACTGATTAAGAGTCAGTTGCTCTGCCAATTGAGCTACGCGCCCACGATGAACGGCAACGTGGGGGACAAGCTCTGAGTATATCATCCGCTTTGCGCTGGGGTTTTGCGGTGGCGATTACGCGGAAGCGGCTTCTCGACTTTGCTCGGCTACGGCGGGCTCCGCACACGATACCGGTTTGCGAATCGGCAGAACCTGCGCCTGAGCTGGCGCTCGCCGCCGCTCGATTCTTCCGATGACCGGCCTGTCCGGCGCTCCGACTGTGGACAGCGATACGAACTTGTTCTCGCTCCACAGACGATCAACCAATCGGCGTTCGCGCGGGCGCAGCACTTGCTGCGGCAGCGAGAAAAAATTCCGGAACGTCCACATCAAATATGCGCGTTGCGCGAGATTCGGCTGCAGGTATCGAGGACCGATTGGCGTTTCCAGTTCCAGCACGCCATCGGCAAGTTTTTCAATCCACATAAGCTGGCCCACCCGGGGAATACGGCCCACTCGGCCTTGGTGTTAAAGCGGGCCATTATTGCACCAGAGATGGGGCATTGGGAAGCAATCTTTTCGTCTTAGGAGAAGTTATTTTCGCAGCCTGGATCAACTTGAGAAAAGACATCCGATGGGCGGCCACGGCGTGGAGCACGATCCGCCGAGTTTCAGCTGATCTCTGGCAACAAAGCGATGGAGTCGAGGGTGGCGGCTATGCCCATACCCTTGCCCTCCGATTTTTCGACCCGCACCACCGAGGCCTGACAGAGCGTCCATCCTCCGGGACCCACGCCGAGACCGGGGGGCAGCATGATGACCAGTTCCAGCTTCGAGCCCGCTTTCATCGCCGACTCGGAATAGAGAAAAATTCCCGATGAGCTCAGATCGCGCGTCAGGCCTTGCTGCTCACCGCCCTGATGACGCACCTTGACCGGGACACGAACTGGCACGCGCTGGCGCGAACGCCGGTCGTTGTCATTATTCGTAGTCTTCGCCGTCATATGCTGTGGAAGTTTACTCCAGTTTGCGGGGAAGGTGGGAGACGAAGTAATCGGGCAATAAAGAGCTCCTCCCTTCGCGGGAGGAGCTGGGAAGAAGGCAAAAGCTAGAAAGTTAAAAGCTGAACTTAAGAGCCAACTGAATGCCGCGCGGACCACCTCCGCCGAGGAACGGGTTGCCGATGCCGACGTCGCCGGTGGCGGTGATCTGGTAACCCCCATTGCCGACTTCTCGATTATTCCCAGGGACATTGGTAGTGTGAAAGCCGCACCCGCCAAATGCACAGGTAGCAAGGTTCGAAGCTGGATCGGCAATGAACGCCGGCAACAGCGGACTGGAGAAGTTCGGATGGTTCAAAAGGTTGAAGAATTCGGCGCGCAGTTGCACCTTCACGCGTTCACCGATCGCCGTGTTCTTATAGAGGGCGAAGTCCCATTGCTTATACGTCGGACCGACTAGAGAATTGCGCCCCAGAGTGCCGTAGTGGCGCGTGCCCGGAGCGCAGTCGCTGGCAAAGCCACTGGCGAGACTTACGGAGTCCGGTATAGAACACGGCATGGCGAAGGCCGTCAAGTCGATATAATTCGCCGGGTCATGCTTGTGGTACACGATGGGCCCCACCACATCCGGCCGGTCGAAACAATCGCCGCCGCCGCTGTAATCATCTTCGCAGTTGTAGTTGAGGGTGAAGGGCTGGCCGCTCTGCAGAGACACCGTACTATCGAAGCCCCAGCCATTCTTCAGGTGTTGCAGACTGCCTCCCGTATGCGGGAGTTCGTAGCCGAATACCCAGGTAAGGCGTTGCGGGATGTTGAAGTTCGAAGGCCCCTTTTCAAGCTGCGGACTGTTGCTGTCCTGAGGCTGGGCCGCGTTTACCACGAAGTCTTCCAGGTCGCTCGAGTTGTCCAGCGACTTCGAATACACATAGTTGACGGTTGAATTGATGCCGCGCCAGCTGTTGACCTTGAAGCTGACCTGAAGCGAATTGTAATTAGACTTTCCGCTGGACTTTTCCTGGAATAGGTAAAACGAATCAGCAGGGTAGTTGAAGACGCGCGGCACGCCGAAGTCCTGGATCGATCCGGTAGGACACGCCTGAATGCCAATGCCGGTCGTCGTGCTACCGCAATCGGCTCTCCAGATCGCGTCCTGGTTCGGCTGACTGATGTCGTAGAAGCGGAATAACCTGTGCCCCTGCGATCCCACATAGCCCACCTGCAAGGTGGTCTTGCTAGTGAGCTGCTGCTGGATATTAATGTTGTAGTTCACCATATAGGGCGTCTTCATGTTTGGGTCGACGGCGAAGATATCGCACTCCGGACTGCAGCCGACTGCGCCATAGACCGGCTGCATAGTCTGGATTGTCGTCCCGCTGGCAACGGAGGCGGCGTTAATTGGGTCGGGGCCAAAGTTCCCGTAGGCTGGGCCGGGGGCATAGTAGGCAGGATAGGGTAGATGGCCGAGGAAAATGTCCTGCGAGAAGGCGTCATAGAAAAGACCGGCCCCGGCGCGGAATACGGTCTTGCCTTTTCCGGCCGGGTCCCAGGCAATACTGGCTCGCGGTGAAAAATCTTTGTGGTCGGGGTTATACAAACGGCTGAGTCCGGGGGTGCCCACTTGCAAATAGTTGCCCGTCCCGGTGTCGCCGACCGGGTCGAAACTGGTCACCAGGAAGTTGGCGAACAGGTTGTTCTTCTCTTGAACTATGCCGTAATAGTCCCACCGCAGGCCATAGTTAAGCGTAAGGCGCGGGGTTAGACGGAAAGCATCCTGGAAATAGAGACCGTATCCGTTTTCGAAGGTGTGGCGCTTCGAATTGCCCGAATACTGGAGCCCTCCCGCAGTCACATCGCCTGCGAGAAAGTCAGACAAAGTTAGAAATTTCAGCCTCCCACGGTAGTATTTGTCGAAGTACTGTTCGATGCTGGTGCGGCGGAATTCGAAACCAACCTTCACGTCATGTTTGCCCAGCTTCCACGAGAAATTCTCGATGAACTGGTTGTTGGTGTCTACGCGCTGCCGCGAGTCGCCGGAAGTGGCCCCAGGCTGCGCGAAGAAACTGCCACCAGTTGGCGTCGTCGAAACCAGCAGAATGGGCAGACCGGAGTCATGCGGTCCGCCGACGGCGGGGCATGTAGTAGAACCTGGGGTGAGTGGACTTTGAGCGCACAGCCCGATCGAACTCGGATGGAAGCTCAGATCCTGGGGAAAGAAGCCTTCCGCGAACCGGTTCCAGCCGTAACGCACTTCATTCACCTTATTGGTACCAAAGGTGTGCACATAAGAGAGAGAGACCAACTGGACGCGGGTTGGGGTGATGGTGTTGAAGCCTGGGAGCTGGCCGCCGGACGCGGTCAAGGCCAGCGGGAAAGATTGGGTGCTGTCGCCAAAGAAATAGCGCCCAGTCAAAATGTTGTTCTGGTTGAAATTGTGGTCGATTTTTCCGATTACACTGCTGAGGTTGTTGTACGAAGGGGTGATCAGAGCTGCGTTGGGCCCATCGGGACAACCGGTATCGGTCGCGGGTCTATTTGGAATGTTGGGCGCGGGCCAGGGATTATGTTGGGCGATCAGGTTCGCGATAACCGGGTTACTGGCGTCACTTGGACTTAGAGCTCCTCCCGGACCTGAGCCTGTCGGCACGCAATCCAACGTCACCGTTCCTACGGTCTCACGCTGATCTTCGTAGTTTGCATAGAAGAAGGTTTTGTCCTTCACGATCGGACCGCCGAGGGAGCCACCGAACTGGTTATTGTGGAATGGCGCCCGCTGCTCGTCTGTCGTGTTGAAGTAATTGCGCGCATCGAGCGCGTCGTTGCGGAAGTACTCGAAAAGTTCGCCGTGCAGAGCGTTCGTGCCGCTCTTGGTCACGATGTTGACCACGGCGCCGGCGTTGCGTCCATACTCGGGCTGGAAGTTGGAAAGCACCTTCATCTCGGCGACGGCGCCAATCGGCAGAATGGCCGACGGAACGGCGAACACACCGCCCTGATTGATGGCGGGGTCGTTACGGTATCCATCGTTCATGTCCGTGCCGTCGAGCAGGTAATTGTTGGAGCGTCCACGGGCGCCGTTCATGGAGAACTCACCAAACGATCCGGGGGAATCGGTGATCTGGTCGGGCGAACCGGCGACACCGGGATTCAAGAAGATCAACTTGGTGTAGTCGCGGCCGTTGATGGGCATGTCCTCGACCGACTTGCTCGTCAGCACACCTCCCAGCTCATTGGACTGAGTTTCGATTTGAGGCAGGTCCCCGCCTGAGACCTCAACCGTCTGCGTGATTTGGCCGGTCTTCAACTGCGCATCGACGCGCCGCTCAGTGGCTACGTTCACCTCGACGTTGTTGGTGATTGCGGTTTGGAATCCGGTCTGGGTCACGGTGACGGAGTAGGTGCCGATGGGCAATTCGGGCACGGAGTAACTTCCATCCGTGCTTGTGGTCGTCGTGCGCTCCAGGCCAGTGCCCAGGTTGCGCACTTTGACCGTTGCTCCGGCAACGTATGCTCCGGAGGAATCGGTGACGGAGCCGAGGATTGTCCCACGAAAGGTCTGGCCGAAGAGCATGGCCGGGGAGAGAACAACAAACGCCATTAATAATAAATGCCGTTTCATTCCTGGTCCTCCTTGGTCGTCGCGGGCATTGGAACAGACCCACGCTCCGCGCATAGCAAACACAGTTCCACTTGAATGCGCGGCATTATATACGTTTGTGCGCGAAAGAACAGTGCGCAACTTCACAGAACGAAGTTAGTGGAAGGGAATATCACCGAAGTCTACGGAATAGCAGATCGAGTATCTACAGATTCTAGAAGCTGAAGGCCACGCCGCCGCGCGCGGAGCGCGCCGATTGGACCAGATAAACCGTGTGTCCGTCCTGTCCCATCACGGGCACATAGCCCTGCGCTAGAAGATTTCGCAGGTCCATGAGAACTTCCATGCGTCCGGCGAGGAAACTTCCTGGAATCGGTTGCCGGATGTAGAGATTCAGGTACGGATCCGACTGGCCCGCCGAAGTATTGAAGAGGTCGACTGGCGTCAAGGTGCGGCGGCCCGTGTAACGATAGGAGGCGATCCAACGCGTCCTCGCCTTGGGTAGAGTTCCGCTGAACTTCGCTGCCATCGCCTGTCGCCGCTCGGCGTGAATCCACTCGCGCGCGTCCTGCAGTTGGACGTCGGGGCGCGACAGGTCGAGCACACCTCCGTAGGCATAATCGAGGGTTGCGGTCAGATCGGAGTACAGCTTGCGCTGCAGCACCACGCGCATGCCGCGCGTCGCGAAATCGTTTCCCTGATAGCTGAACGTACCCGAGTACACATCGGGCAGCACCTCACCAGATTCGGCCGTCATCTCCCCAACTCCGGTAAGCACCGGATCAACGATGCTGTCGGAATAAAATGCGACCTGCATACTATTCTTGCCGATGCGCTGCGAAAGCGATACTTCCTGGTGATGGGCTTGCTCAACCGCCGGAGAAAATCCAGTGATGCTCATACGCGGCGCGGTTTCGCTCAGGTCCGACGAAACCGAATCCAAGCCAGCGCCGCCCGCAGCCAGACGATCCTGCAATCCCATGTTGGGGACCGAACTCGTGTATTGATACTCCAGCACGGTGTTCGGCGTGATGTGCAGATCGGCTGACGCGAAGGGTTTGAAGGCATTCACCCGGCCCATAAACTGGATGGTTTGCAGTTCGCTGCCGAGCTTGATCTCCAGCGTGTCGCCGAGGACGATCCGATCGGAACTGGTCACCGACAGCGCTTGCAGCGAGGCGCCCGGCATCGCGTTCAGATCAGGCGAATTGAGCCTGAGGGCGGTAATGGCCACGGAAGGCTCAAACATACCGTTGAAACGGTTGGTGTAGGTGGTTCGGAGCACGGCGGCTGGGATGCCTTCGCCGTCGGATCCATAACCGACGTTGCCGTTCAGGCGAAGGGTACCGCTCGATAACAACGAACGCTCCACGGCAAAGCCAGCAGTCATATCGGAAGGGCTGCCGAAACCCTGCCCGGGCGATCCGGCCAGGAAGCTCACGGTACCTTTCAAGCCGTGATCAGCGGCCGACTCCCCGCTCTGCGCGACCACGGTAGTGCCATCCTCAAGCAAGCGCAGAATGGGCCGGTTGGAGACCGAGCGCAGTGTCCACTTCCAGTCGTCATCGTCCACCGCACCGCGCAGCGGAACCAGTTGAATGGCCTCGAATAGCGTGGTCAACGTGACATTCACCATCAGTCTGGCGCCGGCGCGCACGCCGATTTTTTCGCGCAGTGTAGGAAGGAACGAAGGCGCGCTCACTTTCACGCTGTAGGTTCCGGGCAGCAGTTTTGCGACCGAGTAGAAACCACGATCGTCGGTGAAGACCTTCAACGCCTGAGCAGCCGAACCGAGTACTTCCACCATCGCACCCATTTGCGGTGCGCCGTTGCCGTCGCGAACGTATCCGGAGATTGCACCAGAGAGCGCGCCGGAGGCAGTTCCGGACCATGCCGGAACAGACACACTCGTAACCACTATGACGACAACTACGAGGAACCCGAGCTTTCGAAACATCTCGCCCACCACCTCTGGGGAACCAGGCACCAGCTTACTCAACGGCGAAGGTCGCCGTTGGATCCACCGTCTGCTTGGAAAGGTTGTCGTTCACTTTGATCTCGATCTTGTACAGGCCCGGCTGCAGGTTGGCGGCGGAAAGCGTCTTCTGCAGCGTGACCTGGTCGCCTACATTACCCATCGTATCCGTCGACTCGACGGTATGGATGACAGCCTTGTTGTTGGCGTCGGTCACATTGTATTCGAAGGTGGCCGAAGGCTTGTGGGTTTTTTCGTCCACGCTGAGATTGTAAACCTGCATCCAGAAATTCAGCTTCTGATTGCGCTTGAACGAGATGGGCTTGCCATCGGAAGGGGCCACGCGCGGCCGCACTTTTGTGGTCCCGATCACGAAACTGCCCGTGCCTACGTTCTTGGTCGCCACCGGTTCCATCTGGTCGGCGATGATGAGCGTTGAGCTGCTTAACTTGTCCTCGCTGAAGTCGGGGATCATGATCGCATGTTCCCAACTTCCGCTGCGATCTCCGTTCACGTCCTTCACTACGATGTCCAGACGATACCGATTTTGGCTGATGCGCAGCGGCAGCGCCTTCCAGTACACCGAAGAATTCTCGGCGGTCTTGGGCAGCAGTTCCACCGGCACATCGACCTGCACGGTATCTTCAAAGGTCTGCACGACCTTGCCTGTGAGCGTGGTGACGCGCCCGAAGATATTGACCGTGCCGCGCTCCACGCCATCCTTGTTCTGGAAAGTCACGTCGCGGTTCTTGATCTGAATGGTGATCGGAACCAGCACCGTGTCGCTGGTCACCTTCACGAAATCCGCGCGCACATCAAAGGGCATCAGGTTAACGCTGATATGGTGGCTGACCACTTCTTCCAGATCCTTGAATTTGACAGCCGGCGCCGCCTGCAGTTTGGCAAACTGTCCCAGGCGATCGAATTCCTTGGACTGCAAATCATTATTCATGGGTGATCTGCCCAGTTGCTCGATGCCACCGTTGGTGAAACGATCTGCTTTGTTCGCCATGCCCATTTGCTCGTACAACGTCAGGCCGGCATTCGGGGTGTACTTCAAGGCGTCTTTTTCCGAGCGGTCCAGCGTCATGTGATAGTCGCCGCACATGCAGGTGTCGACGAACTCGATGATCACTTCCTGCCCAATCCCCTCAATGTAGCGATATCGCCATTGTTCGAACGGGAAAGTGGAAGTCTCTCCGCCGCCTTCTTCCATCGGACGTTCGTAGCTGCCGCCGGAGGGATGGGACTCAATCTCATCCGCCGGCCCGAACACGATGTAGATCCGGCCGCGGTCGGTTTTCCAACCAGGGATGCCGGCTGCGTAATGCTCGTTGGCATAGGCGATGCGCCGGTAGTGCTCTTCTTTAAACTCGTTCTCTTCGGTGTCGGGCGTGGGATCGCGGCGTTGCCAGAAGGCCTCGATGAACTGGTCGCGCTCTTCATCGTTCGAGAGCTGCATGAAGGCGGATTTCTCTTCGTCGGTGATGATCCAGCGCACGTCCTCGTCCAGCCACTTTCGATAAGTCTTGCTCAACTCAATCTTGAGCGCCTTGGCGTTGGCCTTCCTCTGTTTTTCCGGGATCGGGCGCTTGAGAGGATCTACCTGGCTTCCCTGGGCAGCCGCCGCGTTGGCATCGGAGCCCTTCGTGTCCTTGTCCTGGGCTTGGGAAACTGCCGTAAAACCTAGCGCCATCATTCCCGCCAGGACACCCACCGAGCAACCACTTCGAAAACCTGCGGAGAACATAGAAGGGCCTACCTCACAAGAAACGTCAGTTGCCTAATTCTATGTTCATTGGATACAACAAGGCAAGAAGAAGTGGCCTGGCAAGATAAAGATTTCCTGGGCGGAAACCCTCTTCTAAATCCCTTAAGAATCCGCGTCTTGCGGTTGGGCGGCGATTGCTTAGCAGTCCGGCTGAGGGCACGCCGGGCACGATATAATGAATTGCTGCCGCGGGTCTGCCCTCCAGGAGCGTAAAAGGCGACAAGAGGGAGCAGATTGCCTCGCGAGAGAGGAACTTTCTCCCTCGCCTGCACGTAACTGTTCATGGGTAATTGCTGTGCGTTTTCGGCGCTCTATATGCAGAACGGGGATGAAAACTGAGCTATCTGCGGGCGTCACGACCCGGTAGGCAGGCGACTCAGTCGTTACAGGAATAAAAGACTTCGCTATGAAGACCTGGAAGAAAGCATTGATCGGGGCGGGCGCGGTCCTGGTGCTCGGCATCATTGTTGCGGTCACGGTTTACCAGAGCCAGAAAAACCTGGTGACGGTGCAAACCGGTAAAGTGCACAAGCAGAACCTGGCCTCTGTGGTCAGCGCTTCGGGTGAAATCAAGCCGAAGACCTACGTGAACATCGGGGCCAATGCCTTCGGCAAGATCATCAAGCTGCACGTCAAGGAAGGCGATCGCGTGAAGAAAGGACAGTTGCTGGCACAGCTGGAGAACGTGCAGTCCTCGGCCGACGTGAATGCCACACGCGCTTCTGTACAGGCGGCGGTAACCGACGCAGCAGCCGCCGATGCCGCCCTGAACACCTCGCTCGCGGACCTGAATCGGGCCAAATCCGACGCCGTCCACACCAAGCTTGACTGGGATCGCGCCCAGGGCCTGTACGCCGCTGCCCTCATCGCCAAGCAGGATTACGACGTCAAGAAAGCAGCATGGGAATCCGCCGACGCGGGATTAGCCCAAGCGGAAGCTCGCGTCGCCCAAGCCAAGGCGCAGAAAGATTCGATGGACAAGCACATCACGCAGAATCAGGCCAACCTGACTCGGGTTTCGGACGTGCTGCAAAAGACCACGTACGAAGCGCCGTTTGATGGCGTAATCACCAATCTTCCCGTTCGCGAAGGCGAGACCGTGGTTATCGGAATCCAGAATTCACCCGGCAGCACGCTGATGACGATTGCCGACATGTCCGTGATCACGTCCGAGGTCAAGGTGGACGAGACCGACATCGTCAACGTGCATCTCGGCCAGCCCGCGGACGTGACTATCGACGCCATCCCGCACAGGGTTTTCCACGGCGTAGTCAGCGAAATCGGAGACAACGCCATTGTGCGCTCCACCGGTGTGGCTACCTCGCAGGCCACCTCGACCAGTGAAGAGGCGAAGGACTTCAAAGTGGTGGTGACGCTCACCGACCCGCCTGCGGACTTGCGCCCAGGCCTCTCCTCGACCGCCAAAATCACGACCGCAACACGCGGGAACGTGCTCAGTATTCCCATTCAGGCGTTGACCGTACGCACCGGGGCCGATCTCGTGCCCAAGGATGCGGCGAAGGGCAATAGGGTGGAAGCCGCTACCAGTGCTCCCGCGGACGCGGCGAAGCAGAAAGAAGAAGTGCAGGGCGTGTTCGTGATCCGTGCCAGGAAAACCGAATTCGTGCCGGTGGAGACGGGCATCAGTGGCACCACGGATATTGAGATCACCAAGGGCCTGCAAGAGGGTGACGAAGTGATCACCGGAAGCTACAAAGTTTTGCGTACCGTGAAGCCGGGAACGAGCGTCAAAGTGGATAACTCGACCCCGAAAAAAGAAGAAGAGAGTTAGTAGGGGAGGGACGGGCGCCTCGCCCGTCCGATCCCGAGGTGGCCGGGCGAGGACGCCGGGCTCAACACTAACTTCTAACGAGTTAGAACGTCCAACACAGAACGGCTATAGGAGCGTGCGTGCCCGAGCCCGATCCGGATAAGGAGAGCAAGATGGCGACCGCCGAGGTATTCCCAATCGACAAGCCCGCGAATTGGGGCGACCCCAATTCCCACATGATCGCAACCGAGGATCTGTGGAAGACCTACGATATGGGCTCGGAACAGGTGCATGCGTTGCGTGGCATTAACCTTCGCATCCGGCGTAACGAATACGTGGCCATCATGGGCCCGTCCGGTTCCGGCAAGTCAACGCTGATGAACCTGATCGGCTGTCTCGACTCACCTTCCAAAGGCCAGTACTGGCTCAACGGACAACTGGTGAGCGAGCTCGATGACGACGAACTGGCGCGCATCCGCAATAAGGAAATCGGCTTCGTCTTCCAGACTTTCAATCTGCTGGCTCGTGCTACGTCGCTGCACAACGTGGAGCTGCCACTGATTTATGCCGGAGTCCCCGCCGATGAGCGTGCCGAGCGCGCCAAGGCCGCACTGACTTCCGTCGGCATGGAATCGCGCATGAGCCATAAGCCCAACGAACTCTCAGGCGGGCAGCGCCAGCGCGTGGCCATCGCCCGCGCCCTGGTCAATAAACCGGCCATCATCCTTGCCGATGAACCCACCGGCAATCTCGACTCGCAAACCGGAAACGAGATCATGGCGTTGTTCGATCGTTTGCACGCGGAAGGCAACACGATTGTGCTGGTGACGCATGAGCATGACATCGCCGAGTACGCCCACCGCATCGTCTCCATCAGGGACGGCGTGGTTGCCAAGGACGAGGT
>Ga0116218_1002054_pt1 | contig 11620 bp, 7 predicted proteins | sample Sb_taG_2_FD_88966 | JGI IMG/M metagenome (GOLD analysis project Ga0116218, IMG submission 88966) | Peat soil microbial communities from Weissenstadt, Germany - Sb_50d_5_LS metaG | ecosystem: Environmental > Terrestrial > Soil > Wetlands > Peat | place: Germany: Weissenstadt | collected 2010-09-21 | reverse complement strand
TGCTGGTTCGGATTTGCCGGGGGTTGTTGGGGGGGCTGTTGCGCCCGCGCCGGGAAAGTCGCGACCATCGACAGAAGAACAAATGCCAGCAAGATCACACGCTTACGCGACCCCGGCGGCACCCGGTATAGCCCGCCAAACACGCCACAAATCATGGGATATCCTCGAAAACTACTGTGCTAGTATAGATGCAAGAACTCTGCGGTTGGGATATTTTGCGGGTCTTAAAAACCCACCTCTCCTGGCAAAACCTTCTGATAGCACGCGGAGTCTAAACAAGCAGCAAGGTCATCTTGTGACCTCCGGGGTCGTTCATGGGTAAAGTTGCGCACACACTCGCCGCCCTTTTGTGTTTTTCGTCGTCCGTCTGGGTTAGCGGACAAGAGTCGAATGCACAAAGCCAGCCAGCTTTTCACGCCAGCGTTTCTCCGGCCAGCGTTTCTCCTGTCATCATGCCGCTCGATCAGATCCACGAAGGCATGAAAGGCACTGCGCTCACCGTCTTCCAGGGCGTGAAACCAGAATCCATGGACGTGGAAGTTCTGGGCGTGATGCGCAACGTGAGCGGTCCCAAGGGCGATATTATCCTGGTCCGTCTGCACGGCATCAAGCCTGAATATACCGGCGTGGTTGCCGGTATGAGCGGAAGCCCGGTCTATTTCGAAGGCAAACTGGCGGGCGCGCTCGCCTTCCGCATCGGCGAATTCTCGAAGGAACCGATCGCCGGCGTGACGCCGATCGAGGAGATGTTGGAGATCAATGCACTCGATCGCCATCCCGCGCCGGCAACGACAACGATGACGATGCGCGCCAGCCTTCCGGACGAGAATCCTTCAAGTAGCGGAACCACGCAGACCGCGAGCCCCGGCGAAAGCCCGGCGCTCCCAACCCAGAACTACAGCAGCTACCTGAAGCCCATCGAAACTCCTCTCGTGTTCAACGGATTCTCTGAAGAGACCTTGCAGCGCTACGGGCCGCAATTCGCTGCGGCGGGCATCGTTCCGGTGATGGGCATTGGCTCCGCAAGCGATCGCAAACAGCCGGAACCGATCGAAGCCGGATCCGCCGTCAGCGCCGTGCTGGTTCGCGGCGATATGGATATTGCCGCTACCTGCACTGTCACCTACGTCGATCCGCAGCGCTTGCTCGCCTGCGGACATCCGCTCCTGCAGTTTGGCGAGGTGGATTTGCCGATGACGAAAGCCACTGTGCTGGCCACGCTGCCTTCGCCACTCAACGCCTTCAAGATCGTCAACACGACCGAGACGATCGGCGCATTCGTGCAGGACCGCCAGTCCGGCATTATGGGCGTGCCCGGGCGCGAGTCGAAGATGATTCCGGTGACCGTCGTCATGCACACACAAGGTGAATATGCTCAAGGAGAACACGGACCGGCGACCAGAGAATTTCATTACGAAATTCTCAACAACGCGCGGCTGAGCCCGCTGGCCATGATGGCCACCGTTTTCAACGCGCTGCATGGCACCAACGAATACGGCGAAGACATCACTTACCGCATGAATGGCGTGCTCAGCGTGAAGGGGTATCCTGACGTCACGCTGCGCAATATGTTTGCTCCACAAGACAACGGTCAGCCCGCGGCGGCCTTGGCCGCTGCCACGATCGGCGATCGCTTTGGACGCATCTACAGCAACCCGTTCGATGCTCCCGACGTCGAGGGCGTGAAGCTCGATTTCGATCTGGTCCGCGAACGCCGCTCCGCTCGCCTGGAAGCTGCGCGTACCGATATGACGGAAGCTCGTCCCGGCGACCAGATTACGGTTGAGACGGTGATTCGCCCGTACCGCGGCGAGCGCCTGGTGCGCCAGATTCCCATACGGATTCCAACCTCCACGTCGAAAGGAACGCTGCGCATCCTGGTCAGCGACGGAGACACGCTCGATCGCATGCACCGCGCGACGCCGATGATGAACCGCAGTCTCGGCCTGGCGCCGACGATCGCGTTGCTGAACAAAGAACGCGCCAACGATCGCGTCTATGTCTCGCTGATCGAATCCGACCCAGAAGCCATGGTCGCCGACAAAGTGATGCCGACGCTCCCGCTTTCTGTTATGAACGTCATGGAAAATATGCGCGGCACACAGGACATGGTCGTGCTGGGGGAATCTTCGGTCAGCGAAGCTTCTACCGACTCGCTCGACTATGTTGTCTCGGGCGCGCAGATGCTGACGATTAATATCAAGTAGCTGGCCCGATTGCGCCGCATCATAGCCCGCAGCACTAAAAATTTGTCATCCCGAGCGAAGCGAGGGATCTGCAGTTTGCCGCAAGATGCAGATCCCTCGCTTCGCTCGGGATGACAATTCAAATACTCTTAAGAGGTATGACTTTGGCTCGTAAGACGCTTGCTCTACTATCAGCACTTATTCTTTCCACCTTAGCGCTTTCCGCTTCCGCCCTCGCCGAGGGCACACGCACCTGGGAACAATCCAAGTTCGAGGAACTGACCAAGGGCACTGCCAGAGGCATCGCTCTGCGCAGTGAGGGCGGCCTCGAACTCGCTCCCGCCTTCAAAGCGCTCGCGACCACACCTTCGACCTACATCTGGTCGATCGCATCCGATTCCCAGGGAAACATCTACGCTGCGGCTGGATCCCCAGCCCGCGTTTATCGCATCATGCCCGATGGCCAAACCACGACCATCTTCGACGCGCAGGAATTGCAGGTGCAGTCTCTGGTCGTCGATAAGAATGGCATCGTCTACGCCGCCACTGCTCCCGACGGCAAGGTCTATCGGCTCGAGTCGGCGAAAGGCGCGAAGGCCGATGCTAAGACATCCTGGAGCGCGACACCCTACTTCGATCCCGGCTCCAAGTACATCTGGGATATCGTTCTCGACAATGCGGGCGCGCTGTATGTCGCCACCGGCGATCACGGAGAGATCTACAAAGTCAGTCCCAACGGACAGCATTCACTGTTCTTCAAGAGCGATGAAGTTCACATTCGTGTTCTCGCGCTTGATCCCAAAGGAAACCTCATCGCCGGCTCCGATGGCAGCGGGCTGGTGTATCGCATTGCGCCGAATGGCGAAGCCTTCGTTCTTTACAGCGCGCCCAAGAAAGAAATTACCGCGCTCGCTATCGATGGCGCCGGCAATATCTATGCCGCCGCTGCGGGAGAGAAACACCCCGGCACCGCGATGCCGCAGATGGGCATCATGGTCGCGAATCCAGCGCAGAACGTGCCCGTCCCCGGCGGCAATATCACGCTTGGCCCCGCTCCTGCCGCGCCTATGATGGCGATGCCCTTTCCCGCTCCCGGACTCGGCGCTACGGGAGGCTCCGAAATTTATCGCATCGCCCCCGATGGCGCTCCGTCACGCTTGTGGACTTCGCACGAAGATCTCGTCTACGCTCTCGGCTTCGATCAACACGGACGCCTCCTCGCCGGCACCGGCAACCGCGGCCACATTTTCGCCATCAACGGCAACCAGGCTGACGATTACACCGATCTAGTCAAAGCCAGCGCTACCCAAATTACCGCCTTTGCCGCCGCGCCCGGCGGAGGACTGTACGCCGCCGGCAGCAACCTCGGGAAGATTTTCGTCCTCGGTCCTGGCCCCGAATCTGAAGGCACATACGAAAGCGACGTCTTCGACGCGCACGTTTTTTCTCTTTGGGGACGCGCCAGCGTCCGCAGCGCTGGCAACTTTAGCGCCAACTTCGAGTTTTATGCGCGCAGCGGCAATGTCGATAATCCCGATCGCAACTGGAGTCCGTGGACGCGTATCAATCTCGCCCTTGCAGGGGGCGCCGAACTCAAGATTCCGCCCGCGCGTTTCGTGCAGTGGAAGGCCGTGCTGCATGCCGGCAATCCCGCGCCTCGCGTTGACGAAGTCTTATTGAATTACCTGCCCAAGAACGTGGCTCCAGAAATTGACGAAATCACGGTGCAGCCGGGGTACCACTATCAGCCGATTCCCCATGTTACCGGCGGCGAGGCGTCCGGGCAGGGTCAGGGTCAGCCGCGCTTCGATCCGCCGCCTCCCGCCGTGCGCGACCGCGACTCGGTCGGCATCCGCTGGCAGGCCCACGACGACAACGACGACCAGCTCGTCTACACCGTCTATTACCGCGGCGACGGTGAATTGCGCTGGCTGCTGCTGAAGGCGAACCTCACCGACCGCTACTATTCTTTCGACGCCAGCCTTTTGCCGGACGGCGGCTACACCGTGAAGGTCATCGCCTCCGATGCGCCTTCGCATTCGCCTGGAGAAGCGCTCTACGCCGAGCGTGTCAGCGCCCGCTTCGAGGTCGATACCACAGCTCCGGTGATCGACAACCTGACGGCGACTCTTGACGGAAAGCCGATCGGCCAGCAAATTCACGTTCGCTTTCGCGCCAGCGATTCGTTTTCGGCAATCAAACGGGCGGAGTACTCGCTCGATGGCGGCGACTGGCAGTTCGTCCAGCCGGTCGGCCAGTTGTCCGATTCCAAAACGGAAGACTACGACTTTCGCGTGACCGTGCCGCAACCCGAAGCTACGCCGGCTCCGATGGCCGAGAGCGCGGGGAATGACCATGTCGTTGTGGTCCGCGCCTACGACCGTTTCGATAATCTGGCCACGGCGAAAACCGTGATCCGCGGGAAGTAGAACGCTCCACCGGCAAATCTACTGCTGCGCGAAAATGATGGACGCGTCCGGATTCGTGGTGTCTTCATCCATCATAAAGAAGCTTTGTATCGCGCAAACCGGACTTTGGGCGGAAGAGCAACCTGAAGTGCCAAGAACGTAGATCACGTAATTCGCAGCTACCGGAAGAGGCGGAGCCGTCAGTGCGATCGTACCCGTACCCGATAACGACACTGTGTAAGTTCCGGCCACCGCTTGGAGCGGCGGTGTGTATGGTGGGTACTGAGTACCGGCGACGACATAGGGATTGGGAATGGGGGGGGCTCCGGGGGCTGCGAATCCTGGGTATGTCACGATCAGGTTAGCCGCAATCGGAGTGACCGCGGAGCTCCCGCTGGCGGTGGTCGCTGCGCCCAAGATGCCTGGCAACTCCGAACCAGAAAAACCCTCGCCCGCTGGCCCCTGCGGATTCATCGTTCCGGTCATTACCGACGAACTGGATTGATCGAGTAGGAATCCGCGGTTTGCTCCACTGGCATAGAGAACAAACGGAAGCGGCTTCACGACCGGGTTCGCACCGGGATTGCCCAGCATCTGGACCATATATCGTCCATTGTTGGATGGGTCGGCCGCGTATGTGTAAGCGAAGGGCGACTGGGTCGAACTTGGGTAGGAGAGAATCGCACCAGCGTTATTCTGATCGAATTGACCGGAGAAGTTCCCGTTGCCATCGGTCGTGCCCAGCGTCAGCGAGACGTTGGCGCAAGGTGGCGCGGCACACGTGGCATTCGCCGCCGTCACTGTCCCGGTTAGAGCCGAGACGGAAGTGCCTTTGAAGAAGGTGTTGTTGTATGTCTGTCCGCTCGGGGGCGTCGCCTGGAGCACCATTGTTCCGGAAACCGCCGGGTTCGCCGCAATCGGGTCGGTCGAAATAGCAAAGAAAGTCAGCGGATTTGCCTTGTTGGTCGTCGTTCCGGAAGAAATAAAGAAATCGAAGTTCATGGGCGCACCCAAGCCCGGAGTGAGGGTCATGTGCCATCCGCAATTGCATACGAGCGGGGTGTAAGTGGCGTTCGTAATGCTGCAGGGCCCGGCGCCGCAAATATTGGTGGCGCCGCCGTTGTCGTTCACATCCATCTGGCCGCCGACTATCGCGCTGCCATTCGTCGGCAAGAGTCCGACATACCCAACGCGGTCGCCGCCAGAGTCCACACCCGTGAAACCGAACGCGAAAACCTGGGAGCCGGTGAAAAGGCTAGAAGAAGCTGATTTCTGCGCAATGCCGGAGCCGGTGCCGTGGCCGTCGGCCTCGATCATCTCGATGTCGCCCGCACCGTCGAGGACGACCTGGAATTGATTTGGATAAACTCCCGCGGGCAGAGTTAGCGTCAGCGTGCCTGCGTTGTTCGAGTTATTCGGGTCGGACGAGGTGGGAGTATATAAACCTCCAGTAATAGAGTTTTGCGCCCAGCCGCTCGGAGTGAGTTCGTCTTCCACCCCACCCGAGCTGATCGTTCCATTCAACGCGGTGAAGGTTCCAACCATCGCTGTGGCTTTCTTGTTGGCGTCATATCCTGAAAACCGGAATGCGTAGGTGCCGTTTACACGGGATGTGACCAGCGTGGCATTGGCGATTGTGCAGTTCTTGGAGCAGCCTGCCGTATCGAGTGGCGAAACCGCTGATATCTGAACACCAGTGCTGCCACTGTCGGCCGCAGTGTACGTGTAGTAGGCCAATCCGGACACATTCGAATCCTGAACAAAGTTCGCGCACGAACCTGTTACCGTGCCCTTCACCGTGGTGTTGCAGGTCCACGTAAAGGTCTGCGGCGCATCGTCAGGGACGGCTACGGCGGTAAATTGCTGGGTCAGACCGCTGCCCACGCTCAGCGTCATGGGCGCTACGTCGGTGGTGACGTCAACCACGGTCATCGCGAGCGGGCCGCTTACCGAGGTGTCGGCCGCCAATGTCGCGGTAACTACCACCCCCGAAATTGGCGTTGCCGGGGCCACGTAGTTCGCGGTCGCCGGGGTCGGCGCCGGTGTAACTGGCGTGAGCGTCCCGCAAGGATTTGGCATACCCGTGCAGGTCGCGGCAGGGCCCAGGCTCCAGGTAACGGCTGTAGTTGTCGTGTTCGTTGCGTTCGCTGTCAGCATCACGGACTGGGTCGGGTAGATCGCGTTAGGGTTAGCGTCGGCGGGGGAGGTAATAGTAACGGTAACAGCCGGCTGCGGAGGAACCACGCCGTTGCCCCCAGTCGCGCAACCGCCGGCTAGAGCCAGACTCAACAAAGCCGCCGCAAACAGCAAATTCTTTATCATCATCCGATCTCTTCGAACCCCGTCTCTTTGAACAAGTCTTTGTGAATCTGCCATTAGGAAATCCGTTGCCCGGACGCGCCCGAAAACACGGTTTCCAGCTGGGGCTTATCCCCAATCTAAGAGCAGCCAAAAGGCCAATTTTCTATTTAAATCAGCAGGTTACAAATGTACCTGAATCCAAGGCACTTGTCTGTGCGGGTAGGGGTCGCGAAGGGAAGGCAACCGCGCCGACTGCGCAAGGAATTGCAACTTTCGTAGAAGTTCTCAGTTTCCTGGGGTCAGCTCTCAGCCCTCAGTTCTCAGTGGAGAACCGTCTCGTTTTGACTGATAACTGGGAGCTGGGAACCGGGAACTTTCTGTGCCGTTTCCATCAGCGGACGCAACTCAGTGGCAGTGATCCCCAACGTGCCCCCGGAGAAGCCGTCAATGTAGGCGGAATTAATACCCACCACTTCGCCGCGCAGGTTCAGCACCGGTCCGCCGCTGCCTCCACGGGCCGTGGGCGCGTCATAGATCAGCTTGTCGCCGGTCACATCGCCGATGTGTCCAAAGGTCGCCGAAGGCCTGATCAGCGATAACGCCGCCAGTTCACCCGCCGTGTCGGCATTATCCGGATGAGATGAAAGCCGCTCATAGACGATCGCTGGGGACTTTGCCACCATCCCCGTCACTCCCATCGGATAAGCCAGCACGCTCACCGACTCACCCACTTGCGCCGGCGTCGCGGACAAGGTCAACGGGCGAAGTTTCTTGGTGAAGGCGGTTGTTTCCAGGCGCAGCAGTGCCAGATCTCCATGGGTCGCCACAACGGCCGTCTCCAGCTTTACCGGCAGCGGCGAACCCGGGAAATAGGCCACCAACCTTTCCAGCACGGGCGTTCCGCCCTGCCGCAACGCCACGGCGACGTCCCGGTCGCCGTACCAGGGCTCGGCCACATGGCGATTGGTCGCCAGCAGTCCCGGCGCGACGACAAACCCCGTACCCGACACGCGGGCGCGGAAGCCTTGTGCATGGCCGGCCACGTGGTAAATCCCGTAGATGTACGCAACCGAATCCCGCGCATCGTCCACGGCCGCGGCTGAAACCGATTGCTGCCGTTCCAGATCCGCCACCTGGCGGGAGAGTTCATGCACCTGCTGCTCAAGCCCGGTGGTTTCCGGGGGAGCATAATAGTGCGCCATCACTAAGGCGCCCACCATCGCCAGCACGCCCAGCAGCCCCTGAACGAACCGCTGCCAGGTTTCCACCAACTCGTTTTCCCCGTTATCGGAATTGAACATGAGCCGTCAGGCCCGGCAGGGAGGGAGATCTCCGGGTAGCCCATATCCTGACGCATTCGGGCCAAGCGGTGTAGGGTACAGAAGTCGGGCGGCAACGGACCGAAGGTAACTAGAGAATACGGCGAACGGCCCGAAAACCCCGGTAGAGACGCGGCTTGCCGCGTCTGAGCAGTGCCACGCTCCCTGAGGCGGGGCAAGCCCCGTCTCTACGCGAGCTATTGCTCGACTCCCAAGCGCTTTGACATTTCTTCATAGAGGAAGCCTTCGCCGAGGCGATAGGGCTGCACCCATTCTCCATCAATCACAAACTGCGGAATGGCGCGCTTGCCGGTGTGTTTCACGACCTCGTCGGCGGCTCCGGGAGTGGTCTCAATGTTGATGTCGGTGTACGGAAGCTTGTGCTGGTCGAGGAAGCGCTTGGCTTCCCGGCAATCGGGGCACCAGGGAGCGGAGTAGACGGTGATTTCCATGAGGTCAGATTTCTATGCTTACGAGTTTAGCAGGCAGTGATTCGGTGGAGCGACGGGCGTCTCGCCCGTCCGGCCGGGCGAGGACGTCCGGCCCTCCACTAAAAACATCGCGGCGTGACTTGTTAGACCCGCTCCAGTTCGTGCCAGGTTCGTTCGTTCTTGACATTGCCGGTGTTCAGCGTGCCGGCGGGCTCAAACAGGAGTAGCCAGCATTCTTCGTCCGCCACCGGACGGTGCTCCACCCTGCGCGGCACCACGATAAACTCGCCCTCTTCGATCCATTCATGGCGGTCGCGAAACTCCATGCGGAAGCGGCCTTTGACTACCAGAAACATTTCGTCTTCGTTCTCGTGATGGTGAAATACGAACTCGCCTTTGAGCTTGTCGAGCTTTACATGCTGGCCGTTGAGTTCGGCGGCGATGTAGGGCTTCCAGTATTCGGTGATCTTGGCAAACTTTTCGTCTAGGTTGATCTTGGACATGGAATCCTCGAAGGTTGGGCTGCGGCTACGTGTTTAGTAGATGGCGCATCGAGGCTGCCAGTCGCAGAAAAGTTGGCTGGCGGGTGAAAGGTCTGCCCACAGCTGCGCTCGGCTTGGACCCTTAGGCTTCGCTCAGGGCAGGCTCACGGGGGCGGCCGTTCCTACACAAACAAAACAAGCCGCCAGCTTGCGCTGACGGCTGAATGCTGATGGCTGACGGCTGTTTAGAATCCCGCGGCCCCGGCGCTCGGATGGCCACCGCGCAACATCACCCGTACGCCGCGCTGGCTGTTTACGCGCGTAGTCGTGGTCCAGTCCACTTCGTCGGTGCTGATCACGCCGCTGCCGCCGCTGGCCAGTTCGTAGCTGATGCGGCCGTCCTGATAGGTATAGTTGCCCACCTCCAGAACCATACCCGATTTCAGCACAAAGACCGGCACTCCCGGCGCAGCGCCACCGCCGCCGGCCACCGCATCTTTACTAGTGGTGTAGCTGGCGTAGATGAACTGCGGAGTTTCCTGAGCGCTCGTTTTCCGGCCGGCGGTGACGCTTACGCGGCGCACCGTCAACTGAGGGACGCCATTGTCGTTATCGCGGTCGTTGTCCTGCCTCCTAACGCTGGCGCCTTCGTAAGAGCCCTGATAATAGGAGTCGTTTTCCATCCGCGGACGCCCGAAGAAATGCCAGTCCGGCCCGTTGGTCGCCGAGACCTGTGGGATCTGCACATCATCCATCAGGCGCAGCTCAAGCATGCTCTCGCCCTTGAGCGTGGGACGTGGACCGCGCGCCGGCAGCATGATGATCTTCCACGGCCAGAGCGGCGGAATTAACCACTCGACGATGTCGCGCCTGGCGTGGCCTTTGCCCCGGATGTCGCCCTCTTTGTCGACTTTGTAGCCGCGGGTGGCGATCACCTTCGCGTCAAGCGGCATGTCGCCGTTCGGCAGTCCGATGCGATCGAACACCAGCTTCATGTTGCCCTTGCCCCAGAAATGTCCGGGGTCCTGGGCCGATTCGAGGTGTCCAACGAGGTAGCTTCCGCGTGGAAACGTCTGCTGGCCGAATTCCGTTACCGAGTGCAGATGACAAAGCACGGGATCTCCGACCGCGACGGTCGCAGAAGAAAAGTTCGGTTCATTCATTGTGCACTTCAGAAGGGTACCGGCGGGCAGGACGGCCTCCCGCGCACTGGCACTCGTTGTTAGGCTTAAAACGGTCAGGCTCAGAACGGTTAACGCTAGAAGGGATACAGCAGGGACAGCATACGAGCTGGACTTCATGACGCACCTCGGTCTCACGCCCTGGAATTTTTGGTACGTATTCCCAAACAACTGCGTTGAGCCAGCCCCGATTGAAGGAGTCTTACACAAATTGACACTTGCGGTCAATCGACCGTTCGGGACCAAAGTGTGTCTTTTTTGCAACAGTGGGAAGCGCCCCTAATCCACAGGACCCACGCGCACACGAAGAGTTTGCGGCACGAAGAAGTACGTCAAGAAAGCCCCGACCATCAAAATCGCCGCAATGGCATACAAGGCAGCAGAGGGGTCCGAAGAGAAATGTTTCGCCCAAATTGGGATATTGGGTCCAACATAACCACCTAAATTACCTACCGAGTTCACGATGCCAATCCCCGCTGCAGCGGCGGTCCCGGCCAAAAATGCGGACGGCAACGGCCAGAACAAGGGCATCGACCCAATCACTCCAAGTGTGCCCACGGACAAGAAAATGATCGCCAGCACTGGATTCGACGCAAAAACTCCGCTCAGAACCAAACCGACGGCTCCAGCCACAACATTCGCCACATAGTGCAGCCGCCGCTCTCCGGTTTTGTCCGAATGATTGCTCAGGAGAATCATCCCGATGACAGCCACTCCATACGGTATCGCGGTAATCAGGCCAACTCGCAGATAACCTTTCAAACCAAACGCCTTTACAATCGTCGGCAACCAGAATGCAATTCCATACAAGCCGATCATCAAGGTGAAATAAATCGCGCACAGCACCCAGACCTTCCCGCTGGTGAAGGCATCCACCAGTTTATGCTCGGTTTTATGCTTGTCTTCAGCTTCAAGGTTCCGCGCAAGCAATGCCTTTTCCTCAGGGGTAAGCCACTTCGCTTCTGCAATGCTGCTGTCCAGATAAAAGATCACCACCAGGCCAACGAGAATTGAAGGGATGCCTTCCGATAGAAAGAGCCACCGCCACCCCGCCAACTTCATTGCGCCGGAGAGCACATCCATAATCCAGCCGGACACGGGATTGCCGACCACCCCCGATACAGCGATCGCGGCCACAAACCACGCGGTTCGTGTGGATCGGAGTCTTGAGGGGTACCACAAGGTCAGATAAAAAATCACCCCGGGGAAGAAACCGGCTTCGGCCAAGCCCAGCAGAAAGCGCATGCCATAAAAAGACCATTCGCCTTTTACGAAGATCATGCACGCTGATATGACGCCCCAGGAAATCATG
>Ga0116218_1002051_pt1 | contig 11630 bp, 9 predicted proteins | sample Sb_taG_2_FD_88966 | JGI IMG/M metagenome (GOLD analysis project Ga0116218, IMG submission 88966) | Peat soil microbial communities from Weissenstadt, Germany - Sb_50d_5_LS metaG | ecosystem: Environmental > Terrestrial > Soil > Wetlands > Peat | place: Germany: Weissenstadt | collected 2010-09-21 | reverse complement strand
CCTCATTGACAGAAGCAAAGGAGGCAGGAGAACAGAGCGAAATCGTAGATGTGTTCCGTAAAGCCGAAGATGTACCCCCCATTGCAGAGGAAGCAATCAGCATTGGAGCAAAAGTATTGTGGCTGCAACTGGGTATTTGCAATGACGAGGTAGGCAAGCAAACCCTGGAGGCAGGCTTGACGTTCGTGCAGAATCGCTGTATTAAGATGGAACACGCACGCTTCTTTGGAGGTCTGCACATGGTAGGGTTAAATACAGGCGTGGTATTGTCGAAGAAGTTAGAGAAGTGATTGCAACAACGATTTGATTGTCATTCGTCGAAATACTTTTGAGTGGGAAAAGGATAGTGCACGTCCTCTCCCGCTCAATTGCTTCAACCAATCAACTGTCTGCCTGCTCATAGAGATAGACCACTTCGTAGGTGTGTGGGTCCATGCGGGTGGCGTGCCGACCCAACTGCGCAAATTGCTCGCCATGCTTGTTCACGAAGCTGCCAAAGTCCGCCTCGGATCTCCAATGTGCGTAGTTGATGACGCGGGTGCCGTCTGTGCTTTTGTGTAACGCCGTACCGATGAAACCTGGCTCCTCCTTTACCTCTTCGGTGAAGCGAATCCACGCATCGATAAGCTCCTGCTGCTGCTCAGTCTTCGTATCAAAGACGTTGATCAACGTTACGAGGTTACCTTCTTTAGTAATAAGCATGTCTTCCCTCCTGATCGATGAATGAAATACTTGTTTTTACTGAGGTCATTATATCACTCATACGATTACTGAGAAATTTAATAGCTCTCTTCCTTAGCACCAGCAACAACGTGATCGACGAGCGATCCAGCAGCATAGAGTACAACGAAGTAGAACAGAAGAAAGCTATCCTCCGCCGAGTAAGCCACCAAGGAGCGCATCAAGACAACCTTCCGACAATGCTTCTCTTCCGCGCCTGGTAGCCAGCATCGCAATCAAAAACAGGATCAGGAATATCACGACCATTCCAACGACCACATACATAAAGATCTGGTGCGGCAAACCTTTGGTTAGTGACAATCCGATGAATGGTCCGACAAGAATCACCAGGAAGAGTAAGAGACAGCCGTAGCCTCGCAGCCTCGAACGTGGTCTTCTGACCCTCTGCTGAGAAGGACGCCCCATGCCACTGGCAATGTATCCTGAGGCAAGACCGATGAGGAGTGGATCATCTTGTGCTTGCATAGGTGCCTGAGTGTAAGGCTGTTGATAAACCTGTTGCGCGCCAGCTGGAAACTGGCCTTGTGTACCTGCTGGCGGTGTGCCTATCTGTGTGCCACAGGCGGCACAGAAAGCAGCACCAGGTGTGAAAGGTTGCCCACAGTTGACACAGAATCGCTGCGGCGGCTGGCTATTCATTAGTTTACCTCCTGGCACTCAGTGTTCCAAGAATGCTGGTTCCTTGCTTTAGAAGCAGAATACTATACAAGCGTAACCTTGTATAGTTTGCTATCCGAGATGCTTTTTTGACTCTCATACTTCAGGAAAAAGGCTGCTATGTCTCGTGTCCAAAGCCAATGCTCTCTGCGGTCTCTTTCGAAGCTGAACGTTGTATCAACCATGAGCCTCCCGACTCTGCTCCTTGACGAGCCTCATAACTTATGTCAAAATCTCAAATCGATCAACATATCGTGAATAAGTGAGATAATCAAACATGCGAACATATTATAACCGTATCGCAGGCCAAAGTCTGGAGCGTATTGCAGCCTTGAGCGACGGTATCTTCGCCGTCGCGATGACGTTGCTTGTGCTTGACCTTCATATTCCTATGAGTACTATTAGTAATCACATTACCACTGAGCAGGATTTGTGGAAGGCTCTGGTATCGCTTGGGCCAAACCTACTTCCCTATTTGATGAGTTTTCTGACACTTGGCATTTTCTGGGTTGGTCAGCAAACACAGCTCAACTATTTTAAGCAAAGCAATCGCAATCTTACCTGGCTCCATCTCATTTTCTTGCTTGCTGTGACGCTCATGCCTTTTTCGACTGGACTGTTGGCAGCATACATAACCTTTCGCGTTGCCCTGCTGGTATATTGGCTCAATATTGTCCTGCCTGGTGTCATGCTCCTTGTCAGTTGGCGATATGCACGCCATGCACAACTCATGAAAGAGGACGTAACCAGGGAAATCTTCGCGGCAAATCAACGACGCATAGTTATCGCGCAATCGCTTTATGCGTTCGGTGCATTAATCTGCATAATCAATACCTATGTTAGCATTGGATTTATCGTGCTGGTGCAACTTAATTATGCTATCGCGCCACGATTTGGATGGCTTGATCGCCTTTAATACATCTGCCAGCCGCCATCAGATGGTGGCGATCCCACACACAACAGTTACTTCGGTCAAGCGGTGAAGATAGAACAACAAGGATTGCCCATACATCACTGCTGTCTGAAGTAGATATGCCAAGCTAGCCACTGAAGGTTATCGCAATGAAGCTAGCTACCTATCAAGCAGGTGGATTCCTATTGCCACCCAAGAGTTTCTACTCTTCGATGTCTACCTCATAGGACCTGCTCAGGTTCCTAGCCTCGACTTGCCGCAGATCAGCTACGACGTTTGCAGCGTTGTAGATCAATCTAGCCATTTGACTGTAGTTCCCCCAACGTGACATTGAACGTCAATTGCTGACTTCCGCGGTATGCCTTCACAGTCACTTTTTCACCTGGGCTCTTGCTCAAGAGCGCGTCAGATAAGGATTGGATATCGGTTACAGTTGTGCTATCCACCTGCACGATCACGTCGCCAGGTTTCAGACCAGCTGCAGCCGCCGCACTATTGGTTGTCATATTCACAATGAGCACACCATGATCCACCGACAGGTTATCCTGTGCCTGCACGGTCGGATCAACGGTCGTCACACTGATACCCATGACTGCACGTCCCGTATGTGAGACGCTCCCCGTCTGGATGATTTGTGGAACAATGAAGGCGACACGATTGGATGGGATGGCAAAGCCCACCCCATTGGCTGGCGTATTAAACTCAGGATCGATCGCGGTCAGTGTTGGAATACCAACCAGGTTCCCTACTAAGTCAACTAAGGCGCCACCGCTGTTGCCAGGGTTGATTGGTGCGTCGGTCTGAATGGCATTGGGAATGGTTGCCCCACCCTGGCCCTCTGAGACATTGCGCCCAAGCGCACTTACAATGCCATTCGTGACGGTCTGAGTGATGCCCAGTGGATTGCCTATCACCAGCACCTCCTGTCCCACCTGCAATTTCGACGAGTCACCAAGCTGTGCAACGATCAGACCGGTCGCAGGTGGTGTGATCTTGATCACTGCAAGGTCATCGGCAGGATCTGTTCCCGTCAGTTGTGCCGGGAGTTTCGATCCATCATAGAGCGTCACCGTCAGACTTTGTGCGCCACTCACTACATGATTGTTGGTCACAATATACCCACGCTTGTCGATAATGACGCCAGAACCAATGGCGCCACCGCTCTGGGTCGTCACATTGACCTGCACCACGGCTGGCGAGACCTTTTGGATCACTGCGACACGTACCGCTTGCACATTATTGCCGCTGAGAGGCGGAACAGTCACAACCGGGCTTATTCCAGGTTGCAAGGTGCTTGAGCTACTCGTGCTGCTTTTTGTGAACTGCCAGCCAGCAAATAAGCCAACCCCGAACACGAGCAGAAGCACCAGTGCCAGAATCAGAATCGCGCCTGCCCGGAATCCTCCACCAGAATGGTTCCGTTGAACTGGTTGCGTTGGAGGAGGAGTCTGGGCCCGCGGTGGCATCGTTTGAGTTGGGGACGATGTCGCCAGTGTTTGATCTGCACCTGGAATAGATTGTGTTGATGCACCATTGTGAGGTGCTCGAGAATTCTCGTTCGTCGAAGGATCTTTCATGTTTGTACCCTCCACATTGCTATCCATTTCTTTCGCAAGTGATAGCAACACTCTTAATAAAAATCTCTGAACTGTTGTCATGTATCAGAGCAGAATCTAAGCCATCTGCTATGTGACCCTATCTGTTCTCAAGAAAAGTGTGCCAGATCGACTTCACAAGTACCTCTCAATCTCGCATACGAGCTTTACATATCAATCACAGAATTGAAGCATGCCACACATCATGTATAAGTTGCCCGTGCTTTTGTACACAAGAAACTACAATTAAAAAACTGTGACTAGAGCGTGACCAAAACTAACGAGAAAGTGACCTTTCTGTAAGATAGAGATTGTATGAGATAGGTATGAACGAAAATAGATCATTTTCTACTTTCGCACCGAATATAGACATGCAAGAGGAGGTTCTATCATGCAGTGCAAAGAGCAACTCGAAGCATACCTGTGTAAGCATCAGGTACCTTACCAGCTACAACATCATACCCAGGCCTTTAGTGCTCAAAAGATTGCTGAAAGAGAGCACATTCCTGGCAAAACGGTAGCCAAGCCAGTCATCATCATGGTTGATGGCCAGTTGATTGAGTTGGTTCTACCCGCTTCCTACCAGGTGAACTTCAGCAAGTTGCAGTCAATCTTAGGAGCCAGGGATATGAGACTTGCCCATGAATCGGAGTTCGCGAATGTCTTCCCAGACTGTGAAGTTGGAGCTATGCCCCCCTTTGGCAATCACTATGGAATTGCTGTCTACGTGGAGAAACGTTTGACTGAAGATGAAACCATCGTTTTCCCCGTTGGAACTCACACTGAGACGATGAGTCTCAAGTATGCCGACTTTGAGCGATTGGTACATCCAACAGTCGTTGAGTGTGCACAGACTTAAGCATGAGCCTGATGTAACTATTCTCATATGGCTAGGAGGAAAACGAGACGAGCTTATACTAAGCAGGAGGTTACTTCTTACAATTCAAAAGGAGAGGCAATTATGTGAGCCACATGATGTACGACTACCGCCAATCATCGCTCTTTGTGATGATTTCGTGAGAACAGAAGCGCACTCTGTGATGGATTTATGACGGTGATGAGACATCATAAAGATAGATACGTTACATCTTTCTGTATTCGAATAGCTCCTGCGGGCAAAAGGATTCCTTCATAAGAACACACGTTGTGAAGATATGAGGAATGGCTGCTGAGGTGAGTGAGCGTTGGATATCCCCTATGACGTCCAACGGGAAGTAGCTTGTTTACCACAACTTCCACAAGATGATGCAGGAGCAGGGAAAAGAGGCTACAAAAATGAAAGCAGTACTCACTCAAGAATCACATGTTGATGCGTCTGGAACCGAGCCTGTTCAGAGCCAGGCTGACTCTTCAGTCACCTCTATGACACCAGACATTGTCAAGGCCATTCAGATCCACAAGGAAGATCACTGGATCACCTTGATCGAGCGGCTCTGGGAGAGCATGCCCTATAGCGATTGGGTGCCTGTAGATATTAGTGAAATCCTGAATGATTCCCGGCTCATATGGCTCGATACCTTCAGGCATCCGTTTCGTCTGTGGACACTCTCCAACGACTTTGTACAACGGTATACACAGGTGATGACCAACAGCGCTCTCGCCTTGTGGGGACTAGATGAGGAACGCAAACCGATCATCGAGCCAGAGGCCGGTGATAAGCGCTTCAGCGCTCCAGATTGGCAGCAGAATCCTGCCTTTGATGCGCTCAAACAGACCTATCTGCTCCTCACCGCGACCTGGCTGCGGGCGATTTCCGGTATCGAGGGCCTGGATGAGAAAGAACTTCACCGATTGACTTTCTTGCTCCGCCTCTGGCTGGATGCCATCAGTCCCACCAACTTCGCGTTCACTAACCCGCAGGTCATCCATGAAACCATCGCAACCGGCGGACAAAACTTTGCGAGAGGCATGCAGCATCTCCTACGCGACCTCGAGGAGGGGCAGATCAAGATCACCGACACCAGCGCTTTCGAGGTTGGGAAAAATCTTGCGATCACCCCGGGTCAGGTCGTCTACCGCAACCAGTTGATCGAATTGATCCAATATGCTCCCACCACCGGGCAGGTCTACCAGTATCCTATCCTGTGTATCCCACCCTGGATCAACAAATACTATGTGCTGGACCTGCAGCCGCAGGACAGCTTTGTGAAATTCCTGGTGGAACGAGGCTTCACCGTCTTTGTGATCAGTTGGAAGAACCCGGATGCCTCAATGGCCGAGGTTGGCTTTGACGACTATGTGACCCTGGGGCCGTTAGCAGCGCTGGATGTCATCAAGCAGATTACCGGCTCGCCTAAGATCAATACAGCTGGCTTCTGCATCTCCGGGGAGATGCTAGCAACCGCGCCTCCCTACCTGGCGGCAAAGGGCGATAACACAATCAACGCCGTCACCTTTGTGGTCACCGCAGCCGACTTGCAAGCCCAGATCAATGATATGATCGCGCTCTTTGATGAGCCCATCCTGCGCTTTGCAGAGCACTACCTGGAGGCGGCCGGTACCCTGGATAGTCGCCAGATGGCACTCATGTTCAATCTGCTCCGTGCCAATGAGCTGGTCTGGGGCAACGCCATCAACAACTACTTGTTGGGCAAAGAGCCCACCGCCTTCGACCAACTCTACTGGAATAATGATGGCACCCGCGTGACCAAGAAGTCGCATACCTTCTACCTGCGCCACATCTGTATGGAGAATGGACTTGCCAAGCATGGTGAGCTGATCATCAAGGACGTGCCCATTGACCTGCGTAACCTGCGACAGGATGTGTATACCCTGGCAATGGAGAAGGATCATATTGTGCCCTGGAAGGCAGGATGGCGTATGACGCAGCTGGTCGGTGGGTCGGCCCGCTTTGTCCTGGGTAAAGGTGGTCATGTCGCTGGCGTCGTTGCTCCTCCTGACAAAGCTCACGGCTATTGGACCAATGACAAGGTGGCTGGCAATGCTGGTGAGTGGCGGGAGGAGGCAACATTCCACGAGGGGAGTTGGTGGCTGGATTGGGTAGAGTGGTTACAGGCGCGTTCTGGAGAGCTAGTCACTCCTCCTTCAATGGGCAGTCAGGTCCATCCGCCGCTCGTTCCAGCGCCTGGGACGTATGTGTTGGAGAAATGACAGCCCACTAGCATGAAGAAGGATGAAAGGACACTGAGGCTACTATAGTGGCCACAGTGTCCTGGTGGCCAACGTGTCAGGGCGTTGAAGTGAATGGCTCACAGCGCCACCAGGTCGGCCGCCAATAGAAAACGAGTCGTGTTGCTATGGACATGATCGAAAACCAAACCTTTGATGAGATCCAGATTGGCGAGAGCGCAAGCCTTGTGCGCACACTGACCAGGGAGGATATTGAACTCTTCGCTGTCATGTCGGGTGATATAAACCCTGCCCATGTCGACGAAGAATACGCCCGCAGTGATATGTTTCATAAAATCATTGCTCATGGTATGTGGGGCGGTTCGCTGATCTCGGCTGTGCTAGGCACCAAACTGCCCGGCCCCGGTGCCATTTATCTGGGGCAAACGCTGCACTTTCATCACCCGATCGCGATCGGGGATATGATCACCGTCACCGTCACTGTCACCAGCAAGAAGGCTGATGGACATCTGGTCAGCTTTGACTGCCAGTGTGTCAATCAACGAGGGGAAGTCGTCATCAGTGGCTGTGCCGAGGTGATAGCCCCGACGACCAAAGTGAAACGGCCGCGCGCTATCCTGCCAGAAGTGCATATGCATGAGCACGGTGCATGGTACCAGCACCTGATCGAGTTGACCAGGGGGCTCGCACCCATTCGCACCGCCGTCGTTCATCCGGTGGATGAGAATGCCTTGCTCGGGGCAATTGAAGCAGCCGAGGCCGACCTGATTATTCCCATTCTGGTTGGCCCTGAGAAGAAGATTCAGGCAGTCGCAGCCGCGCTGCACGTGGATCTCTCGCCATATAGATTGATCGCGACGGAGCACAGTCATGCTGCCGCTGAGCAAGCGGTAGCCCTGGCACGCGCTGGTCAGGTCGATGCACTCATGAAAGGCAGCCTGCATACCGATGAACTCATGCAGGCCGTGCTTGCTCCGGGAATTGGTCTCTCCACAGCGCGCCGTATGAGCCATATCTTCGTGGAGGATGTGCCGACCTATCCGCGCCCGCTGTTCCTGACTGACACCGCCATCAATATCTACCCCGATTTGGATGCCAAGCGGGACATCGTGCAAAATGCTATCGATCTGGCACATGTCCTGGGCATTGAAGTCCCCAAGGTTGCCATCCTTTCCGCCATTGAAACCGTGAATCCCAAGATCCATTCTACCCTGGAAGCGGCAGCGCTCTGCAAGATGGCCGAGCGTGGGCAAATCACTGGGGGCATAGTAGATGGCCCGTTGGCCTTTGATACTGCAGTATCGCCGGAGGCTGCCCGTACGAAAGGCATCGTCTCCCTGGTCGAAGGTCAGGCCGATATTCTGATCGTGCCTGATTTGGAATCGGGCAATATGTTGGCGAAGCAATTAGAGTATCTGGCTGAGGCGCAGGCAGCAGGTATCGTGCTGGGCGCACGGGTACCTATCATTCTCACCAGCCGCGCTGATAGCCCTCTGGTACACAAAGCCTCCTGTGCGCTCGCGGTATTGATGGCGCAGAGCAACCAGGAAGCCAGACCATGCCCAGGATGATGCCCATCCTCAATGCTGGCTCGACAAGCCGCCATTCGCCACCGTGAGCGGAAAAGATGTCTTTTCACCCTTCCGTGCTGCTCGATGAGTCAGCTATGCAGTTAGGACAGTGGCTATCCGCGTGTGTTGTTCTTCCCAACTGAGTTGAGAACGTCATAGGTATGACGTGTGATCATCATATCTTCGTCTGTCGGAATCACCCATACTGCGACGGCGCTGTCTCCGGCGCTGATCTTTGGACCGCCTGTGCGATTGGTTTCCTCATCCAGCCGCACTCCTAGCCACTGCGCATCCTGGCAGATCCGTGCTCGAACGGGTACAGCATGCTCCCCAATGCCGCCCGTGAAGACCAGTACGTCCAGGCCTCCTAAGACAGCAACCAGTGATCCCAGCTCGCGCCTGATACGGTATACGAACAGGTCGATGGCCTCGGCTGCATACGGGGAATCACTTGCCAGCAGTTCGTGCATCTCGCTGCTCTCGCCGGAAACACCCAGCAGACCTGAACGGTGATAGAGCAAGTCAGTCACGTCAGAGAGAGTCATGCGCTGTTCGCTCAAGAGGTAGAGGACAACGCCGGGGTCAAGCGCCCCACAGCGCGTACCCATCGGCAAGCCATCGAGGGCGGTAAACCCCATCGAGGTGCCAACGCTGCGACGGCCACGCAGTGCGCACATGCTGGCTCCGCCGCCCAGGTGGGCCATCACGACACGCCCATCAGCACTTTCACCCACGTAGGAGGGCAGAACGGAGGCGATGTATTCATAGGAAAGCCCATGAAAGCCGTAGCGCTTCACACCGAGAGACGTCACATCGCGCGGCAAAGCAAAGGCCTGGGCAACGGAGGGTTGCGTGTGGTGAAAGGCGGTATCAAAGCAGGCGACTTGTGGGATATGAGGCTTGATCTTGGCGATAGCACGAATCGCAGTCAGGTTATGCGGCTGATGTAACGGTGCCAACGGTACCAATTGCTCCAGGTAGGTGTAGACCGACGCATCAACCAGCACGGGTGCCGAAAACAGCGTTCCACCGTGGACGACCCGGTGACCAGCAGCAATCAGCTTCAGCCCAGCCTCATGACGTTCAATCCACTTCAGTAAAACGTTCAGTGCATCTTCATGGCTGATCGCCGCTTTGATGGTAAACTGTTCGTCTTCCTGCCGCTGGCCCCTGGCATCATAGACAAGGAAGTGCGCTTCGCTGCCAAGACCTTCAATCCCTCCCCGGTAGAGCAAAGAAAGCGAGTCCGACTCCCTCGTGGTGGCGAAGAGTGAGAATTTGAGGCTGGTCGAGCCTGCATTGAGTGCAAGAATCACTTCAGTCATACTTTCATATTCCGTTTCCGTTGGCATCATGCCATGTGATAGAGGACATATTCGAGATCAGACAGTCACAGGGACGAGATCATTTCACCACAATTCTGAAGACTCCCCCGGCTGAAGCACGGGGGGTTCTGGGCGGCGCTTCCACGCTTCTACCTTCCCTCTCACGCGAGAGGAACAGCAGCTCTTGTGTGGCTTCGCTCGGACTTTTGGGCAGACGCGCTCCGGCATAGGTAATGCCCATGCTTCGGGGCAGCACCTGCCCCTCTTTCGCGCGTTGGATAACTTGCTCGTGTGCTGCCTTCAGGCGCGCCTCCGCACCTTCCCAGGGAACAACATACTGGGCACACGAGGGAATGGGATCTGCTGGATCGAGATAGGCAGCTAGAAACGCGGAGTAGAGGTCACGCTGTACCGGCCCGATGCCGCACGGGCACTGGTGCCAACGCTGAGAGAGCGGCTTTTTGACGAACGTGTCGCAGCCATGACACCATTGGGACAGTTTCGTGGAACGTGTAGGGACCTCGTGCAGGGTGCCGCCCGTACTTGCAACGGTGCGTTTGAGGTGTGCTATCAGCATCCCTGGGGCGCGAAGTCCCACGCTCTTGCCATAGCGTTTCTGCCAGCCTTGATAGGAGAGCTTCTCGGTGATGATGGTGTGGCCCACGGCCGCGATCTGGTGAGCCAGTCGGCCATGCAGACTCTTGCGGTGGGCCGCCAGCCTGCGCTCGCGGGCCGCGAGGCATCGCCTGCTGACCTGGTATCCATGGCTCTGCTTCCAGCCTTTGGCACCTTTACCACGCTTCCTGGGCCGACCCCGCTCGTCATAGTGCTCCGGATTGGCGGCACGCCGCTGCCGCTCCATCTGCCGTTGCATCCGGCGGGTAGCTCGCGCATCGGGACGCAGTTCCGCACACAGCGGCCCGAGCCGGGCCTCACCTTGCTGCGGCACAATGGCAATGCTGGACGGTCCCAGGTCCAGGCCGACCGTGTCAGTGCCCGCCACGTGTTTGGGCTTCTGCAACGGCACGCCGGAGAGCACCAGTTGTACGGCGTAGCGCTCCCCCTCTCGGTCGGCACCCTGTGCGCGTGGGCTGGAGGCTGGGCGGCGCACCAGCCGAGCGTACTTGACCGGGTGCGCCAAAGCGTGGCTGACCACCGGGTCGTCCAGGTCGATGAGCGCGGGCAGTCGGTCGTCGTGCCACAGCAGGTAGCCAAGCTGTCGTCCGTCCTCTGACGTCTCCAGCACAAAGCGCAGTCCGGTGTCGTTGCGCTTATTCTCGATGCTTCCGAGCCCGCGGCCACGACTCTTGAAGCGCACGCGACGCGCCTGGCCCACACACACCCGATTGAGCGCGCGGTAGGCGCGGGTGGCGAGCGTCTGGGCCAGCACGGCCTCCAGATGCTCGGCCAACCACGAGACCCGCAGTGCTTTCGCCAGTTCATGGAAGGCGTACTCGGAAAAGCCGTAGCGCTCCCGCAGCGCCGCGAAGGCTGCTTTGCACTCCTGGGTGTGTTTCCGGGGGATAGCACAGGCCTCCCGCCAGGCGGGGTCGGCTCGCATCTGGCGCAGGCGGCGCTGCCCCGCAGAGAGCACGGCGTTGTAGAACTGCCGCCCGGCTTCCAGGTGCGCACGCTGGCGTGCGGCCTGCCCTGCCTCGACGACCAGGGGCAGTTCGAGCAGAAACGTCGGCGTCTTCTTTTTGGGGGACTTTTGCTTCCCACGTGCTTTGGTGCCCAT
>Ga0116218_1002047_pt1 | contig 11637 bp, 10 predicted proteins | sample Sb_taG_2_FD_88966 | JGI IMG/M metagenome (GOLD analysis project Ga0116218, IMG submission 88966) | Peat soil microbial communities from Weissenstadt, Germany - Sb_50d_5_LS metaG | ecosystem: Environmental > Terrestrial > Soil > Wetlands > Peat | place: Germany: Weissenstadt | collected 2010-09-21 | reverse complement strand
GACGATCTCCTCAAGCTATTTAATCTGTCGAGCACCGTCTGGTCGGTGGCCGCCGGCGCTTCGCAGCCTCTCTATGCCGGCGGGCGCATCTCCGCGAATCTGGTGCGCGCGCGCGCGGCCTACGACGAATCCGTGGCCAACTACCGCCAGCAGGTGCTCGTGGCTTTTCAGGAAGTCGAAGATGGTCTCTCCGGCCTTCGCGTTCTCGAAGAGCAGGAGGCGGCGCAGAACAAGGCCGTGGAATCGTCGAAGAGGACGTTCGACATCTCCACCTCTCGCTACAAAGAAGGGCTCGCGAACTTTCTCGAAGTTATCGATGCCGAGCGTACGGTGCTCGCGAATGCCCAAGAATCCGCGCAATTGCGCGAGTTGCGGCTTCTCACCACGGTTCAATTCATCAAAGCCCTCGGCGGCGGCTGGCAGGAATCGAAGATTTATAGCGACTCGCAGGCGCCTGCCAATTCTAGCAAGGCATCCCACTAGCTCTCGCCGCGCCGGCCTCATCCGAATTTGTTTCCGGGAAACGCTGCGAGTTGCTTAGAATACTCGTCGTTGCCGCGAGCATTGTTCGGCGCGCTCAGGAGAAGCGCTTCACGCCCTCATGTCGGACGATTCCATCACTATCATTGGCGGTACCGGTGATCTTGGCTATGGGCTGGCGTTGCGCTGGGCCAAAGCCGGCCGGAAAGTGTTCATCGGCTCGCGCTCGGCAGAGCGCGCCGCGAAGGCTGCTGGCGAAGTGCGAGAGAGCGCCGGTGAGGAATCGCAAGTACAAGGAATGGTGAACGCGGACGCTGTTCTTCGTGCGTGGATCGTCGTGATTGCGGTTCCGTTTGCAGCGCAAGCCGAGACGCTCGCTTCTGTGAAAGAAAAACTTCGCACCGGACAGACCGTCGTGATTTGCACGGTGCCGCTCGAAGCGGCGATTGGCGGTGCGCCGACGCGCACGCTTGGGCTGTGGGCCGGCTCGGCGTCGGAGCTGGCGGCGCGGACTTTGCCTGATACCGTGCACGTGGTGGCTGCGTTCCAGAATGTTTCCGCGCACGCCATGCAGGATCTTGCTGAAACTGTGGATTGCGATGTGATTGTCTGCGGCGATGATGCCGAGGTGCGCGTGAGGCTGCGGCCGTGGGTGGAAGCAATTCCCGGCTGCCGCTTTGTGGATGGCGGAAAGCTCGAGAATGCACGCATCGTCGAATCGCTTACGGCTTTTTTGATCGGCGTGAATCGGCGCCACAAGGTTAAGGCTTCCGGCATCCGCATCACGGGCATCGGTCCGTCGAGATGAGCGGGGCGCGCTTGCGCCGGCGCGAGGCATCGAGCCGGATCGAGCTCTTCGGGCTCCGTTCACTGCCGGAGATAACGCCGGGCGACGATCTCGCCGCCTTGATTGCGGATGCGCCTCGCCGCGAAGGACTTGAGCTGCGAACCGGCGATATTCTCGTCCTGGCGCAGAAAGTTGTCTCGAAGGCTGAAGGACGCGTCGTTCGGTTGAGTGACGTCAAGCCTTCGGAGCTGGCGCGGAGTTGGGCGCGCACAATTCGCGCGGACCCGCGATTTGTCGAGATTGTGTTGCGCGAATCGCGCCGCGTGATTCGCATGACCGAGCGGGCGCTGATCGTCGAGACGCGTCACGGATTCATCTGCGCGAATGCAGGCGTGGATCGCTCGAACGTGCGCAGCGCCGGCAGCGTCACGTGCCTGCCGCTCGATCCCGATCGTTCGGCGCAGCGGCTCGTTGAGCGCCTGCGGAAACTGACCGGCGCGCGGGTCGCTGTCATCGTCTCGGACACTTTCGGGCGGCCGTGGAGGCTGGGTCTTACAAACGTGGCGATTGGCGCCGCGGGGCTGGCCGTGCTGGAAGATTTGCGCGGCACTCGCGATGCGAGCGGGCGCGAGTTGCAAGGGACGATTCTCGCTCTCGCGGATGAGCTGGCGGCTGCTGCGGGCCTGGTGATGAAAAAAGCCGCGCAGATTCCCGCGGTTGTGATTCGCGGAGTCCGCTTTGCGCGCGCGCGAGGAAGCGCTCGCCAGTTGATTCGTCCGGCCAGCGAGGATATGTTTCGATAGATGACGAGCCCGACAGATGCAGAGCATCACTGACTCAACAGGCCGACTCTGATGGGAACGATTGCAATTCCGCCTAAGACCCCCAACGCCCGCACGGACGGCGACTCGCGCGCCATCGAGCGGGCACTAGTGCAGGCGGAGGCGGGCGAGCGAATCGCGCGCGAGGATGCGCTGCTGCTGATGGACTGCGCCGAGACCGGCGCGCTGCTGGAAGCGGCGTCTTCGCTGCGCAATCGCGTCAAAGGCCGCACCATCAGCTATTCGCGCAAGGTGTTCATTCCCCTCACGACATTTTGCCGCGACCGCTGCGGCTATTGCACTTTCCGCCGCGATCCCGGCGAGCCGGGCGGGCGCTACATGACGCCCGATGAAGTTCTGGCGGTCGCCGAACGCGCGCGCCGCGCCGGATGCAAGGAAGCGCTCTTCAGTCTCGGCGATCAACCCGAGCGGGTATTTCCCGAAGCGCGCGATTTTTTGCGCACGCGCGGTTTCGATCGCACACTCGAATACCTCGCCTCGGTCTCTCAACTCACGCTTGAGACTTCAGGCCTGCTGCCGCACGCCAATCCGGGCGTGATGAGTGCCGCCGACCTTTCGGCGCTCAAGACCTCTAACGCCAGCATGGGCTTGATGCTCGAAAATATAAGCCCGCGACTAATGCGTCGCGGCGAAGCGCATGAAGATGCGCCGGACAAAGTGCCGAGCCTGCGCTTGCGCACGATTGAAGACGCGGGCCGCCAACGAATTGCGTTTACGACGGGAATCCTGATCGGCATCGGCGAAACGCATGAAGAGCGCATTGATTCACTCCTCGCCATCCGCGATTTGCACGCGCGCTACGCCAACATCCAGGAAGTCATCGTTCAGAATTTTCGCGCCAAACTCGCGACTCCGATGGCGTTGCACGCTGAGCCTGACATGAACGAAATACTGCGCACAGTGGCCGTCGCCCGGCTGATTCTCGGTGGTGAAATGAATTTGCAGGCACCGCCGAATTTGAGCGCGCCGGACTACGCGCGCCTCCTCGACGCCGGAATCAACGATTGGGGCGGGATTTCGCCTATTACTCCGGATTTCATCAATCCCGAGGCCGCATGGCCGCATATTGATGCGCTCGCGGAGCGAACGGCCGATTCCGGATTCGTTCTTCGCGAGCGCCTCTCGATCTATCCCGAATTCACCGAACGGGACGGTTTTGTTCACGAGAATGTGCGCCCGCATATGCAGAAGCTGAAGGATGCCGATGGCTACGCGCGGGCGGAAGAATAGAGGATGGCATTGGGACCAATGATCGTTGAGCCGAGAGCGAATCTGAGCGATGCACTGCGCGCCGCTCACCCAGAGATTCGAGCGGCGCTCGAGAGCGCTCTTGAAGGCCGCGAACTCGGTTTCAATGAAGGGCTGCGTCTCGCTCGGGCAGACGGCGATGATTTGACGGCGCTCGTCGCTGCGGCCGACGAACTACGTTCACGGCAGGTCGGCGATGCGATCACCTATGTCGTCAATCGAAATATAAATTTTACGAATGTCTGCATGGTTGGCTGCGCCTTCTGCGGATTCGCGCGCGGGCCGAATGCCACCGACGCTTATTCGCTCTCGATCGAGCAAATCGTCGCGAAGGCGGCAGAAGCATGGAATGCGGGCGCTACGGAAGTCTGCATTCAGGGCGGCCTACCAAAGGATTTCGACGGATTTTTCTATCGCGACATTCTGCGGGGTATCAAGGCCGCCTTGCCTGGAATGCACATTCATGCATTCTCGCCGATGGAAATCTGCTACGGCGTCGAGCGCACCGGCCTCAATCTCCCCGAGTATCTCTCGATGCTCAAGGAAAACGGCCTGGGCACGATTCCGGGCACGGCTGCGGAAATTCTGGACGATGAAGTGCGCAGCGCGCTGAGCCCCAACAAATTGAAAGTCGTGCAGTGGATCGAGGTGGTCCGCACCGCGCACTCCCTCGGAATTCGCAGCACCTCGACCATGATGTACGGCCACGTCGAGACTCCCGATCATTGGGTCCGGCACATTCTGCTTCTGCGCGAAATTCAAAAGGAAACTGGAGGATTCACGGAGTTCGTGCCGCTTGGTTTTGTCCACGAAAAGACGCGGCTCTTTCGCAAAGATGGAGCGCGGCCCGGCAGCACGCGGCGTGAGAATCTGGCTGTCCACGCCCTCGCGCGCGTGCTTTTCAACGGCTTGATCCGCAATATCCAGGTCTCCTGGGTGAAAATGGGCTTCGAGCAATCACTCGCGTGCCTCGAAGCCGGTGCCAACGATTTCAGCGGCACGCTGATGGAAGAGCACATCTCGAAGTCGGCGGGAGCCAATTTCGGCGAATACGTATCGCCAGAGCAATTCCGCGCGCTGATCCGGCAAATTGGCCGGGTCCCTGCCGAGCGCACGACCACCTACGAACTGCGGCATGTTTACAGTGCGAGTGACGATGGCGACGTTGATTCATCGCAGACCAGATCGAGAATCCGGCCCCACCTAAATCTTCTCGAACAGCATCACTATGCCGGGACGGGCTACTGATGGAAATCGTCGCACTCGCCGGCGGCGTGGGAGCCTCGAAACTTCTCGTGGGCCTCGCGCATGCGATGGCGCCCGAAAATCTAACAATCATCGTCAATACCGGCGACGATCTCGAGATGCACGGCCTCACGATTTGCCCGGACCTCGACATCGTCACTTACACGCTTGCCGGAATCGTCAATCCGGCGACGGGCTGGGGCATTGAGGGCGATACATTCGCGACGCTGCAATTTCTCGGGCGCTACGAGCGAGAGACCTGGTTCAATCTCGGCGATCGCGATCTGGCCACGCACATTCACCGCAGCGACATGCTTCGCAGCGGCGCCACGCTCTCCGAATGTGCCGATTCGGTTCGCCGCGCGCTCGGCGTCCGCGCGCATATCTTGCCGATGAGCGATCAGCCCGTCCGCACGCAGATCGAAACGCCCGCTGGCTTGCTTCCATTTCAGAATTATCTGGTGAAGCATCGCGCTGAACCTGCAGTGAAAGCGATTCGCTTCGATGGTGCCGATCGGTCCGAGCCTGCGCCGGGAATTCTGAAAGCGATCGCTGACGCGCGAGGGATCGTCATCTGCCCGAGCAATCCGCTGATCAGTATCGGCCCGATTCTAGCGGTGCCGGGGATTCGCGAAGCGTTGGCTGCGCGGCGCGCCGATGTCGTCGCCGTCTGTCCGATCGTACACGGGATGTCGCTGAAAGGCCCGACCGCGAAAATGATGGCCGAGATGGGAATCGAAGTTTCGGCGCGCAGCATCGCCGGGATGTACCGCGACATCGCTTCGCGGCTGGTGATCGATGAAAGCGATGCAAGCTCGCGGCCGGAAATCGAAGCGGCTGGCATGAGCATTGAAATCACCAGAACAGTGATGGAAGCCGAGGAAGATAAATGGTGGCTCGGCCATTTTCTGGTGAATCTGCTTCATGCGAAGACGACGAATGCGACTCATTGAAAAGTGGAATAAATACGCCGAGTCGAGTTCTCCAGTTTGTGAAAGGCAAGTAGCCAGGTGAAGGCGCTCCTAATTCCCGTCAAAGACTTGCGCAAGGCGAAGCAGCGGCTTGCGCCGACGCTGTCCCAGCCGCAGCGAACCGCACTAGCGGAAGCGATGTTCGACGACTTCTGCGCGAGCGTCGCGCAGATCCGTTGCGTGGATCGAATTTTCGTCGCCACGAACTACGAGCCTGCCATCGAACGAGCTAGCGCATTCGGCTGGGACGTGCTGCGCGAGACGTCGCAGGAATCCGAGAGCGCGTCGGTGGATGCCGCGTCGCGAATCTGCGCCGGGCACGGAATCACGTCGCTCGCGCGGCTGCCGATCGTTTTGCCGCTCGTCACCCCGGCTGATATCGAGCAACTCTTCGTCGCGGCACGGCCTGCGCCATCAGCAGTCATCGTTCCCTCGCGCAGCGGAACGGGAACGAACGCACTGCTGCGCACACCGCCCACTCTTTTCTCGTCTTTCTTCGGCCCGAATAGTTTTCCGAAGCACACGCGCGAAGCCGAGCGATGCGGCGCGGAATTGGCCGTCCTGCGCAACGAGCGCCTCGAACTCGACGTGGACGACTGGGACGATCTCCAAGTTCTCGCGTTGCGGCCCGATTTGCCTTCCGCTAGTCGCGGCTGGCTCGCCCGCGCGGGACTTCTGCCGCAGGCACTGGCAGCCAGCGCCGCGGCCTATTCGCTGCGCGCCTACCCGGGTGACGCGCTTGAAGAATAAAATTTATCCCTCCGCCGAGGCCGCTGTCGCCGATATTCCCGACGGCGCTACGCTCATGTTCGGCGGATTTGGCGGCGCCGGCTTTCCGCACGCTTTGATTCGCGCTGTCGGCCGCAAAGGCGCGCGAAATCTTTTCGCCATCAGCAATAATTGCGGCACGGGCGAATCCGAACTCGGCGTGCTTTTCAAGAACAAGCAGATCACCCGCGTGATCGCGGCATTTCCCGGCCCGCAGTCGAATTATTTTCAGCAGCAGGTGGAATCCGGCGAAGTGAAATATGAACTCGTGCCGCAGGGAATTCTGTGTGAACGCATGCGCGCTTTCGGCGCCGGAATTCCGGCGTTTTATTCTCCGGTTGGAGTCGGCACGGAAATCGCAGAAGGAAAGGAAGAGCGCGCAATCAAAGGCCGCCGCTACATCCTCGAATCTGCGCTCGGCGCCGATTTTGCTCTGATCCGCGCGCACAAAGCCGATCCGCTCGGCAACCTCGTCTATCGAAAGGCGGCAAGGAATTTCAATCCGGTCATGGCCACAGCGGCGCAGGTGACCATCGTCGAAGTGAACGAGATCGTGCCCGTCGGCGCGCTCGATCCCGAAACGATCGTCACGCCTTCTGTTTTCGTGGACCGCATCGTCGCCGTGGGAGACGATCGTGATGCTTGATCGCAAACTCTCCCGCGAGCAGATTGCCGAGCGAGCAGCGCAGGAACTGCCCGAAGGCGCTTACGTAAATCTTGGCTGGGGCATTCCCAATCTCATCGCAGCCTACGTGCCTGATAGCGCCGGCGTCATTTTTCATAGCGAAAATGGGATATTGGGCATGGGTCCGCGCGCACGGCCGGGCGAAGAAGATTTCGATCTGGTGGACGCGATGAAAGCGCCGGTGACGATTCTTCCCGGCGCGGCATATTTCTCGCAGGTGGACGCGCACATGATGACGCGCGGCGGGCATCTCGACGTTGCCATCCTTGGCGGGCTGCAAGTGTCCGAGCAGGGTGATCTGGCGAATTGGAAAATTCCTTCGGCAAGATTCTCCGGCGGGATTGGCGGCGCGATGGACATCGCAGTGGGCGCGCGGTGCTTGATCATCACTATGGAACACGTCGCGAAAACAGGTGAACCCAAGATTGTGAAGACCTGCACTTATCCACTCACGGCGCTGCGATGCGTGTCAACGATCATCACAGACTTGGCAGTGATCGATGTTGGCCCGGACGGCCTGCAACTCCGCGAAGTCGCGCCCGGCGTGACGCCCGACGAAGTTCAGAGCGTAACGGAGCCGAAACTCATCATCCCGTCGCGCGTTCCCGAGATGCGCTTCCGTTCGAAGTAACCGCGCGCGTCTTACGCGTCAATTAAATCTGTGAGAAAGCATATAAGTTGTCATCCTGAATCCGCCTAGGCGGATGAAGGATTCGCGGTCGCTTTGGCTCAGTTATGAGCTGTTTCGATTAGCTGTCACTGGCACGGATTCCAGCGCGGCTCTCACGATTTTTCCTAATGCATCGAGCCCGAATGGTTTCTGGATGTAGAGCGCGCCATCACCGCTCTGCAGGTGTGCCGAGGCATTGAATTCAAGATAGCCGGACATGTAGATGACCTTTATCTCCGGACGAAGCGCCACAATCGTTTGAACCAGCTCATGACCGTTCATGCGCGGCATCACCGTGTCTGTCAGGAGCACGTGAACAGGACCGTCAAATCTGGCGAGCAAGTCGCGCGCCTCGATGCCGCCCGCGGCTGTTAGCACTGTGTATCCGCATCCCGCGAGATATTCTGCGGCCAGGTCGCGGATGCCGGTCTCGTCGTCCACCACCAGAATCGTCTCCGCACCGTGGCGCGCGCTCGCCGACGGCTGTGGGGTAGTCACAACAGTTTCCGCTGCAGCCACGCGCGGCAAATAAATAGTGAACGTCGCGCCCTGATCCGGTGCGCTATCCACGATAATGAATCCCCCGCTCTGCTTCACGATTCCGTATACGGTGGCAAGTCCCAAGCCGGTGCCGCGTCCTTTCTCTTTTGTGGTGAAGAACGGCTCGAAAATCCGCGCTTGCGTTTCCGTATCCATCCCATCGCCGGTGTCTTTTACGATGAGCGCGGCGTAGTCTCCATCGCCGATGATCGGCAACGGCCGCGCATCTCCGGGTGCAAACCTCGCGTTCTCGGTGCGAATCGTAAGTCGCCCGCCGCCGGGCATCGCGTCGCGCGCGTTGACTGCGAGATTCAGAAGCACCTGCTCGACTTGCCCCGCATCCGCGCGCACGCGTCCCAGTTCCGGCTCGGTCTCAAACACAAGTTCGATGTTTGATCCGAACAGGCGCTCGATCATGCTGGCCATGTCGCCAACAACCTGGTTCAGATCGAGCACTTCCGGCTGCAGGACCTGCATGCGGCTGAACGCCAGCAATTGACGCGTCAACGATGCGGCCCGATCGGCGGCTTTCTGAATCTGCTTGATGGCCTCGCGCGGCTGCTCGACCCCCGAGTTCAAAAGTAAATCCGTATGGCCGCGAATCACCATCAAAAGATTGTTGAAGTCATGCGCGATTCCACCGGCCAATTGCCCCACGGCCTCCATTTTTTGCGATTGCCGGAATTGCGCCTCCAGCAATTTCGTCTCGGTCACATCGGTCATCACGCCCTGCAATGATTCGACGCCGTTCGCGTCGCGCACCACTGTCGCGATGTCGGTGAACCAACGATACGTGCCATTCCGCGCTTGCAGCCGGTATTCCGCAGAATACGGCTGGCCCGATGCGCGGCATTTTTCTTCGAGCCCGATCACCTTTGCAACGTCGTCCGGGTGAAGCCTCTGGAACCAGAGCTGAGGATCCGCCATCCATTCCGCCGGCGTGAATCCCAGGGTAGCCTCAATCTGCGGGCTGACGTATGACCACACTCCGTCGGCGCCGAATCCCGCCATGTAAGTGATCGCAGGAAGTTGCTCGACGAGCAGGCGGAACCGCGTCTCCGCAGCGAGCAGCTCGCGCTCGGCGCGCTTGCGCTCGGTCAGGTCGTGCACAATCACCTGCGACGCAGTGTCTCGTCCAACCTTGAATGACGCCGCCGCGACTTCCACATCCACAATGCGGCCGTCGAGCCGGACGAATTTCTGCTCGAGAAAAGGCACCGTACGCCCCGGCGATTGCAGTTCGGCCATACGCCGCGCAGCAATTTCGCGATGGCTGGGATGCAGGAAATCCAGTGCTGCCTTGCCGATCACCTGTTCCGGAGATGTAGCGCCGAGGAGCCTCACGCCTGCGGAATTGATGAAGATGATGTTCTCGCCCCGGCGTACCCAAACGGCATCGGGCGAAAGTTCCACGAGCCGCCGATACCTCTCCTCGCTCTCCCGCACTTCTTCCTCGGCGCGCTTCCGCCGTGTGATGTCGCGATAAATGCAGTACACCGCGACCTGATTTTCGGCCACATTTACCGGCGATACGAGCAGCGACACTTCAATGCGGCTGCCATCCTTCCGCCGGCGGACCGTCTCGATGCTCGTGATCGCGCCGCGCTCGGCCTCATCGTCGAGCCATTTGCCTTCTTCGCGCTTCTCCTCGGGCACCACCAGATCATCCAGATTCCGTCCGACAGATTCAGCAGCGTCGTATCCGAAAATCCTCGTAAATTCGCGATTGATTCGCAGCACGATGTTCTTCGTATCAACGAACGCGATCGCTTCCGGCGCCGATTCGACGAGCTGTTCGAGATACGCCTTCTGAATGGCGAGATTGCGTTCCGTTTGTTTTAGGCTGGTAATGTCGAGCATCACGATGGTTACGCCGCGGATTTCGCCGCGCTTCAGGCGCAGCGGCAGGAAACTCGCGAGCCAATCGCGCTTCTCACCCGGAACGGCCGGGGTCGCTCCACTGATCTCCAAGTCCGAAACCGGCACTCCAGTCTCAAACACCTGCTTTACGACGGCTTCGAGTGAGGCCGCCATTTCCGGAACTATTTCTGAAAAAGTTCTGCCGATGTGATCGGGCGCGGGCCGACCATTGAACTGTGCCAGCTTGTCATTGACGCGGATGTACTTCATTCCGCGGTCGACGAGTGCCAGACCGATAGGCGCGGTGTGATAGAGGAGGGTCAGTTCGGCGAACTGTTCGGTTGTTCCGTATCGGTCCATGGGGCGCCGTAGTACTAGAACTAGCCTACAGGCTCAGTTTGTACCTCGCCCAGCGGACGGTCAATAGGGCAGTGCGCTTGCTTGGCTTCACAAACAATAGAGGAGGGAGTGGGATACAGCTCTACATCGAAGGCAGGAAGCGCCCTGCACTCGCTTAGGTAACCGAGCGTCTAGTGGTGCGAAGACGCAGCGGTCGGGTTATTAATCGTGCCACAACTCGCTGCGGGCTGTACCTTCGCGGCCGCGGCCGTGACCGTTCCAGAACCGCACGTGGGAGTCTTGCTGAGCGTGCGCACGACGACCACCGGCACTGCTACGCCAATCGCCAGCATGGTACCGAGAAGCAAGCCATGTCCGCCGAGGCTTCCAGCCGAGGTCCCCGCTCCGCCAACGCCCGCATTCGCGCCTTTCAATGCTGTCGAGCGCCCGGCGTCCATCAAATCGGTGTTCGGCGCGATTCCAGGAGCATCGGGAGCCTGATCGCCTCGAATCGTCGAGCTCTGGCCCTGATTGACTTCCACGCAAACGCCAGCAAGGTTGCAGAAGCGCACTTTCCCTTCGAAAACGATTATGCGTGTGACGTAATTATCGAACTCCAGGAAGAAATCCGTACCCACAACACCCGCGACACCCGTCGGCGTCCGAATCTGGAAGCTTGCGCCGGGCTTGGTCTGTTTCACGGCATTGGCGCGAACGCGCCCGTAGCCCAATTCGAGATCGGTCTGCTGCGATGCGGCGTCGTGCTTGGTCACGCGCAGGCTCGAATCCGCCCCGACGTTCAGCACCGAGCCATCATCCAGCGCCACGCGCGCTCTGGCCAGATGCCCGGTCGCGACCGTGTCCTCCCAAAGTACCGGAATCTCCGGCGTAGCGGTGAGCGATTGCCCCGCGCGCATCAGATTTACCGCCGGAATAAGCGCCGAGACCTTTCCCGCATGTTGTCCGGGTACCTGTGGCCAGACTTGTACCGGGAACACAAGAAGCAGGGTCAGAACGATGGCCAGCGACGGCTGTGCGATCGCGGACTTGCGCATGGTACACGACCTCCGGTTGCCAGAACGAACCCCGTGGCTAAATTGACCATCCCGATGCACGGGTATCTACCGCCGCCCATTTAGGGAGGCACTCTCCTACATGATTCCTGCGGTGTCGCGCCTGCGCTCAAGGACAAAAATCGCGCT
>Ga0116218_1002046_pt1 | contig 11643 bp, 7 predicted proteins | sample Sb_taG_2_FD_88966 | JGI IMG/M metagenome (GOLD analysis project Ga0116218, IMG submission 88966) | Peat soil microbial communities from Weissenstadt, Germany - Sb_50d_5_LS metaG | ecosystem: Environmental > Terrestrial > Soil > Wetlands > Peat | place: Germany: Weissenstadt | collected 2010-09-21 | reverse complement strand
CTTGAACGCGAAGTTCCCGGTCACCAGGTTGAACTGGCGGAACAGCACCTCCGCTCGCACCGGCCTAGCCACGGCAAGGCGGCCGTCGGCCTGGGGGAGGAAGTAGCGCTGTCGTAGGCCGGGCGGCACGCGCTGCACCTGCTCGCGGCTGTAGACGCCAGCAGCCGCCTGGCGCAGCGCCTTCAGCGACAGGTCCGTCGCCAGTAGACCGGCGTTGAAGCGGGCGTAGCGCGGCCCAAAGCTGTCGAGCATCGTCATGACGATCGTGTATGCTTCCTCGCCGGTTGAGGCCGCGGCACACCACAGGCGCAGGTCGTTGTCGCCGCCGCGAGTCAGCGACGCCTCGATCTCCGGCAGCACGTCGGTGCGGAGAAACTCGAAATGTGCCGGCTCACGGAAGAAGTAGGTGTGATTGGTGGAGATCAGGTCGGCCAGCACCTCCAGGGCCTGCCCGCTGACGTCGCTCTCGACATAATCGACGAACGCCTCGTACGACTCAAAGCCGAGGGTCTGAACGTGGCGGCCCAGGCGGTTGATGACGAGGAACTGCTTTTCCGACGCCAGGTGGATGCCGAATTGACCGCGCACCAATTCGCAAATACGCCGGTAAGCGCGCTCGGTGAGCGGCAGGGGCGCCCACACGTCGTCAAGCGGTTCTGTTCCGTTCGGGTCGCGCTTCATGACGAACGCCTGCATGCCGTTGGCAAACACGGAGTGCAACTCGCCACCGTGTTCCTTCACCTCGGGCAGCCATCCTCTACCACGCGGATCTTCCCCGTATCGACATTATACACCCAGCCATGGATGCGCGGCAGGGCGCTCTTCTTGTGCAGGTTCTTGATGAGCGCGAACATCTTCAGATGCTGGATCTGCAGACGCACGTTCTCTTCAACTAGCAGGTCCAGCTTCTGCTCGCGCGTCAGGTTCCGCTCCAACGCGAGGCGATCGACCTTGGCCTTGGCGCCGCTGGCGATCAGCAGCCAGTCGGCGATGTAATTCTCTTCGACCCCGTGCTCGATCGCCGCGATGTCGCCACACTTCGTGTGCCCGCACACCACGATATCGGGGATCTTCAAATGTGCCACCGCGTACTCCACGATCGCCGCGACGTTCACGTCGTAGAAGGCCACGATGTTGGCGATGTTGCGGTGGACGAAGATCGTGCCCGGCTTGCTCCCGGTGACCACGTCTTCGCTGACCCGCGAGTCGCTGCAACCGATCCACAGCACCTGGGGCGACTGCTGGTGTGCGATGCGCTGGTAGTGCTCGAGATGGGTATTGAATTCGTTCTTGCCGAAGGCGGCGTTCCCGTCGAGCAGTTCACTGATCATGGATCACCTCAAAGAGAGAAAAACTCACGAATTCGGCGAAAGAAATCGGACTTGGCCCCTGCGTTGTGGGCACTGTCCTGAATGCTGCGAGTCAACCCGGTCTGACGCTCGACGAGCACGCGGCTGATGGCCTCGGCCAAGTGAGGTGACTGGCGCATCACCGCCTCGAACGCGGGTTTGTCGATCATCAACATCCGGGACTGGACCGCCGTGGTCACCGTCGCCGAGCGGGGTTCGCCGGTCAGCAGGGACATCTCCCCGAAGAAGGCGGAGGGGCCGAGACGATTCACCTCCACCGGTGGGGCGTTGTCGCGGGCCACGGAGATGACCACCTCGCCGAGGTCGATCACGTAGAGGCTCTGGCCCGGATCGCCCTGACGGAGGACGACCTCGCCGCGCCCGAAGATTACCTCACGCACCTGCTGGGCGAGCTGCCGCAGCGATGGCTCCGGCAGAACGCGGAAGACATCGACACGTTCCAGGAGGCGCAAGCGTCGCTCCTCGCGCCCGTTGGGCGACTCCAGAGTGGGAGGCGCCGGCAGCTCGGTCATCCGCACCGCGTGCGTCGCCACGGGAATCTCGATACCGTTGCGGGCGAAGGCATACCAGATGCGATCGAGGGCTCCGCCATCGACGCGTTCCGGACTGCCGAACTCTACCGTGAACAATCGCACTACGTATTCGACTCCCCGCTCGGTGAAGGCATTGGTCGCCACCAACGGCGCCGGGTTCGACAGCACTCCCCAACTGTCGCGAATCGCCTCCAGAATGATCTCTTGCACCCGATTGGGCGGCACCTCGTAGGGGGCGACAACATAAATCGACTTGCGAACCCACGGCTCCGGTTTGGTGAAGTTGCGGACGCAGGCGTTGGCCAGCACGCCGTTGGGCAGGATCACCTCGGCCAGGTCGAACGTGATCACTTTCGTCTCGCGCCAGTTGATCTCGGTCACCTTGCCGACATGGTGTGGCTTGTCGTCGAACTGAATCCAATCGCCGACCTGGAAATGCTTGAGATGTAGGGTGAGTCCGGCGAGCAGGTTGCCAAGCGTGTCGCGCATGGCGAAACCGAGCATGGCCGTCAGCACTGCCGAGCCAGTGAATAACGTCTCCCCTTTGACGCCGGCATTCTCCAGCACGATGAGGAGCGCCAACATCAGGATGCCGAATTGGATCAGATCGAGGGCGATCTTGGACAATGGCCGGCCGAGCTTCTCCAGAACCAACACCTCGAAGAGCAGGAACAGCGTCTGGGCCAGCGCGGCGAGGAAGAAGAATAGCACGACGTTGTGGAGGAACAGTCGACGTCGTTCCCAATCCGGCTCGGGAAAGAAGGTCCGAACCGCCAGGAGGATGAGGTCGAGCGAGATATAGACGACAAAGAAGATCGCTGGAACGCGAAGCCGGCTGCGCCGCTGGCGCGGCAGGACGAGCGCGAGGCCCACCAGGGAAGCGAGAACGGCAGGAATGCCCCACCCGCCAAGCAGCAGAGCGTTGTCGCGCATCAACGCAGAGGCGACGGCGAAGAGGGGCACCGGGAGGGTACTGCTGGGGTGGCTCACCGGGTTCATCGGTTCGGGTCCTTTCCGCTCCCTGCAGAAGATGCAAGGCCGTTACTTTGACTCCAGGGTCCAGACACCCTCCCAGGCTTCCGGCGGATGAGCGAGGAGCTGCCGGCAGCGCTTCTGGTAGAGGCGGGATGGGTTGAGGTGTCCTTCTTCGGGGATTGCCTCCAGGGCTTCCGTCGCCTGGAAGATTTCCAGCGCGCGGGCGAAATCGCCAGCCCGGTAGGCGTCCATGCCGCGGGCGAACTCGGCCAGTAACTGATCCTGGGTCGCCGTGGTCTTGCCACGCTCCCCCAGCAATTCAATGCAGCCGAGCGGCTGGTTCTTCCCCTTGACCCGCACCAGGTCGATGAGCCGGGCCGCGAATCGGTCCCGGACCGGCGCGAGCGTGGACTCGCCGATCAGGATGTCCAGGCCGTATTGCTTGGAGGCCGATTCGAGGCGGGCCGCGACGTTGACCGTGTCGCCGATAATGGTCAGGTCCATGCGTGCCTCTGCGGCGCCGAGGTCGCAGAGGATCACCTCGCCGGTGTTGATGCCGATGCGGATGCGGATGGGGTCGGCGGCCAGCGTGGGATTCGCCGCGTTCATGGCGGCGATTTGGGGCCGCATCGCCAGGGTCGCACGCAGGGCGCGCTCGGCCGACGCCGCCGGGTCGTCGTCCATCCAGAAGGCCATGCAGGCGTCGCCGATGAATTTGTCGATGTCGCCTTGCGCGGCCATGATGATCCCCGTCATGACCTCGAAGAGGGCGTTGACCTGGGCGACGACCTCGCGCGGGGCGTACGTCTCGCAGCGGGTGGTGAAACCGGCGATGTCGCTGAAGAACACCGTCGCCCGCTTGCGATAGGCCCGGGCGGACGACGCCTTGCCCGACAGGACGGATTTCTCCAAGGCCATCCGCAGGGAGGCCTTGGAAACATACTTCTGCAGGTGGGCCTTCTCCTGCGCCGCCCGCCGGTCGGCCAGGACCCGTTCGACCGACGCCAGCAGGCTGTCCATGGTGAACGGCTTGCTGATGACTCCCGCCGCCCCGGCATTCAGCACCATCTTGGCGTCAGCCTGGCTGTCGCGCGAGGTCAGGATCAGCACGTCGGGCTGCCGGTCCGACGGCAGGCTGCGCAGGGCCGCCACCAGGTCGATCACGCTGCCGTCGGCCAGGCTCATCTCGGCGATGACCAGGTCGAAGCCGGTCCGCTTGACCAGGCGGCGCACCTCCTTGAGCGTGGCCGCCACCCGCGCCCGGAAGCCTTGCTTGGTGAGCGACTTGCAGATGCCCTTGGCCATCTGCTCGTCGGCCTGGACGATGAGGACGTTCTCCCGGCCGCCGCGGGCACGGTTGAACACCTTCTTGATGCGGTCGAGCAGTTCGGGGATCACCACCGGCTTGGTGATGTACTCGTCCACGCCCGCCTCGAAGCCCTTCTGTTGGTCGGACGCCGAGCCGAGCGTGCTGGACATGATGATGTAACTGTCGGCGATGCCCTCCGTGTGACGGACGGCGGCGCACACCTCGAAGCCGTTCATTTTGGGCATTTCGATATCGCAAATGATCAGGTGAGGCTTGCACTCCTTCGCGCGGGCCAGTCCTTCTTCGCCGTTGAACCCCTGGAAAACCTGATAGCCCTGCTCGCGCAACGACGGCACAAGGTGGTTGTGGACCAGCTTGGAGTCGTCGATGAGCAGGATGCGCCGGCTGGTGTCGCGCAGTGCCGCGAGGGCCGCGCGCAGCTCGTCGAAACCGATCGGGTACTGCAGGAAGGCATCGACCGAGGCGCCGGCCTCTTCGCCGGTCAGGTAATCCGCCGACAACAGCAGGACGCGAATCTCCTCGCCGAAGAGACGCTTCAAGCGCGACGACAGCTCGATCAGGTTCTGCTCCGCCGTGTCCGATTGGAGCAGCAGTATGCCCGTTGGAGACTCGGCGATTGTCTGCGCCAGGTCCTCCGCCGCGACGGACGTGCAGGGGGTGCCGGCGCCGGCGAACGCCTGCTTAAGGTAGCTCCGGTAGAGTTCGTCTTCCACGCACAGGACGAGATTGCCGTTGGTGGCGGCCATCGTGCCTCTCCTATTTGAAAGCATGAAGGATGAATCGAGACAGATCACTTTCATCCTTCATCCTTCATCCTTTCGATGCGCAGGCAAGCCCGGTCCAGACGCTGGACCAGCAGGTCGGGATCGACGGGTTTCTCAAGATACTCACGGACGCCGAGGTGGGCGGCGCGGTCGCGCTCGGCGTCACTGGTGCGGCTGGTGATGAAGAATACCGGGCTGTCCTTGTGGCCGGGCAGACGGCGCAACCGCTCGACAAACTCGAAGCCGTCCATCAGCGGCATGGCGACGTCCACGCAGAAGGCCGAGTACCGGCGGCTGCGCAAGCGCTTGAGCCCCTCGAAACCGTTCTCGGCCGTCTCCACAGTGTATCCGGCCTGGCTCAACAGGGAGCTGAGATGGGTGCGCTGGATGGCCGAGTCGTCCACCACGAGCAGTGCGTGCTGCTTGCGGCGGCCCTGGTCCGGGGCCGCCGCCGCCAGGGTCACGGGCTTGCGGATCTGGGTGTTGACGATTTCCCAAGCGTTGAGGATGAGGACCAGCCTGCTGTCGCTCAGAATGGTGCAGCCCATGACGAAGGGCACCTTTTTCAGCAGCCGGCCCAAGCTCTTGATGAGTACCTCTTGCCGGCCGAGTACCGCATCCACCAGGACGCCGACCCGCGTCTCGCCCTCGGCGAGGATCACCAGCGTCACCTCCCGCTCGGCAAACAGGCTGGGCGGAAAGTCCAGGATGTTCGACAGCGTCATGACTGGCAGGGTGGTGCCGCGGTGGTTGTACAGGGTGTTCTCGCTGACGTGGCGGATCTCGTCGCGCCGGACCGTAAGGATCTCCTCGACGTGCTGGATCGGGAAGGCGAACTGGTGCACACGTTCGCGCACGAAGAGGATCCCGACCACCGCCAGCGTCAAGGGCAGCTTCATGCGGATGGTCGTTCCCTGACCGGGCGTACTGTCCACGACAATATTGCCCTGAACGTGGCTGATGGCGGTCTTGACCACGTCCATGCCAACGCCGCGCCCCGACACCGTGGACACCGTGGCGGTGGTGGACAGGCCCGGCTCGAAGATGAGCTGGAAGATTTCCTGGCGCGTCAGCGTGGGGGCCTTTTCGGCGTCCACCAGACCGTTTTCGACCGCCTCGGCGAGCACTCGGTCGGTGTCGATGCCCTTGCCGTCGTCGCGGACCTCAATGACGGCGTGCGAGCCGTGGTAGTAGGCGCGCAGGACGACGTCGCCGGTTTCGGGCTTGCCCCTGGCCAGTCGCGTCTCGGGATCCTCGACGCCGTGGTCGAGGGAGTTCCGCAGGATGTGCAGCAGCGGATCGGTGAGCTGGTTGATCATCACCTTGTCCAGCTCGGTGTCGGCCCCGCTGACCTCCAGGCGGACCTTTTTGCCCAGTTGCCGGGCCATCTCGCGCACCTGGGTAGGAAAGCGGTCGAAGAGTTGCGCAATCGGCACCATGCGGAAACTCATCGCCCCGGTCTGTAGGCGGGCGCTGAGTTGCTCCAGGTGTTCGACGTTCTTCTGCAAACGCTTGCGGACTTCGTCGATGGACAGCAAGTTGAGCGTCAGCTCCTCGGGCGTGGAGAAGCCGCGCTGCTCGGCGTCGGCGCTCAGTTCCAGGTGGAAGCGGTTGACCAGGGCGGAAAGTTTTTCGGGCAATACGCGCCCGCTGCGGTTCGCGAACAGGGTCCGCAGCTCGCCGACCAGGCGGTGGTTGGCCTCCGCCAGCCGGTCGAGTACCGCTTCCAGGCCGAACTCGTCCATCCGCTGTAGCGCTTGCTTGAAGTGGCGGACGGTGGCGCTCATGGCGGCCACGTCGCTGGCGAGGCGGATGCGACTGATAAAGACCTCCGAGGCGGTGTTCAGCACGTCGTCCAACTTTTCGGTCGGGATGCGAATGTTGTCGGGGGCAGCGGGTCGGGGGGCGGCCACGGTCTTCGGTGCTGCGGCGGCCGGGGCGGCGGTCTGAGCGGCGGCCGGGGCTGGCGCGAGGCTCGCAGCCTCCTGCTTCGCCGTTGCGGGTACTGCCGCCAGTGTGTGCCCGGACTCCAGGGCGGCCAGCGTTGCCAGGACCGGGCCGATCCGCGTATGCAGGGGGCCGCGTGAGGCGACCTCCTCCACCATCTCCTCGAGCAATTTCTTGCCGTCGAGCAACACGTCGATGAGCGGCGTGCTGACCGGGCGCGTCCCCTTGCGCACCTGGTCGAGCAGCGATTCCATGCGGTGGGCCAGCGTCTCCATCTTGCGGACCTTCAGCAGACGCACTCCTCCCTTGACCGTGTGGACCGAGCGGAACAGGTCGTTGACGAGCGGCACCGGGTCGGCGGCCCCCTCCAGCTCGACCAGCCGGTGGCCGACCTGGGCCAGGTTCTCGCGCGACTCCTCGCAGAAATCGCTGGTCAGGCCGACCTTGTCCGCCGGAATCTGTAACTCCTCCGGTCCATCGTCGCACTCGGGGCCGGCAGGAACCGCCGCCGTGGCCGGCGTCGCCGACGCGGCGGGAACGGGAACCGGCAACTCCACGACTGTGGTCGGTTGCGGCAACGCCGCGGGGGCGGCCGGCGGGGGCGCCAGGGTCTGCCGCAGCGGTTCGGCCAGGTAGGTCCGGCATTCCTCGATGACGTCAGTCAGATCGCGCTCGCTGCCACCGCGGGCCGAGAAGTCGTCGAGGATGCCCCGCGCCGTCGTCGTCAGCAGGCTGACGACGTATTCGAGCGAATGGCGCTCGAACGCCTGCAAGGCCCGGCCCAGGTCGAGTCCGAAGTCGAGGACGGCCAGTACATGCGTCAACTTGGGCAACTGCAAGAGCGCGGCCATGCCGGAGACCACATGCCCGCGGCGGTAGAGCTGATCGAAGACGCTTTCTTCCTGACCCTTGACGGCTTTGACCGTGTCCGCAACCCAGGCGAGGGCGGTGCCGGCCTCCGCGCGCAGACGCGGCAACAGAGCCTGGACGACCGGGCCAGTCGGCGTCGAGACGGCCGGCTGATCATCCGGCCAGACGTCGAGCAACGTCGGGGGATAGGTTTTCACCCTTCCGACCTCCGATACGGTTGTAACGGCGGCGCGTCGAAGACGGCGGACACCGCCAGGACGAACAGGGTGCCATCCTCACCTTCATGCATGCCGGCCGCGAAGCGAGTCATTTCTCCCGACAGGACCATGTCGGCTTTCTGGAACTTCTCCGGCGCCAGCCGGCGGATGCCGGTCACCTTGTCCACGCACAGGGCCAACTCGGCACTCTCCTCCTTCAGGACGACGAACTGGTTGCGTTCCTCGAGCTGCCGGGGCGGCAAACCCAGTTCGACAGAGATGTCGAGACAGGCCAGCACCTGGCCGCGCAGGTTGAGCAGGCCACGGACGATCGGCGGAACCTTGAACAAGGGGGTCACGTCGTAGCCCTCAATGATCTCGATCACGTGTTCGACCGGGATGCCGAACAACACGCGCTCAATGCGGGCGCACAAGAAGATACGTCCCTCATATTCGGCGACCGCGTCCCGGCGCACCGCCGGCCCCATAGCACCCGCCAGGAGCTGCTGGTTGGTGAAATGGCTCTTGACCAGGCGAACGATGGCGGCGACGGCCAGCAAGATCAGGGCGTTGTCCCGATAGGCGCACGCCTTCTCGACGTACGCGCCGTTCGCCTCGGCCCGACCGCCCGACTGGGAGAGGGCGTCCAGGGCGACGACGCCGACGAAGCGATCCATGGCCAGGCCGAAGACCACCCCGTCGTGCCGCACGACGACGAAGGTCTTCGACAGCACCGTCGTGCGTCCGCTGCTCAGGGCGGTCGGGTCGAAGACGGGCAGCAGGTACTCGCGGTGGCACACGTTGCCGAGGCAGCCGGGCAGCGCGCCGTGGAACGGCAGCAGTGCCGGCATTTCGACGATCTCGACCACCTGCGTGACCGGCAGGGCATATTGCAGGCCGCCGTGGGCGAAGATGAAGAACGTCTCCGAGGTGTGCGCGTTCATGGCAGCGTCCCCGCAACGGCTCAATACTTCTTGAAATCCCGGACGCTCGGGTCGTCCGGCGGGCCGTTCTCGCGCGCCTCGAGGAGGGGTCGCCCCCCGCCCGTCGGCCCCGGTCGCCGCTTCGCCGGCGCTGGCAACCTGGGGCGGCCCGGCTGTGTCACCACGGGGCGCCTCGGCAACAACTCGACTTCCGCCTCGTCTTCCTCCAATCGGAAGACGGCGACAGTCTGCTGCAAATCCTCGGCCAGGCTGGACAGCGACTCGGCGGTCGCGGCCAGTTGCTGCGCCGCCGCCGCGTTCTGCTGCACCACCTTGTCCAACTGCTGCACCGCCTGGTTAACCTGTCCGGCCCCGATGCTCTGCTCGTCGCTGGCGGCGCTGATGCCCTGCACCAGATCCTTGGTCTTCTCGATGCGCGGCAACAGGTCGGCCAACATGCGGTTGGTGGCCTCGGCGACCTCCTTGCCCTCGGCCGACGACTGCACGATCTCGCTGGCGGCCTGCTTGCTGATCTCGGCTAACTTGCTGACCTCCGAGGCGACCACGGCGAAGCCCCGGCCGTGTTCCCCCGCCCGTGCCGCCTCCACCGAGGCGTTCAGGGCCAACAGTTCCGTCTTGCGGGTGATCTCCTCGACGATGACAATCTTCTCGGCGATGCCCTTCATGGCGGTGGCCGTGCGCTGCACCGACTGGACGCACTTCTTGGCGTCCTCGGCGACGTGCGTGGCGATTTTCTCCGTCTGGTCGGCGTTACTGGCGTTCTGCTTGATGCCGGCGGCCATCTCCTCCATCGCCGCCGACGTCTGTTCGACCGAGCTGGCCTGGTTGCCGGCGCCCTCGGAGACCTGGCCGGCGGCGCCGCGCAGCTCCTGGCTGCCGGCGGCGACCTCGGCGGCGACCCGCTGAATGTTCTCCACCGTCTTGCGGAGGTGGGCGAGCATCCCCTCCAGAGCCGTGCCCAGCGAGTCGCGGTCCGAGCGCCGCACCCCTTCGACGGTCAGGTCGCCGCGGGCGATGTGCTCGGCCACCTGGGCCATCGCCGCCTGAGAATCAATGGCCTTGTTGAGTGCCACGGCCATGCGGCCGATCTCGTCGCGGCGGTCCACGGTGGCCCGCTGACTCAGATCGCCCTGCGCGACTGCCTCCAGGACCAGCACGGTGTTCTTCAGCGGCGTCGCGATCTCGCGGGCGATCAGCAGGCCCAGGACCATGCCGAGCAGAACCCCACCCACGATCAGGGCCAGCATCATCTGCCGGCTCACGAGATAGACGTCGCGAGAATTTGGCGAACGTGGACCGGTTCTTGAACCAGCGCGCTGCATTCATCGGACGTTTCTCCCGCGAAGCAATTCCGTCGGACCCCGTCAGCAACCCGCACTAAGAGCCTATCCCAGTAGACGTGATTCGTAGAATCTCTTGGTACTTGAGTTTACACCACGAGATCCGCTCTAAGCTGCCATTTTTAACAATTACTTCCAAGGGTGCCGGCGAAAAACCGGGGGACTGACGTCCCCCGCTAGCCGAAATCAATGCTGAATGGCCACTAACTGGCGTTGGCGACTCTCCCCCTGAAGAGACTTGTGATGGCTCGGAAGATGCGCGCAGACAACTCAGCCTTGCGCTCCTCGATGACGGCCCGGTCCACGAGTTTTTCCGACGCCAGTTTGCGCAGGGCCAGGATCTCGGCCAGCTAGCGCATCACCTCCGGTTGGCGGTCGAACAGGGGCATGATGTCCTCCTTGGTGATTTCCAGCACCACGGTGTTCGTCAGCGCCCGGACCGTGGCCCCGCGCGGCTCGCCGGTCAGGAGGGCCATCTCGCCAAAAACGTCGGGGACGCCCAAGCGGGCCACCTCAACCGGTTGGCCGTCCTTGCCGGGAACGAAGACGGCCACACACCCCTCCAGTACGACGAACATCGAGTCGCCGGCCTCGCCCTTCTCGACGATCGCGTCGCCGGCGGCGAACTCATGCCGCGGCGGTTTCTGGCACAGTTCGGCCAGGGACTCGTCGGGGAAGGGGCGGAACACTTCGACGGCGCGGACCACCTCGAACTCGCCGATGCGCCGGGCCGAGTCGCCGTCCTCGCGCCGCCGCAGCATCCGCCGCGGCGGCACGTCCAGGCCGATGCCCGCGTTCCGCAGGTGTCGCCAGATGTTCCGCAACACGATCCGGCGGGTGCTTGCTCGATGCCATCGGCCGTCGATCCGACGTCGGTGCCGATCTCGCGCTGGGCGATGAGCGCCTTCTTGTGAGATCGCGGGGCTCTCCACGTTGCGGATCAGGCCGCCGATCCGCACTTGCGGCGCGGAGCCGGACTGGAAATGGACGTCCGAGGCCCCCTGATCAGCGGCAAACTTGAGCAGTTCCTCAAATCTGCCAAGTCCACCCTCAACTTCAGCCAGGGGACAAGCCCCTTGCTTCAGCTATGGGGTCGCTGACGGTTGCGCTCCACGGCAAGTCCATCCTGGGCGCCAAAGCCCAGATATGCACCGCGACTTGCAGCATGCCCGTTCGAGTGGGCAAGTACAAGAGAGTTCACTGGGCACGCCCGTTCAGAATTGATCGGCCTCCGCCTCCCGCGGTCTCGTCCGACGCCCGATCGACAAGCTCGGGCTCCAGTCCCAGGAGATAGCGCGCGGCAAGCAGCCTGCGTTGCATGTCGCTCAGCCCGGCGAACTCGGCACGCAGGCGGACGAGCACGTCGGGGACGT
>Ga0116218_1002044_pt1 | contig 11653 bp, 8 predicted proteins | sample Sb_taG_2_FD_88966 | JGI IMG/M metagenome (GOLD analysis project Ga0116218, IMG submission 88966) | Peat soil microbial communities from Weissenstadt, Germany - Sb_50d_5_LS metaG | ecosystem: Environmental > Terrestrial > Soil > Wetlands > Peat | place: Germany: Weissenstadt | collected 2010-09-21 | reverse complement strand
GGCGGCATCGTGGACGACTTGCGGGACGGGCGTCTGAATGCCGAGATTGCTGCGGTTGCCGTTCACGCTCGCGTAGTAGGCGAAACGCTCGCTGTGGCTGCCGAGGCTGAACTGGTCGTTGGTCTGGTAGAAATTGCCGGCGCTCAGGACGAGTTCGGCCTGGCGGTTGCGCTCGAATCCGGTGCGGGGCACGACGTTGAAGACACCATAAGTGCGGTCGCCCAATTCCGCGCCGTAGCTGCCGCGACTGACTTCGAGATAGTCGATGTCCTTGGGATCGAACTGCGGGCCGAGGTTGGAGGCGATGTTGGTGTTGGGCACCGGAACGCCGTCGAGCAGCCAGCTGGTTTGATGTCCGCCGCGAATGTGAAGCTGGTCGTGCGTGATGTAGGCGCCGGGCACGTAGTCGGTGATCATGGCCAGGCTGTTGGAGCGATCCGCGCCGGGAGTGTGGGCGATCTCGAGACGATCGACGACGGTGGTCGGAGTGGAGGAATCTGTAGGGGCGGCTTCGGGCGTGCCGGAGACGTTGATGGTCTCTTTGGCTTCGGCGACGTGGAGCGCGAAATGCAGCACGGGCGGCGTGCTGGACATGACGAGGACGTCCTGCCGCGATTGCTCGAAGCCGAGTCCGGCCACGGTGACGACGTATTCGCCAAGCGGGACGGCGTTGAAGGTGAAGTTCCCGTTGGCGTCGGAATTTGCGGTGGTCGACCAGTCGGAGGACTTCGCCTTGATCATGACCATGGCATTTTGGACGGGGCGATGCTGGGGATCGTGGATGACTCCGCGCACGGAGCCCACGACCGCGGCGAAGGCTGATAGAGTGAGGCAGGCGGCGAACAGCGGGATGCGGATTGAGGGCATGAGTTTTCTTGGTGACCTTTCAGGCGCCGGCCGCAAAGAGCGGCCGGGCTTTGCCCGGCGGACAGCCGAGGGCGGCTGTCCCCACATAAACCGGGTCTGAGACCCGGTCCCACACGAGCAATTACGGGTGCGGGAGTATTGCGCGATCTGTCAGATGAGGGAGACTTGCGGGGGAGCGCGAGTGGATTGGGATGCGGAGAGAACTGCGGCTCGGAAATCGGGATTCAATTCGGCTGCGCACGCACTTACGTTGTGCGGGAACAGCGCTGTCATTCGCGGCTGCGGATGTGCGCACTGGGACGTGGTCACGGCGCGGCAGCAGTCGTGGTTGCAGCAGGCGGTATCGCGGATGGAGCGCTCATCCGATTCCGGGCCCGAACCGTGGCACTGGTGTACGCCGTTGCGAAGACAGCAGGCATGCGGGGGCGCAGCCGTGGCCGCCAACGCCAGGGGAACGAAAGTTCCGGCGAGCGCGAATAACAGCAGAAATCTGGCGGTCAGGCGCTGCATGGTTTGTTATGCGATCAGAACCCCAAGGTTGGCGCAAGCATAGAACAGAATACTGAGTGTGTGCAAGCAGAGGTGAGCATTCCGCACAACCCACCACTTCTCGCGCAAAATACGCGCGAGAAATGGGGCACCCGGCTCAGGTTAGGCCAGGTTCGAAAGATACTCTAGAGATGGGGAGCACCCGGCAGGCGGGCAGGAGTGCCCGCCCCACATGTTCAGGCTTTGCCGTTGATCTTGGCCCACCACCAGCGGACGCCGACGAATAGGAAGCGCCAGTCGTGGAAGAACTCGGGCGGCTTGCCTTCGAAGGCGTGGCCGATGAATTGAAGGATCCATCCGATCACGAACAGTCCCAGCGCGTAGAGCCACAGGCGATGGACGAAGAGGCCGGCGACAAAGACTGCGATCGAAAGCACGATCGTAGGTATGCCAAAGGTGTGGCAGATGCGATTGATGGGGTGCTGGTGGCTGCTGGAGTATTGCGCGATCCACTGCTCGCTGGTGCGGTTGCCTAGCATGCGTCGCAATGATACTACGATTCGGCGGGCGATCGGGAAGGTCAAGATCCCCACCCTCGCTCCTTCGGTTGAGGCTTCGGCTGCCGCGTGGTAGCATCCTTAGTTTTGGCAGGCGGGGTTAACGGAACGGTCGGACTGGTCCGAGGTTCCTGTCCTTATCCTCGTCATTCTTAGTGGCCGTTTCCTTCCCGCGCCTGCCGGAGGAGCCCAACTTGAAAGTCTATTCGGGAGCAAACATCAGGAATGTTGCGATGGTCGGACACGGGCACGCGGGGAAAACTTCGCTCGTGTCGGCCATGCTGTATACGGCGGGCGCGACCCCGCGGCTGGGGCGGGTGGACGACGGATCGGCCACGACCGACTACGACGAGGAAGAGATCGCGCGCAAGATGTCGATCTCAATGGGCGCCGCGGTGGTTGAATGGGCGACGTCGTCGGGCACAACGAAGATTAATATTCTCGATACACCCGGCTTCAGCATGTTCGTCCACGAGGCCAAGATGGTGCTGCCGGTGGTGGACGCGGCGATCGTAGTGGTCGATGGCGTGGCCGGCGTGGAAGTCGTGACCCAGCGCGTATGGAATTACTGCGAGGAGTACAAGACGCCGCGGCTGATCGTGGTGAACCGCATGGATCGCGACCGCGCCAACGCCGAGCGCGTGCTGGAATCGCTGACCAACGCCTTTGGCCGCGACGTGATTCCGATTGAGCTGCCGATCGGCGCGGAGAAGAGTTTGACCGGCGTAGTGGATCTTGTGCGCATGAAGGCCTACACCTACGAACTGGGCGGGAACGGCAAAGGGAAAGAGACGGAGATTCCCGACAACATGCGGGCGCAGGTGCAGGAAGCGCACGAGATGCTGGTGGAGCTGGTGGCCGAGGGCGACGATAAGTTGATGGAGAAGTTCTTCGAGGCGGGAACGCTGGGCGAAGAGGATCTGATTCCGGCGCTGCACAATGCGATCCGCGAAGACAAAATCTTTCCTGTCATTTTCAGCTCGGGGTTGGGCAACATCGGCGCGGACCGCGTCATGGATTTTATTGTCGACTACACGCCCGCGCCGTCGGAGCACGAGTGGGTGCAGGGCGAGGCTGGCGGAAATGGGGATGCCCCCAAGCGGCATGAGTCGGATGAAGAGCCGGCATCGCTGTATGTGTTCCGCACGGTTTCGGACGCGTTTGCGGGCCGAATTTCGTACTTCAAAGTTTTCTCCGGCGTGCTGAAGAATGATGCTTCGCTGCAGAACTTCAGCCGCAGCGGGCAGGAGAAATTCGCGCACATCCAGGTCATGCAGGGAAAGACGGCGATTCCGGTGCCGGAGCTGCATGCCGGCGACATTGGCGCGGTGGCGAAACTGAAAGACACGCTGACCGGTGACACGCTGGGCGACAAGTCGGCGCCCATTCAATATCCGCGGGTAAAGCTGCCGGAGCCGGCGATTACGTTTGCCATCGAACCCAAGAGCCGGGCGGATGAAGACAAGCTGGGGCCGGGAATCCATAAACTGATGGAAGAGGATGCGATGCTGCGATTCTTCCGCGATCCGCAGACGAAAGAATTTCTCATTGCGGGCACGGGCCAGCAGCACATCGAAGTGATTGTTTCGAAGCTGAAGAAGCGCTATCACACCGAAGTTGTGTTGAAAGCGCCGAAGGTGCCTTACCGCGAAACCATCCGCGGGAAGGCCGATGTGCAGGGACGCCACAAGAAGCAGACGGGCGGCCACGGCCAGTATGGCGATTGCAAGATCCGGATGGAACCGCTGCCACGGGGCGGGGAGTTCGAGTTTGTGAACGACATATTTGGCGGCGCGATTCCGAAGAACTATATTCCGCCGGTGGAAAAAGGAATTCGCGATGCTGCCGCGCGCGGCTATCTCGCGGGATTTCCCGTGGTAGATTTTCGCGTCGTGCTGTACGACGGGTCGTATCACGATGTGGATTCGAACGACTTGTCGTTCCAGATGGCGGGCCGCATTGCCTTCAAGAAAGCGATGGAGATCGCGAAGCCGACGCTGCTCGAACCTATTATGGCGATGGAAATTACGGTGCCCGATGACTTTGCGGGCTCGATCATGGGCGACTTGAACAGCCGCCGCGGGCGCATCCAGGGCATGGACAACAAGGGCGGCAACACGGTGGTGAAAGCGGAAGTACCCATGGCCGAGATGCTGACTTATGGCGTGGAGCTGACGTCGATGACGCAGGGCCGCGGCAGCTTCAACATGGAAATGCATCACTACGACGTGGTGCCGGGGCAGCTGCAGGAGAAGATCATCGAGAAGGCGAAGGCGGAGCGGGGCGAGGTGAAGGAAGAAGAAGAGTGAGGACGCCTTGAGGTGGTGGCTCCCGACGACGTCGAAGGTAGTCCTGCTTCTCGTGGGCTTGGCTTCTCTTGCGCCCTGTGAGGAGCCCGAAAAAGTTTCGGTTTGCCAACTGAAAACAGATCCTGCTTCTTTCAATCACAAATTGGTACAGGTAACCTCGTTCCTGTCTCACGGATTTGAAAACTTCACGCTGCAGGACCCAAGCTGTGGCACTTGGCCCGATATTTGGCTTGAGTACGGCGGTGAAGCTGCATCGGGGACGATGTACTGTTGTGGCGTGACGAATGCTCGAACTCGACCCCAACAGCTGGAAGTCGAGAATGAATCAGTACCGCTACTCGACGACGAGAATTTCCGCGAACTCGATGGCCTCCTCCAAGCTTCCCAGACGTATGCGACGGCGCATGGCACTGTAGTCGGTCGTTTCTTTTCTGGGAAAGAAATTTCTTATCCAAATGGCAACGCTGGGGCGGTTACGGACACATGGGATGTTGCAGTCTGCTCGTCATACAGCAAGTTCTAGCCGTGGACCCTCATGACCGCAATGACCTGGATTATGGGTCATACGTCGACCAGCCAGACGTTGACAAGCTGAAGTGCGGCGGCTATCAGGATTTGATCGACATTCTGCCCTACCGGGAGATGCTCGCGGCGCAGGAGAGCGCTGAGAGTGGCGAACGAAGGTGGGCCTTTGGCAGCCCGCGACGGGTGGCAGCAGAAGGGCTAGCGACATTGCTAAGGCCGGACCAAAAGTTGATTCCAAGAATGAAGGTGATCCGGAAGTCTCAGGGCAAGGTGATCTACGAGTGGCATCCGCCCGGCGAAACGCGGTACATGATCGTGGTTAGCCGCCCGTACTGGCTTTCCTTCTACTCTCATAGCCAAGGCAAAGTCGCCTGGGTTCTGGCTGCGGCGTACGAGTTGTGCCGTAATTAGAGCGTTCCTACGCTGCTGTGAGAGGGAGACCGGAACGGGGCGAGGTGAAGGAAGAGGAAGAGTAGCGAGTACCCAGTACCCAGTACTCAGGGAACGCTATAGGGATCCTTCGACTGGGCATGAACGCCTTGCGGGCGCTCATGCTTCGCTCAGGATGACAGAAGGAATGGGAGGTTCGGAATGAAAGTAATCCTTATTCTTGGGTGCTTTGTTTTTTTTCTTTTCGCCCTGGCGACGCTTGGACACGCGGCGGCCGAGCCACAGGTTTTCTCCACATCGGCCGGGCCGGTCAAGATCACTCCGCTCAACCATGCCAGCACGTTGATTGAGGCTGGCGGGAAGGTGATCTATCTTGATCCTGCCAAGCCGGTGAAGTTCGCGGGTCTTCCCAAGGCTGACCTCATTCTGATCACCGACATTCACGGGGACCACATGGACCCCGATTCGATTAAGGACATCAGCAAGGCGGACACGGAGATTCTGGCGGCGCCGGCAGTGGTCCAGACCGTTACCAGCGCCAAGCCTATCGCGAACGGTGAAACGAAAACGGGGCAGGGCTTCACCATCGAGGCAATCGCGGCTTACAACCTGAAACGCGGGCCGGCTGAAGGAAAACTGTTTCACGACAAGGGACGCGGCAATGGGTACGTGCTTACCTATGGCGGTAAGCGCTTCTATTTCTCCGGCGACACCGAAGGTGTGCCGGAGATGCGGGCGCTGAAGAACATCGATGTGGCGTTCGTGTGCATGAACCTGCCGTACACCATGCCGCCGGAAGAGGCTGCGGACGCGGTGAAGGCGTTTCATCCGAAGATCGTGATTCCTTATCACTACCGCGGGTCGGATCTTGCTGTCTTTCAAAAGGGATTGGAAGGGACTGGAATTGAGGTGCGGCTGCTGGAGTGGTATCCGAAGTAGTTCGAGTCGAGCTTTGCTCGACCGGACAGCCGAGGGCGGCTGTCCCCACATTCGTCCTTAGTCTTTACGACTTGAAAACCTCCTCTACGGGCCTGCGGAATATTTTTGCGATCTTGAAGGCCAGGGGGAGGCTGGGATCGTATTTCTCCGTCTCAATCGCATTGACCGTCTGGCGCGAGACGCCGAGCTTCTCGGCGAGGTCGGCCTGAGTCCAGTTGAGCTGGCCGCGCAGATCGCGCACGCTGTTTTTCACTGGTACCTCCGCTTGGCGATGGCCAGGCCAAGACTCCATAGCAGGATCAGCAGAGGCGCGACCCAGCTCACATCAAAGCGGGGCAGTCCGGCGTTCTGCTGAAATGCCCAGGTGAGCGTGATGAGGCAGGTGGCGAGAAAGCTAAATGCGACCGCTTCGAGCTGAATGCGCCGCTGCAGCTCGTCGAGCCCGCGGAAATATCGCATGAAGGCCAGCAGGGCGAAGCCCGAGGGGATAATCGGCAGGAACGCAATGCCGTAGCCGAGCGGAGTGTGCTCGTGTCCCCGCAACATCCACATCGAAAGGGGAACCATCACCGAGTAGGCGGCCATCGAGCCGAGGAATTCTTTTAGGTAGCGCTTGTTGTTGGCGTCCACTGAGATTCTCCACGTCAAGTATGCTTGACATATGAAAATGTAAAGCACGCTTGACATCGGTGTCAAGGGGGAAATTTCTGATCAGCGGAAGGAAAAGAGGGCGGAACGGATTGACGTGACGGCCAAGAAAAAGGGGCCGTCCTGTCGGACGGCCCATGTTTCGGTGACAAGAACCTAGTCGCGATCTCCACCAAACAGGTCGGACATCGTGTGCACACCGTCGTCGCAGGCGTGATTCAGGCATGGCAAGCCGAAGCCTGCTTCGAGAGTCTTGGTCAGCGAGAAGTGAGTATAGTACTTCGCGCTCGAACGGCCGTGGGGCCCGTAGTTGGTATCCACGATGACGAGAACCTGGTTCAGGTTGGGCACGAAGCTGTAGTCGTTCTCATCCCACACCGTCACGATTGCGTTGTGGCCCCGTTGCCACGCCGGAGAATTGTGGATCGCCGACACAATCGTTCTTAAGGTGAGGTCGCCAACAGAGATCAGCGCTGGGTTCAGACCGGCCTGCGAGCTATCGGTGACGGGATCAAAGGCGCACTGCGCGCCGGCGTTGCCGCGTCCGTGCTGATCGTTGCACTGGTTGGGCGAAATCAGCGAGAAGGCGGGGAGGTGGCCGGAACTAAGGTCGTCGTAGAGGCCACCTTTGCCTTCGAAACCCACGACGTTGGCCAGGCTGTTGTTGGGATCGTGGCCCTCCTGCACGCTCTTGAAGTACACAAACGGGTTGTGCTTCGCGGCATATAGTTTGACGAAGGCTGCCGAGCCGCCCAGCGAGTCGGGGATGGTCGAGAGGTCGGTGAAGTACCCATCGCTGTAGGCGATGCCATCAGCTCCGGCGGCAGGCAGGCTCTCCTGATAACTCTTCCAACGGCGGCCTGTTTCGGCCAACTGATCTCCGATCATTTTGCCAGTGGTGTGGGCAGCCGGAATCGAACTGCCATCAATGTCGATCAAGCCCGGTGGGCAAGGATCGGTTACCGACGGATTGGGACACTCATTCGTAAGGTCGATGGCCGGCGTGGCGGCGTCCATGCCTTCGCCTGCGATGGGGCAAACGGCTGCGCTCGACGGAAAGTCGGTGGTGGTATAGCCGGGCGGCACGATATTGGGAGTGCAGTTGGCGTTGTGCCAGTCGGGAGCGTTGTCACTGCGCACGCCAAAGTTCGAGGCCCCCACGATTTCCAGGTAGTTTGTGGAGCTGGGGTGGCCGACCGCGAAGTAATTCGTCGCCGAGTTGGCGAACTGCGCGTATCGGTTCGCGAACGGTGCGTTCGGATTTCCTACGATCTGGCTGTAGCCGTGGTTTTCCATCATGATCACGAACACGTGATCGAGTGACGGAATTCCTCGGGGAGCGTCGCCTCGCTGGGCGAACACGGTGCCGGTGAGTGCGGCCAGTAGGGCCGTTGCTAGTATGGTGTTCTTCATGGGTTGTCTCCTGAACTTTCGGGTGAAGCCCTGGGTCTGGAAGTCGGGCTCCGGGCATGTTCAAGTCCTGCCAGGACGCCGAGATCCAGCCGGGTCAACCAGAGACCCTAGTGGGAATTTGTTAACCGGCGGTGACAGAGAAGTTAAGATTGCGTAAATTCAGAGGAATCAGACGCCAATTGCGCGGCTTCGCATTTCGTTCTACCATCCGAAGCAGTGGCTACCGCGAAAAACAATCCCAACTTGAATGCGAACCGCGAGAATGCGAACCGCGAGCGGCTGGTTTCGGCTGCGCCCGTGGAGGACTATTCCTCGTTTGAACTAAAACTGCGGCCGCAGCGCCTGGCTGAGTTCATCGGGCAGAAAAAGGTCAAAGAGAATCTGGCGGTCGCGATCGAGGCCGCCCGCTCGCGCGGCGAGGCCATGGACCACGTGCTGCTCTACGGGCCTCCGGGGCTGGGCAAGACGACGCTGGCCAACATTATTGCGAACGAACTGGGCGTGCACTTTCAGCCGACGGCGGCGCCGCTGCTGCAGATCAAGGGCGATCTTACCGCGATCATCACCAACATGCAGGATAAGCAGGTCTTGTTCATCGACGAGATCCACCGGCTGCAGCCGGTACTCGAGGAGTTGCTGTATTCGGCGCTGGAAGATTACAAGCTGGACATCATCATTGGACAGGGTCCGTCGGCGCGCACGCATACGCTGGAAGTGAAGCCGTTCACCTTCGTGGGCGCGACGACGCGGGCCGGACTGATTTCGGCGCCGCTGCGGTCGCGCTTCGGCATCGTCCTGCGGCTCGAGTTTTATACTCCCGACGACTTGCAGGTGATTGTGGAGAGGTCGGCGGAAATCCTCGGAGTTGAAGTGGATGATGCGGGCGCGAAAGAGATTGCGGGACGCTCGCGGGGCACTCCGAGAATCGCCAATCGTCTGCTGCGGCGTGTGCGTGACTACGCGCAGGTGCGAGGCGCTGGCAAGATCGACGAGCCTACGGCGAAGGCCGCGCTCGAGATGCTGGAAGTCGATCAGTATGGGTTCGACGAAGTGGACCGCCGCCTGCTGTTGACGATCATCGAAAAGTATCAGGGTGGTCCGGTGGGCGTGAACACCCTGGCCGCGGTGCTGGCAGAAGAACCGGACGCCATCGAAGAGATTTACGAGCCCTTCCTGATGCAGGCTGGGTTTCTGAACCGTACTCCGCGCGGGCGCGTCGCCACCCAGCTGGCGTATGAGTATTTCGGAATTCGGCCGAGTCGAAGTCAAAGTTCGTTGTTCTAGCTGCGGACGCAACAGGGGCTGAAGCCCGCATTGATTCCGACCCCTTACGCGGCCCTCGAAGGGCCGCTCTTCCACGGTGGTGGAACGCATTTTCAGGTTTTCCGCAACGGCTGAGGGATTTGCCAGACCGTCTCTAGTTCGGCAAACCTCACAAACTCACTTTGCTGTTTTGTCTGGCGGACGCATGGTGTATCGTGCTCGATTCCGGCTTGGGCTGGAGGAGCGAGGAGCGGGTGCGGGCGTTCTTGCGTTTGCCACGGGGGGCGGGTCTCACGGTGGGGCTGAAGCTGGTGAGCGCGGCGGCTGTGGTGCTGGTCGCGAGCGTGGTGTGTCCCTTGAGTTTTGCGCAGGATAACGCCTCACAGAATACCGTCCAGTCGCAACCTCCCGCTGCCTCGATGCAAAGCGCCGTCCCGGCGTCGGCCTTGGGTCCGCCTGCCCTGACGATTCCGCGATTGCAGCGGCCCCCGGCGCTGGAAGATTTCCTGAGCATGCAGCCGCAGGGAGAAATCGCCGGGCAAATGGCGAAGGTCACCGGCTTTACCCAACGCAATCCGCACGACGGAGAAGCGGTTTCCGAGTCCACCGACGCCTACCTGGGCTACGACCAGAAGAACCTTTATGTGGTGTTCGTGTGCTTCGACGATCCCAGGAAGGTGCGCGCCCGGATGTCCGCGCGCGAAGACGTCTACGACGACGATCAGGTCGAAATCATACTCGATACGTTTCACGACCGCCGCCGCGCCTATGCCTTTCAGACCACGCCGCTGGGCGTGCAGTGGGACGCGATCTGGACTGAGGCGTCGCGCGAAGAGCAGACCGCGGGCCATTTCGATACTTCGTTCGATACCGTGTGGGATTCGCGCGGCAAGGTCACCGAACGCGGCTTCGTCGTATGGATGGCGATTCCCTTCAAGAGCCTGCGCTTTCCCGCAGCCAAACAGCAGGAGTGGGGCATCATTCTGTATCGCGGGATCACGCGCAAGACCGAAGATGCTTTCTGGCCGCACGTTTCCTACAAGATCGAAGGCCGCCTTGGCCAGGCTGCAACCCTTTACGGCCTCGAAGGAATTTCCCCTGACCACAGCATCGAACTGATTCCTTACGGCCTGATGCGGGGGTTCCGCGCGCTGGATACGCGCGATCCAACCAATCCCTATTTTCAGCATGCCGAAGTGCAGGGCCAGCCGGGCCTGGACGCCAAGTTCGTCATCCATGACCATTTCGTCGTCGACATAACGGCGAACCCGGATTTCAGCCAGGTGGAGTCCGAAGACCCGCAAATCACGGTCAACCAGCGTTTTGCGGTTTATTTCCCGGAGAAGCGCCCGTTTTTCCTGGAGAACGAAGACTTTTTCCGCACGCCGCTGGACTTATTTTTCACGCGCAGCATCGGCGATCCTTCGGCCGGAATCCGCCTCACTGGAAAAGACGGACCGTACTCGGTCGGAGTAATGTCTGCCGACGATCGCAGCCCCGGACTGGCAGTGCCCGACTATAGCCCGTACTCCGGCATGCGTTCGTATTTCACGGTCGCACGCGTGAGCCGCGACATCTTTCGCCAATCGAGCGTGGGCGCGCTCTACACCGACTGGGAGTGTCCCACCACCGGAGAATACAACCGCATCGGCGGCGTCGACACGCACCTGAAATTCAATCCCAACTGGACGCTCGATGGCCAGGCCGTGACCGCTTCGAGCAACCTGAATCTCAATTGTGAAGCGAATCTCTACCCCTTCAGCTCGGGCAACCGCGGAAACAACGACCACTACGCCGGCCCCGCCGCGCGGCTCGAACTGCATCGCGACGGCCTGCATTTTACCTACGACGGGACTTACAACGACATCAGCCCTGGCTTCGTATCGATTCCCGGCTTCATCAATCGCGTGGACATTCGCGAAACCCAGCAGGAGGCCGATTACCGCTTTCGACCAAAAAAAGGGTGGGTCGTCGACTGGGGCCCGTCGCTTATCGCTCGCTATGACTTCGACCACACCGGCCTGCGCCTCGACACCGACTACGTTCCTTACCTGGCGGTTCAAGGGCGGGGGCAGACGATCATCCTATTGCGTCCATACGAGGAGTCTCATGAGCGCCTGCGACCCCAGGATTCTTGTTACTACGGATATTCGCTGTACTGTCCGCCAACTGCATTCGGCAATCAGGATTATCACGAGCACACCAGCGGTGGATCGATCCAGACGGGCTACTTCAAAAAGGTAACGCTCAATG
>Ga0116218_1002042_pt1 | contig 11662 bp, 11 predicted proteins | sample Sb_taG_2_FD_88966 | JGI IMG/M metagenome (GOLD analysis project Ga0116218, IMG submission 88966) | Peat soil microbial communities from Weissenstadt, Germany - Sb_50d_5_LS metaG | ecosystem: Environmental > Terrestrial > Soil > Wetlands > Peat | place: Germany: Weissenstadt | collected 2010-09-21 | reverse complement strand
CGGTATGCTGTTCGTGTAGATAGTCCATGTTGAGAGTCTATACAACAGTACAAACACGTCAAGAGTTTAGCCATTCATCCCCGCTCTCAAGTGACGGGGCTTTCTGGCTGGTTTCCTGTAAAGGCGCTTGCCTGACGTGTCAGGTTGGTTAGCTGACGAACGTCGCCACCACCAGCAGGAACCATACCGATCTGTCCTCGATACCAGTCTGTGTCATCGGATCCTGTTGAGTAATAGAGGGCAAAGTGTTTGCTATCAGGCGACCATGCATATTCCCAGACAGTCAGCCCATCAGGTGTGACGGGTTCTGGGATGTCATAATCTGGTCGAATCGTCCAAAGGCGTTGATGGCGATTAGGAACCATGACAAGAGGATCGCTTTTCGGTTTCTCACCGTCTCGCGAAAGGAAAGCGATTCGTTGTCCATCAGGCGACCATTCCAGGTCGCTTACCCCATCTGGCATTGTACAAACTTGCCTGGCTTCGCCTCCTTGCGCTGACATCAAGTAGAGTTGCGCTTTGCCTGGCTTTCCCTCTATCTTCATTTTTGAGATGTAGGCTATATGCTGGTTATCAGGTGACCAGCGCGGGCAAATATCGTGTCCGGGACCTTTCGTCAGAGGTCTCGGCTCACCTCCATGGGTATCAACGACCCAGATACGTCCTTGCCGTTTGGGCAGATCAGAAACTGGTTCCATTAATACATATGCGACTTGTTGACCATCGGGAGAAAGTTGAGCATCTGTCGGTAAACGAAGCGTTTCCATCATGCCTGGAGTTACAGGAATGCGGGTTGATTGATCGCTTTTCATAACAGGCCTTTCACTGAGTTGAAAAGTGAGTATAAGTCAGGTTGTGGCTGTTATTATACCAGCCTGCCGAAACACATGCATTGAAAAACTTCGGCTGACAGGTGCGAAGAGAAGAAACTATCTCTGAAGGTTTTGAAGTCTCGAAGTTCGTAACGCTTTCTGTAACGTTTTTGAGACGTACCTATGGTAGAATCATGGTGGATCAATGAGTTGCCATCGAATACTTTATCACTCGAAAAGAGGGAATAGGATTGTATCCGTGGAACTATCTGCCTCAGAAACCATGAACGGCAAAAACCCGCGTGCACCTGGCGAGACAAATACGCGCCTGTCTGGTCGCTGGCTTATCCTGGCACGGGCCACGTGGATTATCCTTGCCGCATTTGCTTTTGTGTTGCTTGTAGTTAGTCTCCCACAAATTCCGGCTTTTTTCGCGCATCTCCAGCAGCCTTGTATCGGTAAGGTCTGCGAGCAAAATAATGGACAGCTTTCATCTTCTGCATTGCAAGCGTTAGCAAAGTTCGGTATCAGTCCAGTAATGTATGCTATCTTCGCTGTTGCTACAGTCGCTTTCATTCCGGCAGTGGTCTGGATGCTGGTCGGCGTGATCCTGGTATGGCGCAAATCCGATGATTGGATGGCATTGCTGGCATCACTTCTGCTTATATTCTGGGGAGTGAGCTTTGCAACTGGGGTAGGAAATTTCGTGCCATCTTCTCAGATATGGCAAAGGTCATATTCGCTCCTACAAACCCTCGCCCAGGCATTGTTTTTCTTGCTATTTTGCCTCTTTCCTAATGGTCGCTTTGTGCCCCGATGGGCTGTTTGGCTGGCTATCACAGGTTTCCTGATAGCCCCTTTTAGTGGTTTCAAGGAACTCTTTCCCTCGATTAACTGGTTTTTCTCTGGTCCTTTTTTCTTTTTATTGGTAGCGGCTGTACTTGGTACTCAAATTTACCGCTATGCGCGTGTTTCCACACGCCTGCAGCGCCAGCAGGCCAAATGGCTGATTTTCGGCGTGTCACTGGTTTTTCTCATTAACATCTTGGGCTATAACGTGTTGATCAATATCTTCCCCTGGTTGAATCAGCCAGGTTCATTCGCAAGTGAATTCTTGAGCGCCTATCTCTGGGCTTTGCTTTTCATGAGCATTCCCGTCTCCATCGGCATCGCGATGCTCCGCTACCGCCTGTGGGATATTGACATACTCATCAATCGTACGCTGGTGTATGGCAGTCTGACTGCACTGCTAGCTCTGCTCTACTTTGGCCTTATTTTTGTCTTGCAATCGCTGTTTCAGGGGATGTTTCACCAGAATAACGCTGTCGCCATCGTGGTCTCAACCCTCGTCATTGCGGCGCTGTTCCAGCCGTTGCGCTATCGTCTTCAACGGTTCATCGATCGCCGATTCTATCGCCGCAAGTATGACGCTGCCAAAACCTTAGAGGCATTCAGCGCAACGCTACGCAATGAGGTCGACTTGAACCAGTTGCGTGAGGAGCTGGTAGCTGTTGTGCAGGAGACGATGCAGCCAGCGCATGTCTCGTTGTGGCTGCGCTCACCAGAGCAGCATACTGTGGAACCACGCCGCAAGGAATTGCCCAATATGATGGAAGAGGGTTTTTGAAGTCTGGCAGTTCGTAACGTTTTTGTAACGAGTGTATAGTAATATCATAATCAGGTAGAAGCCGCTTTTCATGGTCTTTGGTTCAACCTTAATGTTTATGAATAAGACCGGTGATTTGAATTGGAGCAATAAATGAGTCTAAGGCAAACTCCGACATCTATCACTGAAAACTCTGAACCGCGCAGTGAAGCAACCACACGCATTTCTGGCCCGTGGCTTCTTGTTGCGCGGGTCTCATTGATAATTATGAGCGCCCTTGTTCTTGTAATCTATGTTTTCGGTACACCGGTCTTCTTTATCAAGCTCTCTAGTCTGAGTGCAGTCTGTCAAAATCTTGGAGAATGTCTGAATCCGGTTCAGGAGAAGGCGCTCCTCACACTTGGTCTCTCGGTCACGACCTATGCGGTCTACTGGGTAGCAGTCAATGTATTGTTTACTTTGGTGTATATGTCGGTTGCTTTGCTTATCGTTTGGCGTAAGTCTGATGACCGTATGGCTTTGTTCGCCTCTTTCTCCCTCGTGGCTTTTGGTGCCTCTTTCACCAGCATTCCGACAGTACTGGCATCCATCTACCCTACCTGGTGGCTTCCGGTCACCCTGCTCGAGGCGATTGGTTTTCCCTCCTTGACTGTTTTCTTATTTGTGTTTCCCAATGGTAGGTTTGTGCCCCGTTGGATGTCCTGGCTGGCTCTAGGGTGGACTGTCTTATATGTGCTTAAAACCTTCTTTCCAGACTCACTCATCAACTTTAACAACTCGTTTCGCCTCCTTCGTCTTCTCATACCACTTATCGTGCTAGGCTCAATAGTACTTGGCCAGGTTTATCGCTATCGGCGGTTCTCGACGCTCGTTGAGCGCCAGCAGACTAAATGGGTTATCTTAGGCCTATCAATTGCCCTGATGGGATTTCTCCTGTTGGGGTTTCTGCCTTCCTTTCTATATGCGAATCGTTTGGCCTTTCTGCCTTTGACCTTCTTAATTACAAGTACCTACCTGGTACTCCTGCTCATCCCGCTTTCGATTGCTATAGCTGTCCTGCGCTATCGGCTTTGGGATGTAGACGTGCTCATCAATCGCACGCTTGTGTATGGTACTTTGACCGCTCTCCTGGCTCTCATCTACTTTGGTTTCGTTATCGGTCTAGAGTCGCTTGTACACCTGTTCACAGGGCAAGCGGGGCAATCTCCAATAGTCATCGTTGCTTCGACGCTCGTCATTGCTGCGCTCTTTCAACCATTGCGCCATCGTCTTCAACGGTTTATTGATCGTCGCTTCTATCGCAGCAAGTATGACGCGGCCAAAACCTTGGAAGCGTTCAGCGCGACGCTGCGTAATGAGGTAGATCTCAGTCAGTTGCGTGAGGAGCTGGTAGCTGTTGTGCAGGAGACGATGCAGCCAGCGCATGTCTCGTTGTGGTTGCGCTCACCAGAGCGGCATACTGTGGAACCACGCCGATTGGAATAGCCCAGTAGGATGAAAGAACTCGGTAGTGAACTGCTACCGAGTTCATCGTCTCTCAGATGGAAAGGGCGAGAGAGGGTACTAACTCGGTTATCCCATCGCAGGGATAAGACCAAGTTGTTGCAACATCGTCATCACATCGTAGTATTGATGGATACTAACAATTTTCCCGGACACGGCCCGGTTCACACTACAGAACCGCAACTCAGAATATCGACCCGTAGGTGGAATATCTCCCATGGGCATATGCAGTGGGCCGGTGTTGGTCCCTCGACCAGTAAACTCAACCACCGCCTGATCCTCTGTGGCAAACACATTGGTTATCTCTACAGTGCTGTCGGGGAAGCCCTCTGCGAAAAAGAGATTGAGCTGCCTGAAGCCATCTGGACCACGAAGTGTTCTCCCAGTAGGGACATCAATGATCTCACAGTCTTCTGCGAGAGCAGCGACAATCTTATCGAGCCAGGCTGGGTCTGTTCGGTGGCTGTTGTACAGGTCAAGCTGTGACCGAGCAAGAGCGACATTTTCCTCTACTGTCATAGTGTCTTCCTTTCTGTAGGTTGCATCCTTTCTAAGATGGGTGTACGTACGAAACTAAGAGAGACAACGGGAGTTGATAGAAAACGACTATAATATTTTGTTAGAGAGGGTAGCTTGCCTTACCCCATCGAAGGTACCACACCTCATTGTTGCAGCAAGCCGAGCGTGTCAGTATTGCCCCATTGTTCGACAGCCTTGCCGTTTACGAGACGGTCAATGAATATTCCTGTCCCGCTTACCTGCTTGCCAGTCGGTGGGATACCCATGAAGTTGCCCAGGTGAGTACCACGAGTCGTGTAGCGAACCACGACGGTGTCCCCTTCTGCGATGATGTCCTCAATAGTAAATTGCTCGTCAGGAAAGGCGGTGTAGAGCATCAAGAGGAATTGTTTGTAGGCTTCGAGACCCTGGATAGTCGTCGAGGCAGTGTGAAACACGACGTCAGGGTTCAAAATCTCATCGAAGACTGCCAAATTCTTCTGATTTAACGCCTCAAAGCCACGGCGGACAATCGCCTTGTTGTCTTCTGTTGAAATAGTAGATACTCCTTTCTGTGTTGCTTGCTTTCACCGATGCGTGAGTGTACGAAACTGAGAGAAACGACGGGAGTTGAAAGAAAAACGATCCAATATTTAGAAAGTGAGGTTACCATAGCAAGTATAAATGATAGACGCAACAATTACAATAAACTCAAAGCCCTAATTTCGCTGATTCTTTGACTTTTGATCGTGTTGGTTCCTTGCAGGTAGGGAGAGCAGATATAGGTTCTCATAATATACAATAAGGAATACAGATGTTTGAATCAAGCTATAGGAAGTTACAAGGTGAAGGAACTCTTTCAAGAAATCATACATGAGCTGGCATCAGGTGAAACAATGGCTGTAGCGACTATTGTCAGGCGCAAAGGCTCCGTCCCGCGTGAGGTGGGGGCGAAAATGCTTGTGCGTCGTGGTGGCGCGATTAGCGGTACCGTCGGTGGTGGCTGTGGCGAGGCTGAAGTGTGGCGCAGCGCTCTAAATGTGATTGATACCAAACGCCCCACGATAGTCCAGGTTGATCTGACTGAAGAGATTGCAATGGAGAGCCAGGGAGTCTGTGGAGGTATCTTTGATGTGTTTGTACAGCCGTGGCATAACAGCGTGCACCCTGGACAGCCAGGCATGCAAGATTTTGCCAGCGCGATCAGTGCTTCCCTGGAAGGCGAACGGGCAGTTGTGCTGGCTAGCATTATTGCTGCTGGTGGCGCATGGCGTCCTTGTATAGGCCAACAAATGCTTGTACATGAAAATAGTGAAACACTTGGCACTCTGATGCTTCCAGGTGCCCCTGATGGGCTTAGTCTCCAGTTGATCGAATCGGCGCAAAAGGCTATCGCAACAGGTAAACCGCAAATTGATAATGTAGGGACGACCCTTGCGGTAGCTCGTCCAGCCGAATCAGCGAATGCCTGGGCGGAGATATTTATCGAGCCGTTTGTTCCTGATCCAGTGTTGTTAATCGCGGGAGCGGGACATATTGCTGCACCGCTTGCCTCGCTTGCTCATTTGATGAACTTTTCGGTAAGTGTGACCGATGATCGCGCATCATTCGCCAACCGCGAACGCTTCCCCACTGCCAAACAGCTAGTGGTAGGTGATATCGAAGCCACGCTCAAAAACTATCCCATAACACCGCGCACGCATATAGTGCTGGTCACTCGCGCGCACGCGCACGATGTGCAGGGGTTACGCACTATTATCGATTCGCCAGCAGCTTATATTGGTATGATTGGTAGCCAGAGACGTGTGTGGGCTGTCTTCAAATTGCTGCACGAAGATGGCGTTCCCGCTGAGAAGTTGGGTCGGGTGCGCGCTCCTATTGGCCTGGATTTAGGGGGCAGTACTCCAGAAGAAATTGCGTTGAGTATTATGGCGGAGATTATTCAGCTTCGTCATGGTGGGTCGGGAGTTGCTATGTCCGAGCCATTACGCGATCGATACATGCAACGATTGAGGCATCTGGATGAAGAATTATAGAAAATTTTAGGCTTTTTACTGATTGATCTGGATAAGGGTAATTGATCTGAGGGCCGATGAATCGGCGATGTGCGCGATAAATCGGCACCTACGGTTGGTTAGATCGTGGTGTTTATTATCTTAGATTATGGGTCTACAAAGGAGAATGAAATCATGACTTTACTTCAACTCTCGATTGACGAAATGCTCACTACGACACGTTCAGTCCGCAAGCGACTGGATTTAGCGCGTCCTGTAGAACCTGAGGTGATTCGGGAATGCCTGGAACTGGCATTGCAGGCACCTACCGGAGCGAATAGCCAGGGCTGGCAGTTTGTAGTCGTGACCGATCCACAACAGCGCAAGGCCCTTGCGGATGTCTATCGAAAAGGATGGGCGCTTTATCTTGAGCGCAGAATGGCTGGTAAAGCAAACTTAGAAGATCCTGCATCAACTACCGAAGGAATGGCCACGCTTGGTAAGATATTGAGATCAGCGATCTATCTTGCTGAGCATATGCACGAAGTGCCTGTACTGGTTGTGCCTTGTATTCAAGGTCGCCCAGAAGGCATGTCCTCTTCCGAACAAGCTGGTGTCTGGGGATCAATTTTACCAGCTGCGTGGAGTTTTATGCTTGCTGCTCGTTCGCGGGGTTTGGGTTCGTCCTGGACGACAGTGCATCTGTATTATGAGCAGGAGGCCGCGGAGGTACTTGGTATTCCCTATGAGAAAGTCACGCAAGCAGCCCTTATCCCTGTAGCTTATACGCAGGGTACTGACTTCAAACCGGCTTCTCGCATGCCATTGGATGCGGTATTACATTGGGATAGGTGGTGAACTTCTTTGATTAGAATCTGGTTGTTCAATATTTATCTCTTGGTTGGTTGCGCTTCCCGTATAGCGCGCGAGGTGAGGATTTTACCAAGGAGTGTTTGCGCAAACGGACGATAGCGCGTATTCTGGAATGCCGCAAAAAGCCAGCGGTCTTCTTGCTTGACTGCGACCAAAGTCTGAACGGAAATCGCGCGGCGCGATGGTTTCTTCTGGTGAGATCGGAGTACTGCTCCTCCGCTGTGGACCAGAGCCACATTGGGTGATAAGAAACGTACTTCCAATGGAATACCGACCTCGACCAACCGGGAACCTTTCAAGATGCCCTCGAAGAGAGGTCGGTGAGCCTTTGCAATCTCGGTGCGTCCGCGTGCATGAGAGCCATCAAAGGCAACGTAATCACCATCCTCAGTGAACAATGCAGCGTAAGCATCTGTATCACCCCAAGCCTCGATAAGCTTTTGATAAAGGGCACGAACAACGGATTCATTTGCTGTGATTTCTGCTTCGCTTAAATGGAAGGTGGCATTGTAGAAATTCGAATCCATTTTGTGTTCCTTTCTTGATATAGTAACCATTTAGATTTGATTGATCAGAGTAGCGGTTTGTCCTGTTCAATCGATGACAAGAATTTACAGTTGTTTAACCTCAGTTTCTGTGATAGTATTTTTATTACATTTAGCCTGATATCTCGAACAATCAAAATATCAGATCAACCGTATTATTATGTATAGAGGTGTATTTTGTCAAGTCTAGACGAATTTTCTAAACTAAACCACAAACAATTGCTTGAGGCAGTCATACGGGCAAGCGGTGAAAATAGCACTATTGCGGTCTTCATGCATACAATCATTGCTGAGCGTGTTGGATTAGGTGCCACTGAGACAAAGACGCTGTTTATTCTTAGTAGTCAAGGAGCCCTTACGGCTGGAGAGATCGCTCAATATACCGGACTGACCACTTCTTCAGTCACCAGTCTCATTGACCGGCTGGAAAGTAAAGGGTTTGTTAAACGCGTGCGTGATACACATGATCGTCGCCGGGTTATAGTGGAAAGAAATGAGGAGCGGCTTTCAGATTTGGACCAGGTATTTCACTCATTGCTAGAGAAATTTATGGACTTTCTAGAGATATACAGCGATGATCAACTCGCAACTATCGCTGACTTTGTCACACAAGCAACCCTGCGTTCACAGGAGTTCATTGCAACCTTGCACAGGAAAGGAGATTTATGAGTAGAGTTATTCAAGAGAATATTGGATATTTCCCATTCCTGCAAACTCACATCGAAACTCTCGTCTCTGGGGCGCAGTCGCTTTCTTTCTAAGAGTACACAGGAACAATTCGCCAGGGCCAATAAGAGATGAGAGACCTTGCATCTTCAAGGCCTCTTCATTCATAACGGTACACTTTAGAAGATTTCTTTCGTGCGATGTGGCTGCTACGCAATCGCCTGGCGCCGAACCCTGGAGGACTGTGCGCGTTCCACCAGCAGGGTTCCGAACCAGAGTACTACACCTGCCATTATCGCAATAACTACCATCCAGTCACCAGGGGAGTGAACGCCTACAGAGTTCGGATCAGGATTGGTCGCGCCCATAATAATCAGCACAATATTTCCGATAACCGCAATCGCGGAGAGGACACTGATCCAGATGCGTGGGGCTAGACGTTGGGGCGAATAGAAGAACGTAATGCCAAAGCCCATGAAGAGAAAGCCTGCCAGGGCATGAAGCAGGACATTGATGATGCCTCCAATACTCCATACATCGAACGATGAGAGGGAGAACTGGCCGACATCACAGCCAACTGCGAAGATGAGTAACAGGATAGCGAGTGTTTGAAATTTGTGTAATGTGCTGGGTGATGTGTTCATGAGTAGATACCTCTTTCCTTATCTGTGAGCGAGTGGTTTTCATTTCTCTAGCCGACTCGCGTTCAACTTTCATGCTATAAGCATACTGTGGAACAAGGAAGGCGAGTAGTCATGAACGTCAGCACTTTGTTATGACATTTGTCATAACGGATGCCAGCCAAAAACCCTTGACAACTCCATAACAAATCATTACAATTGAATATGTCACTATGACATGTCACTATGACGGGTTCTTGTGACATATGTTGGATTACATTTTGTAAAGGGATTGAAATGTATGAGCTGATTATACTTTCGCAATTGATGCTGCAACCAGCACATGGGTATATGATAGCATCGATCATTAACGATATGATTGGGCCGTATGCCAGAATCAGTAATGGAAGATTGTATCCGCTGCTCTCAAAATTGGAAAAATCAGGTCTTATAGCACCTTACACTGAAGCACTTGTAGGACATCTAAGTGATCGACAACTAAGAACCTACAAGATTACAGAAGCAGGGCGCAAGCGCTTCCACGAGTTAATGATGGATACTACCTCTAATCCCGGAGAATATCAGAAGATTTTCCTGCAAAAAGTTGCAACGCTTGAGTTCTTGAAACCCTCAGAACGCTTGCGCCTGATTGACCATTACATCAACTATTGTCAGGCTCATGTGATGCATCTGATGGCAGAAGCAGATGACCTAGTGCAACGGTCTCCCGAGTGGGGTCCAGACTGGGGTCCTGCCAGATTAAAAGCTGTTCTAGATGTCATGCAGCATATGGTTGACCAATGGCAACTAGAACTTGATTGGGCTAAAACGTTACGCGAAAGAGAGCTGGCGCGCGTCGAATCGAGTGATTCTGCAATTCATGAAGATCGTAGACAATCATTCAGAAAAACTGAAGGCAACTATAGTCCTGAAGGAGATTAAGTAATGCAAAAAGAAACATCGGTAACAACAACATTTAAAGATACATCTCAACCCGTGCTCATGATACGTGGCAAACCGGTGAACCCCTGGTTGGTTTTGATATCACTCGTTTTTGGGTTCTTTATGTCTTTGCTGGATATAACTATCGTCAATATTGCCATTCCCAGTATTCAAAGTAGCTTGAATACAAACCTGACTACTGTCACCTGGGTATTAAATGCCTATAGTCTCGTGTTTGCGATTTTACTGGTTACAATGGGCCGCTTCGCAGACCAGTACGGTCGCAAGCGTCTTTTCATGCTTGGGATGATAATCTTTAGTCTTGGATCACTGTTGTGTGCGCTCTCTCCCACAATGGCTTCGCTCACAGGTTGGCCAGCCATAAACTGGCTGATCAGCTTCAGAGCTTTCCAGGCGATAGGAGCTGCTGCATTGAACCCTGTGAGCCTGGCAATAATCATCGCAGTCTTTCCGCGAGAGCGACGCGGAGCAGCCATTGGCGTCTGGGGAGCTTTGTCGGGTTTGGCCGCGGCTGCTGGCCCGGTCCTTGGCGGCTTCCTGGTGCAGAACTTTGACTGGCGCTGGATTTTCTTTGTCAATCTTCCATTCTGTATCATCGGTCTGATAATGGTGGCGATTTTTGTGCCAGAAACGCGCGAACCGGGTACAAGCAAGAAGTTAGATCCTCTTGGCCTGCTAACCTTGAGTATTGCAATTTTCTGCCTTGTGCTGGGGATCATACAAGGTAATGACTGGGGTTGGACTTCTATACCCATACTCTCTCTCTTTGCCGGGGCACTTGTAGCTATGATACTCTTCTTCATTGTTGAAAGCAGGGTGTCGGAGCCGATTGTTGATTTCAGCCTGTTCAAAATTCGCAGCTTCAGTGCTTCGAGTGTAGCAATCTTTCTTTTTGGTATAGCAATTCAAGGCGCATTTTTGCTTCTGGTACTCTACTTTATTGATGCTCAGGGATATACACAGTTGGATGCTGCCTATGCAATCATACCGATACCATTGGCCTCGTTTGTTGTTTCGGTGTTCTCTGGAGCTTTTAGTCAGAGGATTAGTCCTCGCGTCTCGGGCATAGCCGGTATGGCCCTACTTGCTATAGGTTTCTTCGCACTCGCTACACTCAATGTTAACGCAACGTGGCTGGATACTACCTGGCGCGGCATTATCATTGGAGCTGGCATGGGACTGTGTTTCCAGAGCTTCCCCAATATGGCGCTTTCTGAAATACCACGCGCAAAATTGGGAGTCGGTAGTGGAGTGTTCAATACATTCCGCCAGATTGGTTTTGTGTTGGGAGTGGCTATATTGATTAGCCTGTTTGTAGGTCAGATCCAGACTAATGTCCAGAAGGCTACTACAAATTCTATTCAAATTGTGCAGAATAACACTTCTATTCCAGCCCAATTCCATCAACCTATCATTAAGGGTCTGCAGAGTGCGGGAAGTAATGCGAATTCTAGCCAGATTATGCCGCAGTCGGTCGACCTGACTCAATTTGCACAGTTTGCTCCCCCGCAGTTTCGAGAGCAGGCCAGGGCGAGTCTCAAGATACTCGGTGATCAAATCGCTGCCGAGTTTAAGAACGCTG
>Ga0116218_1002038_pt1 | contig 11689 bp, 6 predicted proteins | sample Sb_taG_2_FD_88966 | JGI IMG/M metagenome (GOLD analysis project Ga0116218, IMG submission 88966) | Peat soil microbial communities from Weissenstadt, Germany - Sb_50d_5_LS metaG | ecosystem: Environmental > Terrestrial > Soil > Wetlands > Peat | place: Germany: Weissenstadt | collected 2010-09-21 | reverse complement strand
ATCAACTGCGAAGAGTATCTTTGGTTCTATCTGTTGGAAGCGATCGATGACACTTCGAGTTCCAAAGTCTGGTGAACAGCTTGACCAGATTGCCCCAAGACTTGCCGCAGCCAGGAAAGCTATGACCGCTTCTGGAATATTGGGCACATAAGAAACTACCCTATCTCCACGCTGCACTCCCATGCCTCGTAGAGCCTGGGCCACGGTGTTTACTTTGAGATACAGTTCTTCCCAGGATATTTCTGTCAGAGGCTTTGTCTCAGATTGGAACACTAATGCAGGACGACTTGAAGTTGCATTCCGGAATATGTGCTCGGCATAATTAAGTTCAGCGCCTGAAAACCATTTAGCTCCTGGCATTTTTCGTTCTATAAGTACTGTTTTATAAGGTTTCGAGGATTTTATTTGAAAATACTCCCATATCGAAGCCCAGAATTCCTCGAGGCTATTGACTGACCACTCCCAAAGTTTTTCAGAGTCATCGAAATGTAACCCTTTCTCAGTTTCAAGCCATTGCATATATTTCGTGAGATTAGCTTGCTGTTTCATTTTCTCCGAAGGTCCCCAAAGATACGTACCTTCACTAATTGGAACCGCCATTCTTGTCCTTCCTTGCTTTAACAACGAGCGCTGGTATTTTTGGATGCAGGGGATATGTTGATCAGATCAATACCAGGTTTGTTAACCCCGCACGACCATTGTAGCGTTGTACGAGGAACAGCGTCAAGAAAAGGTATTGTCGGATGTCGAAAATACGAATGCGGTAAAATCAGACATCGTTATATCCTGACTACCATCAATTCGAAGCTATCTCATGATCCAGATATAGAATATTTACAACCCTATCCTGTCGTGATCGTTCCATCGGCATTGACACGGATGGAGACAGTCGGCAGAGGGCCATTGCCAGGGCCTGACACATGGCTACCGTTCGAGGGATTGAAAATCGCTCCATGTGCCGGACAAACGATTTGACCACTGCCAGGATCGTAATTGACTGGCACTCCTGCGTGGGTACAGGCTCTCTCACATGCCGCAAAATTACCATTGGACAGGTGAATCAGTAAACTCCCTTGTCCATCAGCTGGATTAGTGAAGTTGACTGAGCTATTCGTAGGCATATTGGTATGCCCAATTACTGTTCCAGTATGTTGCGGTGGTGTTGGGGTAGGTGGTGGCTGGGTCGGTTGTGGCGTTTGCGTAGCTCCCGGAGTAGATTGAGGTGTTGGCTGAGTTCCCTTAGTTGGTGATGGTTGAGCATTTGGCGTTTTAGACTTAGTAGGGGTCTGCTGAGTTCCATGAGTAGCAGATGGAGTTGTGCCTTGAGTTGGCGAGGTAGTCGATGAGCTAGTAGTGTTATTTGTAGAAGCAGTTTGTGTATTGCCTACCTGCAATTGCTTTGTACTCTCTATGAAGCGAGCAAAGCTTATACCACCAATCCCTAAAATGCCCACAACCGCTGTACCAGTTAACAGGCCCACTACTACTTGCCTGCGCTCTCTTACCGATGTCTTACGTCGATGGTTCGCATTGTAGTTCGTTGGACGTTTCGTGGCATTCCGAGCAAACGTGCCAGGTGTCTTTTCTTGCGTTTTTGGTGAAGTTGCAGCCCACCAGACAAATGGATCAGTTGCTGCTGCGGCCGAGTATTGTGCGTCAACTGGCGAAAGCTGTTCTTCAGTAGACACAAGCTTAACAACTTGATCCTGTGCATTGAGCTGCTGCGAACCATTAGTAGGTGAGAAAGATGTTGAAGCTTGAGGATTACCTTGCACCGCAGCTTGATGTCCTGTCACAACAGGAGGCATTAACTGCCATTTTCTCGATGAAATAATTTCTTCATCAAACCAGTTAACTGTCGGTGGCAAGGTGATTTGAGAGTGCATAGTTGCTTGTGTATTAAGAGTTGTGGGATCTTTGGCAGCTCCCTCTAAAACTTTCTGCACGCGATTGAACGCATTAGCAATTTCACCAGCATATTTGTATCGTTTCTCCGGTTCACGTTCCAACGCGTGATATAAGATCAGATCGTATGCAGCTGGAACATCCTGGCACAATTCATGTAAAGAGGGAACGGGTTGATGCAAACGCTTATTCGCAATTTCTAGAGCATCTGTACCCGTAAACGGTGGCAAGCCGCCTAAAATTTCGAAGAGCATAATTCCCAAAGCGTATACGTCTGCTCTTGCATCAAATGTTGATCCCACTACACATTCAGGCGCAATATATTCAGGAGAACCAAGAAAAGTCCCGGCTATACTGAGCAGGTGCGTTTCAGGTCCATTGTTATCTTCGATACCTTGCATTTGCAGCATCTGCCTGAGGCCAAAGCCTGTAATCTGTAACACTTGCCCATTGTTCACAAGGATATTGGCTGGATTCAAGATTCCATGCACAAATCCCTGCTCATGAGCATAGTCAAGGCCGTCAGAAATTTGCTGTACTAAATCCATTGCCTGTTCAGGGCTAAAGCGAGGTTGTTGCTTGAGAATTTGGGCAAGAGACCCTCCTTTGACAAAAGATGTCACAAGATAAGGAGCACCATATTGCACACCACAATCATAGATGGGAAGAATATGGGGATGTTTCAGATTGATAAGCGATAATCCAACCTTGGTAAAACGTGCAGTAAAACGTTCATATGCAGACTTCGACAATGTTTCAGGAATAGTAAACGTTGTTACCATCACCACACGGTTCAGAGATCGCTGTTGCGCCATATAGACGGCACTCATTTTTCCTCGACCGAGCAGCCGCTCTATTTGATAATCCCCCAGCTTCATTCCTACTAGCTGGTCTGCAGATATTGATTGCATGTATTAAACTCCTCTGAACTTTTTGCTACTCAACAATGCCCCTTCCTGGTTGCAGTTGAAGAGAAACGCGAATTAGACTTCTTTCCCCTGGTTGAGAAGTGTACATAGATGTATCAATTTGCGTCAATTTGTAAAGCTTGAGCTAGGACTTGTGGGGGGATTTTTTCTGTTGGCCTCAACCAGAATTAGGTTTGGTAAACATTTGGTTATCTAAACTCAACGTTCAATGTTTGAAACATCCCATCAAACAATTCCCTTTTAGTTATCGGGGCTACCCGTGGGATTGGGTATAGGTGTACCATGCCTGCTATGGTTACTATCCTCTCGACCTGAGTTATTCCGGTCATATACATTGATAATTAACTGGGCAGCAGTCCCATCAGGATTACGTACACCAATCACGTATACACCAGTAGATGACGCTGCGATGCCCGTGACAGCTATCAATTGAGTCGGGGTGCTCTGCCTCACTATTCCATTTTGTAGCCCATCAATCATTAATTGGGCTTGAGGTGCAAAGTGCATACCAGTAAGTGTGATCAGAAGTGTTCCATTGCTTTGAGTGTGTACTACGACATTTGTCACAGTTGGCACTGGTTCACCTAAGGTACCCAACTGGTATGTAAAAAACAGCTGTACTGGCCAATCCACATTGTTCAATAGCACATGTAATATTTGCTCTTCGTCTGCAAGTGCGCTAGAAAGAGCTTGCTGCGCTTCCTCGCGCATAGAATCCACTGGCAAAGCTGCTACTGCCTCCTGGCTATCTCTCGTTTTTACTGTTACATTATCGAGGGCCAGCCTGATCGCTCCATCGTCACGACCTTCATTTACTGCTGTTTTCAGATCATCAATTGCACTTCGTAACTGGTCAATTTGGAGACTGGCATTGTTTTGTGGGACACCAACAAATGTGAGAGCAAACTGTTTTTCGGCCTGACTGATGCCATAGAGGGCATCTCCTGGATGAGATCGTGCTGAAGCTGTCAATATCCCAACACAAGCAATGAGTAACACAGCAGCTACTCTCAGAAAAGTAATCAAGGCTCGACGTTTGAAAAGCGGTTGTGGACCGACTGGACTGTGAGATTGTACTGGCGGGATAGTCCGACGATTCTGATCACTCAAAATGTGGGATTGTGCAAATGAGATATTCCCGTGATTCTGTTCCCTCAAATTGCGAGCATATGCGCGAATTGAAAACTCCAGGTTGTTAGCGAATTCAAATGGGATACTAATTTCCTTTAGTTGTTCAATCGTCTCCGCTGCAACTATACTGGCTGCGAAATCGTCATTGATTGCAGGAAGATGCAACTCGCCTTGTTCGTGCAGCTCGATCAAGCGATCCAGGTATTCTTCGGGATTCATACCCGCTCTCCTTTCCGCTTGCGCTGTGATCCACGCGCCAGCCCCAGATGCTTCGCTAGCGTATTCAGTGCGCGAAATTGCAATATCCGCACCGCCCCTGGCTGTTTACCTAGAGCTTGAGCAAGATCTTCAATCTTCTGACCTGCCAGAAAGCGACCAATCACGATTATCTGCTGTTCAGCACTCAGATTACCCATGGCCAGCCCCACTTCTTCTAATGTCTCCCGCCATTCGTGCAATTCTACTGGATTGCTCACTAAATCTGTTGCAACAAGCTCTATCGAGTTATATTGATCTGAAGTCTGGTTATTTTGTAGAGAGATTTGCTTCCTCTCATTTCGTGTTACATGCCGAAGCGCTCTAGAGATTTTGCCCTGTGCTATCTGAATGAGCCAGGCATAAAAACCTGCTTCCTGCTCGGTACGTAACTCATCAATGGATTCCACCATGACTAAAAATACCTCGGAAACAACATCCTCCACCAGATCAGGGCGGCCCAGTCTGGCCAGCGCATAACGATAGATAACGGGGAGAGCACGTTGATAGAGTGCTACTACTGCCTCTTCGTCATGGCTGCGCGCCTGTTTAATTACTTGCGCAAACGTTGTCGTCGTAACTGATCCTCGTATATCCGTAATCACCTCCCGGTGAGGCACCTTGAATTGTGGTTATTTGATGTATAGACTATCTCTCTTGAAAGGAAGTTTAGAGTTAGCTTTGAAGCCTTGTCAATCGATTAAGCTCACAATAGGATTTGTGGATGAACAGTTACGTAATTTCTCAACCCATATTTTCTTACCAGATTGTGCTAGTACAGGATAGTGGTATGTAACAAAAAGCTTTCGAAAGGCACTACTTCCTTGAAACCTGTAGAAAGGTAGATTTACACATCCTGGCATCAGGGGTAAACGTACAGGGAGAAACGTATGAAACACTATTACACTGCAAGGGAAGCAAGGCAGTTTTTAGACATGGATGTTGGCGCCTTCTATTATCTCATTGAAACAGGAAAGATTAAGCGGATCACACCACCCGGGAAAAAACGAGGATTCTATTCAAAACATCAGATTGAGAGATTGGCAAATGAAAGACTATATTATGTGATGGATGAGATGGAATCAAGACCAATATTCATGAAAGCGACCTGGGACGATTTAGATGAAGAGTATGAATTAGCCACACTCTTGCTGAACGGTAATGCCCCCTATGGGGTTCCTACATACCATACCTGGCTAAGTAAAAATCCTGATACCAATTTCATTCTTAGAGATAAAGGTCGAATAGTGGCATTCTTGATTGTACTTCCAGTATTACAGAGTACTATCAAGCGATGGATAAACGGAGAAATCAGAGAATGGGAAATTGGTGCTGAAGATATTCTTAAATATACTCCCAAAAATCCTCTGGAATGCATCATTTTGAGTATGGTAACAACATCAGATGTAGATAAAAGCAAAAGGTGTGATTACGGATTACGTATCATACGTGGCTACCTGAATTTCTTAGAGGTCTTGGCTGCACAGCGCATTACAATTGCCAGATTTTACTCTATGGGGACCACCCTAGAAGGTATCACTATCCTAAAGCAAGCTGGATTCGAGGAAAGAGGCCAGCTAGGGAAACGTGTTGTGTTTGAACTTAACCCTACGACCTCGGTTTCACGAATGGCACAAGTATACAGAACAGTCTTGGACAAACATGTGAGAAAGTGATGCCACATAAACTCACATTCAGATATGCAAGTTTGAGCACTCTATACATTAAGTTCTGATGAACCATAGAGTTTTTTCAGTACAAGAGTACCATAAAATAATGTGATACCGCTCTACATTGTAATATTGAGTGATGTATCAGTCAGTTACGTAGTTTACATGCAGCAACCCCACGGTTTAGGGATGCTACATACTTCATAAAGGAAACGATGAATACACAGTTATCTTATCTGATTATCGGGAACGGGATCACAGGTATAACCGCTGCTGAGATTTTGCGATCTGATGACCCGACGAGTTCAATCACAATCGTTGCTGATGACCCATATCCGGTATATTATCGTCCAGCACTCAAGGATTATCTTGGCGGAAAGTTGAACGAGCAGAAACTTTGGGCACGTCCAAGTACATTTTACCAGGAACAGAGAATACGTTTTGTTCCAGAACGTGTGATGGGCATTCATACAGTTCAGAATTTTGTCCAACTTGATAATAGACAGCGTCTTGGATACCACAAGCTATTGCTGGCAAACGGCGCTCGTCCAAAGCAACTCTCTTGTCCTGGTCTTAATCTGGCAGGAGTCTCAACGTTACGTTCTATTGCTGACTACCAGGAAATTATGCGTCTTCTTGGAAGTGCAAAGCGGATTGTTATCTGTGGCAGTGGTACACTGGCACTCGAGAGTGCTGAAACGCTCAATCATCGCGGGTACCAGGTTACACATCTTCTTCGCCAGCACGCACTTTGGTCGGAGGTGCTTGATCCTATCGCTTCCGATCTTGTACTTGCAGAAGAAAGGCACGACGGCATAGATGTGCGTACAGGTGAAGAGATAGCAGAGATCGTCGGACGAAAAGGACGGGTGTCCGAAGTAATCACTACCTCGGGCACTCATATTCCCTGTGATATGGTCTTAATTGCTATAGGTATCGAGCCTTTAGTCGATTTTATTCAAGCAAGCGGCATCGCCTGCGGGCGTGGAGTCAAAGTTGATAACTCCATGCACACAAGCATGCCACATGTCTATGCTGCTGGTGATGTAATCGAGACAACTGATACGATATCTGGGCGAACGAGAGTGCTTGGGCAATGGTACCCTGCTATTGAACAGGCACGCAAGGCAGCTTATAGTATGCTCGGAAAGTTCGACGCACATACCGGAACAGCTCAGTCCAGCAACTATTACAATGCCACGTTTTTGTACGGGTTAGATTTTGTATCGGTGGGACTGACACAACTACCAGCAAATCTTCAGGGTTTGCAAGAGATTGTAGCTGATCCCCAACCTCGCAACTACCGCAAGGTGATACTTCACAATGGAATTCCTCTGGGTTTTCTCTTCCTGGGAGATCGTAAAAACGCGCTGGCTTTCAAACGAGCTATTGATCATAAAGTCAATTTGAATTCAGTTTCCAATCATCTATTTGCTCAAGACTTCAATTTGGACGCATGGCTTCACAAACACGGCGTTCCACCTGCGGTGTTAGATGTTGTGGAAAAGGGCCACAATGAAAGCGATCGCACATGGCAATCTTATACGGTGCAGCAACAAGGTTCACACGAAGCTGTGCCATCATCGTTGGGAAAGATGGATGCATCTATTCGAGCTTACCTGGTACCAATACCACACCCCAAAGTGAACGTTACCGTTCATGAGGCAGATCTTGGTTTGAACGAACGTAGCAAAGTAGTTACGATTGGGCGGCAAAAGGGATCGTCTTTCGTAATCGAACATAGTTCAGTGTCTCGTTTACATTGCGAGATTATGTTTCTCAACGGCAACTATGTGCTACGTGATAAACAGAGTTCTAATGGCACCTACGTGAATAATGCTCGTGTGGAGCATGATACCCTTTGCTCATTGCGTAATCTCGACCAGGTTCGCATTGGCGACGTGCAATTTAGATTCGAACTACGAAAGCCTCCAGCGAACAACGGCATTTCATCACTAGCGATCTCGAACCTTGCATACTCATATGTTCAAGGAGATCAACTGGATTCCAGCATTTCTCGTACTATTCCCGATGCTGTAATAGCTACTCTTCAAGAATCACCAACACTCGTAGTGGTAAGCCAGAATAGCAAACCAGGGATCATTGAAATTGAACATAAGAGGCACTTGACGATTGGACGCGGCAAAGAGAACGACATTGTTCTCGATGATTTGGCTGCTTCGCGCAGGCATGCGGAGATATTTAACGCTCTTGATGGATTTTATGTACGCGATCTAGATAGCAGCTATGGAGTTTTTGTCAACAAAGTTAAGATCAACAATCCTTTCCACCTCTCGCATGGCGACCGAATCGTGATTGGAAATACGTTGATTTACTATTCTTACCTCGTAGGTGAAACATCATCCAGCAACACGTTTCAAGGTACGGACATTCCCACCCCAACCCCGGAGGAAGAAGAGGAGAAATGGGGAGGTTCCACATCTCAGTCAAACTTTCCTGCATTCAAGAAGCCTGCTCGAGGAACATCTGGTTCTGCCTTTCCAGGCAAGAAAACGTGGGAATATACTACACCATACTCAGAAACAACCGTTTCAAATAATGACGACGAGCAGTCCCTCCGACCTGTTGGAGGTATGTTGCACCGTAGCGATGTGGAAAAACTTACCGAACAACGCATTCATTTTGAAATTGATATGTGCATTGGTTGTGATCGCTGCATGAGCGCATGTCCAATACCCATGTCTACATTAGTCAATATCGCGGATTTGAATATTGCCTCTATTACACAAAATGTCTCAGCACACGTTGAGCGTTTTACACATGAATGTATTATGTGTGGTTCTTGCGTTCCTGTCTGTCCTGTAGATAATCATCGCGACTTATTGATGCTATCGCTGAAGCAGCGTCTAGGTGTTTCATGGGAAAGTAAAGTAGATCCCTATCGAATCGCACAAAACATTCCCTCAGGTTGGAATGTGCATCATTTAATAAGCCGTTTACGCGAGCAGCGTTTTTTACGCGATCCACAATATGTGCCAGAGAATTATCTGTTGCACATCATCGCGTCTTCCGCAACACGATTCCTGGCCCCTGGAGATGTATCAATTCGTGAGGGTGATTACGGGCGCGATTTATTTCTTATTCTTGAAGGTCGTCTTGCTCTCTTTGCTGAAGAAATGGAAGATACAACATTCCCAATTACTATCCTCAACCATGGCGAGCACATTGGAGAGGATGGTATGCTTACTGGTCTTCCATACAAAGTAACGGCACGTGCTCAAGCTCCCACGATAGTATTGCAGGTGCCTGAACAAGTGATGCAACGCTTAATGGAGCTTGTTCCTGATGTACAACTTTATTTTGATAAGGTGAATAATGCTCGTTCGCTGAAATCAATCTTGAAGCGTATGTCGCTTTTCCAGGGAGTTTCTGATGCCGATATACACTCTCTTATCCTGCAGACACCGATAAAACAATACGATAGAGATGAATCTCTTTTCGCAGAAAACGATCAGGAAGGACGTCCTTCACGTGAGACTCTACATATTCTACTTGAAGGATTTGTTAAGGTCGCAAGGCACACTTCGATAGGCACAGGCCATCATAAGAGTGATGAAGTTATCATTGCTTATCGGCAAGGTGGCGATTACTTTGCGGGAGGCCTTGACTTGCTTGGTGATGGCAGGGCTGTAAGCGTAAGGGCCATTAATCGTGTGCGCGTGGCAGAAGTTCCACGACAAGTCATGCTAGCACTTTTTCAACACTATCCTGAAGTCAACTATCGCTTCGCTCTGCGTCTTCGCGAATATGTAGAGACCAGTGTTTCAGCCCAGGGTTATGCTCTTACAAGTAGCCCGCTCCAAGCTTTCCCTTACACGAATCTGCCTCCAGATGGAGCTGTACAGGATGGATTACATTCGCTCGTAAGCGATGGTGTAGTTGAAGGCACAGAAGTGCTAGTAATTGACCTGGATAAGTGTATTCACTGCAGCGAATGTGAAGAGGCTTGTGAGCGAAGGCACGGGCAATCACGAATGAACCGAAAGGGCATGGTAGTTGGCAACATTAGTATAGCCACAGCTTGCCGGCAATGTCAGGATCCCGTATGCATGTTATGTAGTAGAGCAGGTATCGCAAGACATCCTAATGGGGAAGTGTATATTACCGAAAGCTGTATTGGCTGTGGCATCTGTGCAGAGCGTTGTCCTTATGGAGCCATTTCCATTGTCAATATCGAGGATGATAAGCACATTTCGCGTTCTTCCTGGCAACGTTTCAGCAGCTTTTTTACCAATCTGGGGATGAAAGATACCATTGCATCACCTTATGTAACTTCAGGCCCTCTAGATACACATCAGCCTCATAATGCCTTTGATGAAATGCGTAAGAAGGTAGCTATTAAATGTGATCTATGTGCAGGATACAAAGATCAAGCATGTGTCGAGGCTTGTCCCGCGGGTGCTGCAGTTCGCATACAACCAATAAAATTCTTTGGATCGACGGAAGAGATTTTACGTCGACGTGCAATATAAGTGTTATAAATGTTACACACGTTATAAGTGCAACAAGTGTTGCAAGCGCGACAAGCGCGACAAATGCGACAATTGTTACAAAATTTGATAAAGGAAGATACATGGCACTGGCAACGAAACCACCATTACAGGAGCAGCAGCGGACGATACGTCGTATCTGGAAAACGCCCGGATCGAAATTCAATTGGGTCTGTATTGCAATCTCGATATTTGCCTACAGCTATCTCTATAAAATATACCTCGATTCGCTCAAGTCGAACCCCTACGCCGGACCATATACGGATCCTCTCCGCTTATACGGTATTGTCTCATTTTTCCTGGTACTGCTTGTGGCAACTTATACCTTACGTCGCCGTTTCGTAAGAATACTACCTGGGAAAGTGCAGAACTGGCTCTGGCTTCATACATGGTTTGGCATACTTGCTATTCTCGTAGCATTCATGCATGAGAACTATCTCAATATTCTGCATGATCTCCGCTTTACTCAGACACGTTTTACCGAAGGGCAAGCGGGCACATCAGCGCTCTATGCTCTGCTTCTTCTTGTTCTAACTGGAATTATCGGACGCCTTCTCGATGCCTGGCAGGCTCGTACCATTGCAAAGGAAGCTAATATCAATGGAACAGGTATTGTCCAGGTAGTTGAGGAACGACTGCACGAACTCGAACAGACAATTGAACGTCTGAGCGCAGGAAAATCGCCATCCTTTAAAATGTATTGCTCCGAAGTACTTCGGAGTAGTTTTTCACCCCCCGCGATGTTACCAGTGTTAGCCCCCAATGAACTGGAGGATTTTGAGCGTGTTCAACTGGTATTCAGGCAACGAGCAAACCTGGTACTTTCTCTTCAACGCCAGAAGCGTGCCATATTCATTATTCGCGCATGGCGATATGTTCATATACCACTTGCATGTCTGGCACTTGTTATTATTTCGTACCACAGCTTTACTGAGATAGTAAAGTTGATCGTGTACAGATGAAGTTATGAGTTAAACAGTTTCAAGACGCGGATATTTAAGGCACTATATACCAACTACGAAACTTACACAGGTGGTCGCGCTTCCGCCTATATTTAACGTAGCAAAGTTTTTTGCATCCTCGACTTGATAGTCTCCGGCAGTGCCACTTACCTGCTTGTATGCATCCAGAACCATGCGTACCCCTGATGCCCCAACAGGATGCCCAGAACCGATCAATCCCCCGCTTGGATTGATTGGTAACCGGCCGTTAAATTCGATTATGCCCTCTTCAATTGCTTTCCAGCTCTCTCCAGGTCTTGTAAGTCCAAAGTGATCGATAGCCATAT
>Ga0116218_1002035_pt1 | contig 11701 bp, 7 predicted proteins | sample Sb_taG_2_FD_88966 | JGI IMG/M metagenome (GOLD analysis project Ga0116218, IMG submission 88966) | Peat soil microbial communities from Weissenstadt, Germany - Sb_50d_5_LS metaG | ecosystem: Environmental > Terrestrial > Soil > Wetlands > Peat | place: Germany: Weissenstadt | collected 2010-09-21 | reverse complement strand
CTTAGTATCTTCATGGAAGCCTCTCGCATCCGCAATTTTGCGATCATTGCGCATATTGATCACGGGAAATCCACGCTGGCTGACCGGCTGCTGGAGCTGACCGGGTCGCTCGCCATGCGTGAAATGCAGGAGCAGGTTCTGGACTCGATGGACCTGGAGCGCGAGCGCGGCATTACGATCAAGGCGCATGCCGTCCGCATGCTGTATCCGGCGCAGGATGGACAGATTTATCAGCTCAACCTGATTGATACTCCGGGGCACGTGGATTTTTCCTACGAGGTTTCGCGCTCGCTGGCCGCCTGCGAAGGCGCGTTGCTGGTGGTGGACGCGTCGCAGGGTGTGGAAGCGCAGACTTTGGCGAACTCTTACCTGGCGATTAATCACGGCCTCGAAATTATTCCGGTGATCAACAAGATCGACTTGCAGAGCGCCGACATAGCGCGCACCAAGGAGATGATCGAGAGCGCGGTCGGCCTCGATGCCTCCGATGCGTTGCTGATCAGCGCGAAAACCGGGCAGGGCGTGCCCGATGTGCTGGAGGCGATCGTGAAGCGCGTTCCGCCGCCAAAGGGCGCGCCGGAACGGCATCTTCAGGCATTGCTTTTCGATTCGTGGTTCGATCCGTATCGCGGCGTGGTGGTGCTGGCGCGTGTGTTTGAGGGGCGGTTGCGCAAGGGGCAGAATATCCGGCTGTGGTCGAACGGGCACGTTTACCAGGTGGAAACTCTGGGCGTGCTCACTCCGAAACCGGTGGAGATCGACGAGTTGGTGGCGGGCGAAGTGGGATTCATCATCGCGGGGATCAAGAACGTCGCGGATACGAAGATCGGCGACACCATCACGGACGATGACCGGCCGTCGCTGCAGGCCTTGCCGGGGTTTGAAGAAATCAAGCCGATGGTTTTCGCCGGGCTTTATACCGTCGACGCGCACGAACATACGCAGCTGCGCGAGGCGCTGGAAAAATTGAAGCTCAACGATTCGTCATTTTTCTTTGAGCCGGAGAGTTCGGTGGCGCTTGGATTCGGCTTCCGGTGCGGCTTTCTCGGCCTGCTGCACATGGAGATCATCCAGGAACGGCTGGAGCGCGAATACAATCTCGACCTGATTACTACGGCTCCGGGGGTGCGCTACCAGATCACCAAGACCGATGGCCAGGTGATCGAGGTGGATAACCCTTCACGCTGGCCGGATGTCAGCGAGATCGCGAAAGTGGAAGAGCCGGTGATTCTCGCGGTGATTTTGACCAACGAGGAATATGTAGGTGGCATTCTGAAGCTGGTCGAGGAAAAGCGCGGCAAGCAGAAGAGCTTTGAATATGTCAGCTCCTCACGTGTGATGCTGCAGTACGAGCTGCCGCTGAATGAGATCGTGCTCGATTTTTATGACCGGCTGAAATCGGTTTCGCGAGGCTACGCTTCGCTTGACTATCATCTGTCGGGCAACTGGGTGTCACCGATGGCGAAGCTCGACATCATGGTCGCGGGCGAGCCGGTGGATGCGTTGTCGACCATCATCCATCGCGACTTCGCCTACGATCGCGGGCGGCTGCTGGCGGCGAAGATGAAAGAACTGATCCCGCGGCAGATGTTCGAGGTGGCGATCCAGGCGGCGATTGGAGCCAAGATTATTGCCCGCGAAACGGTGCCGGCCATCCGCAAGAACGTGATTGCCAAGTGCTACGGCGGCGACATTTCGCGCAAGCGCAAGCTGCTGGAGAAACAGAAAGAAGGCAAGAAACGGATGAAGCGCATCGGGCGGGTGGATATTCCGCAGGAAGCGTTTCTGGCGGTGCTGAAGGTGGGCGAGGGCAGCAACTAGAGCGCTTCCGAAAACCCAGGGCATGGCTTCTGATGAAGCCATGCCCTTTCAAAACCACCTAATCAAAGCGCCCTAGCGTATCACCGCCTGAACGAAATCGTGCTCAGGAACCTCTTCGTAGGCATGTTCGCCGTGGATAGATTCATCGAGACCGATTGCCTCGCTGATCTCGTCGACCTTCACCGGGGTGAACGCATCGATGATTCGTAGCATCGCGTAGGTAAATACGAAGGCCCATACCGACGAGAAGGTCACCGCCACGACCTGTTTCAGAAGGAACGTCGGATCGCCATAGAGGAGTCCGTTTGCCCCATCGGGATTAAATTGCTTAGTGGCGAAGATTCCCAGCATGACAATGCCGAGGAAGCCTCCTACCCCGTGAACTCCCCAAACATCGAGCGCGTCGTCCCACTGCAGCTTGTTCTTCATTTCGACGGCGTAGTAGCAAACCACCCCGGCAACTACGCCGATGATGACCGCAGTAGTGGGAGAAACATACCCGGCTGCGGGCGTGACGGTCGCCAGTCCGGCAACGGCACCGGTGAGCAAACCGAGGAGCTTGGGCTTTTTTTCGTTGATCCATGCCACCAGCAACCAGGCGACCGCCGCAAACGACGCGGCCAAGTCGGTATTCAGAAATGCGGTGGCGGTCACCGAATCGACGCGCATTTCACTGCCGGCGTTAAAACCGTACCATCCGAACCACAGCAGGCCCGTGCCCAGGGCAACCAGCGGGATGCTGTGGGGGCCGCGATCGGCCGTGTGGCGCTTGCCAACGTAGAGCACCGATGCCAAAGCCGCGACTCCCGCGATGTTGTGCACCACAATGCCACCCGCAAAATCTTTCACTCCCCATTGCTGCAGGAAACCTCCACCCCAAACCATGTGGACGAAGGGGAAGTAGACGAACGTCAGCCATCCGGTCAGGAACAGCATGTACGCCTTGAATGTGACCCGGTTGGTAAACGCGCCCGAGATGAGCGCGGGAGTGATAATAGCGAACATCATCTGATACGCGATGAACACAAACGCGGGGATGGTGTTATTCGGCGAAGGAGTCGTGAGATCGACGCCGCGCAGAAATGCGAGGTGGAAATTGCCTATGACCCCGTGCCAGTCGCCGCTGAAACACAGCGAATAGCCGTATAGGTACCAGATCACCGTCGTCCAGCCCATCGAAACAAAGCTTTGAATCATGATGGCGAGCACGTTTTTGCGCCCTACCAGGCCGCCATAAAAGAATGCGAGGCCGGGTGTCATCAGCATGACCAGGCTGGTGCACAGAATCATGAAACCTGTATTACCAGTATCGAGATGCAGCATTGAGAGTTCTCCAAGCGAAGAAGTTAGAAGGCATAAATTCAGAATTCAGAATTCGGTGATGGTCGAGAAAACGTGACGGCGAGGAACTGGGGCTTACTGCCGAGCTGGATGTGAAGAAAACGCCAGCACCTTTCGGCGGTCCCTCCATGGTAGAGGGTGTACTTTGGCCAGCACAAAAGCGGTGAGTCAGGTCACCGTTGGCTGTGAGCTGCAAGTATTTGCTGCCTAACGAACTGGCGAAACGTCGCGGTTCGGTGTGATCCTGGTCAGGAGGATTGACGCGCGAGGATTGACGCGCCGTTCGGCGATGTCCGGCCCAAACCCCCAGTTTTTTCGCGCCTTGACAAGCCGCCAACGAGCGCCAACCGCTGCCGATGCGGGCCCGACGCTTTCGGATTATGTGCAAATCTCATATTTAGTGACGAAAGTACTGATTCGCAAGCGGTTCCGTCGATTGCACTGCACGCGAGCGTTAACCAACTTAGAAACATAGCTTTAGGAAGACACAGGCGGCGATCAAATATCCCTGCCAACCGGTCGGTAGCGCTGGATTCCAGGCTCTGGCCTTCGCATCCACAAATTTTTCCACAGGGTGAAGGTGTCCCAGGGTCGGATTTTTGCCAGTCTCTACTGGGCTTCTATCGGCACACCGATAACCGGGCTACTCGCCGGGTTCGGCGTTGCCTTCCAGCATGTTGGCGAAGCGTGTCGAATTGTGCAGAAACGCCAGATTGAACTTCCCAATGGGTCCGTTACGCTGCTTGGCGATGATGATTTCGGCGCGCCCTTTGAGGTCGGGATCGTCCTGTTTGTAGAGCTCTTCACGGAAGATGAACATGACCACGTCGGCGTCCTGCTCGATGGATCCCGATTCCCTCAGGTCGGAGAGCTGCGGCCGGTGGTCGCCGCCACGGCTTTCCGGAGCGCGGCTGAGCTGCGACAGCGCCAGCACGGGAACCTGGAGTTCCTTGGCGATGGCTTTCAGCCCGCGCGAGATGGACGAAACTTCCTGCGTCCGATTCTCAAAACGCTTGCTGCCGCCAGACATAAGCTGCAGATAATCGACGACGAGCAGATCGAGGCGTCCTTGGGACTGCTTCAGGCGGCGAGCCTTGGCCCGCATTTCGCTCAGTGAAATGCCGGGCGAGTCGTCGATAAACAAGAGCGCATTCGAGAGTTCCTCCATGGCGCGGACGATTTTCTTCATGTCGTCGCCCCAGAGCGAACCGGTGCGCATCTTGTGCGCGTCGACGATGGCGCGAGAACAGAGAAGCCGTTGCAGCAGCGCTTCACCCGACATTTCAAGCGAGAAGATGCCGACCACCTTGCCGTCGTCGATGGCGGCGTTCTCGGCGATGTTCATGGCAAAAGCCGTCTTGCCCATCGAAGGCCGCGCCGCCAGAATCACCAGGTCCGACTTCTGGAAGCCGCTCGTCTTCTCGTCGAGTTCGGTGTAGTGGGTAGCGAGCCCGGTGATGCGCTGGCCGCGTTGCAACAGCGCGTCGACCGAGCCGAAAGAGTTGCGGACGATTTCCTTGATGCCCTGAAAGCCCTTGCCAATGCGCTTCTCCGAGAGCTGGAAGACGGCGGCTTCGGCGTCGTTGAGGATTTCGTCGGCGGGATCGGCCTGCTCGCTGGCCTTGGCGATGGCGGTATTCGAAACAGTGATCAGCCCGCGCAGGATGGCCTTGTCGCGGACGATCTTCACGTAATGCTCGATCGAAGGCCGGTCAGGTACGCCATCCAGCAGGCTGGAGATGTAGCCGACGTCGCCGACGGCTTGCAGATCTTTCTTCTGCTCCAGTTCTTCGACCAGGGTGATGATGTCGATAGGCCGCGAAGATTCGGCCAGATCCATCATCCGCGAATAGATGCGGCGATGCGCGTCGATGGAAAAGTCTTCTGGCTTCAGGTGCTCGGCGGCGTCGTTGAAGGCGTGATTGTCGAGCAGGACGGCGCCCAGGATGGAGCGCTCGGCATCGATGTTCGCCGGCAGACGGCCGATGTTGGTTTCGAGAGTGGCCACGATGTTTAGGTGAGTGCGTTGCATCGTAATTTATTTCCGCCTGTGGACGTATGAGGAGCAAGCAGGAAAACCGGGTCCGAAAATAAATTATTTCGGACGGGAATTTCTTCCGATACCTTGCAGTATGTCATAGGGCGAATAAAAAGCAAATATCTTGGGTGAGTCCGGGCGATGGTTCGGAGTAACAAAGGCCGGAGCTGGCATCACAGATTTCCGACCCTTTGTACGCGATAATAGAGATCTGATTGGGACGTGCGGGTGCGTCAAGGGCAGAGGCGACTCGGAAACTCTTTTGCTACGCTCCCGTCGCCCGAGCCAGGCTCTTCACGGCCTCTTCCGGCCGCCGTTCTTTTAGCGCCGTCAGGCAATCCAGGTCGAGGCGTGAGCTGGCATCTTCCGACAACATGCCAAATACCACTTTGGCGGGCAGGCCATCGCGGTACGGGCGCTTCTCGCTCAGGGCCTGATACACATCGGCCACGCAGATGATTCTTGCCGTGAGCGGTAGCTGGTTGGCAGTCAGGCCCTCGGGATAACCTTTGCCGTCCAGACGCTCGTGATGCGCCGCCGCCACAAAAGCCAGATCCTTGAACCCCGAGATTTTCTCCAGAATCACTTTCGTGTATACGGGATGCATCTTCATGGTTTTCCATTCATCGTCGTTCAGCTTCCCCGGCTTTTCCAGGATCGTGTTGGAGACGCTCAGCTTTCCCACGTCGTGCAGCAACGCCGCTCGCCGCACCATCGACGTGGTTTGGGGCGCCAGGCCTAGGCCTTCCGAAATGTCCACGGCCGCCTCGGCCACTCCCATGGAGTGCGTGAACGTGTAGGGCGATTTCGCGTCGATGACCTCGGCAAAGGCGCGGCAAATGCTGTCGATGCGTTCGGCCGACGCTCGCAAGGCCGTTCCCGGCTCCATTTGCAGAACGTATTCGCGCGCATCCTTCGACAGGACTCTTTGCCAGAGCTTCTGGTCGGGCTCGATCGAACGCACAATCTTTACGATCTCGGGATCGAACCAGCTCCCGCCGTGCTCGGCAACCACTCGCACTGCTTCGGCTGGGCCGCGGGCGCTGGCAAACACTTCCAGCGTCTGGCTGACATTCATGATCCGGGACAGGATCGGAATCTCCTGGCCTTTGCGGTGCTCCGGATAACCGGCTCCGCTCCAGTGCTCGTCCAGGCTTCGGATGGCTTCGGCGCTGGCTTGGTTCAGGCCGATCTTGCGCGCGATTTCGGCGCCGCGTTCGCAGCGCGCCCCAATCACTTCCGCGTTGTTCCGGTTCTGTTCAAAGCCCAGCTTTACTGCTTTTACCAGGCGGCGCGGCAACGAAGTGCCCGGTAGCACGTTGCGCAGGAGATACTGCAGGCCGGAAAGCGAGGGCTTGGTCCAATCCTCAAACTTTACCTCGCGTTTTGCCCGCAGATCGTCGGACCCCAGAATCTGGTGCATGCGGGCCGAGTTTGAACTGCACCCCGCGTCTTTCAGCAGCAGCGCATAGTAGAGATCGGAACAGGCCGATGGTGGCAAGCGCAGTTCTTCGGCGATCCTCATCCCGAGAATGCAGCTCCGGACGGCGTGTCCCATAGGCTGCCCTTCGGTCAAATCCAGTGCAGCAGAGAGCGCCGACACCACGTCGGAAAGGCGAATCGTCCCCGCCGCATCAGCCATCATAGATACTCCACTCTCGACGCTAGAAACGTATCCTGGTGCTCAGCGTGAGCGACTGCACCATCACATTCACCTGGCTGTTGTTGTATTCGCCTGCCAGCAATCCGCTCTGTCCCACGCGCTGGGTAGCGGGCAATTGCACCTGATAGGTGAAGTCGTAACGGTAATGCCCGTGACTGTAGCCCACGCCTGTACCGAGGGTGTTCTGCAGGATGGCCGCGGTCATCGGCGTCAGAGTCGACGAAGGCACCGGGTCGGTCGCATAGGAATACCCTCCCCGCAGCTCGAACGCCTCGGCCACCGGAACCTCCACTCCAACTCCGAACATCGCCTGGTTGTGCCAGTTCAGGGGAACCGTGTCGTTCAGAGAACTGCTGGCCAGAAATCCGTTGATGTCGGAATTGCTGCCGTTCGTGAGCATGACCGGCAACTGGTGGAATGAGCCGCTCCAGTCGATCCACTGCCCCTGCAGATTGATCCGCGAGTGTCTCCACGCCAGCCAGGAAACTCCGCCGGTGAAGGCCTGCGGAAATTTCGTGTTTACCTCCGCGTCGTAAGTGAACGCCGGCTGGAACGGGATCCCCAGCGCCGCGAACTGCGCTGCCGCGTTTCCCGAGGCGGTGCCGTAGGTGTGGACGTTGGTCTGCATCCGGTAGGCCAGCCCGATCGTCAACTTGCTGTTGGGCGTGATGACGGCTCCGAAGGTGCCGTTATAGCCCACTCCGGACGCCTGCAGGTCGAGCAGTGTTTTCAAGCCCGCCAGTTGCGGCTGCGATTGGAAGATATAAAGGAGCGTGCAAAGAATTGGCGTTGTAAATCGCCCCGAAACTTGCTCCCAGCGAAAGTTTGCGGTTGACCACGAACCCCAATCCGGCCGCCGAGCGCAACGCCAGAATTGTCGACTGGTTTTGTTGCAAGCCGTAGCTGGCGCCTCCCGTTCCCGGAGGATCCAGATAAGTCCAGTTGGCCTTCATCAGAGTGTCCGGTGCGGAGGAGAATCCCAGCACAAAACGCGATCCCACTCGCATTCCGAACGCTCCGTACGGTAGCGTCCCGGCGCTGGTCTGAATTGTGCCGCTATTCGAAACGGAATTGGTGAAACTGCCGCTGGCAAAAAGGCTGGTCACGCTCAGGTCCTACGAGCGTCCGTTCAGACTGGTCAACTCTGCAGGATTGCTCTGCATGGCCTCCAGGGGCCCTTCGGCCGACGCCACCGTCGTTCCGCCCAGCGCCGTTGCGCGCGCGCTGATACCGTTGCCCAACGCCCCACCCGCTTGGGCCATCGCCATTCCGGGGATTACCACTGCCAGCAGGACCCGGCACACAACTGCAAGAAACCTTCCGCGCATCTTTTCGTCTCCCTGGGGGGAAGCACATCAGCGCCAATGTTGACAGTGATCCCAAGGCTTTTCCAGTTACGGAAGTAAGATGCCCTGTTGCGGATTTCGACAGTTCGAGCCTTTGCACTCGAAGGCAGAAAGGCCACGCAGCTCCCTTCAGAGGGCTTTAACTGAGAGCTGAAAACTCAGACCTAAAAACAAATGCGGCTCGGGCCAGCCACCCAAGCCGCATTGTTATCGTGGACGTTCTGCCTGCCGTCTTTCGCCGAGGCGAAAGATCATCGCGCAACGGCACTCCTAAGAGTGCTACATGCTTTCGATGCTCACCTGAGGCTTGCGCTTCAGGGTTACGATTCAGCGCTTCCATCCTTCTTGGAAGAAGGACTTCATTAGGAGGCCGCAAAGCCCGGGCACCAGCACACTGGACATGCGCCGATTTTCCCCCGGTGATTCACTCTCGAGAAATCACCGGCAACGCTGAACCTTGTCGGAACAGATTCAGAACATCTCACGCTTTTGACTGCGAGCACTCTGCGGCAGCGGAAGCATTAACGCAACGTTAAAATGCTGCTCCACTGTGTAAAAACTGTGGAGCCGAGGAACTTCCTGTGGAAAGGAAAGGAAAACGCGGATTTTTAGTCGGGCGACGGTTTGAGAAACTGGCGGGCTTCGCCCGCTGGATCTGACCACCCCAGCCCGCAAAAGGCGCACGGTCTGGGGACCCCGGCGAGGGCGGCTGTCCCTACGTGGACTGTACAATACTCCCGATGATTGCTCATCTTCGGGGAACTCTGCTGGCAAAACATCCGAACCAGGCCATCGTGGAAACCCATGGGGTCGGTTATGACGTTGCCATCAGCGTGCCGACATTCACCGAAATGCCGGCGGCGGGTGCCGAAGTCGCGCTCCACATTCACACCCACGTTCGCGAGGACGCGTTGAGCTTGTACGGATTCTTGCGTCTGGCCGAGAAACAACTTTTCGAAAAGCTGCTGACGGTGAGCGGGATTGGTCCAACGCTCGCCATCAAGATCCTTAGCGGAATGCCCGTCGATGAGATGATCGGAGCGATTCGCGGAGGCGACCTGGCGCGGCTCACCCGCATTCCAGGAATCGGCAGGAAGACGGCGGAGCGCATGGTGCTGGAGCTGCGCGACAAGCTGCCCGCGGCGGGAGCGTCTGACACTTCAACTAGCGTTGCCCTGGCCAGCCCGGTAGACGAAGACGTCATTTCCGCGCTAGTCAATCTGGGCTATCAGCGCGCGGCGGCCGATAAAGCGCTGCTGGCGGCGCGCGGCGGCAGGAGTCTTCAGAGTTTCGACGTGCTCTTTCGTGAGGCGCTGAGATCGCTGTCGAAGTAGCGTCTGGTTAATTGCCGACGAAGCGCAGATACAGGTCGCGGTCATGGCGGCAGGTTTCCGCCATCTGCTTCACTTTTTCCCAGGCTTCTAATTGGCTTTCATCGCGCGCGCGATCTTTCGCGCGATCCCATTCCTTGAGAAACCCTTCCATCTGCAGATGATTGAACACAGTTCTGCCAAACGGATCAATGCCGCCGAGCAACGGGAAACCCTCATGGCTGGCGTCGGGGACCACCCCGTGCAGCACCACCCACTCGCTGCGCTCGCCCAGATTGTCTTCCAGTTTTACCACCAGGGACATCGCTAGCCTCACGGCATCATGCTATGGTGCTGGCCGCAATGTAACAGTCCCTGAGGGCGTTTGTCCAAGCGGAGCCGCCTATCGAAGGTAACTGCGGATTTACGCTTCCGCGACGCGGGCGCCGTGTTGAAAGTGGTATTGCAGAATCTTCGCCGCCAGCGCCGGGGTCACTCCCGGTCCTTGCCCTTGTGTTTGTGCTTCCACGGAGCGGACCACTTCTCCTCGGCAGATCACTTCGGTGGCCGCGAGCCCGGCAATTTCTGTCGGCAGCACCAGGCTAATCTCCAGCTGTACATGCGGAAGGAGCGCTTCCTGCGCCTGGAATAGCAATCCGGAGCGGCTGATGTTTTCGGTAGTACCCGGGCGCCAGCTCTTTTCTCCGACCGGACGATATTGCAACGGAAGATGGAGATTGAAGCGGCGAGCTCGGAACGGCGGAATTCTCTTTTCCGCTTGAACGCCTTGGCCTGTGCTGCGGGATGACATCGCGACCTCCGCTGGAATGGGCTCGGAATCCAGCACCTCGCGGACGCGGTCTCGCAGAGCGGGAAGGCTGAACGGTTTCTGGAGCAAGTTAATGCCGGCGTCGAGTGTGCCATCATGCCCAATGGCATTCTCGGCGTAACCCGACATATAAAGCACGCGGACATTCGGAAGCTGATTGGTCACCTGCGTGGCCAATTCGCGGCCATTCTGCCCCGGCATAATCACATCGGTGAGTAACAGGTCGATCGAGCCCTTGTAGCCGTCTACGATCTGCAGAGCGGCAGCACCGTCTTCGGCTTCCAGAATCTTGTAGCCCTGCGTTTCCAGATACTGGCGGGCAAGACGGCGCAGATTGATTTCATCTTCCACCAGCAGGATGGTCTCCTGCCCATGCGCGGCGCGCGGAAGGCCGAGAGATTCCGGCGCCGCGGCGGCGTCCTCACGCGCATCGACTCGCGGAAAATAGGCGCGGAAAGCGGTGCCGCGCTGCGGTTGGCTGTCGACGAAAATAAAGCCGCCACTCTGTTTCACGATACCGTACACCGTAGAGAGGCCAAGGCCGGTGCCCTTGGCGCCCTTGGTGGTGAAGAAAGGCTCGAAGATGCGCGACTGGGTTTCGTTGTCCATCCCAACACCAGTGTCGCTGATGGCGAGCATCACGTAGTTGCCTGCGGTGAGCGGGGCGTGAGTGCGTGCGAAGTTTTCATCTAGGGTGACGTTCGCGGTCTCGATCGTCAATTTGCCGCCTTGCGGCATGGCGTCGCGCGCGTTCACCGTCAGGTTCATGATGACTTGGTCGATCTGACCGGGATCGGCGCGGACGGCGCCCAGGATCGGGCTCGGTACCATGACCAGATCGATATCTTCCCCGATCATGCGGGTGAGCATTTTCAGGTTCTCGGCAACCACTTCATTCAGGTCGAGCACCTTGGGAGCCAGCATCTGCTTGCGGCTGAAAGCCAGCAATTGCCGGGTCAGGGAAGTGGCACGCTGTGTGGCATTGGCAATTTCCTGCGCCGGCCCCCGCAATCTCACATCGGGTCCGAGACGCTCGAGCAGAAACTCGGAGTAGCCGGAGATGACCATCAGCAGGTTATTAAAGTCGTGGGCGATGCCGCCGGCGAGGCGGCCGATCGCTTCCATCTTCTGCGCCTGACGCAGTTGCAGCTCCAGCATGCGGGTCTCGGTAATGTCTTCCATAAAAATTTCGAACGTGCTTCCTTCTTTGCCGTTGGCAATCGATCGTCCGGAAATGCGCGCTACGATGGCCGCGCCATCCCGGCGGACGCACTCGGTGGTCAGGTTGTTGAATTCCTTGCGCGCATGAAAATAGTCGGCGGTTTGAAACCATTGCTGAGCGTCGGCGTACAG
>Ga0116218_1002033_pt1 | contig 11732 bp, 11 predicted proteins | sample Sb_taG_2_FD_88966 | JGI IMG/M metagenome (GOLD analysis project Ga0116218, IMG submission 88966) | Peat soil microbial communities from Weissenstadt, Germany - Sb_50d_5_LS metaG | ecosystem: Environmental > Terrestrial > Soil > Wetlands > Peat | place: Germany: Weissenstadt | collected 2010-09-21 | reverse complement strand
TGATGGAACTGGTCCGCGCCCGGCCGCTCGACCAGGTGATCGCCGAGGACGGCCCGCTGCCGCCAGAACAGGCCGCGCAGCTCGGCCGGGGACTGCTTGAGGCACTGGTCGCGGCGCACGCCGCCGGCGTGCTGCACCGGGACGTCAAGCCGAGCAACGTGCTGATCAGCGGCGACGGCAAGGCCGTGCTGACCGACTTCGGAATCGCCACGATCCAGGGCGATCCCGGGCTCACCCAGGCCGGCCTGGTGGTCGGAACTCCCGGGTTCGCCCCACCTGAGCGAGTCCGCGGCGAGCCGGCCACCCCGGCCTCGGACCTGTGGTCGCTTGGCGCCACTCTCTACGCGGCGGTGGAGGGCCGGGGGCCGTTTGACCGCGCGGGCGGCTCCGCAGCGATCGTAGCCAGCGTCGCAACCGAGTCGGCTCCCAGAGCGCCATCGGCCGGACCGCTGGGCCCGGTGATCGAAGCGCTGCTTCGCGTCGATCCGGCACAGCGGCCGGACGCGGCGACGACTGCCCAGATGCTGACCGACGCCGGGTCGGCCGCCCAGTCTGCCGGGTCCGCCAGTGGGCACGCTGGCTCGCCGGACCTCGGCCCGGCCGGCCTGGCCGATCCGGCCGCCCAGTCCCCGAATGCGACCACGGCCACTCAGATTGTCGCCGTTCCGGCAGCCGTTGAGCTGGCCGCCGGACAGCAGTCCGGCGACCCGACCGGTGCCGGAAGCGCGCGAGCCAGTGCCGCAGCGGGCCCAGCGGGGGCTGGCCCGGTCGGTCCGGCCGGAGCAGCAGCTCAAGGTGCGCAGGCGGGGAGCATCCGGTCGGCTCAGCCGGGTGCCGGGCCAGCTGGCGACGTGGTCCCCGATCTGATGGCGACACCTGTGTTCGCTGAACTTAAGATGCCGGTGGCTCCGGGGTCGCCGGACCTGCCGCACCGCACTGACGCGCTAGCGCAGCTCGGCCCGCTGGGCCCGAGCGGTCGGGCGGGTCTGGGCGGTGCGGCAGGTCTGGGTGGTCTGGGTGGTCTGGCCGGTCCCGGAGGTCCGGCGGACCCGGGCGCGGAGTCGCCATCGGCCAGTCAGCCGGGCGGTCCTGGGGCCGGTTCGGGCACTGAGCGCTCCCGGCGCGGGCTGGTGTTGCTGGCTGCGGCCGCCGCGCTGGCCATCGTGATCGGCGGCGTCTGGTTTGAGTTCCCCAGCTTCCGGGCCTCCATCGCACAGGGCCTGGACCAGTCACCCAACGCGAGCGTCGGCTCGGGCGGCGGCGGCTCGCACCAGACGCACGGCAGTTCCGACCCGAAGGGCGCCGATCCGGGGACTCGCGGGTCGAGGCAGTCGTCGCCCGGGTCCGCCCCGTCCGGCGGGCACACGACCCCTGGCCATTCCAAGTCTGGCGGACCGAGCCCGTCCGGCAAGCCGACGCCATCTGGCTCGCCGAGTCCGACAGTCAGCCCTAGTCCGACGCCAAGCCCGACCACCAGCCAACCACCGCCGGCCGGTTATGTCTGGCAGTCGGTGCCCGCCGTGCTGATCGGGACAACGGCCGGTTTCCGCGTCGCCGCGCCGACCAGCTGGCTGATTATCCCTGGCCTGGTCACCGTCTTCAGGCCGCCGCTCGGCAGCGCCCGGATGGATGTCGACCTGAACCCGTTCGCCGTGCAGGGGCCGGTCAGGGAGGCCAAGTACAAGCAGGCGGTGGCAATCGCCACCCACCGGTACCACGACTACCACCTAGTGTCGATCCTGGCCATTACGTTCCACGGGCACCCGGCAGCGACCTGGACCTTCTGGTGGCGAGCACGCACCAGCACGGTGGCAACTGATGTGACGGAGGTCATCTTCACCGCCCAGACCTCGGCCGGACCGCAACCATATGTGCTGTCGATGTCGGCACCAGCCACCCGGGCAGGCTGGGCCAGCGCGATCTTCCGCGTCGCGATGCGGACGTTCAAGCCGCTGCCGTAGCTGTACGGCGGCGGCCTGGCGGACGCCAGCCCAGAGGCCAGGCAGCCCGCCCGGCCAGGCAACCCGGGTCACGCCAGACCGGCGAATGCCAGCCGGGCGCCCGCGGACGCCAGCCCGCCCGCAGACGCCAGCAGCCAGGCCGGTCCAGCCCGGCCGAGCTCAGTACCAGCCGTAGGCCGTCTCGTGCCCCCACGCACCGCAAGGCGAGCCGTAGACCGACTGGATATAGCGCAGGCCCCAGCGGATCTGGGTGGCCGGGTTCGTCTGCCAGTCTGGCCCGCGATAATCCTGGCCGGCTGATGGCTGGGCTGGTCCGGCGGAAGCTACGGCAAGCGCCGTGGCGGTGATTGAGGCAGCGACAATAGTGCCGGCTGCCGCGGAGATGGTGGTTCTGGAGGGTTTTGCGTAGATCTGACGCAGGCGGGTCAAGATGTGCCTTCAGTCGAGCACGCGGGACGTGCCTTCTTTCACCCAGGGCACGGCCGGCGCCCTGATGGTCGGGCGCGGCTGCGGCGTGCGGACGGGCCGCGGGATCATGGCGACGGGGGGATTACCTGGTGCAGGTCGTCTCGCACGCTGGGTGCTGCCAGCCATCCACTCTGCCCGCCCATTCAGGCCGTATGTCGCAAAACCGGCATACGTGCTGTATGAGATAGCTCACAGTCGGTGCCGGAATGTACGGCGTCGGTCGTCACGGGCACCGCGGTCGCCGGGGCTGCGCTACCTGGGCCTGCTTGAAGCAGCTGGGGACACAGCCGCCTGGTGACCGCTTGGCGACCCGCCCAGTCCTCGCAACTTTACGTTACGAAGAAGTAACGTTAGGTCGCGAAAATCATTGCAACGCCGAAACGGAAAGCCCGGTGCCGCTCGCCGCAGGATGGTTACTGAATGTTTCGCTGTGACAACTGAGAGCTAGTAACCGGTCGGTCTTAGTACCAGTTGTGGCCCTGCCAGAATGCCCATGCATTGCACGGTGAGCCGTAGCGCTGCTTGATATAGCCAATGCCCCACTTGATCTGGGTGGCCGGATTCGTCAGCCAGTCAGGTCCGGCCGTGGCCATCTTCGATCCGGGCAGGGCTTGCGGGATGCCGTAGGCGCCGCTGGCGTTCGCCGCGTTCCATCGCCAGCCGCTCTCCCTGGAAAAGATGTTGTCCAGGCAGCCGAACTGGGCGCTCGCGCTGAACCCGAACGACGGCAGCATGCGGTACGCGATCGCCTGAGCCGTACCCGGATTGGGCGGCGGCGCGTAGACGGTGGGTGCGCCGCCTGCTGGCGCAGGCACCGGCTGGACCTGGGCCACCTTCGGCGAGCTGACCACCTTGAACGTCTTGGTGGCGACGGCCATCAAGATGATGTGCTGCCGCTGCTGTTCGAGGTGCGCGGCTGGCACGCTGGTCGGAAGCTGCGCCACGGACTCGGCCAGGGGGTAAGTCTGGATTGTCTTCGTCTGGTCGATCATGTATCTGGCGCCGCCAGCGATGGCTACAGCTGCGATGACAGTCGTGAGCAAGAAGGCACGAACGCTCCTGCGTGACCGGCGTCCGCCGGACAACCGCCTGCGGTGCTGTGACAATGCCATCCTTCCCTCGGCCGCGCGCGCCGGGCAAGCCGCCAGGTGCGCAGGACCGCTGCGGTCAAGGCAGCGAGTCATGTGATGGATTGACTACCAGGAGTGGCCAGCACTATTACGGGGCAGAACCACCGAAACAAGGAGCCATGTCCATCGCGGCACCACGTTGCCAGAAGTGATCGACTCGACCAAGCGTTTCGGAAGAAAAAGTTGTGGCGGGCGCCCAGGAATTTGTGTCGCGCAGATCACGGATTGGCAATTAGTACAGTAACAATTACAGGGCGTAGCCACGATTGGCCTGTGATCACTGCCCGGTAGCTGGCTGCCGCGCGACACGCCGGCACTACCCTGCGGCGCCGGTTCGGGCTAGCGTGCAAGCAAGGGCAGGAACCGGGTGAAGGACGCTGAAAATGAGCAGGAAGCCGGCGGTGCCGGGAAGCGAAGGCGGTGCGGCAGCCACGCAACGCCGCGGCTGGACGATGGATCTCGGCCAGGCGGACACAGTGCTGGCTGGAGCGCGCAACGCGTTCTTTGTGATGGTCGGCGTCCTGGCCGTCTTGTGGATCATCCAGATCGTGAACGTCGCGAACCACTACAGCCTCGACCAGAGCTACGGGATCCGGGGGCGGGACCTGTCGACCCTGCCCTACATCTTCACCGCGCCGTTCCTGCACGTGAGCTGGACTCACCTTGAGGCCAACTCCGGGCCGCTGTTCATCTTCGGCTTCCTGGCCGCCTACCGAGGCATCGCCAAGTTCGCTGGTGTCACCGCCGTGGTGGTGGTGACCAGCGGCCTGGCCGCCTGGTTCTTCGAGAGCTCCAACGTCGTCGGCGTCGGAGCCAGCGGCGTGGTCTTCGGCTACTTCGGCTACATCATGGTCCGCGGGATCTTCGACCGGCACGGCATCGACGTCCTGGTCGGCGCCGTGATGGCGCTGTGCTTCGCGTATCAGTTCAGCGTGCTGCTACCGCAGCAGGGCATCGGCTGGCAGGCCCACATCGGCGGCTTGGTCGGCGGGATCCTGTCCGGCTGGGTGTTCAGGGACCGGCGTGTCGTCAAGGCCAGGTCCGCGGCCAAGGCCAGACCGGCCGCGGTCGTCGCGGCCAGCCCTGGCACGAACGTCGCGATCAGGCCGGACAGTCCAGGTACCGTCAGCGGCCAGGGCAGCACGGCCAGCCCAGCGGGCGGCAAGGGATTCAAGGTGGACCCGACCAACCCGCGCGCCGATCTCTACAAACAACTGGACGACCTCGGCCTATAGCCGCTCAGTTGCGGCGGGCCGGCGATGACGGTTCGGGTGGTTCGTCGCCGAGCAGCCAGCGGGCACCAGGACCGAGGTCCGCGGCCGCGTCGCCATCGTTGTAAAGGGCGCACCGGCGCAGGGACAAGCAGCCGCAGCCGATGCAGCTGCTGAGCGTCGTGGACAGCCGGTTCAGCTCAGCGATTCTTGCCTCGATCCCGGCCTGCCACATCCGGGCGGCGCGGCTCCAGTCCGCCCTGGTGGGCGCCTTGCCGGACGGCAGCTTGTCCAGCGCCGACTTGATGTCGCGCAGCGAAAGGCCAAGCTGCCGGCCGGCCTTGATGAATGCCACCCGCCGGAGCATGTGCCTTGGGTAGCGGCGCTGGTTTCCCGTCGTCCGCTCGGCCGCGATCAGGCCGAGATCCTCGTAGTACCGCAGCGCCGATGGCGCGGTCCCGCTCCGGGCCGCGAACTCGGAAACCGTCAGGTAGTCGGCAAGCGCGGGCATCGGAAGAAACGTTACCCGCCGCCTGACTTGACTTCAAGCGCACTTGAAGTTCAAGACTCGGGTCCATGGACGTCAAGCGTGCGACCCGGCCCGTTGAGTTCGCTGACCTGCCTGGCCTGATGGCGCTAATGGGCGGCGATGAGAAACATGACTTCGCAGCCGCCAGCACTCTCGATGTGCTCTGGGTCCTCTACGACCGGGTGCTCCGGGTGAGCCCCGACTCGTTCGAAGACGAGGCGCGGGATCGATTCTTCCTGTCCAAGGGCCACGGGCCGATGGCCTACTACGCGGTGCTTGCGGCGAAGGGATTCCTCGAGCATTCCGTGCTACCCGGTTATGGCGATTTCGACTCGCCGCTTGGCCACCATCCGGACCGGACCCTGCTGCGCGGTGTCGAGATCTCCAGTGGCTCGCTCGGCCATGGGCTGCCACTTGCCGTCGGCACGGTGCTTGGCCTGCGCGCCAGGGGACTCACTCAGGCCCGGGTATTCGTCCTGTCCGGCGACGGGGAACTCGATGAAGGCTCTGGCCACGAGGCGATCGCCTTCGCCGGCCGGGCCGGCCTGGACGCCCTGCACTGCATCGTGGTGGACAACGGCTCGGCCACCTATGGCTGGCCGGGCGGTATCGAGACCCGGTTCAGCCGCGAAGGATGGTCGGCCGTGCGAGCGGACGGCCGCGATCATGCGGCTCTTGAGGCGGCGTTCACCGCCCCGCACCCGGGCCAACCGCACGCTGTCGTCGCGGTCGTCTAGTCAACGAAATCAAGCCGGAGGTCCGATGGACGGCATGCGGGAGCGCTTCGCGCGGGTGATGACCGAGCTGCTTGACGATGATCCGCTGCTTGCCCTGGTACTCGCCGACATCTCGGCCGACGCTTTCTGGCCAGCGGCCAGGCGCCACCCCGACCGCGTCATCAATCTGGGGATTCGTGAGCAGCTCCTGGTCAGCGTGGCCGGCGGTCTGGCACTCGCCGGGATGCGGCCGGTGGCGCACACGTTCGCGAGCTTCCTGATCGAGCGCCCATTCGAGCAGATCAAGCTGGACCTGGGTCACCAGGGCGTCGGCGCGGTGCTGGTCAGCTCGGGAGCGTCTTACGACTACGCGGCCGAGGGCCGCACCCATCAGGCACCTGGCGACGTGGCGCTGCTCGACACCTTGCCTGACTGGACTGTGCACGTTCCCGGTCATCCGGACGAGGCCGAACGCGCGCTCCGGGCAGCGGTCGGCGCCTCGGGCTCGGTGTATCTGCGGCTCTCCGTGCTGGCTAATGCCGCGCCACTGGCGACCAGCCTGGAGTCACTCACGGTGCTCCGGACTGGCTCCGCAGGCACGGTCATCGTCGTCGGGCCGCTGGCCGACGCGGTGCTGCAGGCGACCAGCGGAATGGATGTGACCGTGCTCTACGCGGCCACGGTCAGGCCCTTCGACGGCCGGACGCTGCGTGCCACCCTTGGCACCCCGGACATCGTGCTGGTCGAGCCTTATCTGGCCGGAACCTCGGTACCCGCCGTCGCTGCGGCGCTCGCTGACATTCCGCACCGGCTGCTCGGGCTCGGCGTCAGTCGCGAGGAACTGCGCCGCTACGGCAGTGCGACCGAACATCAGGCCGCCCGGCGGCTGGAACCCGCCGCACTGCGGGCTGACATCTCGGGATTCTTCGGGGCGAGGCTGGACTCCCCTGCTCGACCGGCCGCTGCGCGGCACCTGGTCTGACCGTCGCTGCCGCACCCATGCGGCGCGGCCGTGAGCGGCGGGCGCACGGAGCATGAACAACCGGATTCGAAGTGCGTCGACCGCTCTCCTAGCGAGCCACAGCCCGCTAGCCGGGGTACTGTTGGGCCACAGTCGGCCCAGTCCCGCGGCGTACTCGTGACTGCCACAGTCGGCCCTGCCGCCCCAGACCCTGGCGGCACATCCCAGCCGGTCAGCGATGTGCTCAGGAGTCCTCCGTGCGACCCAGCGAAGCAGCAGCAACAACAACCGCCACCACACGACCTGACACCCGATCCGCCGAGCCCGTCGCGGCGCAAGCTCACGCGGCGCAGCCCACGGTAACGCAGTCCCCCGCTGGGCCCCTGGTCGGAAGTGCTTACGCCGAGCTGTCCAGGCAAGTGCGGGAGGCAGGTCTGCTCAAGCGGCGTCCCGGCTATTACGCCTGGAAGATCGCCATCACGGCGGCGGCTATGGTGGCCGGCTGGGCAGCCGTCGTGCTGGTGGGCAACTCATGGTGGGTCCTGGCGGTGGCCGCCTTTCTGGCGGTGATCTTCGCCCAGTTCGGCTTTCTCGGCCACGACGCCGGGCACCGGCAGATCTTCGGCTCCCGGCGGGCTAGCTATCTGGCTGGCATCCTGCTCGGCAATCTCGGCATCGGACTGAGCTACGGCTGGTGGGTAAGCAAGCACAACCGGCACCACGCTCACCCCAACACCGAGGGTGCGGACCCGGACATCATGCTCGGCGCGCTGGCATTCACCGAGGCTCAGGTTGGCACCTGCCGGGGCGTGGCCCGGCTGGTCTACCGCTATCAGGCGTACCTGTTCTTCCCGATGCTGCTGCTTGAGGCGGTCAACCTGCACGTCGCCAGCATCCGCGCGCTGGCCAGCCGGGCGTCCGGGCGCCGGCCGGCCGAGACTGCGCTGCTCGCGGTCCATTTCGCCGGCTATCTGACCCTCGTGCTGCTGGTGCTCGGACCGGTGAAGGCGGCCGTGTTCATCGTCGTGCAGCAGGGCCTCTTCGGGTTGTATCTGGGCTGCTCCTTCGCGCCCAACCACAAGGGCATGCTCATCTTGAGCGCGGATGACCGCAGCGATTTCCTGCGCCGGCAGGTACTCACCTCCCGCAATGTCAACGGCGGCTGGCTGACCGACCTCGCACTCGGCGGCCTGAACTACCAGATTGAGCACCACCTGTTCCCATCGATGCCACGTCCCAACTTGCGCCGTTCCCAGCCGCTGATCAGGGAGTTCTGCCAACAAGCCGGTCTGTCTTACTGCCAGACCGGCTTGGTTGCCTCCTTCAGCCAGGCGCTGCGGTACCTCAACGCGCTGGGCCGGCTAGCCGGCCTCGGCACACCAGCCTGAGCTCCCGGAACGATGTGCCACAGGTCCTTACGTTGGCGGTGGTCCAATCCAGTCCTGGCCTGTGGTCCGGTGTCCTGCGGTACGTACCCTGGCACCGCTCGGCCCGCGCCATGGCACCTTCAGGACCAGCACGACGGTGTCGTCGCTGACCTCGCCATGGCTGAATGTCCTGACCGCCCTCAAGATCGCGTCGGCCATCCGCGCCGCGGACACATTTCCCAGGCCAGCGACGAGGTCCCCGAGCCGCTCTTCGCCGAATAGCTCGCGGTCGACGTGACTGCGGGCCTCGGTGACTCCGTCGGTGAACAGGATCAGGCTGTCGCCGACCCGCAGCAGCCGACGGCTGTCGTGCAGCTCGGGATCCGCGAGCAGCCCGAGCAGCGTCCCTGGCCGCCCGAAAGGCTGCACGCTGCCGTCAGCGCGCCGCACCAGCGCGAGCGGGTGGCCGCCGGAACTGATCTGCACTATGGCGCCGGCCAGGGTCGGCCGAACGGCAGCGTAGATCGCGGTGAGGAACCGCCGGTCGGCGGTCGGCCAGTCCAGCAGCGCCTGATTCAGGCCAGCCAGGATCACACTCGGCCGGATCTTCCGGTGCGCCTCGGCGCGCAGGGTATAGCGAGCAAGCGCGGTGCTCTTAGCGGCCGGCACGCCCTTGCCGCACACGTCCCCGACCACTAGGCCCCAGCTCCCCCGAACTGAGGGGAAGACGTCGTAGAAGTCGCCGAGAACCTCGGCCCCCGTCCCCCCTGCGACGTAACGAGCGGCGATCTGCAGGCCAGGGATCTTCGGCAGCCGCGGCGGCAGCAGGCTCTCCTGCAGTGTCCTGGCCAGCTCGGCACGCTCGGTCCCGTGCGCCACGGCGACCTGCAGGGCAATCTCACCCGAGGCGACCGCGGCCAGGATTTGCAGAACCTCAAGGTCGTAGTCGCTCCAGTGCCGCGGTAGCCAATCGGCCACGCACAGCGCACCTACCGCACGGTCACCGGGGTCATGCACCGGGAATCCGGCCCAGGCAATCATCGGCGCCGATCCATTCGGGGAACCGACATTTGTCGACAAGTCCAGCCGGGCATCGTCGATGACCAGCATGCGGTCGGAATCGATCACGTGCTGGCACAGCGACTGCTCGATCAGGCTCCATCGGTCAGCATTGGTCCTCGCGGCTCCCCAGCTGTGCCCGCCGGGTGGCGCCTCACCAGCGATGACGACGGCCGCCATCGGCGTACCCAATGCCATTGCGGCCAGCCGCGCAACCCGGCCGAAAGGGTCGTCAGCGGCACCGCCACGCCTCAGGCCAGCATGCTGTACGGAGGCTGGCGCGAGTACAGCTGGCGCGAGTACAGCTGCCGGGACAAGCTCCGCACCGGAACCAGTCTCGGCCGACACCGGAGGATGCGCGTCGCCTAGGACCTTCATTATTCCCGCTTCCGTTGAGAAGCGGATATCGCGTGTGATATCCGGGCCGGCATGGTCCAGGCGCGCCAAACTTCAGTCAACCATGCAGCTCGTGACCATGCGCACCATTGGCGGAACTCCAAGTGATCATGGTCAGTACAGGTCACGACGGACACTTGCGAACCCTCTCAGGTGTTCCTCATTTCCTGCCAGCCGACCGTGGGGCCGGCAGCCGCGCCTGACGGCGGCGGGCTCCAGAAGCGGCGGGCTCCAGAAGCGGCACGCCGAGCCGCACGGGGCCAGAACCCAGGCCGGGCGGTGGCGGGCTCCGGGATCTGCCCCGGAGCGGGCTGGCGGCCCGGGCGGCCCGCGCCCGGCGAGCCGGATCCGGGCCAGTACCGATGATGACCGGCCATCCTGGAAGGAATCTGAACGTATTCTGCGGATTCGCCGCGACTCGGGGCCGGCCCGGTGGCAGCTAGCGGCAGACATGCGACCATGGTCACGACTCCCATGCGTTGCCTCAGTCAGAGTCCTTTGTCCCTACCGACCAGGGCGGGACTGTTGCCATCATGGTCCGAGCGCCAGGAGCCGGGATGGCACCAGGCAGGCAAGGAGCAGAACGGTGGAGGAAGCTGGCCGGGCGGGGACCGCGCTGCTGATGGAGGCCGCTTCCCTGGCCCGGCTGCATGCGGCCCTGCAGAATGCCGGATATCGGGTAATCGGTCCCGTAGTCAGGGACAGCGCGATCATCCTCGATGAGCTGCAATCGGCTGACGACCTGCCGTTCGGCTGGGGTGTTCAGCTTGAGCCCGGTGGCTACCGGATCAGGCAGCGGGCGGATAGCGCGGCCTTCGGCCATTCGGCTGGCCCGCAATCGTGGAAGCAGTACCTGCATCCGCCACGCGAGAAGATGTGGTCCGTGCGCCGCACGGGAGACGGTCTTGAGGTCGAAGCCGCCGATGAACCAGCCCAGCGGATGGCGTTCATCGGGGTGCGCCCGTGCGACCTGCGGGCGATCGCTATCCAGGACGAGGTGCTCGGCGCCGAGCGGCATCCGGGCTCCCGTTACGCAAGCCGCCGTGCGGGGGTGTTCATCGTCGCGGTGAACTGCACCGAGCCAGGCGAAACCTGCTTCTGCACCTCCATGGGCGCGGGGCCGGAGGCGGGACCTGGTTACGACCTGGCACTCACCGAGCTAGTCGATGACGCCGGACATCGGTTCCTGGTCGAAATCGGCTCGCCGGCTGGCGCCGACCTACTCGCCGACGTGCCGACCACGCCAGCCGATGACGCGACCGACGGCCGCGCGCGGTCGGCGGTCGCCGCGGCCGCAGACCTGATGGGCAGATCGATGCCGGCCGACGGCCTGCGTGATCTGATGGCCGGCAGTACCGACGCCGCGCGCTGGGACGACGTCGCGTCCCGCTGCCTGACTTGCGGCAACTGCACGATGGCCTGCCCGACCTGCTTCTGTACCACCGTCGAGGACGTGACCGAGCTGCACGGCGACCACGCCGAGCGATGGCAGCTCTGGGATTCCTGCTTCGACCTTGACTTCTCCTACCTGCACGGCGGCCCGGTCCGATCCTCGCCCCGCAGTCGCTACCGGCAGTGGCTCACCCACAAGCTCGGCACCTGGCATGACCAGTTCGGCAGTTCGGGCTGCGTCGGCTGCGGCCGGTGCATCGTCTGGTGCCCGGTGGGCATCGACCTGACCGAGGAGGTCGCCGCCCTCCAGGCCGAGGCGGCCCAGGCGCAGGCACGGGACGCCTCGACGAGGGACGCCGCCGCCGGGCGGGCCGAAGCGGGGAGTGGCCAGCCGTGAGCGGCGTATCTCCTTCGGCCCTGGCCGAGCACGCATTCCTGCAGGGACTGCCCGCCGAGCACACGGTCGGGCTCTCCTGGGTAGCTCCGCCGCAGGAGTGGCAGTACGGTGCGCAGGCTATCCAGCCCACGACCGCGTTCGAGCT
>Ga0116218_1002023_pt1 | contig 11800 bp, 14 predicted proteins | sample Sb_taG_2_FD_88966 | JGI IMG/M metagenome (GOLD analysis project Ga0116218, IMG submission 88966) | Peat soil microbial communities from Weissenstadt, Germany - Sb_50d_5_LS metaG | ecosystem: Environmental > Terrestrial > Soil > Wetlands > Peat | place: Germany: Weissenstadt | collected 2010-09-21 | reverse complement strand
GGGCAGCCGACGCACGGCTCGGGGCCATCGTATGTCGCTAGCACTTCGATGTAGAGCGTTCTCATCTCCTTCTCCAAGCCGGTTTATCCCGGCGCTTTCCCTAGGCAAAGCTCGACGTGGCTCTCACCGTTTGCCTTCTTCGCTCCCGTCGATCCGACCGCCAGGAGCTCACCGCGGCCGGGTTGCGTGGCTTCTGCTCAGTCGCCGCAGCGGCCACAAGGGTCTGGCTCCTGCTTCAGGCGCCCGCCAGCTCAGAGCAGAAGTGGACCGCCGGCGCCGCGCCGTTCGCGTCGTGGCTGGTGGTTCCAGAAAAGGGAAGTCTTGAGGCCGCCGGATCTCGAGGCGGGGGCTGGAGCGAGCGAGAACAAGTTGGCCGGGGATGTAATTTTTGCGCTGGTGCTGGACTCCTAGTCCTGTGATGGATTCACGGGCTCGGTTTGAGGCGATGTATCGGGCGCATTGCGCGACGGTGCGCACCTTCGTTCATCGGCGCGTGCATGCTGCCGTGGCCGATGATGTGGTCGCCGACGTGTTCGTGATCGCCTGGCGCCGGCTGGAGGAGGCTCCCGGCGATGAGCTGCCCTGGCTGTTGGCGATTGCCCGCGGCATGCTCGCCAACCGGCGACGAGGCGAGGCGCGACACATCGCGCTGCGCGATCGCCTTGCCGCCGGCACGGTCACCGCGACCCAGCACGAGCCAGAGGTCTTCGATCGGGAATCGGCGCTGATGCGTGCGCTTGGCTCATTGAATCGGCTCGATCAAGAGGTGTTGCTTCTGGTCGCCTGGGACGGGCTCGATCGAACCCAGGCGGCGAGCGTGCTGGGGATCACCACGGGCCTGTTCTCGGTGCGCCTGCACCGCGCGCAGCGACAGATCAAACGGGCACTGGCAGCCCAGCAAGACACGAGAGAGCAATCGGCCGGCGATCCGCCGGCTGTGGAGGCCTTGTAGATGAGCGATGACCTGCTGGAGCAGTTGCGGCGCGAGAACCCCGTGCCCGAGCGGATGGCGGCGTTACCGATCGAGCCGGTGCTCGCGCGGCTCGATGACGAGCCGGCGACAGCATGTCGATCGCAGGACAGCCGTCGCAGCACGCGACGGCTCAGCCGGGTGCTGCCCGTTGCGCTGTCGGTGGCGGTCGTGCTCGCCGTGGCCGGCGTAGCACTAACGCTCGGTGGCCACGACCATCCTGCCGGCTCATCCACGAACCCGGCGGCGCCGCCGCCCAAGCACGTGACGCCGCGTCGTGTCAACCCGGCTCGGATCGCTCGCGAGAACGCCCATGACACGCCGCTCCAGTTGTTCGAATCACCATCGTTGAACAGCATGGGACCCGGAACTTCAGCTGGCCCCGGCGCGCCGATCAAGCCGTATCCCGAAACCGTGATCCCCTCCACGGTCCGCGAGCTCGGTACGTTCTCGCTGGCCGGTGTCGGCACGGTCCAGTACTGGACCGCCGACACTCGGCAGCACGGGGTCTGCGGCGGTCTGCGCCTGCCCGACGGCGTCTGGGTGCAGCTGCAGAAGAACCCGGGGGATGGTTCGATGCCCGGCTGCTGGCCGACCCGCGCCCAGACCGGTCAGGGCGCGCTGATCATCGACGGCTTTGACTACATCACTTCCGGCGTCATCGGTCGCCAGGGGCAGCGCTGGATGCTCGCCTACGGCGCCGTGTCCGTCCCTGAGACCGTGACCCGGGTGCGTGATACCGACAGCGGGATCGATGCGGCGATCGTCAGCGACAACCACTTCGTGATCGCGCTGCACCCCACCGGCAACGACTGGGGCGACATCGTGCACCTTGAGGCCTTTGACACAGCCGGTCGCCGGATCGCGACCCAGGGCAAGGCGCTGCCCGGCACCCCGACCGGAAATGCGTCGGCCGGTATGACGTCGGGCGGGAACCTCTCCCCGGCACGCATCGCATCGCGCTCACTCGGAAATGCCGGCGCAACGTGAAGGTCATCGCCCAGTAGCGAACGCAGGACCCGTCAACCCCACCTCCGAGCGCTGCGCCGGATTTTGGGCCGATCACACCGCGCCGGCTCCTGCTTGCTCGCCCGACCGGCCACGAGATCCCGGCTGCTGCTCTGAGCGCCGGTCGCGCCGGAGCAGAAGTCCCGGACGGTCGCGATCGGGCGGCGACGCCTGGTGATTCGTGAATGGAGAACTGTGAGCCGTCGGGGGCCCAACGTGGGACGTGTTTCTTTGTCCAGTGGAGCTTGGCGGGGTGCAGGTCACGCAAGAGAATGAGTCGCGTGACTCGCTTCCCGGATCCAGACTCGCTCGCGCGAGACGAGCTGACGTCTCTCCTGAAGGAGCTCACCAGCAGGGAGCAGGCGGTCTCGGACGAGCGGCGGACGTTGCATGCCCAGATCGATGCTCTGCGCCGAGAGCTCGTCGACCGGCTTCGTGATGAGGGCAACACGGTGATCTGCGGTTCTGACTTTCTCGACCCCGGCTCGGCCGGCGTCCGCGAGCCGCGTAATCTGCGTCCTGAGGACGGTTCGGACGGCATCGCCTTATCTGAGCCACCCGAACCCGACGTCGAACCAGACGCGCCACCACATCGCGGGCCCCACACCGGCTAGAAAGCGCAGGGCTGGCCGCTGCGCGCTGTCGATCCAGCTCTTCGCTGGCGGGGACGGGACGTGCCCGGAGGGAAGCTGGCGTGTGTGCGCTCAGGTTCTGAGATACGGCGTGATATCGGCGACCGTCGCGACGGCGACCGGACGGGAGTTGGGTTGCTGGACGTGGATGTGCAGCCACTCGTCGCCAAGGTCATAGATCGCGACCCAGTCTCCGTCGCGCTCGAGCCGCTGTACCTGACGTGCAGCTCCGTCGATTTCGAACAACGCTGGCTGCCAGGCATCAGGTCCGGGGACTGAAGCAAGCTCGCGCTCGATGACTGTCTGATCGCGGGTCTCGGCCTGGAAGGCAGGGTCGTTACGCGACCGCTCGGGCGAGCATCAGCTCAGTGGCCATCGAGTGGTGAATGTCGACCCACGAGTTCTCGCTGTAGCGCTTTCTGATCACCCCAACCTCTACCAGCGGATCGGGGTCTGGGCGAGGATTGCCGTGAGCGAGCACCAGATCGTCTGCACCGCCGCCCTGCGAAATCCATCGCGCCCCCTCAAATTCTGGCCCCAGGCCAAAAATCGGGCGGCCAGCCTGGTGACGCTCAATCAGCGCGTCCCGCAACGCGAGCATGCCGCGACCGAGGGTATCTGCATCGCGTGTTGAGCAGTCTGTTCGGCTTCTCCTGCCAGTCCACTCGACCCGGACGCTATGCAAGCGCCAATGGCCCTGAGGCCGACGCTCGCTGCGCTCACGACCGCTGCCTTGTCGCCCCAGCGGCCACCGAGCTCTTGGCTCCCGCTTCGCTCACCCGCCGACCAAGAGCAGCGGTGCGGTCGGCGCCGCGCTCGCCGGCCGACGCGCCCGGGCCTTCGTGGTAGACGTGGAAAGCGATAGCGCACATAGAGGGCGCTCACTCTTTGTCACCGGGCAGGTTGGAGGCGTGGTCGTAGCCCTCCGCATCTCTGGGCAAACGTGATTCAGCGCGCGCCTACGCTTCTCGGCGCCCATGGAGCCAAGTGCTGCGGGTCTGGTAGGGGCAAGATCGATCGGCTTTGAGCTCAGCGCGGAGGGTTGATCTATTCGTGCAGCTTCTGGAGAATCGGCAGTAAGGGTCAACGACACAGTCGTGAGGTGCATATGGGGACTCCAGAAGCCCTGCTCGGAACGCCGCTCTCCGTAGCGGTCAAGACCGCTCAGGAGTGGATCGAGAGAGCTAGGCAAAAGGATGCCGGAACCGCCGAGCGTTGCGCCGCGTACCTCGAAGCGGCCTATGCTGCGGTCCACGGTCTCGAAGCCGAGTACGACGACATCGTCTCTTCCGCGGCGACCCTGGACCCGGTCAACGCGTCTCAGCGCCAATCGCTGCTTACGCGTATCGACGGTTTCCTCACGCAGGACAACCTCCGGCCTGAGCTTGTCAGGGCGGCCGAGGGTCTGAAAGAAGCGCGCGATTCTCTGCGCCAGAACTCCGCAGGCTTCTTAAAGTTCTTAAAGCCGGGCAGCAACGAGCAAAAGCGAGAAGTCGTCCGCCGAGTGACTGAGTTGTTGGATAACACCGTCAACTATCTGAATGCGCTTACTCCCCTTCTAGACGAGCGCTATCTCCGAGCACAAGAGAACCCTTCTGCTCCGGAGCTTCCTGCGCTTCTCGAACTCGAGCGGTGTCTACGCAACTTCGACATTCTTGAGGTCCGCCAAGCGAGCCAGCTTCTGCGAGAGCAGGTCGCGTACATGCGCGAGCACCGTGAGAAGGGACAATTTCTGTATGTCGCAGGTGAAGTCGGAGCCACCGCAGAACAGCTCCGGTTGACATTCGGATGACGGTCCTGACGCGCGGCACCCAGAATCGGAGGTATGCAGGATCGAAAGCCGTAGTCGTTCCGTGAATCCTTCGCCGTCCGCAGCGCGACTGCTGCGTTTGGACGACGAGGAGCAGTTGCCGCCGGAGCTGACCAGACTTCTCGTTTGTCGCCAATGGGGCAGTCTTGACGAGACTGCTGTTCTAGGTGTAAAGCGATCATGGCGGGCACGCCGTCGACGCGGCAGTACTCAGGCTCTCGCGCTCATCACGCCGACCGATCGTCGCGCGCGCAACGCCAGGAACCCGCGCCACGGGCTGTTGGGCAAGATCCTCGGGATCACGGAGCAGGAGGCCCGGAACGCGGACGTGGCCGGGGCGACTCCAACATCGCCTACGCGATCGCGCGACGATACGTGCAGCAGCGTGAAAGCGATCATGCCGACCGCGGCAGCCGTCACATGGACGCCGGGGGGCGCATACGAGGAGAGGCTTTGCCTCGGAGCGTCTCCAGTCCCATCGCGCGCCCGAGATCGTCTCGCCACTGACTCGCGAGTGCGTGGACCTCGGAGAGGTCAGCCGCGAGAGGCAACGAGAGCTCGCCGCCGAGCGGGAGGTCCTGGGGGAAGACCGCCTGATCGCCGTCTCCGCAGTCGTACGTCAGGGCGCGCGCCAGGTCGCCGATCCTCAGTTCGAGGATGCTCCGCCCGTACAGCTCTGCTCGATCCAGAATGGTGACAACAGCGTGGAGCAATGCAGCGATAATCCCTTTGCCGAACTGGTCGAGTGTGACCGCGGGAACTCGCAGTTGGGGGCTCTGAATGTGAATACGGAATGCGGCCGCGACGACCCCGGCCGCGTCGGCCGCGGCGATAGCCGTCCGCGGGATCGGTAGAACCCCGTCGACAAGATGTGATGGCGGCTGGATCTCGCAGACGAGGCCGGAAGCCGCGGGTCGTAGCGTCGTCTGCGAGCCCGGGCCGACCCCTGCGAGGTCGCATAGCGCCGCATCGAGGAGTTCGCGCCCCGTCGTGGATACGGCAAGGTCTCCAAGCGAATCCCCGACCAGCGGAACGGCGCGAACCGCCACGTGGTTGCTTATCAGGCTCGTGTACCCGCCGGGCGCTGTCATGCCGATTGCGCTCTGGATGAGGAAGGTAGTAACGAGCTTGAGCTGAGCGTCTCGGAATGCCTGGCGCCCGCGGTCTGCAAGTTGCCGAAGGACGATCTGGGTATCGACGCCACCGGCCCGGTAGACCTGGGTCTGGTTGCGGACCCCCGCGACCGACCGGACGACGACCTTTCCGTTCCGCAGAACGTGCGGCGTATCCGTCGACTCGTAGACGCGAATGAGCCCGATCGGAACGCCCTCGTGCTCTCGAAGCGTGGCGGCGAATGCCGGGAGCGGATCGAGCCATATGTCGAGGATTTGCCGGACGCGGTCCGTCACGTTCGGCGGCGGTGTCCAGTTGCTCGGTGTCCCGTCATCATGGAGCCCTATCAGGACCCAGCCGCCGAGCGTGTTCGCGAATGACGCAACGGCCTCGGCGACTTTGTAGCCCTCACCGTCGAGGCTCGACTTGAACTCGACGAAGAGCGTCTCGTTCTCAGCCCCCATCTGCCGGATGTCGTCAGGCGTGACATCGCCAAGCGCAAGGTTCCTCATGGCCAGCCAGGTTATGACCGGGTTCGGCGGCAAAGACCGGGAGGTCTGCGGCGCTTTGATCTTCATACCCGCCGGCGCCGTGCAATCGCGTCGGCGACGTCCGGTCATTGGCACCAGCCGCAAGTGGTTTCGCCGCCGGGCCATCGGCCAGTCCAGAGAGCGCGGGCCGACGTGGCGCCCTGTGGCCTCTGTCCCGCTAAACGCTGGTACCGACCCGGACCTCAGTCACGAGAGGGGATGCCCCGGGGCCGGCCCGGGCCGCTCGGACGCCTGCTTCTCGCGCATTTCGATCGTCTGGGCGGCCGAGCCCCGAGGACTGCCTTCGTAGGCAAAGCTCTAGCTGGCGCAGGCGCCGGCGGAGTGCTGGATCGTCGCCTTTGCAGAAGCGCGCATCGGGGGGGCCGACAGAGAGCAAAGGAATCGTCAGACTCCGAGCGGCGCCACAGCTGAGATTGGGCGATAGCGCACCTGTGACGAGGAGACGGCAGACCGGCACGGAGCTGTCGCCTTCAGAGCCGGGCCGCTAGCCGAGCGCGACGCTTTCGAGCTACCGGACGCGCCGAGGATGGACGTCGCCGCTCGGTCCTCCCTGCCGGTCCTACACCGCAGGAGAAGGGGATCAGTGATCAGGCGTAGCCTTCTGCTGTCCGAGGTGATTGGGATGCCAGGCTGGGCAGCGGGGCTGCTCTCGCAGGTCGTCCATCTCGGGAGCCAGGTCAGCAATCGCGCCGGGTAGCGCTCGCCGAGGCAAAGCCGTCGCCCTGAGATGCGTTTCCTGCCAGGCGCCAGTTTGGTGATGTGCGAGGGCAGTTGCTCTGCTGGCTGCGCAACTTCGGCGGGGGCGGAACCTGCTGTATCTCGCCTGGAGGCCAGGGTTCTGTGGCCAGGATCCTCGGGACGGTGAGGTCGGCGGACGATTGGCGTCTGTTGGTTCCATCGGACGTCCGCGGCGGCTTGCAGCGATCATGGGCTGGTGCCGGGTGGCGCGGCCAGCAAACTGTGCGGAGTGAGCATCGAGGCGAGCGTTGATCTCAGGGCGCCGGTGCTGAATCGTTGGGAGTTGGCCACCGGGCTGGCGCTGGGGCCGGATCGGCGCGAGCCCGAGCGTTCCATGCCGGAGACGGTCGGTGACCCTCGTGGTGCGCTCGCTGTTGAGCTCGCCGACGCACTCGCGTGTACTCCGTGTGTGGTCAGCTTCTCGGGGGGCCGGGATTCCTCGGCGGTCCTGGCCGCGGCCGTCGATGTGGCCCGTCGCCGGGGGCTGCCCGATCCGGTGCCCGTGACGCTGCGGTTCCCGGGCGTTGCCTCGACGGAGGAGTCCAGGTGGCAGGAGCTCGTCGTGTCTCACCTCGGGGTGCGCGATTGGGAGCGAATCGCGATCGGCGACGAGCTCGATCTGCTTGGTCCGGTGGCGCGCTCGGCGCTGAGCACTCACGGCCTGCTGTGGCCTCCGAACGCGCACGTCCACGTCCCGATCCTCGACCGCGCGCGCGGTGGCTGTCTGCTCACCGGGTGGGACGGTGATGGGCTGCTGGGCGGATGGCGCTGGGCGCGGACACAGTCGGTGATCCACGGCCGCGTCCGGCCCGAGGCGCGAGATTTTCTGCGCGTGGGGCTCGCGCTCGCGCCCCCGCGCGCGAGACGGAGGTGGATGCGGCCGCCCGTGCTTGGCGCCGTCCCGTGGCTTCGCCCGGCTGCTCGCGCGGAGTTCGCAGCCCTGATGCGCACCGACGCGGCGAGGGAGCCGCTCCGGTGGGACCACCGCATCGCCTACTACCGGCGACGCAGATACCTCTACCTCACGGTCCGCAGCCTCGAGCTGCTTGCGGCAACGCGGATGGTCAGGGTGCGGCATCCGCTGCTGGCGCCGGCATTTCTCGCGGCACTGGCAAGCGAGGGCGGCCGGTGGGGCTACGGCGACCGGACCGCGATTATGGGGGCTCTGTTCGGCGATCTGCTTCCTCTGGAGCTCGTGACGCGTCGAGGCAAGGCGGAGTTCGGACGGGCGCTGTGGAGGGCGGAGGCCCGAGCGTTTGCGGCGAGCTGGGATGGAAGCGGAGTGGGTCTCGATCTCGTCGATCCGGAGCAGCTTCGGGCGGCGTGGCGCCTTGCGAGCCCGAAGTTCGGGGCCAACACGTTGCTTCAGCAGGCGTGGCTGGCGACTCAGGAGAAGTAGTCGGTCAGCGCCGTCGCTGCGTTGCGCAGCCCTGCCTCGCCTCGCGGCCGGGCCAGGATCACCATCGGGAGGGCTGCGGCCTTGAGGATCGCCCGGGGATCTCCGCTCACGCGATGGCGGTACATCCGATGCGGCAAGAGCTCACGAAGCCGGTCGGCCGGGGCAACCGCCTCCAGCCGCATCCGCCTGTCCCAGCGAAGCACGGCGGTGCCGATCAGCGGCGCCTGGGCCGGAGCGTCCGGCAATGTGATCCTGCGCCGGTCCCTGTTCCTGACGACGTGAGCAGCCTCGACGTCGAGGAGGCCGAGGTCGCCGGCCCTCCGCAGGTCCAGACAGCGAGGACCGCTCAACACGCTCCCTCGCCTGAGCACGACCAGATCGTCGGACAGGACCGCGATCCGGTGTTCGGCGGATAGCCACGCCAGCATCGTCGATTTTCCCCCCTCCTTCTCTGCCAACAGCGCCACTGCCCCGGCTGGGGTGGCGAAGGCACCGCTATGGAGTGCCTCGTTACCCGCCCACAGCTGGGCTAGCGCGGCGGCCGGGGCCAGATAAGGATGGAGCACGTCGTCATCGCCCGGCAGCTCCGCAAAGGTGAAGACCGCCCGACCGTCGCCCCGGCGCATGCGGAGCCGTCCGCCGCCGAGGAGTCGTAGGTCAGCTTCCGTCCGGTTAAGCCGAGAGTCCTGCGTGCTGGTGGTCGCAGAGTCAGTTTTCTCGACTCGGAGACGAGGGGCGGATGCCGGAAGCGTCCGCATCCACCGCTCCGCCTTCGGCAGACCCGTGACGTCGAGCCCGTAGACGCCGAGAGTCACGTGCGTGCCCCGACTACCCTCTCGGCGTCCGCCAAGAGCCCTTTGGCCGACAGCTCGTTGAGGATGCGGTCCACGTCGCCGGCGGCGCGGTCCGGCGCCAGGTCGTATTGGCTGACGAGTCGCTCGATTAACTCCGCTCGACTGGTCCCGCGGGCAAGCAAATCCCAAAGCACGGCCCCCGACTTGTTGACCGCCAGGTACACCTGCGTCCGCGCATCCAGTGCCAGGACCTCGCCCTCGACGGCCTGCCAGTGGAGGTCGTCGGATCGCAAGCGCAACGGAGCTGATGCTTGTGCCTCCCCGATACCGTGAGGGTAGCCGACACGGACTCAGCGTTGACGAAGCGGATAATGGGAGCCCATGGAGGTGGCCTCTCGTGCCATTGCCGCCAGGCAGCTCGCCCTCGCCGCCAGCACCACCGAGGTCCTGGACGCGATGGCCGGAGCGGGCATTCGCACGATCATGCTCAAGGGGGCGGCGATCGCCGCGAGGCTGTATGACGCCTCCGAGCTGAGGCTGGCCGGCGACGTTGACCTGCTGGTGGCACCGAGCCAGGCCGGGGCGGCGGCGCACGTGCTCGCACGCCTCGGGTTCCGGGACGTGCTGGCAGGTGCGCGTCGGCACGAACGCACCGCTCATGCGGTGACTTTCCGGCGCAGTGGTCGCCCGCCCGCTTCCGTCGACCTGCATACCGGCCTGAGTCTCTGCCACAACGATCCGGACGCGGTCTGGGCCGAATTCAGCGCATCGACGGCGACGATCGACGTCGCTGGTCGATGGGTTGAGGTGCTAGCGGATCCTGCGCAGGCGTTTGTCATTGCTGCTCATACGATCCAGCACGGTGGCGCTCCGAAGCAGCGCGAGGACCTCGACCGCGCGCTGGCGCGTTACGACCTCGATACGTGGGAGCGGGCGAGCGCCATGGCTGGGCGGCTCGATGCCGACGGTGTCTTCGCCGCTGGGCTGAGGCTGTCGCAGGCCGGGACCCGCCTCGCGGATGCGCTGGCGCTGAGAGACGACAGCGGTTCCGCGGAGGTACGCCTGCGGCGGGCCGGTGCGCCTGCCGTCTCGTATGGCGTGATGCGCTTGGCCCAGACCAGATCGATCCGCCAAAAAGTCCTGCTGCTCCTGGGCGAGCTCGTCCCGACCCGGCCAGCGATGCTTCTGACGTATCCATTTGCTGCTCGCGGGTGGGCAGGGTTGGCCCTCGCCTATGTCTATCGTCCGTTCTGGCTGGCAGTGCGATTGCCGCGGGCGGTAACCGCCTGGCGCCGCGCACGTAGGTCAGCGTGAGCCGCCTTTCAGCACTCACCCCCGGGAACGCCGTGGGTGCAGTGTGGGCGTGGCGAGCCGGGAGCCGCGCCAGCCAACAGCTGAAGCGTGGTGGGCTAGAAGCGCTGTCACTCGCGCCGCCGCCGGCGCTGGCCACCTCGCGCGGTGTCGGCATAGTGTTGAACCGCCGGAAGCTGACCTGCCTCGAGCGTGCCGCGGTACGCCAGAGTTGGCACAGCGCGCATGGCTCCCTGCGCGATCTGATCGTCGGTGTGGGAACAAACGATGACGCGTTTGTCATGCACGCGTGGCTCGAAGGGGATGCCGAGGACCGATCGACCAAGTTCGGCCGGCTCGTCCGGCACGAACCTCAGCATTACTGATGGAAGGCGCCGAAATGACACAAAAGTTGGTCGTAGTTAGCGGCGCGAAGTTCTGACATGTTGGTTGATCTCAGCCGAGCCACGCGGTAGGCTCACGTTGTGGGCGATCGGGGTTTCGATATGGACGGGATCGCTGAACCCGATCCCGTTGTAGAGCGTCGAGTGACCGCTGCGCCGGCGGGGTACGAACCCCCGCACGTGGAGGTGCTCGGTACTTTCGCAGAGCTCACCCGCGGTAGCCAGGAAACGTTGAGCGACGGGCTCGGGAACGGTTCGGCACTCTGATCGTCACTCCGGTTTGATACGTGCGTGACATACCTTTTTATGGTCCTTTGGCGGGAGGTGACCGGGGGCGTTAGTATCGCCCTGGGCTTGCCGGGACCGTGTAACCAACTTGGGGGGAGCGCGGCGCATGCTGTCGATTTTTGTGGGTGGTAAGTCGGTTCGGCCTGCGATAATCGTCTTGACCGTAGCTGTGCTCTCGACCGTTGGCGGGTTCGGGGTTGCGTGGGCGGCGAGCGCCCGTCATGGCTCGCGGCGTGATGTGAGGGTTCCGCGGTTGGTTGCGGGTAATCGGGGGCGGGTAGCTGCGGGCTTGGTTGCTTCGGCGAGGGCGCGTGTACATGCCCGTCGCGTTGGTCGTGGTGGGGTGAGTTCGGGGGCGACTGTGTCGGGGTCTGGTTCGGGGTCTGTGATTCATTTGCCGGTGGCTCCAGCTGGTTCGCTGAAGGCGCGGGTGCTGGCGAGTTCCTTGCGTGATCCGGTGGTGTCGGTGGGGACGCAGCCGACCGGGGTGGCGGTTTCGACGAGTAGGGCGTATGTTGCCAATCAGGGCTCGAACAGCGTCAGTGTCATCGATCTGACACAGAGCCCGCCGGTGGTGGTGGCGACGATTCCGGTGGGGGTGCAGCCGGATGCGGCGGCGCTGAGTCCGGATGGGTCGCAGTTGTTTGTGCCGAATTTCAAGGATGGAACGTTGAGCCTCATTGCGACGGCGACGAACACGGTCTCGCACACGGTGACTGTGGGTAGCCGGCCGACCGGGGTAGTCGAGGTTGGCAGCTCTGTATACGTGGCGAATCTTTTGTCGGGGACGATCAGCGTGGTCG
>Ga0116218_1002019_pt1 | contig 11831 bp, 9 predicted proteins | sample Sb_taG_2_FD_88966 | JGI IMG/M metagenome (GOLD analysis project Ga0116218, IMG submission 88966) | Peat soil microbial communities from Weissenstadt, Germany - Sb_50d_5_LS metaG | ecosystem: Environmental > Terrestrial > Soil > Wetlands > Peat | place: Germany: Weissenstadt | collected 2010-09-21 | reverse complement strand
CGGAGGTTTGGTTGGATCAGTAAAGAGATTCAACATATTGCAGGTCATCGGACACTTTTTCATAGCCTTCTGGGTTTGTTACTGGGTTCATTACTTGCGCTTGGCATGGAGCAACTTATAATACTCTTCCTGGCCCAAAAAGGTTTCATCTTTCCTGCCCAATTTGTAGAAAAGACTCATGTAGTCTTCGTGGCTGTTTTGATTGGATGTATCCTGCATATTGCTGCAGATGGGTTGACTGAAGGTGGTGTGCCATTATTATGGCCATATCATAAACGCTTCGGCTTTCCCCCAAATCCTCATTGGCGTTTTCGAACAGGTGACTGGCCGGAATATGTGATCGTTTACTCATGTATGCTACTTGTCTTTCTTGGCATCTGGCAAGCCATTATTAAAATTTGAAATGCTGAAATGAAACGATTTGATCTGCGTACTCAACAAAAGATAGCCTGGGGACTCTTGATACTTATCATGGTTATCTATATGGTGTGGATGAGTAATCAGGCTATCCTGCGATATGCAACGTTCAAGGCAAGCGCTTTTGACCTAGGTAACATGGATCAGGTGTTATGGAATACGCTACATGGGCGTTTTTTTCAGTTTACAAACCAGGCAATTGACTGGTACGGCCCACCAACACGCCTGGCGATCCATTTTGAGCCGATAATCTTACCGCTCTCGCTGTTGTACGCCTTCCATGCCGACCCACGAATCTTGCTTGTCTTCCAGACGCTGGCGTTAGTATCCGGAGCATTACCCGTCTTTCTTCTTACACGCAGATATATTCCTGAATGGCCTATTTTTGGCCCTCTGATGGCTATTGCATATCTCTTTTCTCCAGCATTATTAGGTTTGAACATATTTGATTTCCATCCAGTTAGCCTCGCGACTCCATTATTGTTGTATGCCATTCTAGCGCTTACATACAAACGTTACGTATGGTTTCTGATTGCCTGCATACTTGCTTGCATGTGTAAGGAAGATATTCCACTTTCCGTAGCACTACTTGGTATTTTAGTTATATGGAAATATAAACTTCCGCGATTAGGCACAGTTTTATTGATTGGTGGCCTGCTCTGGAGTTTTCTGGCTTTTAAAGTTATTATCCCGCATTTCTATCCCGGTGTTCAGGCAAACAATTACTGGTATCGGTACGAGGCTCTGGGAAGTTCACCTGGTGCAGCAGTTGCAAATCTCATAATTCACCCCTGGCTCTTATTTACAACCTTCTTCACTCTGGATCGTTTCTATTACCTTGTTGGTCTCTTACGAAGTGTTGGGTTTCTGTCTTTGCTTTCCCCCGAGTGGTTGCTACCTGCGCTACCCAGCCTTGCTGTAAACTTACTCAGCACTGATCCCCTTTTATATAGCGGCGTCTATCACTATAATGCGGCAATTATTCCATTCGTCATGGTATCAGGCATTCATGGCACGCGTCGCTTGATTATTATCTGGCAAGGATGGCGGCAGAGACATCCAATCCCTCTACATAAATCAGAAACCGCATATAATCTGGAAGGGGCTGAGATTTCACCAGCCACCGAAACCATGGCCTTTGCATCCTCCTCTCAGTCCAATCTGACATTGGCAACATCTGGCTCACCTGCCAATGCTCTGACCACATCTACCCAACTGACAGGCGGCACCTATATCATGACGCTATTCAATTCAACATTGCTCACTTTGTTCAACCATATGTTCGACCTGTTGAAACATCGAGTTTTACGGTTGACCTTGCCTGCCTGGCGACACGAACAATGGCAGAGATTCAGTGCTCGTATGTCTCCATTAGCTGAAAAGATAACAATTTTTCAATTACAATGGATACTGTTTACCTGGATTGTGCTGTTAATTGGCTTTAACTACGTGATTGCTATACCTCAACTCAATGCTTTCTGGGCGGACCACACACCAGGTAGTCGCGAAGAACAAATTCAACAAGTACTGGCACTTATTCCACCGGATGCTTCTGTCTCTGCAGGAATGGACCTTAATCCTCATTTGAGCGAAAGACAACTTTTAGCTGTCTTTCCTTCCGTATGCCTGGACACTGATTGTAATCACACCGTCCAATATGTTGTAGTTGATCTCAATAACTTGTCTATAGAAAATCTGGCTGAAGCAACAAGCGAACTGAATGGACTTTCAAAACTATATCGTCCTCTTGCACGTGCTGATGGTGTAGTTTTATTAGTGCGACGTAGCACTTGACGGGCAAATCATGTTATAATCGTTGTAGACATAGCCAGATCTAGCCTGCATAAACAAAGCGCTTATGGAGAAGAGCATGATGTACAATCCAAGTAATCCTTTTCCAGAAGAAATGATTAGAACACAGCCTTCTGAGGTTTATCCGCCCATGGAGGAGCTGCCACTTAAGCCTCCACCTCCTCAATATGTTGTGCAACCTCCACCTCAAGCGCCAGCTGGGATGTCCACTCAGGCTCAACAGGCCACACCCCTGGAAGGAGGGGAGAGTCCTATAATTCGCCAGGAGGGAGCACTTACAGCCATTTTTGCCATTCGGAAACTGAATGACTATCTCCGCTGGTTTCTGATGGTTCTTGAAGTAACATTACTGATAGAGTTCTTTTTAATGCTCATAGGGGCGGCTGAAAATAACCCGTTCGCTGGCTTCATGTTTGCCTTGACGGTGATCCCACTCTACCCATTCAATGAAATTGTGCCAAATACAAAGTTGGGAAATAATGGTGCAGTCATCGATTGGTCCATCCTTATTGCAATGGCTGTCTACTTTTTGTTCTTCTACGCGCTGAGACGATTTCTGAGTATTCTCAGTTCTGGTCCTGAAGAACCTGTCGAATAAAAAATCTCGGCATTTCACTTTCTTTCATCACCTTTAACGAACGCAAAACAACATAAACAGCCACGGAGTGATATGTGTGCTGAAAAACCTTAAGTCTGTATTGCTTGCAATCTGCCGGACGATAATCGCCAGCGCGTTCTGGGCCGCAAGCAGAATATTCCATAAAGTCGAAGTTCATGGAGTTGAACATGACGCTGTTGCGTCTCGAACCTATTATGGGATATTGCATAAACGTGATCTGGATCCGATTATCATCATTCCAACAGTTGTGTTCCACCGCGGGTGGAGGGGGCTGGCTGGAGATCTGCATTTTGCCCTACGAAGCGATGGCTTTTCACCCGGCTTTCTAGGACGCCTTGTCATGCGTCCTCGGTTGCTCTCGCGTGTGTTACGTTTGCTTTCCATAGGACCAGTTTTACGGTGGCTAGGAGCATATCCTGTACAAGACCTATTGCGCCCAGCGGAGGAGTGGGTACGAGAAGCCCGACTTACTGGTATTGAAAGCTGCGTTGGTGGCATATTCACCTCAGATTTTGTTGAAGAACTTGCAATAATTACAGGTGAAGACAAGAAGCAAATCGCATCCTACCATCTCTCGCAACTGCTTGATTGGCATTACCAGTACGCTCTTCAGCAGTATTATAGCTCTGAAATTCTTGCTCTATCAATGCGCAAGCCATTGAAACGGCGCATGATAACAAGCATAAAACACAGCATTTCTGAACTCAACACATGGATGTCAAGTGGAGGCTCTCTCTTTGGTTCACCAGAAGGGCGCCTTTCTCCTGATGGTAAAGTAAGTCCTATGAACTCCGGGTTTCATCGCATCTTACGTCAGATTCCTTTGGATACAAGAGTAGTACCAATCTCTATAATGTATGACTTCATGACTATAGGACGAATACGCATTTTTGTAGACTTTGCTCCTACGATTGAAAATGCATTGCTATTGCCCTCAAATGAACTGGACACACGGCTCCGCCAGGCGTGGCTACAAAGTGCCCGCATCACCTCAACTCAGCTTGCCAGTAGCTTTCTTGTAAATGCAGAACGTGAAGGACTATTATCGTTTACATTGGATGACATAGTAACTTACATGTATCGCCAGGCAATAATGCTGGCAAAAACTGGTCGAAATGTAGATCAGAATCTCTTGAAACAAGACCTGACGCGTAAACGAGCGAAAAGTTTCCTGGCTTATACTGAACGCCACGAATTGATTCGCCGAATTGGAGCATGTACATGGGAACTAACATTGAATGAAACAGCCATTCAAGTGCGTCCGAGAGAGGTGGGATATGACCAGTCGCCTCTAGTATATGCCTGGAATGAGTTGCAGGATATACTCAGCGTTTAGAAAATACAGAAAAATCCCCTTGCAGCCTTGCACGCAATGGTGTATTATATAGCGGGTTCGCACTCTCAATAAGAGAGTGCTAAAATAACAAGAGTTTACATTAGACTCACACCTAAAAATAGGGAGGATTTGGAGTATGACCACGGTGAGTGTAAAGATTCGACCGCTTGGTGATCGTGTGGTGGTCAAGCCACTATCGAGCGAAACCGTCACGAAGAGTGGTATCGTATTACCCGATACCGCGAAAGAGAAGCCTCAGGAAGGCGAAATTCTGGCAGTTGGGCCAGGAAAAGTAATGGACAACGGCAAGCGTACGTCCCTCGAAGTGAGTGTTGGACAAAAAGTACTCTTTGCCAAATACGCAGGTAGCGAAGTCAAATTGGATGGCGAAGAATATTTAATTTTGCGCGAAAGCGACATTATGGGTATTGTTGAGTAGAAATAGGAGTATGACTCGTGGCTAAAAAACTGCTATTTGATGAGCAAGCACGCCAATCTCTGAAAAAAGGTATGGATGTGCTTGCAGGTGCAGTGAAAGTAACACTTGGGCCAAAGGGCCGCAATGTTGTATTAGACAAAAAGTTCGGCGCACCGACGATCACGAACGATGGCGTGACCATTGCCCGCGAAATTGAACTGCCCGATCCGTTTGAGAATATGGGCGCGCAGTTACTCAAAGAAGTCGCGACCAAAACAAATGATGTGGCCGGCGACGGAACCACAACCGCAACCGTCCTTGCTCAGGCCATAATTACCGAGGGTCTCAAGAACCTCGCTGCAGGTGCAAATCCCATGATTCTGCGTCGTGGCCTGGAGAAAGGTGTCGATGCTGTCGTCGAAGAGATTAAATCGATGAGCAAACAGGTCGAAACGCACGAAGAAATTGCCCAGGTTGCCTCGATTTCCGCGGCTGATGCCGAAATTGGTGCGCTCATCGCTGAAGTTATGGATAAAGTTGGCAAAGACGGTGTCATCACCGTTGAAGAGGGCCGTGGCCTGGCGATGGAGCGAGAATACACTGAAGGTATGCAGTTTGATCGTGGCTATATCTCAGCTTATATGGCAACCAATATGGAGCGCATGGAAGCCGAGCTTTCAAACCCGTACATTCTGATTACTGACAAAAAGATTAGTGCAATTGCCGATATTCTACCTGTGTTAGAGCGTGTCGTTCAAACAGGCCGCAAAGAGTTGGTAATCATCGCCGAGGATGTAGACGGTGAAGCCCTTGCAACCCTTGTTGTCAACAAACTGCGCGGTACTTTTGAAGTATTAGCTATTAAAGCGCCTGGCTTTGGTGATCGCCGAGAAGCCATGTTGGAAGACATCGCGGTTCTTACAGGTGCCAGTGTTATTACTGAGAAAGCCGGTCTTAAGTTAGAGAACGCAACACTTCGCGATCTCGGTCGCGCTCGCACAATAACAGCGAATAAAGACAACACCACGATCGTAGAAGGCGCCGGTAGCGAAGAGGATATTAAGGCTCGCGTGCGGCAAATTCGCGCCTTGATTGATGAGACCACGAGTGACTATGATCGCGAGAAACTGCAGGAGCGACTTGCTAAACTTGCTGGCGGTGTTGCGGTCATTAAAGTTGGCGCTGCTACAGAAGTAGAGCTAAAAGAGAAGAAGCATCGTGTTGAGGATGCGCTCTCTGCCACACGTGCCGCAATTGAAGAGGGTATTGTAGCGGGAGGTGGTTCTGTACTGGTACATGCCATCCCTGCCCTGGATAGCGTTAAGGTTGCTCCTGGTGACGAGCAGACAGGTGTTAACATCCTGCGCCGCGCACTCGAAGAGCCCTTGCGCCTGATTGCTGAAAATGCTGGACGCGATGGAGCGGTTACAGTTAACGATGTACGCACAAGAGCTCGCGGTCACGGCTTCGATGCACTCAACGGTGAATATGTTGATATGTTCAAAGCAGGTATCATTGATCCTGTGAAGGTGACACGCTCTGCTCTGCAAAATGCAGGCAGCATTGCGGGCATGTTCCTCACCACTGATACGCTCATCACCGATGCCGAGGAAGAGGGCGCTGGTGCTATGCCTGGTGGAATGGGCGGTATGGGTGGAATGGGCGGTATGGGCGGCATGATGTAGTAAAAGCAACGCGTTTTGGAGTCAGATGTCTCAATGGAATTTCCATTGAGACATCTTTTTTGTGTTAGCTGGCAACCATCGCCAATCGTTGGGGATAGGGGTAGTCAGGAGGTGGCGTAAAACCGCCAAATTCGCGCTCAAGCATCGAGGCAAAAGCGATTGTCATACGGTCTTCCAGGTAAGGGCCAATTGCTTGTAGCCCGATGGGCAGCCCACCGCGTGTTTGTCCCCAGGGAAAGGCGGTTGCTGGCAACCCACTATACGCGGCCACTCCGGCATAGATGGGGAGGTACATGTAAGGGACTTCTGCACCATTCACCTGGAGCGTGCGCTTGAGCACTGGAATCTGGTCACTGATATGGGGAAAAGCAGGTGTGATCGTCACCGGGGCCAATAGCACATCGAAATTGCGGAAGAACTCGCGGAAAAGAGCACGGTAGCGACCTCGCAGGCCATGCATGCCGATGAACTGCGAGACCGTCGCGTTCACACCCGCTATTTGCGCGTAGGCGAACGGATCAGTCGACTGTTGAAGCAACTCTACGAGATGGGCGCGTTCATCATCATCAAGGTGAGCGAATGCGATCACGCTCAGGAGCATGGAATAGGCTTCGTGGTGTTGCCTCAGGTCAAAACGCTCTGGCTGTACCTCCTCCACGTGTGCTCCAAGACGGCGTAAGCGCGCGGTCAAGTCGTCGAGGGCGGCAATAATTTCTCCATCGACCGGCAACCAGGGGACTTGGGGAAGGACGGCGATTCGGAAGTCTGCCAGTGTGGCGTGACGCACTGGCGGGAACATGAGGCGCCAGGCCACGTCTTCCCCGACAACTGGCTCGGCGATGATAGAGAGCGCCAGATCCAGGTCGATCGCACTGCGGGCGAGCGGACCCATGACATTCATGACGATAGCCGAATTCTCCAGGGGTGAACCGGGGATATGTCCGCTACGAGGAACGGCTGTTTCGCTGGGACGATGCCCGTAGACTCCGCAGAAGGCAGGCGGGATGGGTAACGAGCCCCCCAGATCACTGCCGAATTCAAGCGGTGTCAGTCCTGCTGCCAGGGCAGCAGCCCCTCCCCCTGTACTCCCTCCTGGGGTGCGAGTGCGATCCCAGGGGTTATTCGTGCGGCCAAAGAGCGGATTACTGGTTTGCCAGTCGGTCGCGTAAGGAGGGAGATTTGTTTTCCCAAGCAGAACCGCTCCAGCGTCCAGAACGCTCTGTGCCACCGGGGCGGTGGTGGTAGAGATAGCTTGCGCGCGCTGCGGTACTCCGGCAGTGGTGGGCAACCCTACTACCTCGATGCAGTCTTTGATCGTCACTGGCAAGCCGTGCAGTGGTCCAAGCAAAACCCCTTTGGCGATCGCAACATCGGCGGCGATCGCGCGCTGGTGAGCCTGCTCCCCGTTAAAGGTTACAATCGCATTGAGTTCGGGATTGTAACATGCGATCCTTTCCAGATGCCATGCGAGCAATTCCTGCGCAGAAATGCGTTTTGTGCGCAGCGCCACTAGCATGCTCTGGGCGGTTGCAAGCTGCTTATCCATAGTTTTCATCCATCTGCTTTCCGAAAAAGTACCATTAGAGTGATGCCGTCGCAGGTCGTTCATTGCTATCTAGATGGACTTCCTCACCTACGTGTAGCGGGGTTATCTGTATAGTTTGTAAACGTTGGCGCGCCCGGCGCAGGTAAGCGAACGTCCAGAGCAAGCTGAGGCCAATCAGACCACCTGTAAGGATTGGGCCAAAAACGAGTACGGCCGCAACCGGCAGGGTAGAGACCAGGAGCAGGCGTAGAAGGAAGTCACTGCTGTAGACAATTCCCCAGACAATGGTGGTCACACGGCTCGTGTGGCGTACAGACGGGTTCTCCCAGAGCTGATTATAGCGGGCGATATGCTCTGGGTCTTTGCCCGCTATAAAGGAGCGACCGACAGAAAACATTAGCGGACGTGGGAAAAGTAGGGAGACGAAGCAGGTGATACCGAGCGCACCGGTAAAGAGCGATTCGCGAATCAATAACAGGCGCGGGTCTCCTCCCAGGAAGATTGAGACGAATCCGACGGCAAGACCGCCGAGGACGAACAGTGAGATGATGTTGATGCGGCGACCGCGCAACACGCTTATCAGGGCATCAAGGGCAGGCGCTATTGCCGCTACGCCAAGTGCAGTGACATCAGAGGCATTGTGGGCTTTCAACAGGGTATAGCAGCCGAACGGAATGGCGACATTGATTATCAGCAGGCTCACGATACTGCGGAGCATCGAAGTCCTGCCAGGTAGTGATGAATCTGTCTGTCTAGGAAGCATTGGTTCTTTCTCTTTTTCTATTTCTTACAGGTTGTAAAAGCAACCCGTTCACATATCTTCTGTGGAGAGTATAAGCGAATTGCATGCGCAAGGGAGGTGCCACAGGTCACCTTGTAAGGTCATGTTCTGCCCCATGACCCGCTATGACCTGTGGTAGCTAATGCTCTCCCTCTCCCATAAAGGAGAGGAAGGGAAATGAATCTCAATTCTCGGGTTTTGAGCGCACCATCCATGCGGTCACGCCTCAGGATTCACAGGTGCGGTAAAGACTGATCCCTCTGCGCAAGAGGATCTTATGCCTGTGTGCCACTGCTCAATGACACTGTCGCCTGACTCATCTCTTCCAAAGAAGTAAAGCGCTGTGTGTTCGGGATAGAAATCGCAAAATCTGCACCAAAGGCGGTGGCAGGAGGAAGCACACCCACCAAAGAACCATCCAGGATCCGTTCCATGGCAAGCACACTGGAAGCTGCCGTAAATGCATACCCATCACCCGTTGCAAGCCACAGTGTAACCTCTTGCCCGGCAGCATTGCGTCCCCATGCCCACGCTTGTGAATGCGGCGGTGTTTGCTCTGCTGCTTCTTTCGGCTGCTTGGATGAGGGTCGTGACATTCGTTGACGAAAGGCGGGAATCGCCAGTAAACGGCGTATCAGTGGCAGTGCCAGTCCAGCAGGACCGGTGGGCAGCGCTGTCGAATACATCGTAATGTTGGGGATAGCGGTTGCCATCTCCGCCGCGGCGAGATCTCCCAGCGGGATAGGACTGGCCACGCGTTCCGCGTCGGCAAAGTGCACCGGCCTTGCTCCCTTTCCCAGTCGATAGCGCCGGTACTGTCCTTGCCGGATGACATATCCTCCCCCGCGGATGATTTCAAAGCCTGTTGCTGCTGCGCCCGCACTACTACTTGCTGAGGCAATATGATTGGCACAGTGTAGTTCGGTTGCATCGGGCAGCCGCTCAACCACAGAGCGAGCCAGACAATTGGTGGCCACGACACCAAATCCCACTCCAGGAACGAACACGATCCCTCGTTGGCGGGCAGCGCGATCATGCTGCTCCAGCAGCCGGAAGTGTGGGATTTCGTTGGCTATATCGGCATACGAGGTCCCGGTCTCCAGACATGCCTGCACTAAGGCTGGAGCCGTCTGCTGGAAAGGACTGGCGGCCAGCAGTACCGCACCAACGCCTTGTAATGCTTCCTGCAGGGCAGCAGGAGACGCAAGGTCGGCAGCCCTCCAGGGGAGATCAAGAGCCTCAGCAAGTGGGCGAATGCGCTCGGCTGATCGCCCGGCCAGTATCGGGTGGTGACCTCGGCGAATGGCTTCTTCAGCAATCATGCGCCCGGTAAAGCCTGATGCTCCGTAGAGCATCCATGTAGAGTTGGTCATGGGTTTCTCCCTTAACTGAATGGTGACGTTGCCACTACTTGACGATTGAGTATGTTAGAATTACTTCTAAATTAATATTCATGCAGAGTTGCGATCCTCATGCTTCCACAGCCTCGTGTTTTAACTTGAGGCAAGGATGCTTCAATCTATACCCCATAATGCGGCTGGTATCGCAGCGCTCGAGCTAGAGGACCAAGCACCACGAACAGGACTTTTTGCAAAGAGATGGGTGGCCGGGTCACATACATCCCGTACTCTGATGCCCCGGAAGCGAATTGCAACATGCTGGGTTTTCCCTGCCTGTCGGTTTTCCCATCGCGGGCGAGGGCGAACATGGTCTCAAAAAAGGCTTCGGTTTGAAGCGCAGGTTGAAATGCAACGACTACATGCGTCTCCACATCCCCGACCTTCCATATTGTGTGTGGCGTACCAGGAGGAACAGCCACGCTCTCTCCAGCACGCAGCACCTGTTCGTGTCCAGCGATTCGCACGCCCAATGCTCCCGAGATCACCTCGAAGTGCTCTTGTTGGCGCGGATGAACATGCTCTGGTGGACTCAAATATCCCGCCAGCAGGAAATCATCGAACTCTAACAATGCGCCATTCGAGTCTTGTGCTGTCACGCGGAAGATGACACGGTCATGCGTGACTGGATTTTCTATCATTTCGCCTGTGTGTGACATATTGTCCCTCCTTGGAACGTGATACACAACCCTCTCATTCTTCATTGGCCTGCTCCAGCAACAGAGGGAGCGTTGCAGGAGTGCATGATGGGAACCTACACGTTTACCAGCTTTGCGCTCTGCTCCCACAATTGTCGTTGGAGCGACTCATCATAGGAGATTGAGGCTGACCGCCTGGGAATGCTCTTCACACAGTTATGACTACATTTCCCTTTTTGTGCCCTTTTTCAACATAGCGATGCGCCTCGGCAATCTGTTCTAACGGATAGCGTCTATCTATGACCGATTGTATCTTTCCGTCCTCAATAAGCTCTTTGAGGAAATTTAAATCTTCAGCCTTTTCGCTTGCTGCCCCAACTATTACTTTCTTGCTGCTTCTCATTGAAGTCCATCGCCCTCGAACCATCTGTGACAGCCCAGCGTTAGCTAAAAGATAGCGTCCATTGTGCTTTAGCGATCTTACACTCCAGGAAAACGAACTCTTGCCTACCACGTCAAAAATCACATCATAGGTCTCACCGCTTTTGGTGAAATCTTCTTGCGTGTAATCAATGACATGGTCTGCGCCAATCGAGCGCAGCATATCCAATTTCCCCATGCTGTCCACGCCCATCACTTCAGCCCTGAATGATTTGGCAAGCTGTACCGCAAACGTACCTATACTTCCACCCGCACCATTAATCAAGACCTTTTGTCCGCTCTGGATATTTCCCTTTCTAAGAAAATACAATGCTTCAAGTCCCCCAACAGGAACGGCGGCGGCTTCCTCACAGGTCATATTGGACGGTTTTATTGCCAGCACCCCTTTTTCAGGCAGACATACGTACTCAGCATAAGCGCCGAAACTAAAACCGGTGGCTGCAAAAATCTGGTCACCTTTCCTCAATAGTTTTACATCTTTGCCTATCACCTCAATTTCCCCGGCTAGTTCTTGCCCTAGTATGTGTTTTCTTGGTTTTCTGAGACCCATGTATAGTCGCAGGGGAAGCCAGATAAAGAGTGGGATTTTGAAACTCCGAAGTTCACAGTCCCCCGCTATTACTGTTGTCGCATATAATCTTATCAACACTTCATTGTCCCTGGGAGTAGGTTTTTCTACCTCCTTGAGCTGAAGCACATCCGGTGATCCGTATTCTGTGTAGACAATTGCTTTCATATGTT
>Ga0116218_1002016_pt1 | contig 11840 bp, 13 predicted proteins | sample Sb_taG_2_FD_88966 | JGI IMG/M metagenome (GOLD analysis project Ga0116218, IMG submission 88966) | Peat soil microbial communities from Weissenstadt, Germany - Sb_50d_5_LS metaG | ecosystem: Environmental > Terrestrial > Soil > Wetlands > Peat | place: Germany: Weissenstadt | collected 2010-09-21 | reverse complement strand
CTCCCGAATGTCGGAGGCTCTTTCTCCAGCGATGATCGCGCGTGGATCATGAAGGAGGTCGAGTCCGGCCTGCGCAACCACCGGCCGCGGCTCGCTTCCGCAATCGAGAACCAGGCCTTCTACGACCTGGAGTCCGACCGCTATCAGCCGCGGCGCGAGGCGGAGACTGAGTTTGATTTCGCCGGCCGTCCTCGTCGTCAGTCTGGATTTGTTCAGCAGGCCGTGGACCGACTCTGCGAACACACCTACAATCCAGGCCCTCAGAGGACTGTCATTGGCGATGGCCTTGCTGATTCTCTTCTTACCCAAGTCTACGAAACCAACCACATCGACTGTGTGATGCAGCACGCCGAGCAGCAGGCGACCCTGAACGACGTCTGCGCCGTCCAGGTCAAGTGCACGAACGACCCCGACAAACCCGTCGATCTCCAGCTTTGGGGCGGCGACGAGTTCACGGTCTTTACCGACCCGGAGGACCCCAGGCAGGCGTTCGCGGTCGTCACGATCGACAGGTACAACCAGCGGACGCGGTACAAGCTGTGGTTCGAGGACGAGGTACGGACCTACCTCACGGATCAGTACTCGGCCGACAAGACCGCCGGGGCGCGGGTGGCGATCCAGGCCAGGACCGAGGAGCGAAACACGTATGGGTGCATCCCATTTGCGTTCCTCCACTACCGGGCCCCCGTTCGCCAGTTCTGGACGCCCGGCCCGGGCACGTTCCTGCGTAAAGCGGAGCTCCGGATCAATGACCGGCTCAGCGAGCTGGACGAGCTCATCAGCAAGTACGGCCGTCCTATCGGGGTGTTTAGAAATGTTAGTCCCACCTTTACTCCGGAGATCGGGCCCGGCCGGTTCATGCGACTCTGTCGCGGCGGGACGGGCTACACCGGGGAAGGCTACGCCGATGGAGGGGAGCCCTCGGCCGAATATCTGCAAGCCCAGCTTGCGATCGAGTCGATCTGGGTCGACCTCGAGAAGTACATGAAGCAAGTGTCGACGGCCGTCAGCTTGCCCTATACGGCCCTCGAGCTCGAGTACAGCGACGCACCGTCCGGGATCAGCCTGATCATCAAGGCCGCGCCCCTGCTTACCCGGGCGAGGCAGCGGCGGCCGATCTACCAGCTCGCCGAGCTGGGCCTGGCCCGCAAGGTCCTGACCGCGTGCGGCAGCCACTACGGCCATGCCGATCTGCTCGAGCAGGCGAAGCAGCTCCAGCTCCTGCTCGCATGGGCCGAGCCCCGCATCCCGATCCCCGGTCCCGACCGTGACCAGTCGGACGAGTGGGAAATGCAGGTCGGCATCAAGTCGAGGGTCAATGTCTGCATGGAGCGCTACGGGCTCAATCGCGATCAGGCGATAGCGCACATCGAGCAGGTGGCCGAGGACGAGGCCGAGGCCCAGGAGAAGGGACCGCCCAAGCAGAACCCCGTCGCACCTCCCAAGCAAGAAGCGCCGGAAAAGGATGACGCCAGCGGTGCGGCGACGGAGGAAGACGAGCCGGTCAACGACGTCACGGGCCCGCAGTCAAGCAGCGAAGCAAGCGATTGAACCACGGACAGCACAGACAGGACACGGAAGATGTGTATGAACGGCAAGTGCGGCCGGTGCGGCGCGGCATGCAAGGCGCCGGAGCCGAAGCAGAGCGCGACGAAGGCCGGGCCCGTCAAGGGCGACGGGCTGGGCCCACGCCCCGCGGGGGCGGGGTGGGTCGCGAAGCAAAAGGCGGTCGAGAAGGCCGCAAAACAGGCCAGAGCGAAGAGGCTTAGCTGATGCCAGACGAAACCATTACCCCAACGGAGCCCGTTCCCGTGCCGACAGAAACAACCGCCCTCGATGTCTTGCAACGCCAGGTCGAGAGCCTGACTACTCAGCTCCAAACCCTGACCAGCCAGCGCGACGAATACCGCGACGCCCTGGAGACGATCACCGGCGAGCGTGACACCCTCAAGTCCCAGATCTCCAGCCCCGACGCCCAGGCCGCCCGGATCAGCGAGCTGGAGGCGTCGATCCGCGACCGCAGCCACTTTGACAAGTTCGCCGAGCTGGCCAAGGGCGCGAAGGCCAAGGACGCCGCGCTCAAGCACCTCTGGCAGGTCAGCGGCTACAAGGCCGAGGCCGACGAGATCGACGAGAAGGCGCTCCAGAGCCTCGTGGCCAAGCTCAAGCAGGATGCCGGCTACGCCTTCGACCACGAGGACAACGCCACCACCACGGCCGCCAGGGAGGCCGCCAGGCCCACATCACGCACCAAGTATGGGCTGGACATCGGTAGTGCGGGCGAGCCGGCCGGCGGCGGACGCGCCAGCCGCAATCAGGGCGCCGACGGCACCATCGTCACCCAGGAGATGCGGGCCGATCCCAAGTTTATGCTGGATCCGAAAAACCGCGAGCTGATCCGGGACGCGGCGATCGGTGGGCGGTTCCGCTGAAAGACCTTTAACCACGGACAACCCAGCGCGGCCAAGCCGCAACCGCATGACTGCACGAGTGAACGATGAGCGCCGAAATTTCGGTGCTTCCTACAACTTCCGAGTCCATCAGGCATTAGGAAATCGGCGCACGCCTCGAAGATTTTGACCGTTAGTAGAACGGACAGGACCACGGAAAGGGAAACACAATAGATAAATCAATTTAGATATTGATTGTTCCGTGTTTTTCCGTGGTTAAGTTCCCCAAGAGATTCCCCCCATGGCACGACAGATCGACAACGCCGCACGGGCTCATGCCGAGCATAACGCCGCACAGCAACGACAGGCAGCTTTCCACCAGCCGTCCAAGATGGGCGCACGCGATCAGCGCGCGGCCGGACCGATCGTGGGATTTCCCACCACCCCGGCCGATGGCCATAAATTCGGGCCTGGCCGTGAGGACGGCTTGAGCAACAAGACCGATGGGCACCGGTTTGGCCCCGGCAAGGACGGCGGCGACTGTGCCAAGCTACCCTGAGGTTGAACCATGGAAAACACGGAACAACCACGGAATAAGACGTAAAGAAGTTTGAGAATTTCATTTCTTTTCCGTGGTCCTGTCCGTGCTTTCCGTGGTTGAGTTCCCCTTCCCCCGTTCTTTCTCAATTCGTTTTTCCAGGAGGCCCCTTCGTGGCCAACAATTTCGCTGCATTTTTCGAGACCCTGGTGGCCGGGGCCGACGAGTACAACAAGGCCAAGGTCGGGCGCACCGCGTTGCTCGACGCCGTCTACAAGGACGTCAAGCCGGAAGCCGCGCGCATCGGCAAGACGGTGGACGTCTACTTTCCCGACGTGGGACCGCTCCAGGCCATCAACAACGGCATCCTGACCGCGACCACGGTCAACCCGAATTACATCCCGTTGGTTTTTCAGACCCGCGCGGGTGCGGCCCTCCAATTTCAGGACTTCGAGCAATGGCAGACTGCGGTCGACCTCGCTCAGAAGTTCTTCGACCCGCTCTACAAGCGGGCGCGTGAGTACCTTAACGGTCAGATCGCGGCCCTGATCACACCCGCCAACTTCAACAGCAATGCTCCGATCATCGGCGCCACGCAGGGCGAGGTCGCGGTTACTGACCAGCTCAAAGCCTGGGATGTCCTGGCTGACCAGAAGGTTCCTCTCGAGGAATCCGACAAGCTCCGGCTGATGGTGCACAACAACGTGTACCGCAAGATGCTGGGCGACTCGGCCTGGGTGCAGGAGAGCTTGGTTTCCGCCGCCATCGCCAGTGAGGCGCGGCAGTCCGCGAACTTGGCCCATGCGTTCAATTTCCAGCCGATCTGGGATCAGCAGATGCCCACGTCGACCGGGACCATCCTTTATGGTCAGGTCAGCGTTACCTACAATTCGGCAGTCGTGACCGGGCTCAACACCGTGTTCACCCAGCAGCTTACCGCGGGGACCTCTTATCTCACGTTCGGCAACGATGCATCGAAGACGACTTACAAGGTTGCTTCGATCCAGAGCGACACTTCGCTGACCTTGAGCGCCGCGGTCACGACCGGCGTGACCAGCACGGCCACGACGGCGACGACCAGCGCTCGCATCCAGACGATCCTCGGCGGCAACGTCACCGTGACCGCAGGCTCGACGGCTGTCACCAGCTCGAGTCTCTTCGGCAACCTGGTCGCCGGCCAGTGGCTACAGTTCGCGGCCGACAGCACGAAGACGCCCTACCAGATCGCGACCGTCACCGATGCTTCGGACATCGTGCTGGTGCAGCCCTACGCGGGAGCGACCGACTCGAGTCACCTGGCGACCGTGCTGTCCTACACGAGCCTGGCCCTGCACGAATACGCCATCGCCCTGGCCCTGCGGCCGATCGCCACGCCGGACGAGGCCCGCAACGTCGTTGACGTCACCTACCTCGACCTCATGGGCATCCCCCTGCGGGTCATGGTCTCTTACGTCCACATCTACCAGGCCCTCTTCGTCACGGTCGACTTCGGCTACGCCCTGGGCGTCATCCGTCCCGACTTCGGCGTAATCATCAACTGCTAAAAGGGGTGGACGATGCAGCTTGGAATCGTGGGGGGTGAGCCGATCGGATCGCAGCTAACCCCGGCGCAAGGGCTCAGTCCCGTAGGGCAGCCCGCTCCCGGCGGCTGGGGGCTCACTCCCAGTGATGTTTACGCCGTGGCCCCCTCGGTCACGGTCACGACGACCGGCACGGTGATCAACTGGAATGCCGCGGGTCTCTTTCAGTACCAGCTCACAACGGGCTACGCGTTCGCTCCGACTTTCGCCAATGCTCAGGTTGGCCAGACGATCTTCCTGCTCTTGAAGCAGCCGGCCAGCTCGACGGCCGCGACCCTGACACTTCCCACGGGCACCATCGTCGCCGGGACGGCCGCGGCCACCGCGACGATCTCCAGCACGAACAGCGCCATCGACCTCGTTCAAGTCACCTGCACCGCGCCGGGCGTCTATCTCGCCGTCGTGAATTGATCCCCCGAAAGGAACGCTCCATGATTCTCTCGAACACGGTGGCGACGTCGGTCGTCCTGAACGGCGCCACCAGCACGGTCAACACCCCGGCCGACACGCTCGCCCCGCTGGGCTTCGGTGTCGTCAGCAATGGCGAGAACTGGCGGGGTTGGCCGGGACCCAATCAACCAGTTGTTCCCGCCGTCACGGCGACGGCCACGACCAACCTCGATTGGTCGCAGGGCGGGTTGTTCCAGGTGAACTATCCCGCGACCACGCTGGCCGTCACTTTCACGTTCACCAACGTCCAGGTTGGCCAGACCATCCAGATGTGGAGCAAGCAAGGCGCCTCGTCCGCATCGACCGTCACCTGGCCGTCCGGCATTATCTGGTACGGCGGCGGCTCGGGTGTCCCCTCGACGAGCACCTCCGCCATCGATATCACGATGATCACCTGCATCGCCCCGGGCAGCTATGTCGGTCAAGTGCAAAAAGCCTACTCCTGATCTACCAAGCCCGCTAGCAACCGGCGCCCGGGGGACCGCCACCCCGGGATTTTCTGAGCGAACGTAGGGAGCGACAGCAAAAGAGGAAACCATGCCCTATCAGGCCACGACGCCCGTCTCCGACCAGGTGGGCGTCTTGCATTACGGATCGCTTCCCCTGACCGCGCACCAGCAAGCGGTATCCATCACCGCCTCGGGCACGATCGTTGCCGCGCCGCCTTCCGGCTACCAGATCGCGGTCGTCCAGATCGCCCTGGTCGCGTCCGCGGCACTCACCACGGTCAACCTCCAGTCGCACACTACAACCGGCATCGCGACCGGCGGCGTGACCCTGGCTGCCAACGGGCAGCTCATCCTGCCATTCTCACCCTGCCCCTGGCTGACGTGCGCGCCGGGCGAGGCCCTCGACCTCGAGATGACCGGCTCGGGGACGCTCGCCGGCACCATCAATTACGTCGTGGTCCCCGTCGGCGGGATCTGACTGAAAGCAGAGGTCAACTATGGGTTTGCGTTTCGACCGCCAGGATGCCCAGCTCGGTGCCATCCCAGCCGGCGTCTACGTCACCAACACGAGCACCACACCGCCTCCCCTCGACCTGCCCAACCGGGCGGTTGACTGGGGTGTGTTGCCGTCCGGGACCGCCGGTTATGTGCTCACTGTCAACGCCGACGGCAGCATCGGCTGGGCGGCTGGGGGCATCGGCAGCGGCACCGTGACCTCGGTTTCCTGGACTGGCGACGGCACGATCTTCACGGCCAGCGCCGACACACCGGTCACGACCACCGGCACCCTGACGCCGGCAAGCCTGATTGCCCAGGCCAAAAACACGTTCCTCGCAGGCCCAGCGACCGGCTCAAACGCCGCTCCTACCTTTCGCGCGCTGGCCGCGGCCGACCTGCCGGCCGGCACAGGCACCGTGACTTCAGTTTCCTGGACTGGCGACGGCACGATCTTCACGGCCAGCGCCGACACACCGGTCACGACCACCGGCACACTTACCCCGGCGAGCCTGATCGCCCAAGCCAAGAATACGTTTCTCGCCGGACCAAGCTCGGGCAGCAACGCGACCCCCACCTTTCGCGCGCTGGCCGCCGCCGATCTTCCCCTGACGCAATCCTATGGCGCGTCCACAGTCACTCTCCAAACCAACTCAGGGTATGCCTTCAACTTCATATCCAACATCAACCTCGAGCCCAATTACAGCGCGGCCGGCAACTCGGGAGTCTTGATCGATACCTACTCGCAGGGGGGAACGCTCTCCTATCCCCTGGGCTTTCGGACGCCGGCCGGTTCCACCGTCCCCATCATGTTCCTGGGGAAGAACTCCTCGACGACGACGAACCGCGGCTGCGGCTACATCGACGCCAACTTCAACACGTCCACCGACGCCACCTGGACCGGCAACCTGCTGCTTTACGCCGGCGACTACACATCGAGCAACACCGGCAAGCGGCTTGGCTTCCAGGTCCAGAGCAACGGCTCGGCGACCCTGATCGGCCACTACGGGGCCACGCCCGTCGTCCAGCCCGCGACCACGGGCACATCCACGGGATTCACCGCGGGGTCAGGCACCGGGATGACCTCGGCTTCGACCTCCACGGGCGGGACCGGATCATCCGCGTACACGTTCGGCGACATTGTGCTCGCCCTCAAGCAGCTCGGTCTTCTCGCTTCCTGAACTGGAGTTCCCCTATGGCTCAAGTATGCACAACGAAACAGCAGAACTTCCTGTCCCGCTTCACCACCGCTGTCGTCGCCTTGCTCGCGGCCAATGATGCGCTCAACGCCCTGGCCACGGAATACACCGTGGACCTCTACGGCAGCGGCCAGGCCAACGCCTTCACTGATGCGGTCGTCCAGACCGTCATTCCCGCGGCCACGGCCGCGCAGACGTATGCGGCCGCCACCGGGGTCGGCACGATACTCACGGCGGTTTCCACGAATCGCGCCGGCCTTGAGATGATGAGACCCTGATGATCATCAAACAAACCGGCAGCCAGGGAACCAACGACCAGAACGGGCAAATCGGCGCCATTCCCGTCTGCATCGGGCCTGGATGGGGTGTGCTGGAGCCCGGTCCGGCCGGCTCCGTGCTCACGGCCTCGAGCACCGGTCCCGCCTGGAACGGCCAAAACTACGTGCTCCAGTTCGCCGGCCAGCTCACCCCGATGCAAGCCTACCACGGCGGGTTCTGGCCGGCGGCGACCAACCTCACCGGCGGGTTCTACTGGGACTTCTGGGTCAAGCCCCTCGTGACCACGGTCAGCTTCAACGGCTATGTGATCAGCGACGGCTACGGCGGCGCTCATGCCCTCCTCGTCGGCTTCCAGCAACAGCCGGGCGCCTCGACACTCCAGATCGTCTCCGGGAACGTCTACAGCGGCTCGGTAACGACGAGCTTCCAAGCCGATGACGGGCTCTACCCCGGCGAGTGGGGCCATGTCGCGTACATCTGGGACTCCACCAACGGATATCTGTACATCTACATCGACGGAATCCCCTGCATGCGCACGGCATTCGCAGGCCCCCGGCAATCACCGGCCACGATCGCCAACGGCGGCAATGACCTCTGTATCGGCGGGTCCGACCATGCCAACCTCACCGGCTGCCTCGCCTGCCTGCGCGGCTTTGAGGGTACGCGGTTGCTGACCTTCGCCTCGCCCGGCGAGTATGCGATCATGGACTGCTGGCCGTTCTCCCCATTCACCTACCTCCAAGGGTCGGGAACATGGACGGCCTGCAACTTCCTCGCCGATTACACCGTTCCCAACCGCAGGCTCATTCCCGACCTCTCCCCCTACGGGTACGTCGACGGCTCGGGCAGCTCCCGGTTCCACCCCGGCTTCCTCAACGGATCGTGGCCGTCGGGGGGCGGCGGCGTCGGTCGTTGGGGCGATCCCTCGAGCTATCCAGTGCCCATCTACGTGAACGACAGCACATTCCCGTTCCCCGTGAACGGCTCGCCGCCGATACCGCCAACCGCCGGCGTGCCGGCTCCGGCGGCCGCTCCTCAAGGCGCCAAGGTCTTCGATTCGTTCTCCCGCCCGAACGCCACCTGGGCCTTCAACAACGTGGGCCTTGGTTCGACCGAGGGCGGCTCACTGGGACCGCTCGCATACTCTACCGGCAGTAACTACAACGGCGCATCGGCAACTGCCTTCTGGGGCATCCTGCACGGCGCCGCCGTGAACTGCACACCGAGCGGCAGCACGGGTTACAGCACGGCCTGGGTCAACATCGGCGCCACGGACATGGACGTGCGGGTCAGCCGCAAGACCGGCTCCAACGGTGTCGGCGCCCGGACGGGATTGTGCGCGCGACTCGTCGACAATCTCAACTACTGGCTCATCGCGGCGGGCAACATCAGCAACACCGCCACGGCGCAGACAATCTACGTGTATAGCTGCGCGGCCGGGACATACACCTTGCAGAACTCCGGCGGCACCGCCGCCCCCGCGTCCAACTGGGTTGTCCTCCGAGCCGTGTTCTCGGGCACAACATTGACCGTTTACTGCGACGCCACGCAGGTCCTGCAGCTCACTGGGATCAGCGGCCCGAACGGCACGAATGCCGGTCTGGCCAGCTTCAACGCCAATGGAAACACAGGCGTCTCGGGCCTCGACCGCTGGCAAAACTTCACGGTGTTTTGATGGCCGCGCTCTACCTGCCCTACGAATTCAGTTCAACGCTCATGCCGTCGGCAAACGACGCGAGCGCGCCCAGTTTCCTCCTGGAGAACGGCGCCGCGTTCCTCCTGGAGAACGGCATGTTCTTGCTTCTCGAAGGATCATCCGGGGATGCTTTCGGCATCGACCCCGAGCAAACCACGCTCATCACGGCGTCGAACACTGACCCCTTTGGCATCGACCCCGAACAGACCACGCTGATCACGGTCGGTCTGACCTCATCGGATTGAATCATGGCAACGACCCCTGAACCACTTTCCGGTCTCGCGCTTTACACGACGTATCACGCCGCGGACGAGGTGCTCATCCTCGACACGTCCGATACGACGATGGGTAGCGCGGGCACGGACAAGCGCATCCAGTTTTCGACACTGCTCTCGATGGCGGGCATGACCAGCGGCACGGTCACCTCGGTTTCCTGGACGGGCGACGGCACCATCTTCACGGCCAGTGCCGACACGCCGGTCACGACTAGCGGCACCCTGACCCCGGCATTAGCGACCCAGACCAAAAACACCCTGCTCGCGGGGCCGACGTCCGGCTCGAACGCTGCCCCCACGTTCCGCGCGCTGGTGGCCGCCGATCTTCCCGCGGCCCTCACACCTGCCACCATCACCATCACTCCCACGGCCTCGGGCGCCCTACTGGTAAATCGCATGGGGAGCGGGTCTGGCAATGGCCAATCGTGGGGCATAGAAATTTCCAACGCCGCCAATTCAGACGTATTAGACCTCGGATGTGCCAGCAGCGCGTACACCACGGGTGGAGGTATCGGCTGGATTCCCGACGGCGGGTATTTCATGTACCTACCGAGTACGCTAACCATCGGCACCGGGATAGCGAGCACAGGAGCTATCGCGTCGTTTTCCAGCACGGGCGTGGACATCCCTAATGGAACCCTGGGCATCGGCGGCAATCAGATCACCTTTGGATCGGCGGCCCCAACCGCGGGGACGTGGGCGAAAGGCGATGTCTGTTTTAACACGGGTGTCACCTCGACAACGTCACCATGCTGGTCTTGCACGACAGCCGGGACACCAGGGACCTGGACGGTCTGCACTCCCAACCTGGCCGCATCGCAGATCACCAGCGGCCAGCTTGCGGTGGCGCAGGGGGGCACGGGCCAGGCCACGGCAGCGGCGGGTTTCAACGCCTTGTCGCCAATGACCACGGCGGGCGACGTCATCATCGGGGGCACGTCGGGAGCAGGGACCCGACTGGGGATCGGTTCCACGAATCAAGTTCTCACCGTCGTTTCCGGTGCACCCGCGTGGGCAGCGGCAACGGGCGGGTTCACCAACCCGATGACGACCGCAGGCGACGAGATCATCGGCGGGTCGGGAGGGACAGCGCAGCGACTCGCCGTTGGCTCGAACGGACAGGTCCACACCGTCGTTTCCGGTGCACCCGCGTGGGTGAATCCGGTAACCGAAAGCGCAGTGGTCGCCACGCTGACAACATCGTTCAGTGGGATGACAGGCAGCTTTCAGAACATCGGCTTGTCCATTACCTTGCCTGTCGCGGGAACGTATCTCATTACTGCCGTGGCTCGTGGGGACATCACGATCAATGGAACCGCAGGACAGCAGTGTTGGATCATCGGACAAATTTACGACACCACGAATTCCGTCGTGCTTTCACATGCCGCAACCACATCGTGTCTGGGATCATCCCTCTCGTTGCTGTGTCTTGGCTCCCTGCAAGTCTCGTCCGTCGCAATTAGTTTTCAGCAAGCGACACCTTTCGGGACTGTCATCTATACCGTGACGGGTGCGACCGTGCTCAACGTTCAAGCGTGCTATGCCGCCACAGGCGGTACGATAACCGGCCCAGCTATCTATTCGGATACTAATGGGGCAACGTCGATTTCGGCGGTTCGCATTTACTGAGGCAGTTCCATGAGCATCGCAGTTGAACTTGTGCAGGGAACGGCCCGGGACTTCCCCTTCCAGGTCACGAACCCGGACGGCACGATTCCCACCGGGATCTTCCTGGCGACCGACGTGCTCACGGCGAGTGTTTGGGCCGGCTCGAACGAGACCCCGCTGCTCTCTCCGACCGCGAGCTGGATCAGTGCGACGAACGCGCAGTATCAGGTCTCACTCCAGGATACCGACAGCAGCTCCCTGCCCTACGGGATTTACTACCTGCAAGCGTACGCGACGCGGGCCGGCACACCCGCCCGGACGACGGCGCTCTTGCCGCGGGGCAGCTCACTTGAGATCATCGCGGCGCCGCTGGCTGTCGTTCCCAGGCCGACTTACATCGGCATCATCGATCTGCGGAAGATCGCCCCCTGGATCGACGACCTCCAGGTGCCGGACTCGCACGAGGGATTTGACGACCCTTGCGCCGACTCGCGCGACTGGCTCGACGAGATGACCCTGCGCAACTATCGGGGCGGCAACGTCTCGCTCCTGGGCTACCACGGGTTCGCCCTCGACGCCTGGTATGCCGGCGGCGGCCGGCGGACGGCGCTCACCAATCGCTGGCTGTTCGCGGCCCTGCAAGCCAACCAGCTCCTGGTCACGCCCCGGATCAAGAACGTGTGCGCGTACTATGCCCTGTCGCGGATCTGCGAGAGCATGATCACCAAGGGCGGCATGTACGCGATGCTCGCGGCCCGCTTCCGGCTCGAGGCCGAGTCGCTGCTGGCCAGCACGACGGTCGAGATCGACGTCAACGGGGACGGGTTCGGGGAAGTTCCAATCAACTTCAGCAGCACCAACACGCTCTGGGCGTAAAGCAT
>Ga0116218_1002015_pt1 | contig 11845 bp, 24 predicted proteins | sample Sb_taG_2_FD_88966 | JGI IMG/M metagenome (GOLD analysis project Ga0116218, IMG submission 88966) | Peat soil microbial communities from Weissenstadt, Germany - Sb_50d_5_LS metaG | ecosystem: Environmental > Terrestrial > Soil > Wetlands > Peat | place: Germany: Weissenstadt | collected 2010-09-21 | reverse complement strand
TTCAAGCCTTCTGGTACACCCACCGGCGCATCTTTAGATGAAATGATGCACAACTTCGAGTTACAGCGCGACAAAGAGTTTACATCCCATGTTTGCGCCGATCACCCAAGAGCCCAGAGCGCGAGGAGCAAAAACACTGAATAATCCAAAATGCCAAGATTGGGAGAAGCTTTACCGCGCCGCACTCCTCGAGCTTGACCGGAGCAAGTTGCTGCAGCGGATCGAGGACGCAGAGGCCGCGATTCTCGAGCGATCGCGAAGTTTAAAGAAGTCGCCAGGCAACAACGAAAAAGAGCAGGGCGTTATCACTCGGGCACTGCACATCTTGAGCTTGCTGCGTCAGCCTGGGCAAAAGCAGTAGCCGCACGCGATTGCTGCTCGAAAGAGATCGGCTCGCACTATACGAAGAACGGACTCCAACTAACAGAAACTGTTGCGGTGGACTATCCCACAGGCCCTCGAAATCGGGCGTGCGAACGAACAAGACTTTCCATGTCTGTAGGACACCAAACAGACCATAAAATTGGAATGTGATATTAGTACATCGGGGCAAACTAATGGGTCCCCGTGCGGCGGCTAAGAAGAGACGCGATTTTGACCCCCATGCATTCCTTGCGACCATCGGCGAGGGGAGGAAATCTGTGCTTTTCCAGAGAAAACAAGGAATCTTTGCGCAAGGGGATGCCGCTGATGCAGTGTTTTATATCCAGACCGGCAAGGTGAAACTCACCGTGGTCTCGAAGATTGGCAAGGAAGCAACCATCGGCATATTAGGTGAAGGAAACTTTTTCGGCGAAGGTTCGCTTGCGGGCCAAACGCTCCGCATGCACTCGGCAACCGCAATGACGGATTGCATTGTTCTGCGAATCGACAAGCTGGCCCTGATGGAACAGCTTCATCGAGAACACGAATTTTCCGACCTGTTCGTGGCCTATTTGTTGTCGCGGAACATCCGTTACGAAGAAGATCTGGTTGATCAGCTTTTCAATTCGAGCGAAAAGAGGCTGGCCCGGATCCTTTTGCTGCTCGCTCATTTCGGCAAGGAAGGCAAACCCGAAAGTGTAGTTCCCAAGATGAGTCAGGAGACCCTCGCAGAGATGATAGGCACAACCCGGTCGCGGGTCAGCTTTTTCATGAACCGGTTCAGGAAGTTGGGCTTTATTCACTACAACGGCGGGCTGCAAGTCCACAGCTCGCTGCTCCATGTGGTCCTGCACGACTAGCGTGACATTGGTTTATTGAGGCTAGGGATGTTCTATTCCATTTGGTTACTTGCCGCAGCGCTGGCCGGTTGGGCCGGTGGCAAGATCGCAGGGGACAACGGCTTCGGGACCGGGGCCGACATTCTCCTCGGAATCACGGGCGCTTTCGTGGTTCGTTGGTCCCTTGAGAAGATCGGTATTTCCCTGCAAGATGTGTACCTGCTTCTGTTCTCGATCTGGAGCGCAGCCGCATTGCCAGCTGCTGTGAGGCTTGGGATCAGACGCCACAACCGGTCAAAAGCTCGCTCCCGACTCCAAAGCGATTAGCCCATGATGCTCGCATCCATCTCCCATAATGACCGTCGCATCTGCCATCTGTGGTCCGCTTCTGCCGCAGTCACGCCCGGCAGGCTCAGCAACTGCTCTTTTGTGGCAGTATTCAAATCGAGTGGCTTGTCTCGGCTCCAGCCCTCGCGTATCCCTGCCGCCACAGCTTCCGCATTGCGCTTCACCTCCGCCGTTGCTTGCGCAGTTTTCTCCTTCAGTTCCTGCGTGTTTCGTTGTTGAGTGCAGCCCGCGAGCGCAGCCAACAGCAAACTTGTGGCAACGTGTCGATATCTGAGGAAGTCCATTTTGATGAGCTTCTTTCGGTAATGGTGCAGTTTGACAAACTGCACCATTACCCTCTTTTCCGATGGCTTGACTGATATGTCAGCCCTGTGTGGTTGGCCATTCTTGTGGCGACGGGAGCCATCGGCCAATGCGACGCTCATGCGGCAGGTGGCCTATCCAGTTTTTTTAACTCTGCCAGCTGTCCTTTCAAGTTTGCGACGGCTTCTTTAGCATCGCCTATCCGCTGTTGAACTTTGCCCGCCTTTTTTTCGGCTTTCCCTTCGGCTTTCAGATTGCGGTCACTCGTAATCTTTCCGACCTCCTCCTTGATTGTTCCCTTCATTTCGTGGAAGCTGCCCTTGAGCTTGTCTTTCGTGCTGGTTTTCATATTTCTCCTTCGCCCTCGTAAAGCGCGGATGGCGGCTCTTCGGAGCCAACTTTGAGGGCTGCTACTTTTTTAGTCTCCCGGCTTTCCGAGGTCTGAGCAGAATTGACCACCTCTGGAAAGGGCGCCGGCTTCATCCCAAGACAAAGGTAGATTTCTTCACATCAATTTGTCGGCAATACGAGTGTGCACAATTGCTCAGACCTTTTGAATCCTGATTCAACTGTCGCCGCCGCAATCGAGTGGCACGGTGTTCCTATCGACCGCGTGCAATTGGATCGGATCAGGAAGCATCGCAAGGCGTTGCAGAACCGTCTAGCCCAGCAGGTCGAGAACGAGCACCACTTCGGCGCGTACCACATGGTGATCACCGGAACGAAATTCAACAAGCATCTCGAATGGCGCTGGAATCGCAAAGGCGCGATAGCGATGCTCGTGCGCGAAGGTATTTACGACGAGTGGATGGATTTGCCCGGTGGCAAGACTCCTGGCGGCACGCCGTCGTTCTCGGCCAGCAAAGACAGCAAGCCGTTTTCGTTGATGTAAGAAGTACGAATTTCTCCAACCGCTCTATGACGTTCACAAATTTTTCGAACAGACGAAATCGTTCGATCTTGTTCTTGGCCCTGATGATCGCAACAGGCCACCGCAGCGAGCGTGGTGGACGAACACCGGGCGCACTCAACCTTTCGATTCCGTGTGGCCATTGGCATCGTGGTTCCGGTTCCTTATTAAGTCCGCGCCAGGGCGTGCGGTAGCGTATGTCGATTTGGTCAGCGCGGAGTATGGCATCGCAGCCGCGTTGAGCGGCGACGTGAACATGCGCGCCGATTATCAATCAGGTAACGATGTGTACGAACAGTTGGGCGAGAAAGTCGGTCGCCCGAGGAAGATCGCGAAGGTTGCGAGCCTCGCCACCGGCTACGGGCAAAAAGCGTGGGGACTTGCGCAGGCCATTTCCACGAGAGAGAAGCCTGTTTCGGTTCGCATCGCTCGCGACATTATCAACTCGATAGACGAGGCGTATCCGCAACGAAGGGCGTGGGTGGAGGCGCAGCAAACCGAAGCTGAGTTTCTCGGCTACATGGACAGCATTTTGGGCTGGCGTTTGAAGCTGACGCCATCGCATTACGATGAAGGCAACGCGTTGCTTAACTTTCCAATGCAATCCGGTTGCGCCGATATCATGCGGCTGGCCGTCGTGTACATGCGCGACGCGGGGCTGATGCTTTGCACGACGGTTCACGACGCTGTCATGCTCGAATCAAATTCCGAGGACATTCTAGCCCACGTGAAGATCGCCCAGGAATGCTGGGCGCGGGCGAGCCGCGAGTTGCTCGGTGGGTTCGCGTTGCGCAGCGATTACAAAATTGCCTGCTCTTGCGGGCAGTATCCATCTCCTCACGGCCAAGACCCGAAGGACGAACACCAAGGAAGATACAACGACAAGGACGGGCTCCAGATGTGGAACCGCGTGCAGGCGTTGTTGGCGGAAATAGAAGCAGAACAACCAGCCGCGGTGTCTGGCGCGGCACAAGGAGAAATCTGATGGGTAGCCAGTGGGAACAACCTGAAAAAGAAGACGTGCGTGAGCAGCGTGCAAAGGAAGTGGAACGCAAGCGCGCGGCTGACGAAGTGTGGTTCACCTCAACGGCCACGGGAAAGACCCTCCCGATCAGCCGCGTGCTCCTGGCGCTGGGCATCATCCCCAGCGACTCGCTGTACAAGGCGATCCCTAGCTACCTCGAAGCGGTGGTCAAGATGAGCGACAAGCGCGTTGGCATTGACGGGTCCGAAGAATGAGAGACAAAGACAAAGTCGAGGTCTTCTGCAAGAAGTGTGGCAGGCCGTTCTTGATACCCCGCGACGTGTGGGAGCTTGCCATGTTGGCACCACCGGGCGCGGTCCCGGCGTTCTTTTGCTGCACCGTGGTCGCACCGGGCTTCGCTTGGCTTCACCCTGAGAAGGAAGAAGTTTGAGTATTACTCTGTATGACCGAAGAACAGGGTAAGAAGCTGATCAAGATCGTGCTGGAACTGATTCAGGAACACAACCAGTTGGGGGCGAAGGTGGCTGAGCTAGAGAAGCGCGTCGAGCAGCTTGGCGCGGTAATTCCGTATGACGCCGAAGAGGTTGGCGCATGAACCCAGAGCGCGAAAAATCTTCGGTAGCGGACCTGCCAATGCCCGACGAACCATTCGACCAGGAGCCGACTGATGATGCCGAAGACCTCGATTACGAGGACGAAGACCCGGATTGCCCCTGTGACGATTGCACGGAGATTCGGGGACTTAGGCAAAAGCTCCAGTAGTGACGCGACGCCGGTAATGGCGGCAGCGGAGGCAGTATGACACGGCAGGAGGAATTGACTGAAGCAGTAGACGCCCTGGTTGAGTTCGAGATGGACGAGTGCTGTGAGGAAGAAGACGTCGATGATTTCCTTGAAACGATCAACGATGAGTTCGGCGAAGAGGCAGTAACGGCTGAAATTGAGCGCCGGTTGACGCTTGCGAGGATGAACTGATGATCAGAATTCACAAATCGTTTGGCAAGTGCAAGGTCGGTACCAAGCGCGAGACGATTGGAGGCCGTGAGGTTTTTGACGCCACGTGCGAGAACGGCACCGACCGCACCTTGCTGATCGACAAACAGTATTGGGGGCAACCAGATGATGCCGAACCGATCTCAACGTAAGGCCATGACGAGGTTGGAGGCGAGGCAACGGGTTGAGCTTGCTTACTCGGTTGCCTCGGTCCTGGTTCCCAAGACTCAGCGTGCAACCCGGCGCGATGTGTGCGAGCAACTTCTATTCTTCAAGACGCCGGTTTTGATTGAGATGGCGAATCGTGTGAAGAGGATGTCATGAGAGAAGAGTGCAGAGTCGAAGGATGTGGCAAGCCCGCGGTGGATTACATCGAGAATGACAAAAGTGAAAGGCTACCCCTTTGCGCCGAACACATGGACATGGCGATACAGCTAGAACGTTGGCGCGAGCAAGCTGAGCAGCGCGAAGAGAACGGTGAGGTTGACGATTTATGAAACAGAAAAGGAACAGAGTCTATCACCGCTTGGTATGGAACAACGGCGTGACCGAGATCATGTATCGTGTCGAGGCCGACACAATCGAAGACGCGAAGTGCAAGTTGTCACTCTACCTGATGGATGAGATTGACGACGATGGGATCGAGGAAGTCAAGGAATGAAGATTGTGCGCCGCCAAAAATTCACCGCCATCGACCATCCAGGCCGCTGAGCCCGGGCTCCTAGTCGCATAGACGGAAGGAGATCAGACCAGGGGAGACAGTATTAGTAAAGAGGAACGAAGGCTGAGACCCGCAACGGCGGGGAGGCGACTATCTCGCCCGCATTCAATGCGATCCTCCAGCTTGTTTGCCCGAAAATGCCGCGCCAAGCTGGAAAAGGAATTGGGGGGATAAATGATGAAATTTGAACTGACATGGCACGGCCCTGTGCAGGACGTATATTACGCCGTCGAGGCGGACACCGAGGACGAGGCAATCCAGCGCCTCCAGATTTGGCTGTGCGAACCCGACGACGAGGGCAACAGCGAAGGCATAGAGGAAATCGATGGCGAGATATAGCAAGCGGCCACCGTGGACGGACAAGCTGTGCGACAGTTGCTTGGCGGCACACGAGAGCAGCGACGACGCAGTCGAACTGTGCCCCAGGTGCGAGGCTAGGATCAGCAAATGGCTGAAGGACACGTACGGCGCGGACGAGGACATTGAGATGGGCGACCTCATCGACCCGGCAAAGGGCTGCGATCTCAAGGACGAAGATGACTGACAAAGTGGAAGTGTGCTGCGCCAAGTGCGCCAAGCCGATGATAATGCCCAGAGACCTGTGGGAGGTCGCCAACATCTGCCCCAAGGGCGCGGTCGTGGCATTCTACTGCTGCACTGTCGTCCCAGGGTTCGCGTGGATTCATCCCGAGGACAAAGATTGATCGGCGAGACGCACAAGGTGGAACGTCGAGGCAAAGCAGGTCGAAGTCGTCGCCAGCAGTTGGCGCGACTTTCGAAGGACGATCGGTGACGGAACTGCCCGATTACCTGACTAAAAGAATGGTGGACGGTCCACGGTGCTGGAACCAACCGACAAGACACGCAGCCGCTATCTTTTCGTCGCCTGTGAGGAAATTCGCCAGCCACTCCAGCTCTTCGCGATGTTGGCTGAAAACTCTGCCGATGTATTCACGGGCCGGGGGCTCCGGAAGATTCCTGCTCGCTGCACTCATCATGAATCGATTACTCTGTGGCTTTGCAATCACGTTTGTAATGAGGCAAGGCTGATGCCAAACCCATCCACTCACGTAAGTGGTTGAGCTTAGAGAACAAATAGCCCCTGCCGATGATGCGGGCGGAGTAAAGCGTGACCGTATATAGGCACTTGGCGTGTTTTCAGGACGAGACGCGGCATACCCGTGGGCAGAGACCTCACTTGGATGCAAACCACATTTAGGTGTGCTTGATCATCGGCAGCGAGGACGATGCCCCTCTCCGTCCGAATTACCCGGCACTTTGCTGCTCCTTACGGGCTTCGCCTCTGGATCTCGTCAAGCCTGCTTGCGATGACGGTGCAGGGCTGGACCAAAAACCAGAGGGCTACAGCGGCGATGGCGGCGGAGTCGATTATTTCTTCAGTCCGACAATGGTCGGGAAAGCTGGATGACGACCTGACGGTTCTCGTTTGCGACTATATTCCGACGGTGGGCGGTGGTGGGTTCTGATTGCCGCGGCAGCGATCGTCCGTCTTACTGCTGTGACCCATCGACCGGCAGACACGAAAAGATAGGGCACGCACGGTGGTGGAGTAGGGTGCGCCAGCCCCGTCACTGCACTGTCAACGTTACCGTGGCCGTGTGCTGGGTCGAGGCAGCCGCGCCGGTAATAGTGATTGTGTAGTTCCCGGCTGGAGTGCCGCCGGTGCCGCCACTGTTGCCTCCGTTACTGCAAGCCACCTGCAACACGCAACCGCTGACCAGTAGGAATACGAGGCAGTAGCTCAGTAGTTTTCTGCGCTTAGGCGTAGCCATCCCGACCGTGCCCAGCAGCAGGGCTGGCAGCACCAGCCACATCGCGTACCGTGGACCGGAACGACGGCCAAACGGGGGCGGCGCCAAGGCCGTAGTGTGGGGCGTAGTGCCAATCGTCAACTTCGTGGTTAAGGTGCTGGTGCCTGGAGTTACTGTTGTAGGACTGAACGTGCAGTTCGCCAGTGCAGGCAATCCGGTGCAGGAGAAGCTGATCGGGCTGGTGAACGAGCCTTGCGGCGTCGCTGTCAAGGTGAACGTCGCTGGTTGTCCGGCAGTTATGGTCGTACTCGTCGGGTTCGAGGCCAGCGTGAAGTCAGTGACCTGGAAGCTCTGGTTGACAGGCGTGGCTGCGGCGTAGTTGGCGTTGCCTGCCTGCGTCGCTTGGACGGTGCACGTGCCGGCGGCGACCAGCGTTACCGTCGCGCCCGATACCGTGCAGACGGCCGGGGTAGTCGAAGCGAAGCTCACGGCAAGGCCCGAGGACGCGGTCGCGCTGATTGTGAACGGCGCGGTGCCGAATGCCTGATTCGAGAGTGCCCCGAAGGTGATGGTCTGGCTCTCTGGCGTCACTAGGAAGCGCTGGTAGACAGGCGTGGCGGCGGCGTAGTTGGTGTTGCCTGCTTGCGTCGCTTGGATGTTACACACGCCGACGGCGACTAGCGTCACTGTGGCCCCCGATACCGTGCAGACGGCCGGGGTGGTCGAAGTGAAGCTCACGGCAAGACCTGAGGACGCGGTTGCACTGATCGTGAACGGCGCGGTGCCGAATGCCTGATTCGAGAGTGCCCCGAAGGTGATGGTTTGGCTCTCTTGCGTGCCTGTGCCTTGCAGCGCAACGCTCTGGCTAGCGGCAGTAGCGTTGAGGGCGTTGTCGGTAAATATGGCCGTGGCCGTGAGATTGCCGACACTCTGCGGCTCAAAGCTAATGCTGAGATTGCAGCTTGCTCCCGGCGTCAGCGCGAAACTGCTGGTGCAATCCGCTGGCGTACCCGAACCCGCGACCTGGAGAAAGTTTGGCCCGCTGACCACCAGTCCCGGAGTAGCGGCATCCAGCGGCTGGTTGCCAATGTTTTGAATGGTGACCGACTGCGGGCTGTCACTGCTCGTGCTGCCTACCGCAGTAGATGCAAAGCTCAACGTCGGCGGCTGCGCGCGCTGCACCACCACGACCCGGTTGTTGCCGGCATCCGCGACGAAGACATCGCCCGCTCCATCCACCGCCACACCGTAAGGGTAATCCAGTCCGCTGCCTACCGTAGTCTGGGCGCCGCCACCGGCCGGAGCTTCCACCACCCGTCCGTTGTTGGTATCCGCGATGAAGAGATCGCCCGCTCCATCCACCACCACACCGGACGGGGTATAGAGTCCGCTGGCCGGCACTGTGGTCTGGGCACCGCCGCCGGAGGGAACCTCCACCACCCGGTTGTTGCCGGAATCCGCGATGAAGACATCGCCCGCTCCATCTACCGCCACATCGAACGGGTAACTCAGTCCGTTACCCACCGTGGTCTGGGGGCCTCCACCGGCCGGAACCTCCACCACGCGGCTGTTGTAGGTATCCGCGATGAAGACATCGCCCGCTCCATCCACCGTCACTCCGTACGGGGAATTCAGTCCGCTGCCCACCGTGGTCTGGGGGCCTCCACCGGCCGGAGCCTCTACCACGCGGTTGTTGCCGGCATCGGCGATGAAGACATCGCCCGCTCCATCCACCGCCACACCGTGTGGGGAACTCAGTCCGCTGCCTACCGTGGTCTGGGGACCTCCACCGGCTTGCACCTCCACCACCCGGTTGTTGTTGTGATCCGCGATGAAGACATCGCCCGCTCCATCCACCGCCACTTCGGTCGGGTAACTCAGTTCGCTACCCACGGAGGTCTGGGCACCCGGTCCAAATCCAACGGCTGGCCCCTGGCCAACGCCATGAACCATGGTGGTGACCAGTAGGTTGCCCAAGTTATCGAAGAGTTGCACCGCGCCCATGCGCGCTCCGGGCGCCAATGGGGCGAAGGTAACGTTCACGGTGCAGGTGGTGTTTGCGTTCACCGTGCCGGTGCAAGTGCTGCCACTGCTCAGCGTGAAGTCGAGGTTTGGCATGCCTTGCGTGACTACCTTGATTGTTGCGCCGAAGGTTGTGGTCGGCGCGGTGTCGTAGTTCAGCGTGAGCGTTTGGGTGCAGGGTGCGGGAGTGGTCTGGCCCGTGGGGCAAACGTTGACGTTGCCGAAATTCACTGCCCCTGGCTGCACCTCTACCACCTGGCCGTTGTTGACATACGCGATGAAGACATCGCCCGTTCCATCCACCGCCACGCCGAACGGGGGATTCAGTCTGGTGCCCACCGTGGTCTCGGTGCCGCCACCGGCTGGAACCTCCACCACCTGGTTGCTGCCGTAATCTGCGATGAAGACATCGCCCGATACATCCGCCGCCACATTGTACGGGGAATATAGTCTGCCGCCCACCGTGGTCTGGGGGCCTCCGCCGACTGGAACCTCCACCACCTTGGGTGTGTTCTGGTAGACCGAGGGATACGCGATGAAGACATCGCCCGCTCCATCCACCGCCACACCCCATGGTTGGCCAAGTGCGCTGCCCACCACCGTGGTCTGGGCACCGCCGCTGGCTGAAACCTCCACCACCTGGCTGTTGCCGAAATCCGCGATGAAGACATCGCCCGCTCCATCCACCGCCACTCCGGTCGGCAGACTCAGCCCGCTGGCTGGCACCGTGATCTGGGCGCCACCACCGGCCGGAACCTCCACCACCCGGCTGTTGCCGGTATCCGCGATGAAGACATCGCCCGCCCCATCCACCGCCACACCGTACGGGGAACTCAGTCCGCTGGCCGGCACCGTGATCTGGGTGCCTCCACCGGCCGGAACCTCCACAACCCGGCTGTTGCCGGTATCCGCAATGAAGACATCGCCCGCCCCATCCACCGCCACACCGTAGGGGTGATTCAGTTCGCTGGCCGGCACTGTGGTCTGGACGCCGCCGAAAGATACGCTTTGAGCATGAGCCGGGACGGAACCGCCTAGCAGCAATAGCACGCACACTCCCGCCGCTGCCGCGAAGATCGGGCGTCCGTTCTGGGCCGAGACACGGATCGCAGAAAAGACCCGTGTGAAGGACGGCAGTAGCGTACCGAAGGCGAGTGCGGCGAGTTTGAGAGTCATCTTATTAAGTATCCTTACTCCCGGAAGTATTCGCCGGGATCTGCGAGCACATGGCCCCAAGAGTAACGCTAGTAATTAGGACTTTCTAATTACTGGGGTAACGGATCATCCGAAGGGGAGCCGGAGGACAAGTAAGGGGCTCTGACAGGTGTCTCGACTGTTAACACCATCGCCATTCGGCTTCGGGCGATGCCTCCGGCGCGTTGGGCTCTGTGCCCCTCAGATGCTTTGGCGGGGTCGTGGAAGACGCAGAGACCGTTTGCGGGCTGCGCGTTTCCGCCGCATCGGATGCCATTCTTCTTCCGAAAGTGACACTTGTTAGCCATAGCCTTCACTACCTAGGTAGAGGGGGCACCTCCACACGGCGTTGGCCGACATATCGGATGTCGCCCGTACTCCTGGTACAAGAGATTCGTCCTCGAAGGCGCGGGTCAGCACTGCCTCCCCGCGGATTACATCGCCCACATTGAAACTGTGCCAGCCACGGAAGACGCCGACAGAAATCGCGACGCAATGAATCGTCGCGTTTCCTGCTGAGACCACGAGCCTACCGCCTCCCCTTTCGGGTAGTGTCCTAATTTGAACTTCTCACGCTTCGAGATTGGCATGGGCCGATATTCGGGGCGAAAGTGTTGTTGGCTCCGAACGCCCAGGAAAATGGCACGGAGATTATTTATCTGCCGCAGGTGGGTTTCAGATGAGAACTCACAAGAGTGGGCTTGGTACCTACCCGAGGAACTGAACCTGGAGATCATCCGCGCACTCAGGCCAGGTTCCCGCGTCCAGTATTTCTACACTTCGCCCGCTGAAGAGGAACAACTTCGGACGCGCCTGCGCGAGGTCGGTTCACGGCCGCGACAAAGCAGATCACGCCCCGCGACCAAGGAAGACATAGCGGTCGCCGAAGGCCTGATAAGTCCGTTTTCCTTCCGAGATGTGCGAAGGTGTGACGATAGGAAGGGGGCTGGCCTTGCTAGGGTATGTGATGCGACTGCGTCGCACACGTGCAAAAGAAGTCAGAGAGTGCAACTGGGAACGGTTTTTGCTCATGATGTCCTCGACGCGGATTCCGAGCACAGTAAGCGCATCCGCGATGAGGGAACGGTGACAACGCCAAGGCACCGCTTCCGCGCACATCAATGTACTTCGTTTTTGCCGGACCAACTTGATCAGCCTCTGTAATCCCGCGTCGAATTCCGAGGTCTGCATGTAGTCGGCAAATCCACGAAACGAGCTATTACGCCACCCCATGTTCGAAGAATCGCGTCGCGCGTGGCGTAAGCCTCCGAGCTTCCGCAAGTGCACGTAGCCGATCCTTGCGGCCCGCAGCTTTGTGCGCAGGGTCTCCTGGTTGAACTGCGGGTTGTGCCGTGAACGCGGAATACTGCGCACGTCTATGACACGCTCTACTCG
>Ga0116218_1002010_pt1 | contig 11873 bp, 10 predicted proteins | sample Sb_taG_2_FD_88966 | JGI IMG/M metagenome (GOLD analysis project Ga0116218, IMG submission 88966) | Peat soil microbial communities from Weissenstadt, Germany - Sb_50d_5_LS metaG | ecosystem: Environmental > Terrestrial > Soil > Wetlands > Peat | place: Germany: Weissenstadt | collected 2010-09-21 | reverse complement strand
TACCATATTTATACATAATCCTTCAGGTTGAATGGTAGGCAAATCTTTCAAACTATGAACAGCCAAATCAATATTTTTTTGCAATAAAGCATGCTCAATTTCCATTACAAAAACCCCATCAAATCCCATCTGCGTTAATGGAACGCCTGCTTTCTTATCACCTGTTGTTTGAATTCTCTTTATTATTATCTCTAATTCTGGCTCTTGTTGATGCAGATGTTCTACTACCCATTGTGTCTGTATCATAGCCAGTTTGCTTGCCCGAGTTCCTATGGTAATGTGTTTCATCCAATTGTTCTTTCAAATCAAATAAATAATGTAGTGCTTGCGTATATAAATGTTCCTGGCCCTCAATAGTGGCCTCTTTTAGACGCAGCATGGGAATATGTAATAACTTATTCACTGTCCGTGTTGACAGTTCCTCAATTATGGCGGTTTCTCGTAGTGTAAGGTCAGGTAAACGTTGGAGTGTACGCTTCAATTCTTGTTGCCTCAATGTATCCGCGTATTGTCTAAGCGCTCTGATTGTTTCAACCACGTTTAGCGACCAAAGCCATCTATTAAATAAGCTCACTTCCTGGAGTACGATCTCCTGAACCTGTTCAACTTCCTGGTTCCTCAAACGAATACCTTCGTTTACTCCCACCACTAAATCATCCAGGTTATACAGGTGCACTCCTGACATTTCAGCTATTTCAGGTTCAATGTCACGCGGAAGGGCAAGATCTATTAGAAGTATTCTTCTCTCTGCACGCTGCTTCATAACATCTTGCATCATTTCAAGAGTGATTAATGCTCGGGGGGCAGTAGTGGAACTAATGACTACATCCGCTTCCACTAGAGATTTGGCAAGTTCTTTAAAAGATCGATGTTTAGCACAAAAGCGTTTGGCAAGATCGATAGCATGCAAAGGGGTTCGATTAATAATAATCAATTCTTGCGCGCCATTATCGCAAAGATGATGGGCAGTGAGTTCGCTCATTTTTCCTGATCCTACAAGCAGAACACAAGCCTTATGTAGATTGGGCAACAGTCTCTTCGCCAGATGGACAGCAACAAGACTAATAGAGGCAGCATTTCGGCTGATTCCAGTTTCACTTCGAGCACGTTTGCCTGCTACAACAGCTCCACGAAATAACGCGGATGTTACTGGTCCAGCATAACCACTACCCTGAGCTATTTCCAAAGCTTCGACTACCTGCCCTTGTATCTGCGACTCTCCCGGCACCAGGGAATAAAGTCCACATGCAACACCATACAAGTGCGACACAGCTTGATCATCGACAAAATGATAGCTGTGAGCTTTAAGTTCTGGAAGAGTTATGTTACTGCTATCACTCAGAATCCGCAAAAGTTGAATGTGTCCTTCTTCAATTTCGGAAAAGACGGCATACATTTCAATACGGTTACAAGTCGAGAGCAAAACGCATTCCTGAGCGATATTACGTATTTCGTGAAGAACCTGTGGTACCTGTCGCTTAGTAAACGACAATCGTTCTCGTAATGCTATGGGCGCAGATACGTGATCTATGCCTACAAGGACTATTTGCACAAAACCTCACATAATTTGCTATGCTTTTGTAATCTATAGAGATTTTAGCTGTTTTTCTCAAAGAGTCAAGAGCGAAATATGCGTATTTTGTCAGGTAAACACTGTATTTTTTATAAGGGTTATGTATCTTTAAGTCTTCTCAAACACTGTTGGTTGTGTTAGTATCCAAAAGAAGATACTAGAGGAGCAGTTGTGAAGCAATGAATAGTCCAGATAAACCTGAAATAACAACTACGTCTTTCGAGGACACGGACAAAGTGTCACGCCCAATATTAGATATGGATTCCGGAACAACATCAAGATCTTCCGCTCCGCAAGACGCGGTGAGCAATTTTGATTGGGCAGCGCTTGGTATTGTTATTCTCATCTCAGCTTTTTTCGCTATCACTGCTAGAATTCATGCACAACCAGCAACTTCGTTTGTCCCAACAGCTGTGCTCAGCGCTACAGGTTGTGGTCTGCTCGTCACCGCTATTCGAAAATTACGTACTTCACAAGGAGTTGGTTTGCGAGAAGCTGCTTCAGGTGGCTTTTTCATGGCATTGCTTCAATTTATGGTAGCTCTTACTTATCCAGGTATATTTGATTCCATCAGCACTAGTCAAGTAACGGGCAAAGATTTTCTGATTACATGGGTTTTGATTGCAGGCTTCTCGATCATCTTTAGTTTAGCAGGTGCGGCTCTTGGACACTTATCATTCGCGCCCATACGTCCTATGCCAGCCAGATCATCATCAAGATATAGCATAGAGGAAGAAACAGTAAATATTTCATCGAAACACGCAGATGAACAGAGTACTATTGGAACAAATGCTGATGATATCACGATCGAAAATTTAACAGGAAAGCCATTTTCCCAAACATCACAGCGATCAAGTATCAGCTATTTCTTGACAATACTTTTAATTGGACTGGCTCCCACAGTAGCGGCTTATATATTTTCAGCAGGTTATGATTTCATACTTAGCTTCAATCAATTCGTTCCAGGTCCCTATCCTACACTACGAATACTCAGCGCACTCCTACCCTGGCAAATACCAATACCTATCGACTTGAACAGTGGTATACAAAACATTATTATTTTCAGCTTACTATGGCGCATACCCCTTTTCCTGGGTAACCCTTCAACCTTTGACCTTCAATCTCTTGAACCATATTTTTTCAATGGAATCGCATTCGCTCTGCTTCTTCTTACAATGTACCAGCAGAGTGTTCGAAGAGAAAGTCAATTAATGTATCCTGGATGGGTTACATTCCTGTCTATGGAAGCAATCTTAGGCTTGATTCTGGTATTGCCAGCGAATATTTGGGTACTGAGAGGTTTGGAAGGGCTCATACAATTTCATGACATTGTAATCCCCATACGTACTCTCACCATTCTGAATCCACTTACATTTGCTTTAAATCTTATTACCGGTCCACTTGTCTGTGTAGGTTTAGGTGTAGCAGTCAGAATATTTCTGAGTAGAAGAAGCGTATGATCTTGCTGATCCTCAATCCGAGCCATGTGGCACAGGTTGAATTGGACTCCGCGTAGTCATTACTCAAAATGTACTAAAGCCGGAATACCCCAGCTGTTTGCAAACGCCTTGCGTGTCTGTAAGGTGCTATGGCGATGGATCTGCATACTCCAGAATGGCAGAGAGTTGCCATCGACCCAGTTCTTGATGAAACAGCAGGTTGTTTCCATGCAGATCCTCGTGGCAGAGCCTCGCGTCGCAGATGTCAGAGAATAAATCCAGATGGTCGTCAACGACATGCAAAAAGAGGGTTGCCAAACGTGGACTCACAATGCGCTCATATGCTCGCTGTGTGAGTGCACTCAGATAATCTTCCCCTATTGCCTTTCTTAAGGACGGGCATTACATGTGACCACACTAGCAAGTATGTTTCGCTAAACCGAAACACTTACTTGCCGTTTTGTGGAGCGCAGAAAGAATAAGACAGTGGAGCACATCCAGATGTGAGTTGACGATCTGTCGGTTCAGCAGGATCAACGGTGCAGCGTACGCTTACCAAGGAAATATTCCAGCACCCGGTATTTTACGCCCAATATTCTAGTCAGCGCCAAGCAGAGAAGTTCGTGCAGGAACACCCTGCTCAAGCGTAGGAGTCACACCCATGAAGCCGCGCCAGCGCAATCAAGCACAAGGTGAGCCTCAACGTTTGACGAGGGCTATCACCCGCATTCGGCTCATCGAGGCCAATCCGGGCAAACTTGCCGCTCTCGATGACCTGGCCCCTGTCTACCTGGACTTATGCCAGCAGTATGTCACCCTGTGCGCCCAAAGAGGCGCGACCCTTTCTGTCGCGCGAGAGCGCGACCTCACTCAGGTAATGTGAGTAACGCAACCCCTTACCTCTGAATCGAAAGACTCAGGGGGACTGTAGCATGGGGCAAACGCCTGTTGAAACCTCAATCCCAGGGGTCAGAAGACAGGCAGCGAGGCCGTACATGGTTAAAGCTGAATTGCTTGAATCCTAGTCGTGGCGGAACACGTACGTCCCTTGGGAACGGGATTATCGCCCATGTCTGATGGCATTCATGCTAGAGGATGGCATGGATGCATCCTGCATCAGAGCCTGCCTTTAGGGAAAAGGAAACGACGAACGGGGAACCTAACTACGGAGCGAAAGGAACGCGTAACTTGGGGATCGCCTACACGCTGTAAAGCGCATGGCGACGGAGGAACCATAGTACTCAAATACTCACCGTAACGGGTGAGACACGGGGAAGGGTTCTAAAGAGAGCCAGTTCCACGAAGAAAGAGGTTGACTCGGATGAGTTACAAGACCTTAGAGCGATTGGAACGCCTACGGAAGCTCAATAGCAAGAGACAGTGGGTGAACGACGACTTGTATCGGCTCATGTACAGGGAAGACCTGTATATAGTTGCCTATGAACGAATCAAGTCAAAACCCGGAAACATGACCCCTGGAACAGATGAAGAAACTCTCGACGGCTTCTCTCTGGAAAGCATTCGAGAAATCATCAACGAGATGCGTACCGAACAATTCCTTTTCAAGCCGGTTCGTCTGACCTACATTCCAAAGGCCAACGGCAAGATGAGAAAACTCGGTATTCCCTGCGTTCGGGATAAAATCGTGCAAGAGGTCATTAGAATGATCCTCGAAGCGATTTATGACAGCCCTTCTGGCCCGTATTTCAGCGATCAGAGCCACGGGTTCCGACCCAACCGGAGTTGCCACACGGCATTACAGGAGATTCGAGGAAAATGGTCAGCGGTAAACTGGCTTATCGAAGGCGACATACATGCCTGCTTCGATGAGTTGGAACACCAGGTCCTGGTTTCTATTCTGAACAAGAAGATTACGGATCAACGATTTCTCAACCTGATCTGGAAACTTCTGCATGCAGGATACATGGACCTCCACGGAGTAAAACGAGACAGCCTTATCGGTTCTCCGCAAGGCAGCCTCGTGAGCCCCATACTGGCAAATGTCTACCTCCATGAACTGGATGAGTTCGTGGGAACACTACGAACCAAGCTAGAGAAGGGGAAAGCCAAACGCCGTAACCCCGCCTACCTATGGCTGCTCTATCAGAAACGCCTTTTGGTAGCCCAGGGAAAAACAAGGACCAAAGCATTCAAGCTGACCATCAAACAACTGAGAAATACCCCGTCCAAGCAGGTAGATGATCCTGATTTCATCAGGATCAAATATCTCAGATATGCAGACGACTGGGTAGTAGGAGTCTGTGGGAGCCACTCCCTCGCAGAGTTCATCAAGCAGGAAATCAAAATATTCCTGAGAGAAAGCCTCAAGCTGACCCTCAGCGAGGAGAAAACCCACATCACCAACGCCAGGACCGAAGAAGCGTTCTTCCTTGGGACCACCTTCAAAATCGGAAATGGGGGAGAAGCCAAAGTCGCACAGCAAACATCCCAGACGGGAAAGACCTTCCACCGTCGCTCAACAGGTTGGGAAACGGTGATGAAAGCCCCCCTACCCAGACTCATCAAGAGGCTGAGCGATAGGGGTTTCTGTACGAAAGATGGCAAACCCCGCTCCAAGACAGGGTGGACTAACCTGGATGCGGATCAGATCATCAATCTGTATAGTGCAGTCAATCGCGGTATACAGAACTACTATCGGTTCGCAGATAACTGGTCACAATTGAATAGAATTCAATACACCCTCGAACTCTCACTGGCTAAGACACTGGCGCACAAATTCAAAATCACCTCACCCAAAGTATACAAACGCTTTGGAAAAGAACTCGCCGTTGTGATTGAGGGAAAAGGCGGAAAATCTGATCGCAAGATCAGCTTCTACCGGAACCGCGACTGGAAAAAGAAGAGAGATGCATTCCAAAGCGGAAAGCACTCTGACATTGATCTGGTAGGCACAGCGGCACGATTACGAACGCGCTCAAAGCTGGGCCAGCCGTGCTGCATCTGTGGCGAAAAAGCAGGACAAATTGTCATGCACCACGTCCGCCACATTCGGAAACTCTCGCACAAGCGGGAAGCCACAGGATTCAACCGTGTATTACGGATGATTAACCGAAAGCAAATCCCTGTTTGTCCCACCTGTCATGGGAAAATCCACCGAGGGGAATATGATCGTCTCAAACTCTCTGACTTGGAATATGTCCCACGCTAAACAACCAAGTAGTGACTCTTGGAGAGCCGGATGCATGGAAACATGCAAGTCTCGGTTCGGAGGGGAGGGGTTGGTGCTCCTGAGCAATCAGGACCCGGCCTCTTACCCTACCTTTTGCACAGAGGCATCACCCGACAAATTTCACCCTCCTGTCTTCCTAACCCTTTTATCAGAACGCTGGCACCGGGTCGCCATCCAACAGGCAGCAGGCATTGCCCAATCGTGGCGAACCAACCGAGAACAAGCGCACCAGGACTTCCTGGAAGAAGTCCTGGAGTTTCACGCGCAACAGACTGAAGGCACCCTGATCTCACAGTCGCAAGAGCCGGTCTGGACAGAGTGGGACGTTCCCACGCTCCGACAGACCTGCATCCAAGCCAATGCGAATATCGTTGCGCTCGAGCCGTCTCACGATTCGACGTTTGACTACTGGTTGAAGATCAGCACTCTGGAACCTCGCAAGCTCCTGCTCGTCCCCGTCAAATTGGCCACCTATCACCGCAAGGCGCTTGAGGGGAAGACGATCAACGCCAGTGTAACGCTCAACAAGTGCGATGATGGGTGGTGGTTGACCCTCAGTTACGATGAGGTGATTACCTCGCACACCGAACCTGATGCTGCGGTGGTAGGGATTGATGTGGGAGTTGCGAACTTTTTGACAACGAGCACGGGCAAGCACTATGGCACGTTTCATGGAAAGCTAGCCGGGAGGCAGAAGCGGGACCGAGAGAAGCGACGGCGCAAGGCCAAACTCCGCAGGTGCTTGCAAAGCAAAGGTGCACGGAGGCTTCCTTCCACCAGCAGCAAGAGCGGGCAGCGACTTATCCGCCATGTCCGTCAGGAGATCAACCGGGCGGTGAATGAATGCTTCGCCGAGCATGTCGGCATGCGGGTTGCCTATGAGCAGCTTTCGGTCGCTACGATGAGGCATAAGGCTAGAGCGATGAATGCGTACATGCGTGCCGCCAATCTATCGCACATTCCAAAGCAGATTGCCTGGAACGCCTCCAAACGAGGGATACGGGCCACCAGAGTCAAAAGTGCCTATTCTTCCCAAGAGTGCAGCGTATGCCACTTTCCAGATCGTGCGAATCGGCCAGATCAGAAAAGTTTCTGTTGCGGTGCGTGTGGCTTCCAGACCCATGCAGATCTCAATGCCGCAGAGAATATCAAGCGTCGAGCAGGCGATGCCGCATTGCAGGCATGTAAGAATAAAGGAGAAGTGAAAGCGCTGCTGTTAGAGCGGCACGAGGCTTGGAAGACACGAAACGGTTGCCCGTAGTGCAACCGCCCGCCTAGTTCGTTCGTCAACAGGCGTAGGTGAAGGCGAAGGTTTGAACAAATTAGGATATTTGTCCAGATTGTTAGCAACTATAGGAAAAAAGCACCCCCTCGATATCACTCCACATCTTCACTCGTTCTAAAGATGAAGGTAGTATCAAATTGCCTCAAAAGCAACATTGTGTACATATATTTCGTAAGTTTTATGGCTACAAGCAAAGCAGCTGAGCAATGGCGTAAAAGTTGGCGTGATCGACAATACGCCGAAGCTGGACCAGCCGAAAATGTTTCAAGAGGTCAAGCTTCTGTTCCTATGCCTCTAACACCGATTCATCAGAGCCTTGCGCGAATGCGTGCCATTCAAAAGTACGACAAAAAGCAACAAGGTAAACGCACGGTAAACTTCGGCACCTGGATTATTATCTTTTTGATGATATGCCTGATCATTGGTCTTGGTGCCTCTATATTTCTAAGTTATATCCCCAACTCCCCGTTCGGAGTTACATCTGTAACAACGCCAACCCAAATGCCACGACCAACACTAGTTCTGGTACGAGCGGCTTACCCTTACAATGGACAGCAACGACATCTACAAATAATAATTTAAACTGGGTATTGATTAACGACAACAATGATTATGGACAGTTAGCAATCTCCCAGCCTCATAGCATGCTAATTAGCGTGAATACTGATGGATTAAAAAGTACAGACCAACAACATCCATACCAGGGACAAATTATTTTCACGATTAACAATTCTCAACTGTTGACACTTCCTGTACAATTGCAAATAGTAGATGCTACGCCTGAGATGGTCTTTAGTCCAAACCCAATCATTGCTCCCATTAGTCCGGGAAATACTTGTCAGCCTGGTGTGACATTGACGCTTATCAATTTAGGAGCAGCTGCTATTAGCTGGGCAGTTAATCCAGATTTCACAGACAAAATCAAGTTCGTTAGCAATGGACACCTTTTGGAGTCAGGAACTCTATTGCCTTCTGGTCAACCTGGGGATACTGTCGTCCTGACCTTACAATGCAATAACATCCAGTTTGGGCAATCTTACCATGTCTCGGTGTATGCAAATCAGTTGGCCTGGTCCGAGTCAGTTATTCCTAAGTGACAATCAAGGTTCAATAAGTTCTTCTTACATCAATAATTGCTATTATACTCAGGAGGATTTCGTCATTCATGAATAATCCAACGTTTCTCTCTCTCTTTAGCCTCGTATTTATCCTCCTTGGAAGTTTCAATGTGTTTTCAGGCTCTAAACGCATACGGGAAGCACACTCACGCGGTGTCACTCTTATCTGGTATAAACAGATTAATATCCTGACAGGCATCGAATACATTCTGCTTGCACTCGTATTTATTGTCAGTACCCTTGTCAGATCTGGAGATATTCCCTCAGCTCTTAGTAAAATAGTCATTCCGCTTTACTTAGTGTTATTGATTGCAGCAGCTATTCTTGCGGGACTAGTAATTCGCCAGGGTATTATAAATGCACGCACTATTCGTGCTCAGTCTCGTTCTACCTCAACAGTAAAAAGTAATGGTACAAGCACCGTAGCGGCACAAGCAAGCGTTAAAAACGCGGTTGATGAGCAACCTGCTGATCTGGAACGCCGCCGAGAGCGACGCCGTAATGCTGCTGCTGCCCGCCGCCGCCGAGCAGGAAAAGCCTAGAAGCAAAAAATAACGAGGCAATTGATCTGAACTTCTATCACAATTCTTTTGATCAAATTGCCTCGGTGCTACAGGTAGTTCTAATCAAGAGATTGTTACTTCTCCTAACATAAACTCTCTATTTTGCACCTGCTGCCAGGCTGCATGCACACATTGCTTTAATAAAAGTACATTCGTCAATGGACCTACGCCACCAGGAGTCGGCGTAATAGCTCCAGCTACCTCGCTTACACGTGTGAAATCAACGTCACCTACAATACCACCTTCTGGTAATTGATTGATACCAACATCTATGACAGTTGCACCTGGACGCACCATATCCTCAGTGATCATCTTTGCATGTCCGGCTGCTGCGACAAGTACATCAGCCTGTTGGGTAAAATCAGCTAAATTGACAGTATGTGAATGGCTTACTGTGACTGTAGCATTTTTCTGCAAGAGCATCATAGCCAGTGGTTTACCAACAACATTACTTCGAGAAATGATGACAGCTCTTTTACCCTCAAGAGGGACTCGAACACGTTCAAGAATTTCAATTACGGCCGCTACAGTAGCAGGCAAAAAACCAGGTAATCCTAAAAAGAGATTCCCAGCGCTGCGAGGGCTAATTCCATCAATGTCCTTACTTGAGCTGATCAAATCTGCTACCATCTTTTGCGATAAATGCCCTGGTAAAGGCATTTGCACGATTATACCCTGAACTGTTTCGTCATAATTCAGTTGCAATATTATTGCACGTAGTTCATCAGCCGTAATACGCGTAGGGAATTGATCGAGCCTGGCCTTGACACCAATCTCCTCGGCAATTCTCAAAATCGCTTTACTATATACACCCGAAGCTGTATCACCACCAATACGGACTATAGACAGGCCAGGTGGTTTGCCTTGTTCATGTAGATACTTTTCGATGTCTGCTCGCAACTCGGCTTTGATCTCCGCACCTATCGCACGTCCATCCAGAATTATTGCCGTCACGCTCTACCCTCCACTCTATTTTTAACTTGATTAACACCCTCTGCAATGATTGCTAATGCTATATTCAGGCGATTTTCCAATTCTACAACCAACGTATCATCTTTCATTGATCGCACATTGATACGCACCATGAAGGTTGCGCCTTTACCAGTGCATGAAGCAAGTATTGCCCCAGTCTCTATATCACTGAGTACAGTAATACTGCCAATCTCAGCAATTCTTTGACATAGCTGGATCAAATCAGCGGCACACTCAACTACCTCAAGTGGTACTAAGGCAGCTTCAACAAGTTGCTTTTGCAGCATATCAGTACGATATTTTCGCTCATCGCTCGTCGCGCGAGGCAATTTATAGCTTGCCGAGAGATGCCCATATGCCTCAATATCTTCTTGCATCAGTTGCTGAAATCTTCTCCGAAGATATTCGGTCTTTGTGAGTAGCTCTTCAATTTCCTGCCGCACATCAGCATTTGTCTCTTTACCTATTGTAATCCTACAAACCATACTGGCGAGCGCAGCTCCCATTGCACCACTCAAAGCGGCAGTGGAACCTCCACCAGGAGTTGGCTGTGCAGATGCGAGATCATCCAGGTAACGATGTAATGTTTCTTCTATATACATTTTTAATCATCTTCTATCAAAGGGTCAATAGTGCCCCCCTGGTTTTTAATTCTCTTTTCATCATCATACTAACACATCCGCAAATAGCTTGTTGAGTTTTTCGATTCCTTGATGGTTGTTTAGCCTGGAACTGCTACTTCTTGGGAAATAACACTGCCAACATAAGCACATTCACCAAAAAGAGGGCACCGGTTGCATTTGGGCTGCCGTGCATGGCAGATTTGCCTTCCATGTCGGATGAGATTGACATGCAGAGGATACACCCAATCAGGCGGTGTAATTCTTGTGAAAAGGGTATGAGCCAAATCAGCACTGACATTTGGACCTATTAATCCTAATCGTTGTGATGATCTCCAAACATGTGTATCAACCGGGAAGGCTGGCCGGTCAAGGTGAAACATCAGGACGCATGCTGCTGTCTTAGGTCCGACTCCTGGAAGTTCACGAAGATAATGCCAGGCTTCCTCTGTAGAACGCCTGGCCAGTTCATCATAAAGATACTCTGCGAGTGTTTTTGTATCTCCCTGTTCTTGTTGCTGCTCTGTAAGTGTATATAATACATCCTGTATCCGGACTGATTTTATATTTGCCAATCCTCCACATTTTATCGCCTCAACAATTTTATCGGTCGGCGCATCACGTACCTCTTCCCATGTCGGGAAAGTCGCAACCAGTTGCCTGTATGCACGACCCGAGTTGATATCAGAAGTATGTTGTGAAAGAATGGTTCCTATTAAACCTCCCAGCGGATCATAATCAGGTTCATTTTTTGGCTCACCATACGAGTGCACTAGCAATTCGTAGACCCTTACCAGGTGTTTTGTTGGCCTAATTGTAGCAGACATTCTAAATTCCTATCAAGTGATACTTAAGTGCACTGTTATTTTACCCTTAATGCACAATTGGAGCAATGCCCCATCTTCATAGCATGCTTAACAACTTCACGGTGTGCACAAACTCTGAGGTATAATTGACGTATGCTATATCGACCTGGGAGCACTTCATGAAGACAGATCAACAATATCATGCAAGCTCCCTATAAACCGAGATATCCCAGACCTTTACGCTACCATTCAAAGGAGACTCAACTATGATCGACCTGCGCAGCGATACAGTCACATTGCCAACACC